>Ga0181534_10002017_pt1 | contig 12915 bp, 10 predicted proteins | sample PEATcosm2014_Bin_37_FD_119758 | JGI IMG/M metagenome (GOLD analysis project Ga0181534, IMG submission 119758) | Peatland microbial communities from MTU Mesocosm Facility, Houghton, MI, USA - PEATcosm2014_Bin17_10_metaG | ecosystem: Environmental > Terrestrial > Soil > Wetlands > Peat | place...
CCACTGCCGAGTCGTCCACGATCACTATCCGGGTACGCCGGCCGGAGGGCATCGCTCAGACCTCCACAAGACCGAGCATGGCCAGTTTTTCGGTCAGAGCCTCGTCGTCGAAGGGTTTCATCAGGTACTCGTCGGCGCCCGCGTCCAAAGCGCGAATGATGAAGTCGTTTTCGGCCTCGGTGGTCACCATCATCACCTTCAGGTCGCTATGTCCGTCGCTGCGCAACTGCTTGAGCATCTCCAGGCCATTCATCACCGGCATGTTCCAATCCACCAGCGCAAGGTCGAAGGTTATGCCCGAGTTCAGGTGGTCCATGCCAGCCTGGCCGTCGGCCGCCTCCGCGCACTCGATACCTTTTTCTTCGAGCAGGCCGCGCAGAAACCCTCTTACAAATCGAGAATCGTCGACAATCAACGCTCGCATGGTTACCTCCAGACTGAAAATGCACCGAGCCTCTTCAAGCTAGGCGGCTAGAACTGCGCTCAGGCGCATTGGGTCCAGTTGCTCGGGGTCCAGCATGACCATCAGGCTGTCTTTGAGCTTGTATGCTCCGGCAAATAGTGCTCTCCGGCGCTCATCGAGAATCGAGGGATTGGGCTCGTGGTCGGCCGACGAGACGGTGAGCACCTCGCCGACCGAATCCACCAGCAAACCGAAGTTGCCGCCCGAGCTCTCCAGCACCAGCAGATCCTGGGAGCCTTCCTTGGGCGGCATTCCCAGCAACTGGCGCAAACTGACGGTGGTTAGAACGTCGCCGCGATAGTGAACCAGCCCGCCCACAAAGACCGGAGCCAGCGGCACGGGTTGCGGCCGCGCCCCGCCGACGATTTCCAGAATGTGCGTGATGGGAACGCCAAAGAGCGTAGCCCCCAGGCGCACCGAACACATCTCAACCAAGGTCGCCGCTGCTTTGTCCTTGCGATGCACTGCAACTGCTGTTGCGCTCATACCACTGCCTCCTCGGCATGATTCCACTCGGCGGCCGCGACTTCATTGGCCGGAAGCGGGGCCACGCCGCCCAGATCGACGACTCCCGTGACGCGATTTTTCAGCAGCGTGACGCCGCCGGTGCGCTGCGCGGTGCCAGCCTCGAAGAGGTCGCCGCCGGCTGCTACGTCCAAAACATGCGAGACCGCAATGCCGACATGGCGATTGCCCTCGCGGCAGACCACCACGATGATCTGCGCCTCGGGATCGGCCTGCGCCGCCGCCAGCACGCCGCCCGTGTCCTCGACCGGCAGCAACTGGCCCTCAAAGTTGAGCACCGGACGGTAGCCGATGTACTCGATGCGCGAGAGCGGAAGCTGCTCGATGCGCAGCACCTCGGTAAGCGGCACGGCGGCCTGGCGTCCAGCGGCCTCGACCAGCAGATATTCAAGACTCTTGCCGGCATCGGCTTCCGAATCTGCAATCTGCGAAGCTTCTTCCTCGCGCATGGTCACGCCGGTCTTCATCGCGATCGATCCAGGATCGAGAATCAGCGCCAGATCGGCATTGCCCAGCACCGTTGCGCCGCTGAAGAGGCCAATGTCCTTGAGAACCGCCGAAAGCGGCTTGACGACGATCTCCTCCGGGTCGGCCAGCCCATCGACCACCAGGCCGAAGCGGCGGCCGTCGGCGTCCAGAACGGCAATGAAGTTGTCGCGCTCGGTGGCAATCTTGTGCTCGACGCCGGGCATCAGGAGCCGGTCAAGAAAGACCAGCGGCAGCAGCTTGCCGCGCAGCCGGTAAAGCGGCGCGTTCTCAATCCACTCGATGGCCGTGGCGGCCTGGCCCGGCGGTACATGGACCAACTCTGACAACGCGCCCTGCGGCAGGGCAAAGCTCTGGTTGACGCTGCGGACGATCAAGGCGGGAATAATGGCCAGCGTCAGCGGAATGCGCAGGCGCAGCGTGGTGCCCTTGCCGGTGCGGGAGTCGATCTCGACCTTGCCGCCGATCTTCTCGACGTTGGTGCGAACCACATCCATGCCGACGCCGCGGCCGCTGACGTTGGTGACCGCGGCGGCGGTTGAAAAGCCGGGTAGAAAGACCAGTTGCAGCAACTCGCGCTCGGCCAGATGGGCGGCGCGCTCCGGAGTAATGAGGCCGCGCTCGATGGCCTTCTGGCGCACCTTTTCAACGTTGATGCCAGCGCCGTCGTCGGAGACCTCGATGATGACGTGGCTGCCCTCCTGCGCGGCGCGCAGCTTCAGCATTCCCTCGGGGTTCTTGCCGGCTGCCTGGCGCACATCGGGCGGCTCAATGCCATGATCGAGCGAGTTTCTCACCGCGTGGGTGAGCGGGTCTTTGATGGCTTCAAGCAGGCTCTTGTCGAGTTCGGTATCCTGGCCTTCGACCTCCAGGCGCACGCGGCGGCCCAGCGATTGCGAAAGATCGCGCACGATGCGCGGCATCTTCGAGAAGATGTTCGACACCGGCTGCATGCGGGCCTTCATCACGCTCTCGCGCAGGTCGGCGGTGACCATGTCGAGGCGGCGCGAAAGCAGCGTCATATTGGGATCGGTTGACGTGGCTTGCAGAACCTGATTGCGGGTCAGCACCAGTTCGCCCACCAGATTCATCATCCGGTTCAGCAGGGTGACATCGACGCGCAGCGAACTCTCGGCGGCGCTGCCCTGGGTGCGCGGGCGGGCGGCCTCGCTCTCAGGCTCTTTGGGCGCGGAGGCAGCGGCTTGCGCGGGCCCGATATCGGATGGCGGTGCTGCAACTGGGGCTGCAACTGGGACCGGAACTGGGGCCGGCTGAGCGGGCAGACTAGCTGCTGGCGCCGGCGGCGGCGCGGCTTTTGCGGCGTGACCGCCGGCATGAGCATGGGCCGGCTTCTTGACCTGCGCCTCGGCCGGCTGCTGCAGCTCTTCCAGGCGAGCGATCAGCGCCGTATCCTCGCCCTCGCCCTCGGCATCTTCGCTTTCGATCGTCTTGAGAATCAAGCGCAGGCCGTCCAGCAGTTGTAAAAGGCCGGTAATGATGGGTTCGTTCGCGGTCAGCTTGTTCTCGCGCAGCAGGCCCAGCAGGTTTTCTCCGGCGTGGGCCAGCTTTTCCAGCCGCTTGAAGCCGAGAAACCCCGTTGTGCCTTTGATCGTATGCACCGAGCGGAAGATATCTCCTATGAGTCCCGCATCCTGCGGCCGCTCTTCCAGGTCGGTCAGGCACCGCTCCATGCGGTCCAAGCCTTCCTGGCTCTCGATCAGGAACTCCCTCGTCAATTCATCCATCGCATCCACTCATCCGCCTGGCTGGGTTTGATCTCCCGGCACGGCAAGTACTCAAGGCCTTTATCGGAAAGAAGAGGCTCAACTTGAGGAACGGAGTTTATCGGGGCATTTTGAGGGCAGGGGCAAGGAATTGGGGGTTAGGGATCAGGGGGCAGGGTCAGGGGATCGGGGGTCCGCCTTCTTGCGGTTGTACAGCGGGCGCGAGGATGTTTTAGGCTCGAATCACGCGGTAAGGGAAGAAAAAAGCCTATGGACGAACAATCAACGAACGACGCCGCGCTGCTGAGCCTGCTCGAACGGGCGCGCCAGGCCGCGGGCAATGCTTATGCGCCGTACTCGGGCTTCCGGGTGGGTGCGGCGTTGCGGCTTGTGGGTGGCGGCGTCGTTACCGGCTGCAACGTGGAAAACATGAGCTACGGATTGACGATCTGCGCCGAGCGTTCCGCGTTGGTCAGCGCCGTCTCCCAATTCGGGCCAGAGATTCGCATCGAGGCCGCCGCCGTCGCCAACCTGAACCAAGCCGCCAGCCCGCCCTGTGGCGCTTGCCGGCAGGTGCTGGCCGAGTTTATCCTGCCCGATGCGCCGGTGATCTTTCCGGCCGGTGACGGAGCGCGGGTGATGGCCTTCCGGGAGTTGCTGCCGATGGCCTTCGAATTGAAGGGAAATTAGGGTTTATTCACACTATTGATTCGGCGCATAAATACTGTGATTTGGGTGACCGCGTTTGGCGTGGCGCCGCCGATGGTTACAGACTGCGCCGTGGTGTAGTTTCCACCGGGCGGGTTGAAAGTCGGAGTTGCGGCGGCCTGCAAACTGGGCACGGGCTGATAGACCCATAGGTCGTTGAGGCAGCCCCCTCCGTTGCTGGAAACTGTTCCCCAGCCCCCAAAAAGCCAGAAATCGCCGCTGTTGTCGGTCCAACTTGATGCTCCTTGGCGGCTTCCGGGCAGATTTCCAAGAGCGGGCGCTCCCAACGTGCCGTACACGCCTGGCTGGCCGTATACGAATTCATCACAATCATGCATGGGAATTAAACCGCTCCCACCCATCCACGCCCACTGGCTGGCGGATGGATTGAACTCCTAAAGGTCGTTTAGCTCGCCACAACCGCCATTGGCATCGTAACCAAAGCCACCAAAGGATGCTACCGGCAAGGGCTGCATCATCGATATGGGCGCGTACGAATACACCGGCACACTCAGTCAATGCGGCGCCACCGAGACGCTGACCAGTTCTCTCAATCCAGCGCCGGCCGGGCAGCGCGTCACTTTTACGGCTCAACTAAACGCTGCGTCCGGCACACCCACGGGTGCGATTCAGTAGTACCGTCACTTTCACCGCGCGTCTTACGGTCAACGGCCAATCCGCGGGCGCAGGCAATATCATCCATCTCAGCTTCAATGGTCAGACTATTAATCTCACCACCGATGCCACCGGTTCAGCCACCAACACTATCTCTACACTTCCACCTAACAGCTATCCGGTTACCGCCAGCTTCGCAGCCACCAGCAACCTTCTTGCCAGTTCAGCATCGTTCACCGAAGTTATCACCGCCCTCTCCACCTCCACCAGCCTCACCGCCTCGCCCAATCCGGGCGACCTTAACCAACCGGTCACGATGACAGCGAACGTCTCCGCGCAGAATAACTCCACCCAGGCCGGAAGCGGTAATGTCACCTTCTATGACGGCTCCAACTTACTGGGCACGGCACAGGTCACCGCAAGTGGCACGGCGAGCATGACGGCAAGCTTCACCACGCTGGGAGTCCATAACATCACAGCTAAATACGAAGGCAACGCGGACTTCTCCAGCAGCACCTCCGCCGTGTTTCAGGAGACGATTGTTGCCGGGGATTTTTCCATCAGTGTGAGACCCGGAGCGGCGACTGTCTACACCGGTATTGCGACCGCGGTTCATGTCAGCGTAACCAGCCTGCGGGGCTTCAATCAGGCGCTTGCACTGACCTGTTCCGGTTTGCCCGCGAATACGGCTTGCAACTTCAGTCCTGCTTCGTTGCCGGAAGGGCAGGGAAGTGCGAATCTCGTGATCCAGACAGCGGCTCCGCACAAGTCCGAGGCTGGCTCTATCTCTGTCTCCGCGGCAGTCCTTGGAGCGCTTACCTTGCTTCTGCTGCCGGGGTGGCATCGTCGCCGCGGCTCCATGGCTGGATTATTTGCCGTGCTGCTGGCAGTTGGAGTCGCGTTCGGAATGGCCGGATGCGGGTCGCCCAATCCGATTTCCGGTGAAACGCCGCCCGGCATCTACCAGGTTGCGGTGACTGCAACTGCGTCGGGAACTGGTACGACGCTTACGCATTCGGCCATTGTCACCCTGACCGTCAAATCCCTGTTCTAAGGCGATTCATGCAGAGGAGATTCTGCGCGTCCCGCGCGAGTTCCAGGCTGGCGGCAGGTGCCGCTTCAACGGATGGATACCATTGCCCCGCGCTTTAAATCCCTTCGCCCATGGAAACGTACTGCCGCAGCCGATCCAGTTTCACTCGGTAGGCCTCGCGTTCGGCGGCCTCGGCAGTGAACTGATCGGCGGGCTTGCGCACGCCGCCCAAGCGCTCTTCCAACTCTTCCACGCGAGCAGAAAGCGCAATCAACGAATCTGAAAGCGGGTCCTTGATGTCGTGCGGGTCGGTAATCAGCACCCGCTCGCCGTTTTGATAAACGATATGCGCGGGCACGCCTACCACAGTCGAATCCGGCGGCACATCCGACAGCACCACCGAGCCGGCGCCGACGCGCGAGTTTTCGCCTACCGTAATGTTGCCCAGAATGTTGGCGTTGTTGCCGATAAAGACGCCGTCGCAGATGGTCGGATGGCGCTTGCCGTGACCCTTGCCGGTGCCGCCCAGCGTCACGCCCTGGTACATGGTCACGTCATTGCCTACGATGGAGGTTTCGCCAATCACCACGCCGGTGGCATGGTCGATAAAAAGCCGCCGTCCCAGTACCGCGCCGGGATGAATATCGACGCCGGTATAAAAGCGGGCTACCTGAGAGACGACCCTGGCAAGCAGCAACAGATTGGCGCGCCAAAGCACAAAGGCTATGCGATGAATCCACACCGCCCACAGCCCCGGATAGCAGAGCAGCACCTCGAGCCGCGAGCGCGCGGCAGGGTCGCGCTCCAGAATGGAGTCGAGGTCTTCGCGGATGCGGGCGATCAGAGTCATGATGTTGGTCTATCCAACAGATTACAGGTTGCATCAGGCATTGTGTCGCGCAGCCGGGTTCCCCAGGTCCCGTTTGGGAACCTGGGAAACTACAAACCTATTGCAGCCGGTCAGCGAGCCATTGGCCCCGCCGCGGGTGGTTACACGGCAATCGCTTCAGTCGGCAGAGCCAGCGCCTGCTGACGCAGACTCTCAAAGAGAATGCTGGACAGATAGCGTTCGCCAAAGTCCGGCAGCACCGCAACGATCAGCTTGCCTGCATTCTCCGGCCGCGCGGCCACCTTCAACGCCGCCGCCGCCGCCGCTCCGGAACTGATGCCCACAAACAGACCTTCCTTCAGAGGCAGTTCCCGAGCTGTCGCAATCGCCTCGTCGTTGCTGATCTGGATGATTTCATCCACCAGGCCGGTGTCCAGCACGGCAGGCACAAAGCCCGCGCCGATGCCCTGAATCTTGTGCGGCCCCGGCTTGCCGCCGCTCAGCACGGGGCTGTCGGTCGGCTCCACGGCAATCGCCTTGAAGCTGGGCTTGCGCTCCTTGATGTACTTGGATACGCCGGTGATGGTGCCGCCCGTGCCCACGCCGCTGATCAGAATGTCCACCTTGCCATCCGTGTCGTCCCAGATCTCAGGGCCCGTGGTGGCATAGTGGATCGCCGGATTCGCCGGGTTGTCGAACTGCTGCAAAATGTATCCATTCGGCGTCTTGGCCAGAATCTCATTGGCCTTGGCGATGGCGCCCTTCATGCCGTTCGGTCCCGGCGTCAGCACAATCTCAGCGCCAAAGGCCAGCAGCAGCACGCGGCGCTCCAGGCTCATTGTCTCAGGCAGCGTCAGAATCAACTTGTAGCCTTTGACGGCGGCCACAAAGGCCAGCGCAATACCGGTGTTGCCACTGGTGGGCTCAATCAGCACCGTCTTGCCGGGGGTGATCGTGCCAGCCTTCTCGGCGGCCTCAATCAGCGCCAGCCCGATGCGGTCCTTGACGCTTGACACAGGGTTCTGGCTCTCCAGCTTGACCAGAACGGTTGCCGGCAGCCCGGCAGCCACTTTATTCAGCCGGACCAGCGGGGTCCGCCCAATGATTTCCGTTACATTCGCGGCTATACGCGCCATGATGATCTCCTTCTACCGGGATTGTTTCCCAGCGTTTTTCAGTTTTTTGGGGTGAATGTCAAGCTGTCAGACGGGAATCTGCGTGCGCGAACAAGGCGCGCGTCTGCATCGGGGCTGGCACCAGGGCGGTGTTTAGCGACATCGACGCATGACAAGAGCATAGTACCGCACCCCGGCTCATGGCAAGTAAAACTCTGCAATGCGCTGGAAATACCGGCATGAAAGTAGGGAATGAAAGAGTCCTGCCAGAAAGAAGTAGAGATCTGCTCGGCCCTGAGTGTTGCGTATTGCATCAAGGGATGCAATGCGAAGCGTAGACAGGGGTAAAGACGGGCTGGGCATTGAGCTTCGAAAAACTGCGACCGGTACGCCGCCGGTGAGTATTTGCTCCGGTTCGTCTGTGATCACGAAGCACGGCAACGGCGTGGCTCCCGGCGCGCCCTCCCGGAGGTATGTCTAAAACGGCGCGGACGACACCCCCGGCCTGCTGTCGTTGATCAGCGTTTCTTTTGCGGAATGGGTGGGATACCTCCACTCTATTTTTGGGCCGGATCAATAGGGCGGGATCGCACAAATTCCATCGCCTGATATTCTCGCCAAACTCTTGCAGATCATTACCACCACTTCCTGAACAATAATGAAAAGCGGCCAAAAATCCAGCCGCACCGGAAACCGATATGTCGTTGCCCGTACCAGCTTCGTCACCGGCAGCAGCTTCTTCCCCCGCGCCGTAGGCGCAGGATTGTTATTGATTCGGTCCATAAATACTGTGATTTTGGCGCCGTCCATTCCGCGTTCCTTGCCGAATGGGTGGGGTGCCTCCACTCTATTTTGGGCCGGATAATAGGCGGTGCGATGAGCGGAATAGACGCGCTTGGCAGGTCTCTTCGACCGCGCCGTAGGCGCAATGTTTGCTAGCCCAGCGCTTCAGCGCTGGGTAGACGATCCCGGCAATTTATCCGGAGTCCTGAAGGGACGGCGCTCATTTATCACCCCCCGGCAGAGCCAGTTGCTCTCCTGGATGAAATAGTCAACTAGCTCATTATAAGCAAGATAGGGTTAGGGGCGTTTTTGAGTAAGTCGAGATGTTTATTATCAATCAGATAGGGAAAAATCTTTATATTAGATTCACCAGAATTTCGCTTTTAGCTCGGGCGGTAAAAGTTAACATGTTCATTTTCAATCAGATAGGTGGTAAAAATACAAAAAACCCCTGTTTTAGATTCTCTTTATCTTCGCTTATTCCAATCATGTCATTCATTCAATTGATCTTATTCGTTCATTTAAAGTTCGTTAAACATTCGCTTTTACCGGCATTTCGCCGTTTTCTCGTCAAGAGCATTTTCATCGATTGTGAGGCCTGGATGGCGCGAGGTGGATCGAGTCGATCTTGCAATACTCGTCGAAAAACACACTTTTATTGTGGGCAGGGAACTAATCGGCGATCCGCTGCTTGTCTGCTCGAAGCCCAACCCTTCCGCACATGAATCGAGAGCGCCCATTTACATCTGGCCTACGCCTTCGCAGACTTCAGCCTGATCATCTCCCCATCGACAGTGAACCTACCATACCCGTGATAGTGGATTGTCCTGGAGTTCTTCTGCGCCGGATCGGTCCAACCCTTCCGCATTTCAAGAATGAAAATGTTGAACTTGCCGACAAGGCGCGTATCGCCGCGGCAGCACTGCGACTTGGTGCGTTGAGTACCGGCTACTTGTTTCGCGGGTCTTCCCGCATCGGACGCTCTTCACTGATTCCTTCTCGGGCGACCGCAATTTGCCTGGACTTGCGATAGACGTTTGCAACGGCCAACGTCCAGAGAGGAACTAGATCGACTCCCGGCACCAGTTTGCCAAGAAACGAAGGCATGAACTCCCAGTGCCAACCGAGAAGGTAAGTCAGCGCGGCACCTATTCCTAAGTCGAGAACGTCGTCAGCCGGCGATCCAATGCCTGCAACAAAGAGAGGGAAGACAACAAGTTGCAGCACGTCGGCAATAATGGCGAGAATCATGGCGGCGCGAAGGCGCGGACCCGGCGAAATTGTGATGAAGTCGTGAGTCACATTGACCTGCTGCATTCATCTTATTTCTTTGCCAGCCTATTCGAGGACGAAAATGCCGACCAATGATTCTTATGGCGCGCATTGAATGAAGTTTGCTTGAGTGCTTGCCGGCGGCAATACCCTTGGCAAGCGGAGTGAGCGCTGCCGCGCGGACTGCCAAAAGTTTGCTGACCGGCTAGCCGGTTGGATTCTTCCTTGGCATCTGGTGACCAAGATGTCCGCGGCACCTATATTTTGACCGGGTCTCGTTTATCCCGCTCGGCTTGGGCGACCTTCTCGGCCTGCTCCCAGGTCCGGATCATGCCGGATCGATACTGGTTATTGCCGCCTTGCCGGATGTAGAGAGACTTGCGGCATTTCCAGCGTATCCATTGGGGTCGTCCTGTTTCGGACAGTCCGCTGAATGCCGCGCAAAGACTGTTATAGTTAACGAGGCAATCGGTTCTGAAGCGGCCGTGAGGTGTGCCCTTCCTCCTGCCAATCTCCAGTTAAGCAGCCTTTAAGAACACTGGATATTGATAATAAAGGGGATCGCGCATATCTGCTAAAATCAGTAGAATCCACTCTTCGGAGAGGCAATGCAATCGATTCTAGCGCTCGAAGACGGGCGTATCTTCCGCGGCCTCGGCTACGGCCACCCAGGCGAATGCCAGGGCGAGGTCGTTTTCAATACTTCCCTTACCGGTTATCAGGAAATCGCCACCGATCCCTCCTATGCCGGTCAAATTGTCGTTCTCACCAACCCGCAGATTGGCAACTACGGCACCAATCAGGCAGATAATGAGTCGGCCAAGCCCTATATCGAGGGCCTGATTGTCCGCGAGTTCTCGCCCGTCAGCTCCAATTGGCGCTCCGAGCAGGTCACCGACGAGTACATGGAACGGTATTCGGTTCCGGTGCTGGCGGAGATCGACACGCGCGCGCTGGTGCGGCACTTGCGGACCCATGGCGTGATGCGCGGCGTGATTTCGACTTCTGAAACCAATACAGACGTTCTGGTCCAAAAGGCTAAAAACATTCGCAAGATGGACGGCACCGATCTGGCGCGCGTGGTTTCAACCAAGTCGGTCTTCAGCTTTGACGCGACGGATGGGCGCAACCAGACGGGCGATCCTTTATTGGCTGTTGCTCTCAACCAAGAAGCAAAAGCGCGTGAGCGCCATGTTGTGGCGTATGACTTTGGCATCAAGCTCAACATTTTGCGAATGCTGGTGCGCGAGGGCTGCCGGGTGACGGTGGTTCCTGCCGAGACTTCGGCCGAGGATGTTTTTGACCTGAAGCCGGACGGCGTCTTTCTCTCGAACGGTCCCGGCGATCCCGAGCCGGTGGATTATGCCGTGCGCGCGATTCGCAAGTTTCTGGGCCGCGTGCCGGTCTTTGGAATTTGCCTGGGGCATCAACTGACCGGGCTAGCGCTGGGCGGGCGGACCTACAAGCTCAAGTTCGGCCATCACGGCGGCAATCATCCGGTCAGAAACAATCTCACTGGCAAGGTGGAAATTACCGCGCACAATCATAACTTCGCCGTCGATCCCGATTCGATCAATTTGAGCGAGGTGGAACTGACGCATGTGGATCTGAACGACCAGACGCTTGAAGGCTTGCGGCACAAAACGCTGCCGTTGTTCAGTGTGCAGTACCATCCAGAAGCCGCCCCCGGCCCGCATGACTCGAATTACCTCTTCCGCGATTTCCGGCGCATGATGGAGGAGTGGAAGGGATGAAGAGCTGGAATCATATTCGAGGTGTTCTTTTCGCAATCGCAGCGGGGCCAAGGCTCCGCTGTTTTTGAAAACTTCGAGTTTTAATCAATTATCATTTGAATTTCCAATTGCTTGTTGATTTGAATGCGACTCATCGGATGATTTTTCGATTGGAATCCACATCATGGTTGTATTGACATCAATTGACCAACTCCCAATCCAGCATATGGATATGCTTTCGCGTATAAGCGAGGCAGATGAAGTCTTAATGCAAAGGTTCGCTCAGAAGATGATGATTAACCGAGATCTGGATCGAACATTGGTGAGCTTCCAAGCAAATCGAGAAGAGATTGGGAATCGATGGTGCAAATACCGTGAGGGTTTTTCGGCATCCCTTGTTAGATATTTATGCGACAAAGTTGGCCTTTCTGAAGGAAAGGTTCTGGACCCGTTTGCGGGGAGTGGAACGACTCTTTTAATCGCTGCGGAACTTGGTCTAGATTCTGTCGGTATCGAATTACTGCCAAGTGGAGCAGAAATAATTGAGGTTAGGAAAGCCGCATTAAACGCAGATAGAATCAAATTGGCCAAACAACTTCGAGAAAAAGTTGAGGCTCGGAAATGGGCTCAAACCGGCGAACGCATTCTATTTACGCATCTCAGAATTACCAAGGGAGCCTTTCCGCAAGAGAATGAGTATCTGCTTGAGCGGTTTTTGTTCGACGCTTCATTGGAGAAAGATGCGCTTATGTCGAGGCTACTCCGTTTTGCGGCTATGTGTATACTTGAAGAGATTAGTTACACACGGAAGGATGGACAGTATCTGCGTTGGGACCATAGATCTGGGCGTTGCCTTGGGAAAAAGGTCTTCGATAAAGGGCGAATTAAGTCATTCGATGAGGCAATCTGCGATAAACTCTTGCAGATCGCCGATGACATTGATGGTAGTGAATACCAGACGACGCTTTTTCCGCAAGAAACTAATAATAATCGTGGGAATATCGAATTAAATCGAGGATCGTGTCTGGATATTCTTCCCACTATAGAGACGAATTCAATTTCCGGCTTGATTACTTCTCCACCTTACTGCAATCGATATGATTACACAAGAACTTACGCTCTGGAACTTGCAATGCTTGGAATTAGTGAACTTGAAGTCCGAGCACTTCGACAGACAATGCTATCTTGTACCGTCGAGAACAGAGAAAAGCTCGACCTGAAAGTAAAGTTCGGGCGAGATGTTTTTGATGCTGCTTCTAGTGCATTTGAATCCCAGAAAATGCTCGGACTCGTGCTTCAATATCTTGAAATCTGCAAGAGAGACGACACGATCAATAATCCGGGCATAGTTCGTATGGTGAAGAATTACTTCTTTGAGCTTGGGTTGTTGATCTTTGCAAGCGTGAATGTGCTAAAGCGTGGAGCGCCGTTTGTGATGGTAAACGACAATGTTAGGTACCAAGGCGCACACTTGCCTGTGGATTTGATCTTGTCGGACTTTGCCGAACAAGCTGGGTTTGACGTCGAAGCAATCTGGGTTCTCGAACGAGGGAAAGGGAACAGCAGTCAGCAGATGGGGCTTCACGGGAGGCAAGAAGTCAGAAAATGTGTTTACGTTTGGCGAAAGAG
>Ga0181534_10002020_pt1 | contig 12906 bp, 13 predicted proteins | sample PEATcosm2014_Bin_37_FD_119758 | JGI IMG/M metagenome (GOLD analysis project Ga0181534, IMG submission 119758) | Peatland microbial communities from MTU Mesocosm Facility, Houghton, MI, USA - PEATcosm2014_Bin17_10_metaG | ecosystem: Environmental > Terrestrial > Soil > Wetlands > Peat | place...
GAGGCATAAGCGGCACCGGATCGAGCGACGAGATTGTTGTGAACGGAAAACTGTTGTTGAACTGCACCGCCCCTCAACTTAAAGCACCCTGCACATCGGTAACTTTGGCCTCGGGCAATTACACGCTCTTCTCCAGTCCCAACCCGATCACCGTCAGCGGCAGCCTTTCGCTAGTCTGGGACGTGCCGCCGACAAACTCAAGCTGGGCTTCGATCACGAATACGGGCAATGCGATTGTTCTCAAAATTGCGCCGCCGGTGGTGACACCGCCGCCGGTGGCTGCGTTCGCTGCCCTTACGCCGACGAACATCTTTGTCACCCAGTCGGTGACTTTCACAAACACCTCGACAGGCAGCATCACCAATTCGGCGTGGAACTTTGGTGACGGGAACACAACCAACTTTTCCGGTGCTAGCGTGACCAACAACGTAAGCGACACTTACATCAATCTGGGAACCAACATCGTCATCTTCACCGCAAGCGGTTCGGGAGGGTCCAGCATGGCGACCAACTACGTCGTGGTGCTGCCCAAACCGTCGCTTGGCCAGCCGGTATTGTCGGACGGGAACTTCATCTTTAGCGGCACAAACGGTCCGGCGGGACAGACCTATCGGATTTTGACCTCGACCAACGTGGCTCTGTCGCTGTCAAACTGGACGATGGTGTTCACGGGTGCGATTAATCCTGACGGCAGCTACAGTTACACTAACACTGAGGTGACGAACGCCGCCATCTTCTTCCGTCTAATCTCTCCGTGAAGGGCGGCGCACCATTGATACGAAAAATGTCAACGTCCACCATTTCTGTCCGAAATTGCGAAGGGGCTGTGAAACTTGGCATGAAAACTTATGAACCTTTTGAAAATTCCAATTCGTCTAATCCGCACACCCATACACCAATGAAAATACTCAGCTTGCTTGCCGCATTTGCTTGGATCAGCGCCAGCTTTCTTCTCGCTGCAAACACCACTCCCCGCGAACGGCTGCTTATGGATTTCGGCTGGCGATTTCATCTGGGAGATGCGCAGGATGCGGGCGATCAATTTTATCGGAATTATCCCCTTCGCATAAGGATTGACAGTTTCACGGCAAAAGCAGATGATTTGCCGCCATGTAATTTTTTAAGTTGCCAATCGTTCGTATCGTCTTTGGGATGCTTGCCGCTCTCGCCGCAAGTATCGGCTTGGCATACTTTTTCCGCGAGAATGTTCCAACGCCTTGGGATGTTATTTGCTTCTGGGGTGATTTTTTATCGCCTGCCGGAATTGTATTTTTTGAACATTTCGGGATACCTGACGGAATCCTTCTATTGTTGGCAATGGGAATTTGTTGGCTGCCACAACTTCACCAAGATAAATGGGAAAAGATGGAGTCAACTGTGAAAAAGAAATTATTCAAATACGGCTTTTTGTTTCTTGTGATTGAGTTTGCAATTTCCTTACTTATTATTGCTCCATTTCAAGCGCACAAAAAAGACCAAGCCGCAATGGTGATACTAACCAACAACATCGAAACACTTTCAAATTCTGTTGTTCAATACTCTAATTCCCTTTTTGTCTCGCAGGTTCAATACTCCAATGCCATAGCGGAAGAAAATTATTACAACGATTCGGAGTTTAGTAACTACCTCTACGTCACCAACCTTGACATGGCGAAAGAATGGGGTCTCAGCGGCCTCAGTCGTGGTCATCCACAATCATCCGAGCGGCGAAAGCACGCCGTCGGAAGCCGACATCAAGGTGACTCGTGACCTCATCCGTGCCGGTCAATTGTTGAAAATTGAATTAATTGACCATGTGGTCATCGGCAACCAGAACCACAGCTCGTTACGAGAATTAGGCTACATGGCTTGCTAAAAAAACAACCCCGACCATTACTGGCCGGGGCTTTTTGTTGATCAAAAGTTGGTGGCGGAAATTCAGGCCGGCACCAGTTCAATTCTCACTTTGCGGCCGAGCGCACGCGCGGCTTTGCCCAAAGTATTCAATGTGACCGAGGAGTTGGTCGCATCCAGCAACCGATCCACCGCCGCGCGGCTGGTTTTCATCCGCGTTGCCATTTGTGTCTTGGTCAGTTCCTTCTCTTTCAAGAGGTGATCCAATTGGAGGCTCAACGCCTGTTTCAGCGCGCGTGCCTCGACTTCGCCGAGGATGCCTTGTTCATTCAGGAAATCCCGGAAGTCACTTCCACGATGATTTTTTTTGCTCATAAATTTTGTAGATATTGTCGTTTTCGTTTCCTCGCCAGTTCAAGTTCATCTTGCGGCGCCTTTTGTTGTTTCTTGATGAAACCGTGCAGCAGCACAATTTCCTGATTCACCATCGCGAACAACGTCCGCGCAATGCGGTTGTCCAATCGTGAACGGACTTCCCAAATGCCGTCACCCAGATTGTCAATCAGCGGCTTGCCGACCGGCCACGCATATTGCACCGTCAGAATGTCCGCACCGATGATTTTGCAATCATCTTTCGGCAATTCTTTCAGCCACTCCCGCACCGGTTCATTGCCCGTGTCCGTCTTGAAAAAGACGGCGTTAAGCGGGCGTTCAGCTTTCATCTACTAATCAGTGTATCAAAAATGATACGTTTGTCAAATGGGAATATGTTCTGAAAAATGAAACGGGCATTTCCAGCTTTCGCTAAAAACGCCCGCCGACCAAGAATTCTCAATCCGCATTTAGAATAACCAACGGTTAGTTTATTGCAATCTCCCTTATTGCGGAATTGTCGAGGCCGGAGACTGGCCAATCGCGCCTTGAATCCGCACCGTTAAATTTGACACACCGGCTTGAAGCTGGGCCAAAAGTTTATCGTTCATATTGGCGATTTTTGATTTGTCAATTGGAGTGAATGATTCGTCATCCCTGAATGCCAACAGCCCCGGCATTGAGACGTTGTGCTTGGCTTTGTATTCCAAAACCTTGAACAGAATTTCCGTGTTCGTATCCGTCGTCTGTCCGCAGACGATGATGCACTCACGACGCCCGTTGATCGAGAGAAGGCCCTTGTCGTCTTGCGAGGCTGTAATCAAATAGGTGTCTGGTTTGGGCTCTCTATCCACGATAATTTTGTAGGCTGGCTGCACTGTCAGCAATGCTTGTTCAATGGCCCCCGCCACGGAAACGACTGATTTACTGCTGTTGAGTTCGTGATCATCGAACAAGTTGGCGTCAACATATTCACCTAAAGTTTCATCATAAACTGTTTTGGGGCGGTTCAACCGTTCCACCCGCTGCCGTTCGATTTGTTCCGGCTCGTGTGTCTTGTAACCCGCCTCGAATTCACGGTCACAATGCAAGGCCAGCAACATTACGAGGCGCAACCACATTCGACGGAAAACCGATAACAGGCGGACAAAATATTCCCCTCGGCAATCACTCATTCGTAGTTACGCTTTCCAAAGGCGACCCATTTTCAACCAATATGTTCGTCTGGTATGGGGATCACAACCTCGGCACGATTGATTTGAAGCGGACGATGGGAACTTTGTCGGTCACCGCCGATCCGCCCGCGCCGTTCATTTTCATTCGCGGGCCGGAATGGTCGGCGACTCTGACAAACAGTTCCGGCCTGACACAACCGGTTCCGACGGATCAATACACCGTCGAATCAAGATATGCACATTGGGGGCGTTCAGATGACGTTACGGTTTTTGCGGGAACGACTGCCGCATGGCAAATTGCTCCGAAATTGGGCGCGGTGCAGTTGTCATGCAATCAATCGGATGCAAGTTTCCAGCTGCTGACACTGGATGACCAACAGGAGGAAGCGGGTGGCTTTCCAGCTTTTATCAAGGAACTGCCGGAAGGAAACTACAAACTGATCTCCCGACATCACGGCCATCAATATGAGCAAACTCTGGCCATCAAAGCAGGCGTGACCAATGACAATCCGGTTGAATTCCTGTATGGCGCGGCCGTCTTGGAAACCGAGCCGCCGGAAGCCACGGTTCAAGACGGCAATGGCCGTGATTGGGGCATCACCCCGCTCAACCTGCCGGAATTGGTGCCTGGTTATCTGCAATTCACGCTCCACCGAGCCGGTTACGAGCCGGTGGCGGTGATGCTGGAAATTTCCGCCAATCAAACCAACATTTACCAAACAAATTTAGTCAGCACGGGATATACGGGCGGGATGAAGTCGGCTCGTGGATATATGGCCTCGTCGGATTACGACAGGGCATTGCAGGCGGTGAACGACGCGCTCATTGCCAAGCCTGACGATGCGGACTCCCCCGTCATTTTGTAGGAGACGAGGTGACGAGGCTCATTTTACTCCCAATGCAGGCTTTCAATCAGAGCCTCCTCACATCGGCTCCTACATTACGGAGCCGGAAAACCCCACCGGACGGCAAATATCCCATAAATGGCTGGTTTTGAATGGATAAGACGCATTCCGGCCCTGATTTTACCTCCTAAAAACTGCCAACGACCGCGTCGTGCGCATATAAAAACTCTTTTTGACAGGTGGCGACCGCGTCGTGTCCACCCAAAAACTCCTTTTGGAAGGCGCCGACCAGGTAATGCAAGCCCCCAAGCTCCTTAAAACAGGCGACGACGGCGTCGTGCTCATGTAAAAACTCTTTTTACTGGCGGCTACCACGTCGTGCCCGCCCAAAAGCTCTTTATGGGAGGCGACGACCGGGTAATGCAATCCTCCAGACTCCTTAGAACAGGGGACGACCGCGTCGTCCTCATCCAAAAACTCTTTTTAAGAGGCGACGACCGCGTCGTGCAATCCTCCAGGCTCCTTAAAACAGGCGGCGACCGGCTGTTGCCTGATGGCTGGCGACCGGAAAGGTTACTCCAACGGTTGAAGATTCTTGTTGTGATCCGCCAGTTTAAGGCGGACGGCTTGCAGCCGCTTGACGACGACTTCGGAAAGCTGGAAATCAAATCTTGGTGTCTTCAGATAGTGCTTGATTATCTCAAGACGCATCCGGAAATCGCCGCCAAGGAAATCCGGCAGGAATCCTGATCCTGCATTTGACCGCGCAGGCGGTTTCTGACTTTGGGCTTTCAACTTCGGGCTTTGGACTTTAATTTCCCTGCATGGCAGATGCTGAAATTGACATTCGATATGTAGCGCACCTCGCGCGCATCGCGCTCACGCCCGACGAGGAAAAAAAAATCGCCGGGCAGCTCGGCGGCATCCTCGGCTACATCGAAAAATTGAAGGAACTGGATGTCGCCGGCGTCGAGCCGACCGCGCACGCCGTCCCGATGGTCAATGTCACGCGCGCCGACGAAATACGCCCGTCGCTCCCGCACGCAGACGCGCTCCGCAACGCGCCCAGACAGGCCAACGGACTTTTCATGGTGCCAAAAATCGTCGAGTAATTTTCTTCCATGCTGAACCAGCTAACGATTTCCAAACTCGCCGCCAAACTCGCCAGCCGCGAAGCCTCCGCGCGCGAAGCCGTCCAGTCGTGCCTCGACCAGATGGCGCGCGTCGACGGAAAAATCCACGCCTTCATCAGTTGCGATCCCGCCGATGCGCTCGCGCAGGCGGATGCCGCCGATAAACTGCTTTCAAATGGCGGCAACGGCGCAAGCCGCCCGCTGCTGGGAATTCCCATTGCCATCAAGGATGTTCTCGCCGTCAAAGACCAGCCGTTGAATTGCGCTTCAAAAATTCTCGGCCAATTCATCTCGCCCTATGACGCAACGGCGGTTGAAAAACTGAAGGCGGCGGGGGCGATCGTTTTTGGCCGGTGCAACATGGACGAATTTGCGATGGGCAGCTCGACGGAAAATTCCGCGTTCGGCGTCACGCGCAATCCGTGGGACGTTGAAAGAATTCCCGGCGGCTCGTCCGGCGGCTCGGCGGCGGCGGTGGCGGCGGACGAATGCCTCGCGTCGCTCGGCTCGGACACGGGCGGCTCCATCCGCCAGCCGGCGGCTTTGTGCGGCTGTGTTGGCTTGAAGCCGACTTACGGCCGCGTTTCGCGCTACGGCCTCGTCGCCTTTGCCAGTTCGCTGGATCAAATCGGGCCGTTCACAAAAAATGTTTCGGACGCGGCGACGTTGCTCGGCGTCTTGAGCGGCGCTGATCCGCGCGATTCGACGAGCGTGCCGGAGCCGGTTCCAAATTATGCCGCCGCGCTCAACGGCAATATCAAAGGATTGAAGCTCGGCCTGCCGAAAGAATACATGATCGGCGGACTCGACGCGGAAGTGAAAGCCGCCGTGGATGCCGCCGTGAAAAAATTTCAGGAACTCGGCGCGGAGATTGTTGAAATTTCCCTGCCGCACACGGATTATGCCGTCGCCACTTACTATATCATCGCAACCGCCGAGGCATCGGCGAACCTCGCGCGCTTCGACGGCATCCGTTACGGCCTGCGTGTGGACGGAAATGATCCGGCGGAACTTTATTCCAAAACTCGCGGCGCGGGTTTTGGCGACGAAGTGAAGCGGCGGATTATTCTCGGCACCTACGTTTTGAGCAGCGGCTATTACGACGCCTATTATCTGCGGGCGCAAAAAGTCCGCACCCTCATCCGCAACGATTTTCTCAAGGCGTATGAAACAGTGGACGCCATCATCACGCCCACCACGCCGACGGCGGCGTTCAAGATCGGCGAGAAATCAGACGACCCGTTGCAGATGTATTTGTCCGATATTTTCACAATCTCCTGCAACCTTGCGGGCATTTGCGGCATCAGCATCCCATGCGGCTTCACCAAGTCCCCGAAATTGCCCATCGGCCTTCAACTGCTCGGCAGGCCTTTCGGTGAAGAAACGCTCTTGAAAATCGCAGGCACCTTTGAGCAGAATACATTGTGGCACAAAGACAGGCCGGTGATCTAGGCCGGACAGATCCGCATGATACAAACCCAGAGCATCCGCAAAACCGCATTCTGGCTCGGACTGACCCTGCCCGTGCTCGCGCTGCTGGCGGCAATCTGGGTCACGCACGAGACAAACGGCCAGTTCAGCGCCGCGTTCTCCTCCGTCACCCGGACCTATAAATTCCTGAACATCCTCGCGGAAACCCAGGCGCATATCGCGGAAGCCGAAACCGGCCAGCGCGGCTATTTGTTGACCGGCCGCATGGATTATTTCGAGCAACATGATAATGCCATGGCGACCATCAATAACGACATGCAGCAGTTGAAAATCCTCGCCGTTGAAAACCCCGGCCAGCAGGTCCATCTTGACGAACTCGAAGTCCTCGTCACCAAACGGCTGGCCCTAGACCCCGAAAAAATCGCGTCCGGCAAAACTGATTCCACCGGCGCTTTGGCGATCAAGCTGACTGACGAAGGGCGGAAGACCATGAACGAAATTCGCGTCGTGCTGTTCCAGATGCGCGAACAGGAAACGGACTTGCTGGCCGGACGGCAGAAAAACGCCGAGGACAGGTTCATCTTCGACCAGACCACGTCGCTCGTTCTGGTCGGCGTGACCGCCATTGCGCTCATCGCCATCGTCACCATTTTGATCCGGCTCGAAAAGCTGCGGCAGATCGTGACCGTCTGCGCGTGGACCGGCCAGGTGAAACACGAGGGTGAATGGATGCCGCTCGACGAATACCTCAAACGCCGCTTCGGCCTTTCCATTTCGCACGGCCTCTCCGATGAGGCGGCGGAAAAAATGAAGCGGGAAATCGAGGAGCGCAACCGCCTGAAAAACACGCCCGCCCAGGAGCCGCCGCGCGCGGATTGAACAAAAACAGGCTTGCGCCATAAGTAACTTGATGGTTACTTATGACGAACGCATGGCCAGACCAGCCAAAACTGACAGCGGCGCGAAGCGGAATCCCGGACGCACGCGGGAACGGATTTTGTCCGCCGCGCTCAAGGAATTCGCCGCGAAAGGCTTTGCGGGCGCGCGCGTGGACGTGATCGCGCGACGGGCGAACATCAACAAGCGGATGCTCTACCACTATTTCGGCGACAAGGAAAAACTGTTCCGCTCGGTCTTGCGCCAAAAAGTTGCCGAGCGTCGTGCTTGGGGAGCCAATTTGTCCAGCGACCCTGCGGAGCGGCTGCCGTTCTGGTTCAAGACCGCCTGCGAAGACGCAGACTGGACCCGTTTGCTCGAATGGGAGGCGCTGCAAGGCGACGGACAAAAGGTGATTGACGAAGACGAACGGCGCGCGCAGGCGGCAGACTGGCTGGAGCGTCTCCGCCAGCGGCAGGCGCGCGGGGAATTGACAGCGGATTACGACGCGCGGCATCTGGCTTTGGCCATGCAGTCGCTGACGATGTATCCGATGGCGTTTCCACAATTGACGCGTTTCATCATGGGCAGGACAATTAACGACCCGAAATTCCAGCGCGCCCACGCGGCGTTTTTGAAAAAATTTGCGGCGGCGTTCAGCCCCATGAATGCGCGGCCCGTCAAAATCAATTTTGCAAAATGAAAAACGGCATGAAAAAATCCATTTTGATTCCGGCAGCCATCGCCCTGGCTGCAGTGATGATGGATGGCTGCTCGGCACAAAAAAACAACCCGGTCGCAAGCGCACCGGTGCTGGTGGCAAAAGCGGTCGAGACAAATGTGCCGGTGCAGATTGACCCGCCGCCGGTCGGCCATGTGATGCCGGTTTCGACGGTGACAATTCATTCGCAAATCGGCGGCCTCATCAGCGCGGTGCATTTCAAGGAAGGCTCGGAGGTGAAATCGAACGATTTGCTTTTCACGATTGACCCGCGTCCGACGCAGGCGGTGCTGGCGCGCGACCAGGCGCAATTGACCAACGCGGAAATCCAGTTGAATCGCGATCAGAAACTTTTTGACGAGAAAATTGAATCGCAGGATCAATTCGACACGAGCAAGGCCAACAGGGATACGCTGGCGGCAACCGTGCAATCCGACGAATTGAACCTGGAGTTCACGGCAATCCGCGCGCCGTTTGACGGCGTGACGGGCAGTCTCCAACTTCACGAAGGCGATGTGGTCAAGGCACCGGACGACGCGCTGTTGACGATAAACCAGATTCATCCGATTTACGTCGAGTTCGCCGTCTCGGAACAATTTTTGCCGGAAATAAAAAAACAGATGCGCGAAAGAACGCTCAAAGCGTCCGTGACATTTGAAAACATGACCGTGCCGCCGCCGCAGGGCGATTTGACGTTTGTGGACAACTCCGTGGATGCAACGACGGGAACAATTTTGCTGAAGGCGACTTTTCCAAATGAGGACGACGCGCTGTGGCCGGGGCAATTTGTAAATGTCACGTTGACGCTGTCGGAATTGACGAATGCGGTAGTCGTGCCATCACAGGCGGTGCAAGTGGGACAAAGCGGACAGTTTATTTATGTCGTGAAATCGGATTCAACAAACTCAACAAGTCAGATTGTTGAAGAACGCCCGGTGGAAACCGGAATCACATTCAACAACAAGACGGTCGTGACAAAAGGTTTAAAGGCCGGTGAAACGGTCGTGACCGATGGGCAGTTGCGGCTCGCGCCCAAAATGAAAGTAACAGTCAAAAGTTCCGATTCCGCGTCCAAGACGAATGCGCCATGAGCGTTCCCGAGCTTTTCATCCGCCGTCCCGTGATGACCACGCTGGTCATGGCGGGTATTTTGTTGTTCGGCCTCGTTGGTTTCCGCCAGTTACCCGTCAGCGATCTGCCGAGCGTGGATTATCCGACGATCCAAGTCTCGGCGAGCCTGCCTGGCGCGAGTCCCAAAACGATGGCTTCCGCCGTGGCGACGCCGCTGGAAAAACAATTTTCCACCATTGCGGGCGTGGACAATATGTCGTCAGTCAGCTCGGTCGGTTCGGTGTCAATCACGATTCAATTTTCGCTTGACCGCAACATTGACGCAGCAGCGGAGGACGTGAATGCGGCGATTGCTAAAGCGGCGAAACAATTGCCGGTGAACATGCCGACGCCGCCGACGTATCAAAAAGTCAATCCGGCGGATTCGCCGATCCTTTTTCTGGCGATGTCGTCGCCGACACTGCCGATGTCGGACGTGGACAATTACGCTGAAAATCAGCTGGCGGAGCAGATTTCGCAGATCAACGGCGTCGCGCAAGTCGGCGTGTTCGGTGCGCAGCCTTACGCCGTTCGCATCCAGGTTGACCCGAACAAACTTGCGGCTTACGGACTCGGCATTGATCAAGTCGAGCAGGCGGTCGAGGCGGGCAACGTGAATCAGCCGCTCGGAACGCTTTATGGGAAGCATCAGGCGTTTGTCGTGCAGGCCAACGGCCAGCTTACCGACGCGGCGGCCTTTCGTCCGATGATTGTCGCGTATCGCAACGGCAATCCGGTCCGGTTGCAACAATTGGGCAACGTCCTCGACAGCGTGCAAAACGACAAAAGCATGGCGTGGTATAACAGCACGCGCGCTGTTGTGCTGTCCATCCAGCGACAGCCGGGCGCGAACACGGTTGAAGTGGTGGACAACATCAAAAAATTGCTGCCGCAGTTCCGCACCGCCATTCCCACGTCGGTGAGTCTGGAGGTGCTCATTGACCGTTCGCTAACTATCCGCCAATCGGTGTCGGACGTGGAACACACCTTGTTCCTCGCCGTGTGCCTCGTCATCATGGTCATCTTCATTTTCCTACGGAATCTTTCGGCGACGGTCATTCCCAGCCTTGCGCTGCCGATGTCCATCATCGGCACGTTCGCGGCCATGGCGCTGCTCAATTACAGCCTCGACAATCTTTCGCTCATGGCCCTCACGCTGTGCGTCGGCTTCGTCGTGGACGACGCCATCGTAATGCTTGAAAACATCGTGCGCCACATGGAAAATGGCGAACCGGCGATGGAAGCCGCGCTCAAAGGCTCGAAGGAAGTTGGCTTCACGATCATTTCCATGACACTGTCACTTTCGGCGGTTTTCATCCCGGTTTTGTTCATGAGCGGATTGCTCGGGCGTTTGCTGCATGAATTCGCCGTGACCATTGTCGTGGCGGTTTTATTTTCCGGTTTCGTTTCGCTGACACTGACGCCGATGATGTGCAGCCGTTTTGTGCATTCCGAGCGCGAGAAAAAGCACGGGAGAATTTACAATGCGTTTGAGCGATTTTTCGACTGGCTGCGCAACGGTTACGATCGCAAGTTGCAGATGGTCATGCGCCATCGCGGCGCAACGATGTTCATATCGCTGGGGATTTTCATCGCGACGGTGTTTTTGTTTGTCGTGATCCCCAAGGGGTTTTTCCCTGATGAAGACACCGGACGGATTCAGGCCCAAACCGAGGCGGCACAGGACATTTCGTTCGATGCAATGCGCGAACACCAGCTTGCGGCGATGAAAATTGTCACCGCCGATCCGAATGTTGACGGTTTCATATCGGTCATCGGTGCTGGCACCGGCTCGACCTTAAACAATGGTCGCATGTTTTTTCGCCTGAAAGACAAACGGAAATTGAACGCAAACCAGATCATCCAGGAATTGCGCGTGAAATTTGCACAGATGCCGGGCCTAAATGTCTATCTGCGAAATCCGCCGATTATTCCAATCGGCGGAATGCAGAGCAAAGGACTTTACCAATACAGCCTGCAAGACACCGACGTGAATGAGCTTTTTGACTGGGCGCCAAAACTGACGGATAAGCTCGCGCACGAACCCGGTTTTCAAGACGTGACAACCGATCTGCAGATCGCCTCCCCACAGGTCAACGTGGAAATTGATCGCGACAAAGCCACCGCACTCGGTGTCACGGCGGAGCAGATTGAAAACGGCCTCTACGACGCCTACGGCGAACGTCAGGCTTCCACGATTTACGCCGACGTGGCGGAATACTGGGTCGTCTTCGAGGTTCTGCCTCAATTCCAACTCGACCCCGAAGCGCTCGCGCAATTGTATATCACCAGTTCAGCGACCGGCACCAACGGCGAGCCCAAGCTGATTCCGTTGAGCGCCGTCGCAAAATTGACGCGCTCCGTCGGCCCCACGAGCATCTCGCACGTCGGCCAGTTGCCGTCGGTGACCATTTCCTTCAACCTCGCGCCCGGCACATCGCTCGGCACGGCAGTTGAGCAGGTTCAAAAAATTGAAACGGATATGCACCTGCCCGCGACGATCACCGGAAGCTTTCAAGGCGCTGCAGCGGCTTTTAAATCATCGCAGGCGGGACTTTTTGCGTTGCTCATCGTTTCCATCCTTGTCATCTACATCATCCTCGGAATCCTTTATGAAAGTTTCATCCATCCGATTACGATTTTATCCGGCCTGCCGTCGGCGGGATTCGGCGCGCTGCTGACGCTGATGCTTTTCCGGCTAGACCTGAACATTTACGGCTTCGTCGGCCTCATCATGCTCGTCGGCATCGTGAAGAAAAACGCCATCATGATGATTGATTTCGCCATCAACGCGCAACGCGAGCACGGCAAAAGCCCCGCCGACGCGATCCACGAAGGCTGCCTGCTCCGATTCCGGCCCATCATGATGACCACGATGGCCGCGCTGTGCGCCACACTTCCCATTGCGCTTGGTCTTGGCGCGGGCGGCGAAGCCCGGCGCTCGCTCGGCCTCACCGTCGTCGGCGGATTGGTCGTATCACAATGCCTGACACTCTTTATCACACCGGTGGTTTATCTTTACCTGGAATCGTTCCATCAATGGTTCACCCGCAAACGCACCAGACGCCCTGCTGTCCAAGCCGGTGCGAACCCTGGGGTAGCATGATTTTGAAAACAGACCGGATGAAAAATCCGTGTGCATCCGTGTGCATCCGTGGTTAAACTTTTCCCGCAATGGAATACGAAGCGGTCATCGGACTGGAAACCCACGTCCAGCTTAAAACGAAATCGAAGATGTGGTGCGGTTGTGCGAATGCGTTCGGCTCGCCGCCGAACACAAACGTCTGCCCCGTCTGTCTCGGCCTGCCCGGCGTCCTGCCCGTGCCCAACGACGAGGCGCTGCGCCTGACGGTGCTCACCGGCTTCCTGCTGAATTGCGAGATTCCCCGCTTCGCCAAGTTCGACCGGAA
>Ga0181534_10002021_pt1 | contig 12904 bp, 10 predicted proteins | sample PEATcosm2014_Bin_37_FD_119758 | JGI IMG/M metagenome (GOLD analysis project Ga0181534, IMG submission 119758) | Peatland microbial communities from MTU Mesocosm Facility, Houghton, MI, USA - PEATcosm2014_Bin17_10_metaG | ecosystem: Environmental > Terrestrial > Soil > Wetlands > Peat | place...
AGGAGAATGCCCGCTACGCCCTCAGCGTACTCGAGCCGGACATTCGCATGGCGAACTTCTGGGGCCTGGTGAAGGGAGCCAACCTCATCGACGGCAAGGCCGCGCAAATCGTCGCCGGTGCCCCGGCAACTCCATCCTCCTTGGGAGGCGCCGCGGCAACCACGTGCGGCCCTAATTTCGGACTCGATCTGACGCAATATATTGAGGGCACCAACGATTCCTACACGCACACCGGTCTCTGTGCTCCGTTTGGTACTGCCATGCCGAATGCCGACACGTTGACCATCCGCCGCGCCTCAACGGTACTCGACAATACTAAGGTGGCATCGGGTCCGTTGCGCATCTGCTCCACGCGCACGGCGGGCTCTCTGCTCACGGACTCGACCGGTGGACTGTGTACGACTGTACCAACGGACGCCCAGATCAACGATCTGATCGTACACATGTATTACGTGGACCAAACGTCAAGCCAGGCCGGCGTACCCTCTCTACGACGCAAGTATCTGACAGCCACTGCTGCACCAGACTTCAAGGACGAGGAGATCGTCTCGGGCGTAGAGGATATGCAGATCCAGTACGGCGTGGATCTGACCGGCGGCAGTGGATTGACCGGCGGCGCCGCCACACAGTATCTCGACGCCGGCACCCAGTTGACCAACTTGCTGAATGGCAATGCGCAGATCGTGTCGGTGCGGATCTGGATTCTGACCCGGGCTGACGCACCTGAAACGGGCTTCACCGACGATCGCACTTACGAGTACGGCGATCGCCTGATCTCGAACGGCACCACCGGTGATCTCACCAGCGCGGCGGACTCCAACAAGGCGTACAAGCCTTCGTTGAACGGCGACAACACCTTCACAGGAGTGAAGCATTACCGCCGCCTGTTGATCTCGCGGACCATCCAGATCCGCAACGCCCTCGGAACCTGACTCATGAAATACCACAAACAACAGGGCGCAGCCCTGGTCGTGGCCCTGCTGATGCTGCTCGTAATTACCCTGCTAGCGGTCGCGGGTATGAACTCCTCTGCCACCGAGTTCATCATGGCCGGTAACGAGCAATACCGTCAGAACGCCTTTCAGGCATCAGAAACCGGCGTCGAACAGACCATCGTTACTGGAACATTCGTGCCGGGCGCGGCTCCCGCGATCCAGACAAATGTTCCCGTGGCCGGCTCCGCGACGGACCAGTACAGCACGGACCTGACCTCCGATCTCGGCGGCGCCGCTCAGCCCGCCATCTGGGGCAACAGCTGGAACACGTTCTCCACATACGATTTCACCATCTCGAGTACGGGCACTTCCGTACGCAATTCAAAGGCGACTCATGCCCAAGGAATTGCCGTGCTCGCACCCGCGAGTCCGCAAACCTCACCCGACCCGAGCCTGCCGGGCAGCGGCGGACTCAACTGAGTATGAACATGCGTAACCAACTGCTCCTTGTGGCACTGACTTTTGCGGCCTGGACTGCGCCTTCCGCATCGTACGCGGCCGCCAGCATCATTTCGGCGGAAATCGGTATAGAAGCAAGCACCGACATGACGACACTGCCCCTGACCAACACCGGGGCGGTGGTGCTGGCATGCGGCACGTGCATACCGCGCTCCTACCATGTAACGCCACGGACAACGTACTTCGTCGGAACGGATTCCGTGACTCTCGCGCAGTTGAACGCCTTTGTGACTTCGAACAGCGCATGCGCAATGACGATATTCGTCACGACTGATCAGTCTGCCGTGCTGCGTATCGTCGTAGCCGGTCAATTGAGCTCGGGAAAGCGTAAGTGAGCACCATGAAAGTCAAAACCAGCGGCCTGCTTCTGTTTGCGCTCAGCTGCAGCAGCGTTGCGATGGCCGACGACAGCGAAATTTTCAGCGGCTCCCAGAAGTCGCCCGTGGCACCCAACATCCTGTTCATTCTGGACACCTCGGGCAGCATGGCGACCACTGTCATGACCCAGGTTGCCTACGATCCAAAGACATCCTACGGCGGCTCCTGCCAGTCGAGCCTGGTCTATTACCAGAGCAGTACGGCTGACACGCCGACCGGCTGTAGCGGCCTGAGCTCGTTCAACAGCAGCAACCAGAAATGCCAGCAGGCGACCGCGGCGCTTGCCGGGACCCCGGGCTTCTACACTGACACCTTTGTGCAATGGCGCAATCGCAACAGCAACTACTCCTGGACCAACACGCTGGGCAAGTCCGGTGGTACCGACGTCGCCTGCAAGGGCGACTTCGATCTGGGAGCGCAACCGTTTCCCACGACGTACAGCGGGACGAGCGGCAGCTCGAGCAACGAGTGGGCCACCAGTACCAGCGCCACCAACATCTACTGGAACAACAACGGCACGGGCGGCAGTTATACGCTGTACAGCGGCAACTACCTGAACTACCAGGCTTCGAACCCGCCGCAGTCGATCGGAACGCGCATCCAGGTCGTGCAGCAGGCGGCCACGAGCCTCATCAATTCGCTGTCCAACGTCAATGTCGGCCTCATGCGCTACAGCAACAACGACGGCGGCTCGAATGACTCTTCCGCCGCCGGTGGCATGGTTGCGTATCCCATCACCCCCGTATCCACCGCAAAATCAGGTCTGACCACGGCGCTGAACGGCTACAGCGCTGGTGGCTGGACGCCTTTGTCCGAAACGCTCTACGAAGCCTATCTCTACTACTCGGGCGGCCCAGTCTACTTCGGCGCCAGCTCGAAGCCGTTTGTGAGCGTATCGGGCTCCCGTGACCCCAAGAACAGTGCCAACTACCTGTCGCCGATCACGAATCAGTGCCAGAAGAATTTCATTGTCTATCTGACGGATGGCTTGCCGACCCAGGACAACCAGGCCGATAGCCTGATCACCAGTCTGCCCAACGAAGGTACGCTGGGCGGGAAATGCGACGACACCAGCAAGTCCCCGTATAACGGGCTGGACGCGAACGGCAATGCGATTCCCGGCGGCTGGGGGCCCTCGGGTTCGGCCGGCAAGTGCATGGCTCCGCTGGCGAAGTACATGTTCAACACGGACATGTCGACGACGATGGCCGGGCAGCAGAACGTACAGCTCTACACAATCGGCTTCGGCAACGACCCGGCGCTGGGCGCCGCGTCGAGCTGGCTCGGCACTGCCGCCGCGGACGGCGGCGGCAAGTTCTATCTAGCGAACGACCTGAATGGGTTGCAGACCGCTCTCACCAGCATCGTGAGCAACATTCTAACGACCAGCAGCTCGTTCTCGGCGCCGAGCGTGTCCGTGAACGCATTCAACCGGACGCAGACCCTGAACGATCTGTACGTGTCGGTCTTCCAGCCCGGACTGAATTTTCACTGGCCCGGCAACGTGAAGAAATATTCGGTGGTGGACGGGGTCATTGTGGATCAGAACAACGCACCCGCGGTCGATCCATCGACGGGTTTCTTCAAGAAGAGTGCGCAGAGCTTCTGGTCCGCGACTCCGGATGGCGCGGAGGTGGCCAGCGGCGGCGCCGCCAGTCAACTGCCGTCCTGGGACCCATCGGGGACACCCAAGCGCAATCTTTATACGTATATCGGCACGAACACCCCGACTGCCCCGGTTGATCTGACCGCGGCCGGCAATGCCGTTACTACGACCAACACCGCAATCACCAATGCGATACTAGGTGTCACCACCACGACCGCACACAATAACGTCATCAGCTATGCCCGCGGTGAGGATCTCAAGGACGAGAACGGCAACGGCAGCACAACCGATACACGGCACGCAATGGGAGATCCGATTCACTCGCAATCGGCCGTTGTGATCTATGGCGGTCTGACCACAGCCAAGAACATCAACGACGCCGTTGTCTACGCCGCCACCAACGATGGTTACCTGCATGCGTTCGACGTGGTTGACGGCCACGAGCTCTGGGCATTCATTCCGCAGGAAAATCTGAGTGATCTGAGCAGCCTGTATTCGAACAGCGCGACCTCACCGAAGCACTACGGGCTCGATGGCAACATCCGGGTACTCAAGTACGACATTAACGGCGACGGCATAGTCGATCCGACCGCGGGCGACCGCGTGATTCTGTACTTCGGAGACGGCCGCGGCGGCAACAATTACTACGCTCTCGACGTAACCGCCAAAGCCACTCCCAAGTTCCTGTGGTCGATCAGTCCTGACACGCCCGGGATGTCAGCGCTTGGATTCACCTGGTCGACACCCACGATCACCCGTGTCAAGACCAAGGACGGCAAACAGAATTCGCAGTTTTTCACTCTCGTCTTCGGCGGCGGATATGACACAGCCGAGGAAGCGACGACCTATACGAAGTCCGACAGCTCGGGAAATGGCGTGTACATGGTGGATGCGCTCTATGGCACGCTGCTGTGGTCAGCGGGACTGAAGACCGCCAGCCCGGCTCCCACACTTGGGCTCGCGAACATGGATCATGCTATCCCCAGTGATGTCGCGGTGTTGGATCTGGATGGTGACGGTTACGCGGATAGGATGTACGTCGGAGACATGGCCGGTCAGTTGTGGCGCTTCGACATCTTCGAGGGCAATACGGTAGCCTCCCTCGTCACCGGTGGCCGGATTGCGTCCATCGGCGCCCATGACGACCCCTCGCCAACGGCAGCGGAGACGCGCCGTTTCTACAATATTCCGGATGTCGCGGGTGTTACCAGCAAAGCCGGGTCGTATCTCAATATTTCCATCGGCTCCGGCTATCGCGGTCATCCGCTCGATACCACCGCACAGGAGCACTTCTATGCCATCCGTGACTACAACATCTTCAACAAGTTGACGCAGCCTCAATACGACGCCCTGACACCGATCCAGGACAAGGACCTCGTAGATATCACCACCAACCTTCAGCCTGTGATTCCGAGCGGGTCGCCCGGGTGGAAGCTGCTGCTGAATCAGGCAGGCGGCGGTTGGGTGGGCGAGAAAGTGCTCGCGCCTTCGACCACGTTTGAGAACACGGTTCTCTTTACAACCTACACCCCGAGCACCGGTGCCTCATCGAATCCATGCGCGCCCAGTGTGGGCACGAATCGCGTCTACGCCGTCAGTATCTTTGACGGCAGCCCGACGGCCAATCTCAACAACCAGGGCAACCTGTCGATCTCGGATCGCAGCGAGCAACTGTCACAGAGTGGTATTGCCCCGGGTGTCTCGGTCCTGTTTCCGCCGGCTGACTCCGGCACCGGCCCAACGCCGCCGCCGCCCGGTGGACCGCAGAAAGTCGTGTGCACCGTGGGTGCGGAAATCCTCGGTGTGTGCAAAGACTTCAACAGTCGTGTGAAGACGTTCTGGAGTGAACAGGATGCGAACTGATCCAGGCAAGAGGCTGAATCCGCGGCGGATGCGCGGTATCTCGATGATCGAGCTCATGACGGTCGTGGTGGTGGTCGCCATACTCGCAACGGTCTCGATCCAGAGCTATCGTGGCTATCTCGTGCGAGCCCACCGGACGGATGCCACGACGGCGCTGCTGCGCGTTCAGGTAGCCGAAGAGAAATACTTTCTCCAGAACAATACGTACACGACCAACTTGACGGCGGCGCCGCCCACGGGTCTCGGCCTCCAGACGGCCACTCAAAACGGCTACTACAATGTCGCTGTAGCCGCGGACGCAAATTCAACTAACAGCATTGCGACATCATTTGCAGCGACGGCCACCGCGACGGGCGGCCAGACGAAGGACACTGCGTGCCTGACTCTGACCATCAACGACCAAGGCCAGAAGGGACCGACACCGACTGCAGTGGCCAACTGCTGGAAGTAGTGGATAACCGTACAGTCTGCGGTACCCGAGCAGGGACTTTCTGAGAAGCAGCTGACGAACCGGCGCGGATTTTTGCGACCGACCTCTCATAATCTGCTGTTAAATGCCACGGTGCGGACGTAACCGCTCGAATCGTCAGCTTCGCGCAAGCTTGAAATTCCACTCTGTTCCCACACGCGCGAAGTGGGATCAACATGAAAGCCTCGACGGGATTTACGATGGTTGAGTTGCTGGTGGTCATCATGATCGTCAGCATCCTGATGGGAATCGGCGTCCCTTCCTACAAGTACGTCACCAACTCGAACCGGTTGTCCGCCGAAGTCAACGGACTGCTGGGCGACATGCAGTTGGCACGTGCCGAAGCCATCAAGGAAGGCGTGTCGGTAACGGTTTGCCCCTCGACGAATCAGACGAGCTGCAGTGGCTCAACAGATTGGTCGTCAGGCTGGATAGTGTTTGAAGACCCTGCCAACGTAGGTGTCGTGGATGCAGATGAGGCCATTCTGCACACGCAGAAGCCCCTGCACACCGGCGACAAGCTCGTGGACACGACGGGTACCCTTACCAGCGCCACGTTCAACAGGGCAGGGTTTCTCTCGTTCACGGGTATGCCCGTCGATGGCATCACCCTCACGCTGCACGACGACCGGGCTGCTCGTGATCATACGCGCTGTCTGTGGATTGCCTCGCAGGGCATGATGACCACTCAGACACCCGCCACCGACGCAGGCTGCAAATGATTCGCGGTCAGCGCGGCTTCAGCCTGGTCGAAGTGATGGTGGCCCTGGTCGTCATGTCGATCGGCATGCTGGGAATTGCGAAAATGCAGGCGGCGGCGCTGTCCAACACGGCCGTCGCCAGCACGCGATCCTTGGCCGCGATTGAAGCGTCGAGCCTCGCTGCTTCGATGCATGCGAATCGGGGGTATTGGAGCTCGCCTGCCGTTGCCCCCTCGATCACGCTGCGGGGCGGGATAGTGACTCCCAATGTGGCTCCGTTGCCAAACTGTATGGCTGCGGCCTGTCTGCCCGCCGGCCTCGCTCAGTACGATCTACAGGACTGGACTACCGCGGCCGGTCAGGTCCTGCCGCCTGACTACATCGCCACGATTACCTGCACCCCCACGGTGACACCGCCGAACTGCACGATCCAGATTCAGTGGGCCGAAAAGTCGGTAGCCGTCAACAAGGACGGCCAGGCTCAGGCCACCAACACGGCGCTGGCAATAAACCTCCCCAAATACGAGCTGTACGTCGAGCCATGAGCAACCAACGCACGCGCGGCTACTCGCTCGTCGAGCTGATGGTGGCCATCACGATCGCGCTGTTCCTGATGGGTGGCGCGCTCCTCATGGTCCAGCACACGCGCAACGCCTTCAAAGCCCAGAACCAACTCTCGCAACTGCAGGAGAGTGAGCGGATGGCCATGGCATTGATCACGGATGTCATTCAATCCGCGGGCTACTACCCCAATCCTCACACTTTCACCGACGCCCAGACTCTCGTGTCGCCGTCGTTTGCAGCTCCGGGCGCACCGAACATTGCAAGCATTCCGGACGCAACGGCGATCGGTGATCCGATCACGGTCCGATATGCAGCAGGGCTGGGCGACAACGTCTACAACTGCCGCGGTGACCAGAATACGGCGGCAGGTCCCTTCGACACTTGGGAGAACACCTTCAGTGTCGTGCCGGCGGATCCCGCTCCGGACGGGACTCCCCAATTCAAGTTGCAGTGTGCGCTGTGGAGCCTGTCGACCAACAGCATAGTCAAGTCGCCATTGGTGGCCGGCGTCCAGAATATGACCATTTTGTACGGGGTGAATACCACGGGTGCAGGCTCCTCGAGCTGTGCCGACCGCTACAAGGCAACGAAGGACATGCTGCCGGCGGACTGGAGCAACATCTGCTCGGTCAAAGTGACCCTGACGTTCGCGAATCCACTCAACCCCAAGGGCGGCATCAAGCCCACTATCAATTTCACGCGCGTCATTGCCGTGATGAATCAGGTATGAACCCCATGAGCTCTTTCCGCTTGCGCACGGCTCAAAAAGGCATGGCTCTGATCACCGGGATGCTGCTGTTGATGGTGTTGACCATTCTCGCGATGAGCATGTTCCGTAGTTACGGCACTCAGCAGAAAATCGCAGGCAACGTGCGCGAGAAGAACCGTGCGGTCAGTGCCGCCGTCAGCGCGCAGCAGTTCGCGGAATACTGGCTGAGCAGTACGACACCCCCGCCGGCGGTTGATTGCAGTGGCATGAACTTATCGCCGGTGCCGCAGGTGTGTAACAACTCGCCGGACTTCACCGTCGTGCCCTGGAGCCTCAACGCACAGCCTGTGGGCGTGTCGTTCAACAACTTCAACACCACGGCGACGGTCAATCAGACGCAGCCGTCACAGGGCACCTATTTCTCGACTCCCCTGTTCTACATCACCGATCTCGGCAAGTCGGCCGCCGGACCCGGCGAGGTCTACCAGATCGATGCGACCGGCTGGGGTGGCACCCGGGACACGGTAGCGGTCGTCGAAAGCACGTTTCTGCTCTCACCCTCGGGCCGCAACTACGACAAATGAAGTACTCCAACATGAAGCGAACGCTGGCCATTCCCGGGCTGGTCCTACTTGCTGCGCTGGCTAGCGGCACCACTGCGCATGCTCAGGCTGTGTTGACCGTCAGTGACGACTTCACGCAGACCAGTGCCCAGAACAACTGGGCGACTTTTGACGGTGCCTGTCTCACCGCCGGTGATGGCACGGGCAGCGTCCCCGCATGCAAAGGACTCTCCTATTACCAGAGTCAGACCCTGGTTGGCGGGACGAGCGGTACCCTGCCGGACCTGGGCGGCTCGGGTGCTCTGCGTTTGACCAACGGTTACACCAAAGGCCAGGGATCCGGGTTCGCCTTTGGTTACAACCAGGCCGGCGGCATCATTTCCAACTTCACGTTCCAAGCCGGCACGGGCGTCGACATCCTCTTCAAGACCGTGACCTACCGAGGCAACTCCGGCGGCAACGGGGGTGGTACGGGTGTGGATCGTGGCGACGGCGCTGACGGTATGAGCTTCTTCCTGATTGACGCTACCAACAGTAACGGCAATCCGTATGACATGGGCGCCTTCGGCGGCAGCTTGGGCTACACCTGCTCAAACCAGAACAACGACAGTACGTTGCGCGCGGACGGGACGCCCCGTCAGTATGACGGATTGCTGAATGCTTACATCGGCCTCGGCATGGACGAGTTCGGCAACTTCCTCAATCCAGGCGACAACACCGTTTCCGGCCCTGGCCTGCAGGCCGGTCGCATCGGACTGCGCGGTGCCGGAAGTGTCTCGTGGAAGGGGTTGCGGGCCTACTACCCGAACCAGTATCCCGTTTCATTGACCCTGGACCAGCAGGCCAAGGCGGTGAACAACACCTGCAAAACCGGCACCGTGTGGGATTACTCCCAGGCCACTCCAGTCAACACGGGGACGGCGCTGAACGATTATGCGGATCTCGGTGCCACGACGATCCTGCCGGCCAATCAACCGATAGCCAATGAAGCCGCGGTCACGCGCGGCGACGGCACGCCCATCGCCTATCACTTGAAGATCACGCAGGACGGGTTACTGAGCTTCTGGTACAGCTACAACAATGGTGCATTCCAGTCAGTCATCACCGACCAGTCGATCTCCGCCAAGAACGGCAACCTGCCCAACCTGCTGCGATTCGGCTTCGCGGGCTCGACCGGTGGCAGCACCAACGTTCACGAAATCCTGTGTTTCCAGGCAAATCCGACCCAGCTTGCCGACACGTCCGTGGGTGTCAACCAGAAGCAGGCGACCCAGATCGGCAGTGGCACACAGGCCTTTCTGGCCATGTATTTCCCCAACGGCTGGTGGGGCCGGCTCACTGCCAGCAATCTTCTGTACGATCCCACGACTCAACAGATTCTCGTGAGCTCGACGGCCAACTGGGACGCGTCCTGCGTACTGACGGGTGTGGCGCCCCCGACCACATGCGCGACGACCGGTCAGACCACCCTGGCGGCGCAGGGCTCGGCCGCCAGAACCATTCTCACTTGGAATGGAACGAAAGGCGTGCCTTTCCAGTGGACTCAGTTGTCGGATGCGGAGCGCGCCGCGCTCGATCCAGGTGTTTCCAGCGCTGGAACGCCTAACCGGCTGAACTACCTGCGTGGCGATCGCTCGAACGAGGTCAACACGAACGGCGTCGGCCTGTATCGTGCCCGCATCAGCGTGTTGGGAGACATCGTGGATGCCAGCCCTACCTGGGTGGGACCGCCGAACAATCCTTACACGCTCATCTGGCGCGATCTGCTGTATCCGGGCAAGCCGGCTCCGGAGAATGGCGCCGCGACCTACACTCAATTCGTCACCTTGCGTCAAACCCGTCAGAACGTGGTCTATGCAGGCTCGAATGATGGTTTGCTACACGGGTTCCGGTCCGGTGGCTTCGATGCTGCCGGGAATTTCGTTACCACGGCGACCCCGAACGATGGCCGCGAGGTGCTCGCCTATATGCCGGGTGCCGTGGTCAGCGCAATTCACAACAACGATGTCAACGCAGTTGATTACTCAAACACGCACTACGGCCATGCGTTTTTCGTAGATGCGCCACCGGCGACCGATGACCTGTACTACGGCGGCGCGTGGCACACGTGGCTCGTTGGCGGACTCGGACCGGGTGGCAGTGCCATCTACATGCTCGATGTCACCGATCCGACTCAATTCAACGAAGCGAATGCCGCGGCACTCGTGATCGGCGAATGGACTCCTGGCAACCTGCAGTGTGTCGGTAACGGGGGCTGTGGCCAGAATCTCGGTAACACCTACGGCGTGCCCGTCATTCGCCGCCTGCACAACGGATCCTGGGGTGTGATCTTCGGCAATGGCTTTGGCAGTGCCAGCGGTGATGCCGGCATTTACATCATGACCGTTGATCCCGCCTCGGGCGCAACAGCGTTCTACTATCTCAGCACCGGCCAGCAGGGTACCAATGACGGCATCGCCTCTCCTGCGCCTGCAGACTATGACGGTGACCACGTCACCGACTATGTGTATGCGGGCGATCTGTTGGGTCATGTCTGGCGGTTTGATCTCACGAGCAGCGATCCCACGCAGTGGGCTGTGACTGCCGGTGGCGCGCTGTTCACCGATCCGGCTGGCCAGGCGATCACGACCAAACTCATGGTGGTCTCGGGCCCTGTGCAGGGCCTTCCGCGAGCCATGCTTGATTTCGGCACCGGCATGAAGACGCCGCTGACAAACACGGCGCCGGCGGCATTTTCCCAAGGTGCGCACACCTTGTATGGCATCTGGGATTGGAACATGGCCACGTGGAACGCCAGATCCACTGCGCGCTTTGCCAGCCTCAATACCCGCCCGGCGGCCGTAACGCTGCAACAGCAGCAACTGATTCCGAACGGCAACGGTGATCTGGACGGCACTTCCAACACCATCTGCTGGGCCGATCAGACCAACTGCGCCGGCAGTCCACAGTACGGCTGGTACATCACGTTGGGCCATTCGAATGAGCAGATCATCTTCAACCCAGTGACCTATCAGAATGCATTGCTGGTCAACACGACCGTGCCGGCCGACAACTCGGCGTTCAGCTGTAAGAACAGCGGCGACGGCGGTTACACGATTGCGGTGGCGCTGGATACCGGCGCGGCTATCCCGGGCCTGTTCCCCCTGTACAACGACACTTTGGCCGCAGGCTCGCTGACCAACAACTCGGGCAGTCCGTTCATAGTGCTGGCCGGTGGTCAGGCCTACATGGTGACCCAGACAGTGGGCGGCGGAAAAGTGGATGGTCCGATTGCCTGCCAGAAGGGTTCGCAGCTGTGTGATGCGCGAATCAAACCCCAGGGCCCGGTTGGCAAGCGCCTGACCTGGATCCAGAGACGCTAGAGGAGAAAGCTGGATGTCGGCATGTGTAGAACCGCGGCGAGCGGGCGGGTTCACGTTGATTGAGCTGATGGTGACCATCGTGGTGGGCTCCATCTTGATTGCGATCGCGGTGCCTTCCTATCAGGCACAGGTGCGCAAGTCGCGCCGGACCGAAGCGCGCAACGCGGTGATGGATCTCGCGGCGCGCGAGGAGCGCTACTACAGCGTGAACAACGACTATTCGAGCTCGGCTCTGCAGCTGGGGTATGGGCCGGCCGACGCGCCGATCACGGCGCAGTCGATTGGCAGTGGCTACTACACGATCACCGTCAATAACGTCGAGGCGAATCCGGTTGCGACGCCGCCGACGCGCGCCACATTCAAGATCACAGCCGATGCCGCCGGGTCACAGTTGAAGGATGCGGTCTGTCAGCAATTCACGGTGGATGACACCGGGACGCAGACGTCCTCACCGTCGGCAACGGACTGCTGGTGAGTCATCAGCGGATGTAGTGATCGGCTAGCAGCGCGGCGAACAGCCACATGAGGTAGTTGACTGAGAACTTGAAGACCTTCATCGGCAGCTCAGTCCGGGCGGTGATCTTCATCGCGAGTGCGTAGTACAGAAACCCTGTATTCAGTCCCACGGCTACGACCAGGTACAGCAGTCCGCTCATGTGCGTCAAAAAGGGCATGAGCGTGACGATGACCAGCAGTACCGTGTAAAGCAGCACCTGCAGCCGCGTGTATTCGACTCCGTGCGTAACCGGCAGCATGGGAATACCCGCCCGCGCGTATTCATCACGGCGCGCGATGGCGAGTGCCCAGAAGTGCGGCGGCGTCCATACGAAGATGATCAAGAAGAGCAACAGTGCATTGGGATCGACGGTGTTGGTGACCGCCGCCCATCCCAACACAGGGGGCGCTGCACCCGCTGCTCCGCCGATGACAATGTTTTGTGAGGTCGCGCGCTTCAGCCAGACCGTATAAACGACCGCATAGCCGATCAGCGAGCAAAAGGTCAGCACGGCAGTGAGCAGGTTGACCAGGAAAGACAGGATTGCCATCGCCGTCATGCCCAACACGGCGGCAAACACCAGAGCCTGACGCTCATTCAACTGGCCGGTGGGCAGCGGCCGGGCGCGGGTACGGTTCATCTGCTCGTCGATTCGCCGGTCGAGCACGTGGTTGATGGTCGCAGCACAGCCGGATGCGAGCGCAATTCCCAGGTTTCCCCAAATGAGCGCATCCAGCGG
>Ga0181534_10002024_pt1 | contig 12900 bp, 11 predicted proteins | sample PEATcosm2014_Bin_37_FD_119758 | JGI IMG/M metagenome (GOLD analysis project Ga0181534, IMG submission 119758) | Peatland microbial communities from MTU Mesocosm Facility, Houghton, MI, USA - PEATcosm2014_Bin17_10_metaG | ecosystem: Environmental > Terrestrial > Soil > Wetlands > Peat | place...
ACGATCTGACGGGCGTACGACGGGTCGGTGAGAATTTCCTGATAGCCCGTCAGTGCAGTGTTGAAAACAACTTCGCCGGTGGTGTTGCCTTTGGCTCCGATAGACTGGCCGCGGAAGATGGTCCCATCCGCCAGCGCCAGCACAGCGGTTACGCTCACTAGTAAATATCCCCTACAAAAAAGCCTGAAAACGATGCGTGCAAGTTCGAGGGGCAGATATACAAAGCGGGAGGAGTTCTCGCGAACATCCTCCCGCCTTGCATTGGACTAACCCGAACTCGGATTAGGCGGAAATTTTACGGGCAGACAGCCGGATGTGTCCATGGAAAATCGTATGCACGGACACCGGGAAAAACAGGGGAAAAATCCGCAGTGTATTTCTCAACTGCCTGATTTACTGGTGAATAAATCGCGCATGAAATATCTTCCCGGTGCCCGGGACTGGAGCCAGGCAGCGGCTTGGAGGGCACCACGGGCGAACAGGGCCCGGTCGGTGGCACGGTGGCTGAGAGTGAGGCTCTCCCCTATTCCGGCGAACAGCACGCTGTGCTCACCGACGATGTCGCCGCCGCGAACGACTGCAAAGCCGATCTCGCCGCCCTGGCGAGGTGCGAGGCCCTGGCGGGGGGCAAGCCCCTGGTCGGGTGCAGGCCCTTGGCCGGCCGCAGACGCCTGACCGGGCACAGATCCCTGGCCGGGCGCGAGGCCCTGGCTGGGTGCAGACCCCTGACCGGGCACAGACCCCTGGCCGGGCGCGAGGCCCTGGCTGGGTGCAGACCCCTGACCGGGCACAGACCCCTGGCCGGGCGCGAGGCCCTGGCTGGGTGCCGCGCCATGGTGGGGTGGAATGCCGTGGGGCGCAGGAGTGACCGGGACCAAGGGGTGACTGCGGCCCTCGGCAGCCGCTTTGCCCAAGGCCAGCGCCGTTCCGGAGGGGGCGTCCTTTTTCATCCGGTGGTGGGCTTCGATGATTTCGATATCGAATTGCGCGGGTAACGCGGCGGCGGCCTGGCGCACCAGCTCGATGAGCAGGGTCACGCCGAGGCTGGTGTTTGGGGCTACCAGCAGGGGGATGTCCTTGGCGGCCGCCTCGAAGTCGGTATCTGCGGGATAGCCCGTGGTACCGATCAGAAGGGGCTTGCGGGCCTGGCGGCACGCGGCCAGGTTGGTTTGGGTGGCTGCGCCATTCGAGAAGTCGATGGCGACATCAGCGTGGGCGAGGGCCGCTGCGAGGTCGGCTGTAACCGTAACGCCGAGCTTTCCGATACCCGCCAGCTCGCCCGCGTCCTTGCCAAGAGCAGCGCTCGCTGGCGAGGCCACTGCAGCCACGACGATGACCTCTGGCGCATCAACGGCCGCGCGCACGATGGCTTGTCCCATACGCCCGGTGACGCCGATGATCGCGGCACGCATCAACGCGCGCCTCTGCGATCTGCGACGCCAATGATTGCGGTACGCATCAGCGCCCGCCTCTGCGATCTGCGACGCCAATGATCGCGGTACGCATCAGCGCCCGCCCCGGCGATCTGCGCCTTGCGACGCCACTAAAGCACACGCGCCCGAGCGCGCGCCGCGGCCGACCCGTCGCGCCAATGATCGCAACGCGCGTCACTTGGCGCCGGACGAGAAGAAGCGCTTTACGCCCTCGAAGAAGCCCTGCTCGCGCGGCGCATGCCGATCCGAATTCTGCTTGAGCGTCTCTTCGAGCTTGCGGATGAGATCCTTCTGCTCGGTCGAAAGATGCACAGGTGTTTCTACAACCACGCGACAAAATAGGTCACCGCGCGCACCGCCGCGAACGGGTTTGACGCCCTTGTCGCGCAATCGGAACACACGACCTGACTGTGTTTCCGCCGGCACCTTCAATGTGACATCGCCATCGAGCGTTGGTACATCAACAGTACCGCCCAAAGCGGCGGTCGCGAAGCTGACCGGGACCTCGCAGCTGAGGTGCTCGCCTTCGCGTTCGAAAATCGGGTGCTCACGCACATTGACTTCAACATACAGATCGCCCGGCGGACCGCCGTTGCGTCCCGCCTCACCCTCGCCGCTCAGGCGAATGCGATCTCCAGTATCAACACCAGCGGGGACTTTGACGGCGAGCTTGCGCGTGCGCCGCACGCGCCCTTGTCCGAGACAGGTATCGCACGGGTTCTTGATGATCGTGCCGTTGCCACGGCAGCGGGGACAGGTTTGTTGAAGTTGGAAAAAACCCTGGCTGATGCGGATCTGCCCGGACCCGCCGCAGGTGTCGCAGGCCGCAGCGGTGCTGCCCTTGGCCGCGCCACTCCCATGACAGGTCTCGCATTCCGACAGCTTCGGAACCTCGATCTCCGCCGCGTAACCGAACACGGCCTGATCCAGATCGAGCTCCAGCTCGAAACGCAGGTCGGCGCCGCGAAACTGCTGCGTGCGGGGATCCCCGCCACCGCGCCGCGCGCCGAAAATGTCACCAAACACATCGCCGAAAATATCGCTGAACGCATCGCCCCCGGAGCGTCCCCCGCCACCGCGGGAATGAGCCTCGATGCCGGCGTGACCATGCTGATCGTAGATGGCCCGCTTGTTGGCATCAGTCAGGCACTCGCACGCCTCCTTGGCTTCCTTGAAGCGCTCTTCGGCTTCTTTGTCATTGGGATTGCGGTCCGGGTGAAACTTCATCGCCAGGCGTCGATACGCCTTTTTGATTTCCGCTTCGGTCGCGGTTTTAGGTACGTCGAGTACCTTGTAGTAATCACGTTTGGACATGCGAGTAGATCTAGACCCCGATCAAATAGAGCACGGGGCTCACCAGGTTACCAGTGAGCCCCGCACGTCTTCGTCACTTTACGAAGCTTTCCGGTCCTTGTCCTTCACTTCTTCGAACTCGGCATCGACGACATCGTCGCGGCCGGTCGCGCTACCCTGCGCTCCTGCACTCGTAGCTCCCGCGGCACCCGGGCCACCTGCGCCCGCGTCACCCTGCTCCGAAGCATAGGCGCGCTGCGCAATGGCGGCGGAGGCCTGTGCCAGTGCGTCCGTCTTCTTCTCGATCACGCCCTTGTCGTCGCTCTTCAACGCCGACCGCAGATCAGAGATGGCCGACTCCACCTTGGCACGCTCGCCGGCATCCACCTTATCACCCAGGTCCTTGAGAGTCTTCTCGACCGAGTGAGTCAGGCCGTCCGCCTTGTTGCGAACATCCACCAGCTCGCGGAATTTCTTGTCCTCTTCGGCGTGCGCTTCTGCATCGCGCACCATCCGCTTGATCTCATCCTCGTTCAGGCCGCTCGAAGCCTTGATGACGATCTTCTGTTCCTTACCGGTGGCCTTATCCTTCGCCGACACATTCAGAATACCGTTGGCGTCGATGTCGAAGGAGACCTCAACCTGCGGCATGCCGCGCGGTGCCGGCGGAATGTCTGTCAGGTCGAACTTGCCCAGCGACTTGTTGTCAACGGCGCGATCGCGCTCACCCTGCAGTACATGGATGGTCACCGCAGTCTGATTGTCATCGGCGGTCGAGAAGGTCTGCGATGCCTTGGTCGGAATCGTTGTGTTCTTCTCGATCAGCTTCGTCATCACACCACCGAGCGTCTCGATACCGAGCGACAGCGGAGTGACGTCGAGCAGCAGAACATCCTTCACTTCACCAGCCAGCACGCCACCCTGGATCGCGGCGCCTACCGCCACAGCCTCATCCGGGTTCACGTCCTTACGCGGGTCCTTGCCGAAGAAGTCCTTCACGTACTTCTGGACGAGCGGCATACGAGTCTGACCACCAACGAGGATCACCTCGGCGATGTCACTCGAAGACACACCCGCATCCTTCATGGCCGTGCGACACGGACCGATGGTCTTCTGCACCAGGTCTTCAACGAGCGACTCGAGCTTCGCGCGGGTCAGCTTGATGTTGAGGTGCTTCGGTCCCGAGGCATCCGCCGTGATGTACGGCAGGTTGATGTCGGTCTGCTGGGTCGAGGACAACTCGATTTTCGCCTTCTCAGCGGACTCCTTGAGACGCTGCATGGCGAGCGGGTCCTTGCGGACGTCCACACCGGACTCCTTCAGGAATTCCTCACCCAGGAAGTTGATGATGCGCAGGTCGAAGTCTTCACCGCCGAGGAAAGTGTCACCGTTGGTGGAGAGCACCTCGAACTGGCGCTCGCCATCGACTTCGGCGATCTCGATGATGGAGACGTCGAACGTACCGCCACCCAGGTCATACACCGCGATCTTGCGGTCCTTACCCGCCTTGTCCTCGCCATAGGCGAGAGAGGCCGCGGTGGGCTCGTTGATGATGCGCTTCACTTCCAGGCCCGCGATGCGGCCGGCGTCCTTGGTCGCCTGACGCTGCGAGTCATTGAAGTACGCCGGCACGGTGATCACAGCCTCTGTGACTGTCTCACCGAGATAATCTTCGGCGGTCTTCTTCATCTTCATGAGCACGCGCGCAGAGATCTCCTGGGGCGCCATCTTCTTGCCCTGGACCTCGACCCACGCGTCGCCGTTGTCGGCCTTCACAATCTTGTACGGGACCATCTTGATGTCCCGCTGCACCACCTCGTCGTCAAACTTGCGACCGATGAGGCGCTTGATGGCGAACAGGGTGTTAGACGGGTTGGTGACCGCCTGGCGCTTCGCCGGCTGGCCGACCAGGACCTCGCCGTCCTTGGTGAATGCAATAACTGAAGGAGTGGTGCGGTCGCCCTCGCTGTTCTCGATCACGCGAGGCTTCCCACCCTCCATGATGGCCACGCAGGAATTCGTGGTCCCGAGGTCGATGCCGATTACCTTACCCATTGGTTTGTTACTCCGCGAAATTCAGTTCAGTTGTCACACTTGCTGGGTGCTTGCCCCTACCTATTCAAGTAGAGGCACTTGCAAAAAATGCTTTTTAAGCCTTCGACACAATGACCCGGGCGGGCCGCAACACGCGCCCATTGAGCTCATAGCCGGGCTGGACGACCTGCAGGACCGAGTTCGGCTCCGCGGTGGCAGACTCCTGGGCCATCATTGCCTCGTGGCGCGCCGGGTCGAACGGCTCGCCCTGGGGAGTAATGGGGGTGATGCCGATCTTTTTGAGTGCCTTTGACAGAAGCTGGAGTGTGGCCTCCTGGCCCTGAACCAGGGTGCGGACATCCGCGGCCTTACCCGCGTTCTGCACTGCCAGCTCCAGGCTGTCCCAGACGGGAAGCAGCTCCTGGGCGAATTTCTCCAGGCCCCAGCGGTTGGCCGCTTCGATATCGCGCTGCGCGCGCTTGCGCACGTTGTCGAGATCGGCGACCGCGCGAAGATATTGATCCCAGTGGTTCTTCGCTCGCTCTTCAGCTTCGGTTAACGCTTGCTGCAACCGCTCGAGCTCGACGAGCTGGGCCGCGGTCTCGGGGAGGATGGCAGTAGGCTCGCCGGCTGACCCATGCCGCTCTTGTCCAGACTCGTCCGCACTCATTAGAACCTCCTGAATATCTGACGCGCACCCCTGGCGGGGGGCACACCCCTGGCGGGGGGCACACCCCTGGCGGGGCGCGCAGAATGCCTGAAATCGATTGTTGTCGGCTACTTGAGGTTCAGCGGCGGGAGTTCAAGGCGGCGCCGAGTAACTTTGCAGTCATGTCCACGATCGGGATGACCCGTTCGTAGGCCATACGGGTCGGCCCGATCACGCCGACCACACCCACGACGGAATCGCCCGCCGCGTACGGAGCGGTGACGACACTGCAATCATCGAGTATCTGATAACCCGACTCGTGCCCGATGAAAATCTGCACGCCTTCAGCCTTGAGACTGTTGTCGAGCAGGTGCAGAAAGTCGCGTTTCTCGTTGAAGGCTTCAAACAGACGGCGCAGCTTCTCGACGTTGGTGAGCTCGGCGGCGCCCATGAGATTCGTCTCGCCCTTGATCACGTACTCCAGGCGATCCTCGCCCTCGCCCGCTTCGAACACGTGCTGCGCCATGGAGATGGCATCCAGCATGATCTGGTTCATGTGAGCATGGGTTTCGGCCAGCTGCCGCAGGATCTCATCGCGCACCTGGCTCAAGGTACGCCCGCGGAACTGCTCGTTGAGAAAGTTCGATGCCCGCCGCAGCTCATCCGGCGGGTAGTAGCGCTCCAGCTGGATGATGCGGTTCTGCACTTCGCGATCATTGAACACGAGCACCGCCAGCACCCGGTTCTCAGACAGGATGACAAACTCGATGTGCGTGATGGAGGCCTGCTGGGTCCGCGGAACCGTCACGACACCGGCGAGCTTGGTAACCTGGGAAAGTAACTGGGAGACCGAAGCAATCAGGTCCTTGGAGCTGTCGCGCCGGTTGTCCACCACCTGCCGGCGGATTTCGGCAACCGCGGTTTCATCAAGGGGTTGCATCCGCAACAGCGTGTCGACGAAGAAGCGATAACCCTTGTCAGTGGGTATGCGTCCAGCGGAAGTGTGGGGAGAGGAGACGAAGCCGTACTCCTCCAGGTCCGCCATGACGTTACGGATCGTGGCAGAGCTCAGCTGGAGACCCGAGTCACGCGAGAGCACGCGGGAACCGACGGGTTGTCCGTCGCGGATGTAGCTTTCTACCAGTATCCGGAGGAGGGTTTGAGCGCGGTCACTCAAAGCCTCGTGTTCTCGACCTTCGTGCGCCATCTCGGCCACGCTAACGACGCTAAGGCCTACCGTCAAGCAATCGGCAACAAGACGCTCATTTAGGCGCATTGGCCCTGCCACAGGGTCGTGCTACAAAGACGCCGCCTCGTAACTCGAGGTGTGAACTCGAGGACCTCGATGGGCTTTCCCGTGCAACGGTGCGCGCTGGTCGGCAGATTCTCGGACCCGCGTGTGGCGGAATCCGTGGATGGGCTGATTCCGCACCTTCTGTCCCGCCAGATCCAGGTGATCATCAGCACCGAGACGACTTATTCGGGCACGGCGGCCGGCATCCTGCGGATTCCGGAAGCGCAGATCGCCACGACTGCGGATCTGGTCATCGCCATTGGCGGTGACGGCACCCTACTCTACGCCGCCGGCCTGGTGGCGCGACACAAAGTGCCCCTGCTGGGTGTCAACCGTGGGCGACTCGGGTTTCTGACCGATGTCATGCCACAGGATATGTTCCCCTGCATCGATGCGGGGCTGGAGGGCCGGTTGACGCCAGATGAGCGACCGTTGCTCGCCGCGTGTCTGAACTACGCCGATGGTCGGGTTGCCGAGTCGCTGGCGCTCAATGACGTTGTTATGCAGAAGTTGGTGACAGGTCGAATGCTCGACTTCGAAACACATCTGGACGGAGCCTACGTCAACACTCACGCGGGAGATGGCGTGGTGGTTGCCAGCCCGACTGGCTCGACGGCCTACGCCCTCTCCTGCGGCGGCCCCATTGTCGAGCCGCACCTGGATGTGCTGGTGGTCGCGCCGATCTGCCCCCATACCTTGTCTGATCGGCCGATTGTCGTCTCGTCCCGGTCACAGATCGAAGTGCGACTGGTGGAGCGACCCGAGACGCGGGCGCAGGTGACCTGCGACGGCACCGTGCTGGGAGAGCTGGAGCCGGGTGACCGGTTGTGTATCAAGGCGGCCTCGGAGACCATTACCCTGCTGCATCCGGCAGGCCACGATTACTACAAGTTGCTGCGCTCCAAGCTCCATTGGGGCCGTGGCAGTTTCGAGCGTTAGAGACATGCTGACTTACCTGCAGATCCGCGACTTCGCCATCATCGACGCCATCGAGCTCGAGGTGCATCCGGGAATGACCGTGCTGACCGGCGAAACCGGCGCGGGCAAGTCAATCCTGGTCGACGCGCTGCAACTCTTGGCCGGTGGTCGAGCCGGTTCTGAAGTGGTCCGCCATGGTGCCGAGCGCGCTGAGATCACTGGGACGTTTGATCTAACCAAGACGCCACGCGAGTTGAAGCGTTGGCTGGAGGAGCAGTCGATTGAAGGTAGCGAAGAGCTATCGATTCGACGTGTAGTTTCGAGCGACGGACGTTCACGGGCGTATCTGAATGGGCAGGCTGTGGCAATCCAGGCCTTGCGCGAAGCTGGCAACATCCTGATCGATATTCACGGCCAGCATGAATTTCAATCGCTCACACGCTCCGCCGCGCAGCGCGAGCTGCTCGATGGCTATGGACGGCTGGAGCAGGCTGCCGGACAGGTTGGCGTCACCCACCGGGTGTGGCTCGGATTGTTGAATCGCACCCTGGAGTTGGAAAGCCAGGCGCGCGATCGCGACGCCAAACTCGAGCTGCTGCGCTACCAGGTGTCGGAGCTGAATGCCCTGCAACTGAAGGAAGGCGAGTTCGAGAGCCTGGTCGAGGAGCGGGCGCGGCTCGCCAACCGCGGCAAGCTCGCAGAGGCGACCCAGACAGCCCTGTCGCTGTTGTATGAGGGTGAGGAAGGCAGCGCGCACGCGGGTGTCAGCCGTGCTTTGCAGGCGCTCCAGGTTGTTGGGAGCGTGGATCCGAAGCTGGCGGCTGTGCTGCCCATGGTTGAAGAAGCGGCGATTCAGATTCGCGAGGCGGCGCGGGAGCTTGCCCACTATCGTGATGGCCTCGACCTGGACACGTCGCGCCAGGCGACCGTGGAAAGCCGATTGGCGGCTATTGAAGAGCTGGCACGGAAGAATCGTGCCAGTCCGGGCGGGTTGATTGCCCGGACGGCGGAGCTGAATGTGGAGCTGGGCGCTATTGAGCGGGCGGACACTGACCTGGCGGCCTTGCGCAAGGACCTGGCGGCGGCGCTGGAAGAATTTCGGACTCTGGCGGGTCAGTTGTCGGCGAAGCGCACGACCGCAGGTCGCGCACTGTCCAAGGACATCTCGACACGGATGCAAACGCTCGGCATGGCTGGCGGACGCTTCCAGGTTGAAGTGACGCAGGATGGGACGCAGGAACCGACCCAACACGGGGTCGACCAGATTGAGTTTCGCGTGACGGCTAACCCAGGGCAGCCTCTGCGCCCACTATCGAAAGTGGCGTCGGGTGGTGAGTTGTCGCGATTGTCGTTGGCTGTGCAGGTTTCAGTCGCGGCGCGTGAGACGCGCTGTATGGTGTTTGACGAAGTTGACTCCGGCATCGGCGGAGCGATCGCGGAGATTGTCGGGCGTGAGTTACGTTCGCTCGGGGAACGCGGACAGGTGTTGTGCGTGACGCACTTGCCGCAGGTTGCCTCTCAGGGGCATCACCACCTGCGGGTTGCGAAGTCGAATGATGGTCGTACGACACGCACTACTCTGACGGAGCTTGCGCCTGGCGACCGTGTGGAAGAGATCGCGCGGATGTTGGGTGGCGTTGAGGTCACTGGTAAGGCACGTGAGCACGCCAAGGAGATGCTTCGCACCCACCTGGAGTTGCCGGCGGATCCCACGCCGACCGACCGCATGCCGGCGTTGAAAGTGAAGGGTGTGTTGGCGCAGGCCAAAGTGGCTGCGCAGGAAGGTAAGGACCCGGCCGCTGAGCCGAAATCGCTCGGGGTGGATCCGCGGGCCACGGCTACCGCTGTTGGCGCGCGGGCTGCGGCTGGTGTGGATGCCGCAAAAGGCAGCGGGCCGCGGACGACTGGTGTGGATGCCGCAAAAGACAGCGGGCCGCGGACGGCCGGTACGGATGCCGCAAAAGACAGCGGGCCGCGGACGGCCGGTACGGATGACGCGAAAGGCAGCGGGCCGCGGACGGCTGGTGCGGATGACGCGAAAGGCAGCGGTTCGCGGGCGGCTGGTGCGGATGACGCGAAAGGCAGCGGGCCCCGGGCGGCTGGTGCGGATGACGCGAAACGTAACGGGCCGCGGATGGCTGGTGCGGATGACGCGAAAGCGGCTAGTGCACGGGGGTCAGCGGCCAGCGGTGGCGGCAGCCTTCGGGGTGCCGTGGGCGCCAGTGGCGCAACTAGCGCTGGTGGCACATCAGGCGGTGGAGAGGCACGAGGCGCTGTTGGCGCATCAGGCGTTGGAGGAGCACGAGGCGCTGGTGGCGCATCAGGCGTTGGAGGGGCACGAGGCGCCGGTGGCACATCAGGCGCTGGAGGCATGTCAGGCGCCAGTGGTGCCCCACCGGCCACCCCTGACGAAGCCAAGGGTGCAGCGGCCGCGGCGTCCGCCAAGGGCGCTAAATCCGCACCCCGAAGCAAGGACGACGGCAACGTGATCGATTTGAAATCCGCGAAGGCGGCCGGGCGACCGGCCTCATCCAAGAGGCGCTAGCTCGCCTTCTTCTTCCGGTAAGCGCAGTTTGTGCGCTTGCAATGCCCGTACATGATCAGCGAATGGTCACGGATCGTGAATCCCAGGCGCTGCGCGACGGTCGTTTGCCGCTCTTCGATGCCGGAATCCATGAACTCTTCGACGCGGCCGCAGTCCAGACACACGATGTGATCGTGATGCGTGCCGTGATTGAGCTCGAAGACGGCCATGCCATCCTCGAAGTGATGCCGGGTGACGAGTCCCGCCGCCTCAAACTGCGTCAAAACGCGGTAGACGGTGGCCAGGCCGATGTCCTCATTACCGTCGAGGAGTGTGCGATAGATGTCTTCGGCCGACAGATGGCGCGTATTGCTGCTCTCGAGAATTTCCAGAATCTTGAGTCGCGGCAGCGTGACTTTGAGGCCGGCTTTGCGGAGGTCTTTACCTTCCACTTAAGCTCTCCGGTATTATCCAAACCCATTATTGCCTATTGGAACCCGATGCGCTCAATTAATAAAAAGCTACTGCTGACGCTGGCGCTTGGCGCCGCGTGCGCAGTCTCATCCGGCTGTGTTTACCGGGTGAACATCCAGCAGGGAAACTTCCTCGAAGCGCGAACTGTGAACCAATTGCAAGTGGGAATGACTCGCAGTCAGGTTCGCTATCTGCTCGGAACACCGATGGTGCCCAACGCGTTCGACAAGGAACGTTGGGACTATCTGTACTTCTTCAAGAAGGGTCGCTGGCGCAAGCCCGAAGAGCGACACGTGATTGTGTACTTCAAGGAAGACAAGGTGGACAAGTTCGAGCGCATCAACGTGCCTGAGAAGGCGCCGACCGCGCCGGACAAGGGCGCACCGATCGAGAAATTCCCAGTTATCTGACGGGCCGGATATCTAACGCGCAGGCCGTCGACGCGCCCGCCGCTTTCGTTGGCGGGCAATCGCCGTCGGGCCTGGGTTATTTTCCGCGGGACTTTCGTTGTTGTTGGACGTTGGCGCGGCGTCGGTCACGGGGATCGTTGGCCAACGGGCGATACAGCTCAACGCGATCGCCCTCCTCGGGCCGGTCGGATCGTTCGCGGGGCTCGCCGAAAATCCCCACGGGCGCCGTATCCCACGGCACATCCGGCTCATCTGCCAACTGCCGGGCCGCTTCAATGGCTTCGGCGATTGTGGCTTCCAGTGGAATATCGATGGCCCATAGATACTGCCGCTCACGAGTGGCGTAAGCGACTACGCATCGTTTTCGGCCATCTTGTGTCATGGAGGCAAAGCGCGTGCTCTCGCAACGAACGCATCCATCAATGCTGACGCCGTCTCGGCAAACTTCTGCTCAAACAATACGGCTGTCAATGCATTCTTGAATGCAAATTTCATCGTCAGTTGAACTTTGCAACCCGTACCCTCATTGACGGCGATCGGGGTCAACAACCACTCGCCTTCCAACATTTTGAAGGGGCCGTCGACCAGGTGCATGAGGATGCGGGTGTCGGGCTCGAGTTCGTTGCGGGTGGTGAACTCGCTCTGCAGCGGTCCGCGTTGCACACCGATGGTCGCAACGATCTCGCGGTCGGAACGCGAGAGCACCTTCGCCCGTGAGCACCAGGGGATGAAGCTCGGATAACTGTCGATATCGTTGATCAGGTCGAACAACGTCCGGGGTGGCTGGGCGACCAGCGCCGAGTGCTTGATTTCTCGCATACGGTACAATTATCAGATGGCCAAGCCGGAAAAAACAGAACGAGTGATTGCTGAGAATCGCCAGGCGCGATTCGAGTACTTTATTGAGGAGCGCTACGAGGCGGGCCTGGTGCTGCACGGCTGGGAAGTGAAATCCATGCGGGCAGGTCGCGCACAACTCAAGGAAGCATACGTTTTCATGCGCGGTGCTGAGGCGTTCCTCTTCGGAGCCCATCTTTCGCCACTGAATTCAGCGTCGTCCCACGTCGTCGCCGACCCCACACGGACGCGCAAATTGCTGCTGAACGCCGCTGAGCTGTCACGGCTCGTCGGTGCAGTGGAGCGCAAGGGCTATACCCTTGTCCCGCTGGAGCTGTATTGGAAAAACGGCCGCGCCAAATTGGCCGTTGGTCTTGCCAAGGGTAAGAAACAACACGACAAGCGGGCTGTGGATAAAGACCGTGACTGGCAGCGCGACAAGGCGCGGATCATGCGCGGGCGATGACTTTGGGGCTCAAAAACCGGGTTCCACCTTGAATCCGGGGCACCGAACCCGCATGTGGTATAGTGAAGACGTTTGGGGGCGACCGGTTTCGACGCGGGTAGTGAACCTCCAAGTGCGTGCCGAGGCGCAGTGCCCTCGTTAATAATGCTGCAAACTATAGTTGCCAACGAAGACAACTTCGCTCTAGCCGCTTAACCCGGCTTACCTCTGACCGGTTTGTGCCTATGCAACTGAATCAGGGGACGCGCTCATAGGATCGCGTTACCGTGTGCGACAGGCGGTATCGTTAAACTCTACTTTCGCTGGCCGAGCGTTTTCCCTGCTCCTCGGGTAGCGCAACGCGAGAAAATAAAGAGAGAGCTACTCACGTAGGTCTTGGAGTCTAGCGCTTGCGGACGGGGGTTCGATCGAGGGTCGCATCAACCCGCGAGGGTTGATTGAAAACGGAGCTCACATCGGTGAAACCTGACGGCATTTTCCGAAAGGAAGATGGCATGGCAACGCCGAGGGGTAGGAAGAAGGCCAACTTCAGGCCTGCCCTGTAGAGACTCATAGACTCGCCGACGGC
>Ga0181534_10002025_pt1 | contig 12899 bp, 13 predicted proteins | sample PEATcosm2014_Bin_37_FD_119758 | JGI IMG/M metagenome (GOLD analysis project Ga0181534, IMG submission 119758) | Peatland microbial communities from MTU Mesocosm Facility, Houghton, MI, USA - PEATcosm2014_Bin17_10_metaG | ecosystem: Environmental > Terrestrial > Soil > Wetlands > Peat | place...
AAACGGGCGATTCATTGGTGCCAGCAGACGGGATGCGGAAAACGGGGATCATCTTGTATGCTCTTAACATGGCCGACAATGGTCCTGGTCGTGGCTTTCTGGAGCGCATCAAGCAGTCCGCCGTCCTTTGTGACGGCGCGATGGGGACGCTGCTTTATTCCAAAGGCATCTTCATCAACCGGTGTTATGACGAACTCAATCTTTCGCAACCCGATCTGATTCGTGCCGTGCATCATGAATATCTGCAGGCAGGTGCGGAAATTATTGAAACCAATACTTTCGGGGCCAATTCCTTTCGCCTCTCCCGCCATAGCCTGGCGGATAAAGTCCCCGAGATCAATCGCATGGGAGCGCGGCTGGCGCGAGAAGCGGCAAAAAGTTTTGATGTCTGGGTGGCCGGATCGGTTGGCCCGTTAGGAACCAGAATCGAGCCCCTGGGCAAGACTTCATTTGCAGAAGCGCGGCAGGCCTTTCGCGAGCAGATCGAGGCTCTGGCCGAAGGTGGAGTCGATTTGCTGATGCTGGAAACCTTTGGCTATCTCGAGGAAGTGCATCAGGCCATGTTGGCCGCCGAGGATGTGGGCGCCAAATTGCCGTTGGTCGTGCAGGTCACCATCGACGAAGATGGCAACTGCCTGGATGGGTCCAACCCGGAAACTTTCGCGCCGCGGCTGGAGGACTGGCACGCCGACGTGATTGGCTGCAATTGCAGCGTGGGCCCCGTGGCCATGCTGGATGCCATGGAGAGGGTACGGGCGCTTACTTCACTTCCCCTGGCGGCGCAACCGAACGCCGGCATTCCACGATCGGTGGAAGGACGAAATATTTATTTGTGTTCGCCGGAGTATATGGCGAGTTATGCCAGGAAGTTTGTGGCGGCTGGCGTGCGCATTGTGGGCGGGTGCTGCGGAACCACCCCGGACCATATTCGGGTGATGAAATCCGCTCTCCGGGTGGGCGAAGCCCGGGGCAAAGCGGCTACCACGCAGGTTGCGGGAAGCTCCTCCAAGCCTGTGTCCGCTCCGGCGCAGCCCTTGCACGAGAGGTCCGGGCTGGGCGCCAAGATTGCACGCGGTGAGTTCATCACCATGGTGGAGGTGGTCCCCCCCAAGGGAACTGACATCAGCAAGGAGTTGGAAGGGTCACGATTTTTGAAGTCTGTGGGGGTGGATGCGGTGAACATTCCCGATAGTCCGCGGGCTTCGGCGCGCATGAGCAATCAGGCGCTCTCCCTGCTGATGCAGCGCGAGGCCGGAATCGAAGCCATCCTGCACTATACCTGCCGCGACCGCAATGTGCTGTGCATCCAGAGCGACCTGCTGGGGGCGGCGGCGGTGGGAATCAAGAACCTGATCTGCATTACCGGCGATCCGCCAAAGATGGGGAATTATCCCGACGCCACTGCTGTGTTCGACGTCGATGCCATCGGATTGGTCAACATTGTGCATAACTTGAATCGAGGTCTGGATTTGGGCGGCAATCCGATCGGGGCCGGCACGGGATTTGTGATCGGCGTCGGAGCCAACCCTGGGCTCTCCGATTTGGACGAGGAGATTCGGCGATTCGAATACAAAGTGGCGGCAGGAGCGGAGTATGCGGTGACCCAACCGGTCTTCGATTTGCGCCTGCTGGAGAATTTTCTGCGGCGCATCGAGCACTGCCGGATTCCCGTGGTGGCGGGAATCTGGCCGCTGGTCAGCGTGCGCAACGCCGAGTTCATGAAGAATGAGTTACGGGTTTCGGTGCCCGACGCAATTTTAGAGCGCATGGCCAAAGCCCAGACCCCGGACGCGGCGCGGGCGGAGGGCGTGGCCATTGCGCGGGAGATGCTGCTGGCAGTGAGAAAGACGGTGCAGGGAGCCCAAATCAGCGCTCCTCAGGGAAAGTATAGTTCGGCTGTGGATGTGCTGGAAGCCTTGGGGACGCAAGCTCCTGCCGTCAATTAGATCCAGGTCGGCGAGAATTCCTTTTGTGGTTCCACCGTGCATGTTTTCCACATCGATCTGGAATAAAGTTCTGGACATTGTGATCAATTGAGCGCATTACAATAAGAAGACGGAGCAAAACCCGTTGGCGAAATTTGAAGAATGCCTGCAACGCCTGGAAAAGATTGTCCAGGAACTGGAGAAAGGCGACGTGCCGTTGGAATCTTCTCTGACGCTTTTCGAGGAGGGGATGAATCTTTCGTCCGCCTGCCGCAAGGAACTGGAGCAGGCCGAGGGTAAAGTTGAGATCTTACTCAAAAAAAACGGGAAACTCCGGGCTGAACCCTTTGAAGGCTCGGCGGAAAAGGTGGCCCGCAAGTAGGAGTGCTGGGCCCGTCGGTCGCCGCTCGATGACCGTGAACGTCTGTGGAGTGGTGGTTTTGGGAACCCTTCCCCGCAGCCTTAGTTCGTTGTAACTGAAGTCCGTTGTAACTGACGGAATCCAGTCAGGAGAAGTCTATGGGCGTTAATGTGGTAGTTCTGGAAACCGACCCCGGAACGGCGCAATCTTTAGCGGGTCGGCTTTTGTCCCACTTTCACGCGGTCCACATGACCCGTTCTGGGGATGAACTTCGGAAGCGGGTTGCCGAGGAGCGCCCGCAGATCATTGTGGTGGACGTTGAGTATTCCCGCTTGACCGATGTGCGCCGGCTGCATCATGATTTCCCCCTCTTGCCGATTGTGTGCGCGCATCGCATTCCCGATGAGCAATTGTGGATTGAAGCGATGGAGGCTGGCGCAACCGACGTATGCCGCTCCGAAGACGTACAGGACGCTGTGACTTCAGTCTTGCGCAAAGCAAACCTGGCGCATACTGCGTCGGCCTGAGGCCCATCCAAAGCTGAAGCAGGGCGCCCCGGCGCCCTGTTTTTTGTCGTTCGAAATGGCGCGATTTTTCGCTTTCACCACAGGCGCCATCCGGCAACCAAGCGTCCCCCCTTGTTATACTCACTTCTCAATGCTGCAGGAAACTCTCGCACAGGGGCAGGCTCTGACGGATGCGGCGTTGCATCGGCTTCTTCCGCCGGAAAATGAGCGCCCCGCATCCATTCACAAGGCGATGCGTCACAGCGTGTTTGCCGGCGGAAAGCGGCTGCGTCCGGCGCTCTGCATGGCAGCGGGTCGAATGGTCGCGGGCGGGTTGCCGGCCAAAATTGAGGAGCTCGGCGCCGCCCTGGAAATGCTCCACACCTATTCGCTGATCCATGACGATCTGCCGGCGCTCGACAACGACGATCTTCGCCGCGGCCGTCCCACCTGCCACAAAGTGTTTGGCGACGCCATCGCGATTCTGGCCGGCGACGCCCTGCAGACCCAGGCTTATCAGGTTCTAGCGCATCTGGAATGCCCTCCCGAGGCGCGGGTCAGGATTATTGCGGAGATTGCCCGAGGCACGGGAACCGTGGACGGAATGATCGGCGGCCAGGTGGTCGATCTGGAAGCCGAACACACCCGGCCGAGCCCAGAAATGCTGGAATACATTCACCGCGCCAAGACCGCCGCTTTGATCACGGCCAGCCTGGTGAGCGGCGGGATCTATGCCGGCGCCACAGAATGCCAAGTCAAGCGGTTGCGAGCCTTCGGGCGGTCGATTGGCCTGGCATTTCAGATTGTCGACGATGTGCTGGACGTAACTCAGACCTCGGAGCAACTTGGCAAGACCGCCGGTAAAGATACCGCCGCGCAAAAGGCGACGTATCCCGCGCTATTCGGGATTGAGGAATCCACCCGCAAGGCGGACGAACTCGTGCGTCAGGCTTTTGCGGAGTTGGAAGGGTTTGGACAACATGCGGAATCCCTGAAAGAGCTGGCGACGTATCTGGTAGAGCGCAAGAATTGAGTCCGGGTTGTCTGTTCGCGACCCTCAATCTGTGATAAGAAACAATTACGGCGATGGAGTTCGCCATAACCGCCCGCTTCTTGGATTGGGTTTCGGGCTGATAACTCCTACAAAATCTATGGAACGATTTGTAGGAGCCGAATCCATGCTGAAGAACTTCGTCGCCATCTCCGTCGCCGCCATCGTGGGCGCCAACCTGCGTTATCTGTTGAGCCGCCTGGCGGCCAGGGAATTTGGCCCGGTCTTCCCCTATGGCACGCTTTTCATCAACATTGTCGGCAGCTTCATCGTCGGCTTCTTCGTCATCTGGAGCACGGAGCGCGTATTGATCGATCCCCGCTGGCGTCTGCTGGTGGTGATCGGCTTCTGCGGATCGTTCACCACCTTCTCCAGCTACGCTTTCGAAACCATGGCGTATTTTGAACAGGGCCAGTGGTGGCTGATGCTGGCCAATGTTCTCGGCAACAATCTGCTGTGCCTCGGCGGAGCGCTGGCGGGCATGGCGCTGGCTCGAACGGTGTAACCCATGACCAAGCTGCCAACCCTGGAGACGTCGAGGCTTCGGCTGCGTCCCTATAGCGAGGCCGACATTGCGGAATTGTTGCCCCTGATCGGCACCCGCGAGGTCGCCGCGACCACGCTGCGCATCTCTCACCCCTATACCGAGCAAAATGCGAGGGATTTCCTGCAGATGATCCGGGTTCCTGAAAGAATTTGGCTGGCGATTGTGCTGCGCAGCGATGGCCGCCAGATCGGAGGTGCGGGCTTGACGGTTGCCCAGCGCCACCAGCACGCCGAAATCGGCTATTGGCTGGGCGCCCTCTATTGGGGACAGGGATATGCCACCGAGGCCGCGCAGGAACTGCTGCGCTACGGGTTTGAGAATCTTCAGCTGCATCGCATCTTCGCCTCGCATTTCAAGCACAATCCCGCCTCCGGCAAGGTTCTGGCAAAGCTTGGCATGCGCCACGAGGGCTGTCGGCGGGAACACCTGCGCAAGTGGGATCAATTCGTGGATTCGGAGTTATATGGCATCTTGCGGCAGGAATGGCTTGGTCGCCAGTAGACGATGTCGGGCAGCCGCATTCGACATCCAGATTCGATAGCGAGTTTCGCGAGTACAATTAAGTCGCGATGGCCGAGCAGGTCACAATCTACTTGAATGAAGCCGACCAGTGGCATCATCGTCCCCTCAGCATGGAAATCCTCAATTACCTGCGCCAGGAGAATGTCTATGCCGCCACCGCATTGCATGCCGTAGCTGGCTTCCTGGGCCGGAACCGGGTAAAAACCTCACATATGGTCGAGGCCGGTGGTAAACTGCCGGTCATCATCATCTTCGTGGATACCGACGAGCACGTAAACCGCGTCCTGCCCAAGCTTAAGGAAATGGCGGCAAACCGGCTGATCGTGCGTGAGAATGTAGTGCTGGAGCAGGGGAACCTTGACTGAGGCCGCCGGCTCACTCGACATTCTGGCCATTGCCGCCCACCGCGACGACGTGGAGCAGACCTGCGGCGGCGCGCTGCTAAAGGGCTCGCAACACGGCCAACGGGTGGGCATTCTCGACCTCACGCAGGGCGAGATGGGCACCCGCGGCAGCGCGGAGGATCGCGCGCGGGAGGCGACGGCAGCGGCGAAAATTCTCGGCGTTCGCTGGCGGCGTGCTCTCGACATTCCCGATGGCCGGGTCGAAAACACCTGGGAAAACAAATTAAAGGTAGCCGGCGTAATCCGCGAAACTCGTCCGCGGGTGGTAATTCTGCCCTACTGGAAAGGACGGCATCCCGATCACTACACGACTTCCGTGCTGGGATACGAGGCATGTTTTCTGGCGGGCCTGAAGAAACTGGATCCGCAGAGCCAACTGGGAGCCATTTCCGCTCAACTGCCTCCCCATCGGCCTTTCAAAATCATCTACTGCACTCTTTACTACGACGTCCGGCCTACGTTTGTAGTCGATATCAGCGATCAATTCGAAAAGAAATTTGACTCGATCATGGCTTACCAATCGCAGTACAGCGACCAGGAGGCGGGCAAGGACCTCTTCCCTGCCAACGACGAGATTCGTGCCCGCGTCGAATCCATGGCGCGCTACTATGGAGCCCTCGGCGGGGTGAAGTATGGCGAGCCGTTCCTGCAGAAGGAAGTCGGGCTGGTGGGCGACTTATTAGCGATTCCAGTGAAATCGATTTGATCTGGCGGATCTACTTCTTCAACGCCACCGCCAGGCCGTCGCGAATCGGTAGAAGCGTGGTGAAGAACTCCGGCGAGTCGTAAAGGTTCCGGTTGAACTCCAGGATAGCTTTGGTGCGCGCTTCCCTGGGATTCGCTTCCGACACTTTTCCACTCCACAAAACATTGTCCGTGATAAACAATCCGCCTTGGCGCAGGCGTGGAGCGACCAGTCGAAGCACGCGGGGATAATCTTCTTTATCGACATCGTTGAAGATGATGTCGAACTGTTGTTTTTGCTCGGAGAGCACCTCGAGGGCATCGCCGGTGTGCAGCGTCACCCGGCCGGCAACGCCGGCGCGGCGGAAGTAGCCGCGGGCGCGTTCGGCATTTTTCGCATCGCCATCGGTATAGATGACGCGCCCTTTCTCGCCCACTGCCTGCGCCCACCAGATCGTCGAATATCCGATGGCGGAGCCCAGTTCGAAGACGGTTTTCGCACCGATCATCCAGGCCAACTGCTGCAAAACACGGGCCACCGCCGGCCCAACGATGGGCACATCATGTTCGGAGGCGTACGCTTCCATCTCAGCCAGCACTTCATCGCGCGCCGGCAACATCTCGTAAAGATAGTCGTCAACCGGGCCAGTCGTCGTCAGGCCATAATGCCGCCAGTTCGGCCTGTCGTGTTTTAACAACTTGTTGGAGGGCATGGCATGATTGCACTGCGGATTCAGGAGTGGATGGTCTGAGTGACCCCATCGCGCACCGTGATTCCGGGCTTCAGGGTTACGACATTCACATCCGGAGCCAGCTTCTGGAGTTCGCTGGGACTTCCCGTCAACACCGGAAAGGTTCCAAAGTGCATGGGGATCACAGTTTTTGGCTTGAGCAATTTGCACGCGTACGCGGCCTCGCGAGGGCCCATGGTAAAGTGGTCGCCGATTGGAATCAGGACTATTTCCGGCGCGTAGAGTTCGCGAATGATCGCCATATCGCCGAACACATTGGTATCGCCGGCGTGGTAAATTTTCACTCCGTTTTGGAACTCGATCACGTAACCGCACGCCTCGCCACCGTAAACCATCTGGTCGCCATCCTGAATTCCGCAGGAATGATCGGCATGCACCATTGTGACTCTGATATCGCCGATGGTCTGGGTGCCGCCCTTGTTCATCATCGCGATATTTTTGACGCCTTTTTTCTCCAGCCATCCGCATAGCTCGGGAATGCCGACGACTTGTGGAGCGTGCTGTTTGGCGATCTCGACCGCGTCGCCAATGTGATCGCCGTGACCGTGCGTGCAAAGCATGACATCGACTTTCTTCACTTTCTTATCCGCCGGCGGAGTCATGGGATTGTTCATGATCCACGGATCAATGATGAGGGTCTTGCCCCCGGGTGTTTCCATGCGGAATGCGGCGTGTCCCAGCCACGTCAGTTCAATGCCCTTCAAGTTCATAATTTCTCCGGCGGCCTCGCCAAATCCTCGATCAATCCTGCTGAGGTTGATCGATGAGAATGGGCTGCGGCTGCTGTTTAGTTTAATATGAAACGCCATGGCGCAACTCAAGGTTCTGATCTCTCGCGAACAGATTACAAAACGCGTGGCCGAGTTGGGCGCGGAGATCACGCGCGACTTCGCGGGCCAGCCTGTAATTCTCCTCGGAGTATTGAAGGGCTCAACCATTTTTCTGGCCGACCTGGCCCGGCAGGTGGATCTGGAGGCAACCTTCGACTTCGTCGGGGTATCGAGTTACGGCAATCGCCCCAGCCCTACGCAGGAATTGAAAAGTGGCTGGGACTCCACCGGAGAGGTGAAGCTGACCAAGGATGTGGACCAGTCCATGCAAGACAAGAACGTCATCGTGGTCGAGGACATTTTGGACACCGGTTTAACCCTCACGGTTCTTAAAAAGCTGTTGCTGGCTCGTCAGCCCAAAACCCTGAAGATCGCCGCGCTCCTGGATAAGCCATCGCGCCGTAAGTTGCCTCTGCAGGGCGATTATGTCGGCTTCACCATCCCTGACGAATTTGTTGTAGGCTACGGCCTCGACTACGCCGAACGTTATCGCAATCTGGCGGACATTTGCGTGATTCCGCGGGAGTGAGCGTCACCCGTGACTCGGTACTCCAATATCCGCTGCTATCATATAAAAAGAAAATGGGTTCGGTTCTAAGCAATACCGGAAAACCGCTGCAGGTTGAGCCTCTGTTGCTGGAGATGTCCGATGTACTGGCCACTTCGCTCGATCTCGATACCACTCTCCGCCGCATCGCCGAAGTGGTGCGCTCTGTCATCGACTATGAAATTTTCGCAATCCTCCTGTTGAACGAGAAAAGCCAGGAACTCCGCTTTCGCTTTCAGACGGGTTACCCGACCGACCTCGCCGATCGTGCACGGGTGAAAGTGGGAGAAGGAGTAACCGGAAAAGCGGCGCAGCTGAAACGGGCAGTGCTAGTGGATGATGTTACGAGCGACCCCTCCTACATTGCCGCCGTACCGCAGGTCCGCTCGGAGCTGGCAGTGCCGCTCATTGTCAAGAATCGCGTAATCGGCGTCATGGATCTGGAAGCTCGCGACCCCGGCTACTTTACTGAGGAGCACAGCCGGCTGCTGACGTTAGTGGCGTCCCGCATCGCCGGCGGAATCGAGAACGCGCAGCTTTATACCCGGATCAAGCGCCAGGCCCGCATTCTCCTGCTGCTCAACGAATTCGCCCGCGAACTTTCGTCAATTCTGAATCTTGACGAGCTGCTGAACCGGATTGCCGAGCTGCTGCGGCGACTGATCGATTACCAGATGTTCAGCATCCTGCTGCTCGACGCCGCCGGCGAGAAGCTGCAACATCGTTTCTCCCTGCGCTTTCACGAAAACGTTCATCTCAAGCACGAGGTGACCCTGGGCAGGGGGTTGGTGGGCCATGCCGCGCAAAGCAAGCAGGCGGTGCTGGTTCCGGATGTGAGCAAAGACCCGCGTTACGTCGAAAGCAATCCGGAAACCCGCTCCGAGCTGGCCGTTCCCCTGATCTACAAAGATAACGTGATCGGAGTGCTGGACCTGGAACATACCCGCCGCAGCTTCTTCACCGAAGAGCATGCTCGAACCATGATGACGCTGGCGGCGCAAGTGGCGATCGCCATCGAAAACGCCCGCCTCTATGAGGAGATTGCGCGGCAGGAGCGGCGCCTGGAGCGCGATCTGGCGCTGGCGCGCGAACTCCAGCAGCGCCTGCTGCCGCAGACCCTCCCGCGCGTCGCCAATCTGGAATTGGCCGCCAAGTTCATTCCCGCTCGCGCCATCGGCGGAGATCTGTACGATTTCATTCCCTATTCCCTCTCCCGCCTGGGAATCGCCATCGGCGATGTGAGCGGCAAAGGAGCGCCGGCCGCCATCTATGCAGCTCTGGTCAGCGGCATCTTGCGCTCTCATGCCCCCATCGAGCCGGGCCCGGCGGAGATGTTGCGCGCCGTGAATTTGTCGCTGGCGGAGAGAAGGATCGAAGCGCAATTCGTCTCGCTCATCTATGCCGTGTGGGACGATAAAAATCGTACTCTCGTGGTGGCCAACTCGGGCCTGCCACGGCCCATTTACGTGCATGCGGGAAAGAACCATGTGATCGAGGCAACCGGACTGCCGCTCGGCCTCTTCGATGACGCGAACTATGACGAATTCCGCTTCAAAATGAAGCCGGGCGATATGTTCGTGTTCTTCAGCGACGGTATCCTGGACGCGCGGAACCGCCAGGGAGAGCTGTTTGGCCGGGGGCGAGTCGAGCGGATTGTGGAGCAGTGCGCCGGCAATACCGCCGAGAGCGTCGTCGAATCGCTGTTCCAAGCGGTTGCGGAACATTCCGCGGGAGTGGAAGCCTTCGATGACGAAACTGTGGTCGTCATCAAAGTGAAGGATAGTGCGGCGGCCGCTCCCGAGAAGCGTAAGTGACCGCGCGAAAGAAGGCAATCAAGTCGGAAGCTCAGACTGGCTTTGTTTTTCGAGAGCAGGGGAACAGTAAGCCCTTCTCCGTTTCACCTTTGACTCTGCATTGCGAAGACGTATCTTTATCCAAGCTCGCCGAAAAATATGGCACGCCACTTTACGTTTATTCGGCAACCGCGATTCTCCGGCGCCTTAACGTCTTTGAGCAGTCGTTCCGCACCGTGCCGCACACCGTCTGTTATTCCGTAAAAGCCAACTCCAATCTGAGCATTCTCCGCCTGCTGGCTCGCGCCGGATGCGGCTTTGACGTGGTTTCCGGCGGAGAACTGGAGCGCGTTCTGGTCGCGGACCGGCGCGCCGCCAGACGCGTGGTCTTCTCCGGCGTGGGAAAAACCCGCGATGAAATCACTGCGGCGTTGAAGGCTGGGATTCTCCTCTTTAACGTGGAAAGCGAATCGGAACTCTGGGCTCTGGAGAGCTGTGCGGCGCGTTTGCGCAAAGTCGCGCCCTTAGCCTTGCGCGTAAATCCGGACGTGGCCGCTGAGACTCATCCTCACATTTCCACCGGCCTGCGCCAACACAAGTTTGGCGTATCCCTCGACACCGCGCGCCGACTTTACGCGAAGGCCGGCGAGGCCAAACATCTGCGAGTGTCCGGAGTCAGCGTGCACATCGGCTCCCAGATCGTGGAGGTTTCGCCTTTCGCTCAGGCCGTGAAGCGGGTGGCAGATCTTGTGGCGGCATTGCGAAACGATGGGCACCAGATTTCGTTTGTGGATATCGGAGGCGGACTTGGCATCGATTATCAAGACCGGGGATCCAGCTTCATCTCCGCAATCCAGAGCTACGCCAAGGCGGTCCTGGGTGCCCTCCGCGGCCGGAACATCCATCTGTTGCTGGAGCCGGGCCGGGCGCTTGTTGCGGCGGCGGGTGCGTTGGTGGCCACGGTCGTCTACCGCAAGACGAACGGGCGAAAGCGATTCCTGGTTGTGGATGCCGGCATGAATGATCTAATTCGGCCGTCCCTCTATGGGGCGCACCACGAAATCGTTCCCCTGATTTTGCCCGCAATCGCAGATCGAGGCGCAGCCCCAACCAGGGAAACGGTGGATGTGGTGGGACCGGTTTGCGAGTCCGGTGATTTTTTTGCAAGAAATCGCGAATTGCCTCACATTGAAGAAGGTGGGCTGCTGGCGATTCTCGATACCGGGGCTTACGGAATGTCCCTGGCGTCAAATTACAATTCGCGCCCCCGGCCCGCGGAGATTCTGGTTCGCGGGAGCGCGGCAAAGGTCATTCGGCGCCGCGAGCAGATGCAAGAGCTCTATTCCGCCGAATTGGGGAATTCTTGGATTGGATGATCCTGGATGAAAGCCGACGAGGTTTTCGATCCTCAGCTACTTTTCTCCCCACTTGAGCTTCGACCGCAGCACGCTGAAAAAATCGTGCTCAGTGCGGAACAGGCTGACCTTATGCTCCGAGAGGCGGCACAGCACCCGGTCGCCGTCGCGTAGATCCAGACCGGGCTGCCCGTCCAGGCTGAGGTAGGCCACTTCTTCCACGCTGCGCAGCAGGAGCTCAACCACCACCGAATCCGGCACCACCAGTGGCCGATGGGTCAGGGCATGCGGCGCCACCGGGGTGATCACAAAGGCCTTGACGCTGGGCATGAGCACCGGACCGCCGGCGGAAAGCGAGTAGGCGGTCGATCCGGTCGGCGTGGCAACAATGATTCCGTCGGCGCGGTAGCTGGAGACGAAGGAACCGTCGATAAACAAATCGTAGTTATTCAGCCGGGCCAGCGCGGTCTTGTTCAGCGCGGCGTCATTGAAAACCAGGTAGGTGCCGCGAACATGCTCGCCGCGCACCAGATCGCACTGCATCAAAGTGCGGTGCTCGACTCCCGCATCCCCTCGTACAATTTGTTCGAGCATGGGATAGAGCGATGCAAGGGGCACGTCGGTGAGAAATCCCAGCGATCCCAGGTTCACTCCCAGCAACGGAACATCGATCGGCGCGGTGGCTCGCGCCGCCGAGAGCAGCGTGCCGTCGCCGCCCAGCACCACCACCAGATCGAGCGGCCGGGTAGACATCTGCGAGCGCGGCACCTCTTCTTCCCCAGGGGAATATTTCGCGGTCTCCGGGTCGACGATTACGTTGTAACCATGGGCGTGCAGCCATTTCAGAAGTTCAGGAACGACGCTGGCAACTTCCTGGCGCGCCGGGCGGGAAACGATGGCGGCAAGTTTCAAAGATGGTGACGACGAAATCGGCATGCAGAATCGAGAAAGAAAGATTGTACAGAAGTTCAGAGCAAAAACCTTGAAACCTCGTGCCAACGAAAGCGTTTAGAATGCCCCCCGCATCAGGAACTCGCGATTGCCCTCCGCCCCCAGGATCGGCGATTCAATCACATCCAACGATGCGAACTTTAGCGCCAGCAAAGCACTCTTTACTTTTTCCACGGAGGCCAACTGGGCCGCTGGGTCGCGAACGATGCCTCCCTTGCCAACAGCTTCCCTTCCCGCCTCGAACTGCGGTTTCACGAGAACAATGATCTGCCTCCCGTGGCGTTGGTCGGTAGCGGCTGGAAATGCCGCATCGACCGCCGGAGCAATCACCAGCGTGGCTGAAATAAAGGCGACGTCGACCACGATCAAATCCGCCAGCTCGCCGACTTTCTCCCGGGTCAAAAACCGGGCGTTGGTCTTCTCCAAGAGTCGAACTCGCGGATCTTGACGCAATTTAAAATCCATCTGGCCGTAGCCCGTATCGACTGCAATCACGCGAGCCGCGCCATGTTGCAACAGGCAATCGGTGAAGCCACCGGTCGAAGATCCAATATCCAGGCACGTCTTTCCATGAACATCAATCGCCCAATGCTCCAGCGCCCGCTCCAGCTTCACTCCACCCCGGCTGACATACTTCAGATCTTCTCCCAGTAGACGGAGCACGGCATCCT
>Ga0181534_10002026_pt1 | contig 12898 bp, 11 predicted proteins | sample PEATcosm2014_Bin_37_FD_119758 | JGI IMG/M metagenome (GOLD analysis project Ga0181534, IMG submission 119758) | Peatland microbial communities from MTU Mesocosm Facility, Houghton, MI, USA - PEATcosm2014_Bin17_10_metaG | ecosystem: Environmental > Terrestrial > Soil > Wetlands > Peat | place...
CCTGGCCTTCCTGAGTGTCTTCATTGCCGCAGGCGGCATCTTTACCCTGCCGCTCGTGACCGTGCCTCGCCACGCGGTGGGCGCTGCCTTCGGCTTCGTCAACACCGCCGCCCAGTTCGCCGCATTCCTGTCACCCCTGGCCGTCGGCTATGTGTTGAATGTCACTCATAATGACTTCAACGCCGCCCTCTACGGGTTCGTCGGCTTCTTCGTTGTTGCCGCCATGGCGGCTTTGAGGATACGTTCATGACGATGGAAGCCCCCCGGTATGATGTGATCATTCGCAACGCCTCTGTCCTCGACGGAACGGGCAAGCCTGCCTTTCGAGCCGACATTGCAATCCGAGGGGAACGCCTGGCGCAGATTGGCTCCCTCGAGCTCGCAACGGCAACACGGGAAATCGATGTACATGGCCTGACGGTAGCGCCAGGATTTATCGACGTACACGCACATGATGACGCAGAGCTGATTTCCAAGCCGGATATGGCGCCCAAGCTGACTCAAGGCGTGACTACGGTGATTGCCGGCAATTGCGGCATCAGTGGCGCACCCTACTCCGATCCCGCCAGCCCCTCCGGCTTGTTGCGGTTGGTCTTCAAGTCAGATCGATTCATGGCGCGTACCTTCGACCAATACCTGTCGAAGGTGCGTGCAGCAGAGCCTGCGATCAATTCCGCTTTCCTGACAGGGCACTCCACGCTGCGCATCCAGGTCATGGGCAACGACCTCAATCGGACGGCAACTGCTGCCGAGATCGCGCAGATGCGCGGGCTGCTGACAGACTGCCTGCTACAGGGGTCATTGGGATTGTCCACCGGCCTCTTCTATCCTCCCGCGCGCGCCGCTTCCACGCGGGAAGTCATTGAGATCGCCGCGCCCCTGCAAGCTCATCAGGGGGTCTATGTCACGCACATGCGCAATGAGGCGGATAACGTGATTGAGAGTCTCGAAGAATCGCTCGAGATCGGTCACGCAGCGGGGGTGCCCGTCGTCATCTCACACCATAAGTGCATGGGGCACAGAAACTTCGGGCGCAGCACCGAAACTCTCGCCCTGATGGATCGGGCACGCGCGCGTCAACCGGTCGCTCTCGATGTGTATCCCTACACGGCCGGATCGTCGGTATTGCATGCCGACCTGGTGGCGGTTGCTTCGAAGACGTTGCTGACCTGGTGCGATCCGTACCCCGAATATACTGGGCGCGACCTGAGTGAGGTGGCAACCGAGTTAGGTTGTACACCGATCGAAGCCGTGGCCCGACTGGAGCCCGCCGGTGCCGTTTATTTCTTCATGGATGAGGCCGATATCGTCCGGATCATGCGATCGCCTGAGGCGATGATCGGCTCGGATGGCATGCCCGCGGACCAACACCCTCATCCGCGACTCTGGGGTACCTTTCCGCGCGTGTTGGGTCGGTATGTCCGCGAACAGAATGTGTTGCCACTGCCTGAGGCGGTGCATCGCATGACAGGACTCGCCGCGCAGCGCTTCGGACTGCGTGATCGGGGCATCGTCGAGGTGGGAAATTACGCGGATCTGTGCATCTTTGATCCAGACTCCATTCTCGATGCGGCCACTTTCGAGCAGCCGACGCAGCCCGCCATCGGAATTCACTATGTGTTCGTCAACGGCCAGATGGCTTTGGAACAAGGGAAACTCACTGCCGCACGGGCCGGCAAAGTGCTCACCCGCGGCCTTCACTGAGTGAATGGCGGATATCGGACGGCTATTGTCATTTACGCCACTTCCGTCCGCTCCGACAATGCGGGCCTATGGATGCCAGCCTGCATATCGGTTTTCTGATTTTCCCCAAAGTCACGCAACTCGACCTCACCGGCCCGGCCCAGGTGTTGAGTCGCGTCCCCGGCGCCCGCATTCATCTGGTCTGGAAGTCGCTGGAGGCCGTGTTGACGGATGTCGGATTTACCATCAATCCGACCGCCACGTTCGCGAATTGCCCGCAGCTGGATGTGTTATGCGTTCCGGGGGGCTTTGGGGTGGTCGAGCAACTGAATGACACGGAGACCCTCGATTTTCTCAGCTCTCGAGGTCGCGCGGCCCGCTATGTAACCTCCGTATGCAACGGGTCGATACTGCTCGGCGCGGCGGGGCTGATCGACGGGTACAAGTCGGCCTGTCACTGGATGTGGCGGCAGTTCCTGCCGCAATTCGGGGCGGAGCCGGTGGCCGCGCGCGTGGTTCGTGATCGTAACCGGCTGTCCGGTGCCGGCGTCACTTCCGGCATCGACTTTGCATTCACCCTCGCTGGTGAATTGGCGGGGGATGAGACAGCGCGCATGATTCAACTCGGCCTCGAGTATGATCCGCAACCTCCATTCGACTGCGGATCGCCGGAAAAAGCAGGCGCCGAGCGCGTGGCGCGCGCCCGTCTGGCGCAAAAAGAGGTGCTCCAGAACGCGGAGGAACCGATTGCACGGGCGGCGCGCCGCCTCAGAAATTGAGAATCTGCCTCGCCTGCAGCAGGGTTGCCCGGGTGCCCACGCTGTAGAGCAGGTAAAGCCATCGTTGCAAGGAATCGATCAGAACCTGCTGATTGGCAAGCTCGCCGAACAAGGAGGAGATCCCCAACAAGGGTCTCGGATCGGTTCCACCTTCGATGGCGCGGGAGCGCAGCAGCTCGGCCTGCGGATGAACCACCGGTAGGGGCTGTCCCGACTCGTCTTCGCCGCGCACGCGCCGCATCCAGGCCGCGAGCCCCAGGGACAACAGCTCAATCGACGCGGACGCGCTGAGCCGATCGCGAATCGGATCGACCAGATAGTTGAGTGCCCCATCCGTGTTGACGCGGTCGACGGTGTCCTTTATCTGGGAATTCGCGAAGCGCTCCAGCAGTTGCAACTTGTAGTTCGGAAGATCGATGCCCGGCACCGGTAACAGTGTGGGGCCGGTCTCACGGTCCATCAGGGCTGCCATGTAGGCGCGCAGCGAAGGGTCGCGAAGTGACTCGTGGATGTATTGATAGCCGGCCATCCGGCCGAGGCCGGCAATAGCGAGATGGCTGGCGTTGAGCAGCCGCAGCTTCATGAATTCGTAAGGGGTCACATCCGGCACGAACTGCGCACCCACCTCCTCCCAGGCAGGACGACCGTCCGCGAAGACATCCTCGATCACCCACTGGGTAAACTTTTCACTGAACACCGGCCAGCGGTCCTCTACACCAAAGCGTTCAGCGAGATAGCTGACATTCTCGGGTGTCGTCATCGGGGTGATGCGATCGACCATCGTATTCGGAAAACGGCCGTTCGCTGCGATCCAGTCAGCCAGAGACGGATCGCGCAGGCGCGCCAGTGCGAGCACTGCTCGACTCAGCACGTTGCCGTTGTGTTGTATGTTGTCACATGACAGGGCCGTAAACGCGGACAGCCCGAGCGCGCTGCGCCGCCGGTAGGCTTCCACAATGACGCCAATCGCGCTGCGCGGCCGCTCCGGGTGGGCAAGATCTTGCACAATGAGCGGATGGGCGGGATCCAGTTGCTTGGTTGCGGAGTTGAGGCAGTATCCGACCTCCGTGACCGTGAGGCTCACAATTCGTATGGCAGGATTGTCGATGGCATCCAACACGGCGGCCGTTGACTGACCGGCGTGGATGACGTCCGCGAGCGAGCCGATGACCGTCACACGCTCGTCGGATTCCTGGCGCTCCACCAATGTATACAATGCGTCCTGGGGCGCCAGCGACGCCCGCATGCGCTCATCCGCCGGCATGAGTCCAACACCGACGATGCCCCACTGCAGGGAGTCGGATCGTCGATTCATCAGATCGTGGGTGTAGCGCGCCATGTGGGCGCGATGAAAGCCGCCGAGACCGAGGTGCACAATACCGGGGCGGATGCTGGCGGGATCGAAGGCCGGGCGAGCCATTCCTGTCGGCAATTGAGCGAGGGTCCTGCGGCTCAGGCGCAAGGCATGGGTCATATGAGGCTCCCGCGTTCCAACTCGCTTATTTCGGACCGACGCGGCAGGTCCGCGCCGCGCCTGCCACACGTGAGACTGGCAGCCAGGTTTGCATAACGCAGGGCGTCAAACACCGACGCTTGATCGAGATTCGCCAGCGAAGACAGCCGACCTTTGTATGCCAGCCGTGCCAACAGAGCCGCATGGAAACTGTCGCCGGCGCCTACGGTGTCGACGACTTCGACTTGCAGTCCGGGCACTGACACACGACCCGATCGGTGCCAGGCGGTCGCACCGCGCGCGCCGTGAGTCATCACGACGAGCTTCACACCGAGCTGGAGCCAATGAGCAGCCAGATCGTCCGACCGGGCAACGCCGTTCCAACCACCTTCGAAGTCCTCGTCACTCAGTTTGATGATGGAAGCACAGCTAGCGAAACGTTCTATGCGCTCGCGCCAAGCAGCGATTGGTCCAACCAGCGCGGGGCGCAGATTGCAGTCGAGCGCGATGACGGTACGCCGTGCCTCGCGTTCGGCCAGGGACATGAGTGCTGAGCCCACGGGCTCCACCGCCAGAACGTAGGAACCCAAAGCGATTGCTTCGACCCAATGTGGCAGTGGATTCGATATATCGCCGATGGTCACGTCCTGCACGGCCGAGTCGTGCGAATAAAACGTGTAGCTGGGGTGGCCGTGGGCATCCGGTGATACGAGCACGAGCGGTGTCGGCCGCGTGCTTCGCTTCAATTGAGTCGTATCAACGCCCTCTCTCTGCAGAGTTTCGACCAGCATCGTTCCGAAGTAGTCAACCGACAGGCCGCCGAAGAAGGCCACCGGCGTCTCCAATCGCGCCAGCCCTACGGCCAGGTTGAATGGCGAGCCGCCCACGACCACCTTCAACATCGAGCCGGCGGGAAACAGATCGATCAGCGCTTCGCCGCAAACAAGAATCATGAGATGGGTACGAGCGCGAGCCCGGTCTGGTCGAAGACATGACAATGAATGGAATCAATCGTCAGATTGACCTGCTGACGGGGTCGAACATCTTCCGTGGCGCCGACCTGCGCGATCACCCGGCCACCTTGATCGAGGTCGACATGCACCAGCGAAATGGATCCGAGGCGCTCGACGAGATGAGTCGTGCCCGACAACGGGCCCGCGCTGGCAGCGGAGCCCGCTTTTGCGGCCGCGGAGGTGAGACGCAGACCTTCCGGCCGAACGCCGAGCGTCACACGATTGTCAGTTTTGGTTGATTGGGAAGCTACGGCGACCGGTACAACAACGTTGCCAGCCACCGCGACCCGCACGCCTGCTGCGTCGGATCCAACGATCTGTCCAGGAAGCTGGTTCATCGGCGGTGAGCCCATGAAACTGGCCACGAACAGGTTGACCGGACGACGGTAGATCTCCAGCGGCGTCCCCACTTGTTCGACGTGGCCAGCCTGAAGCACGACAATGCGGTCGGCCATCGTCATCGCCTCCACCTGGTCGTGCGTGACATAGATCATGGTCGCATCAATCTCTTCGTGCAGACGAGCCAGCTCACCGCGCATCTGACCGCGTAAGGCGGCGTCCAGGTTGGATAGCGGCTCATCAAACAGGAAAATCCTGGGATTGCGGACAATCGCACGTCCGATGGCAACACGCTGCCGTTGACCGCCCGAGAGCTGGCCCGGTTTGTGATCCAGGTAGCTCTCCAGATGCAGTATCCGGGCTACGTCGGCGACCTTCCGCTCACGCTCGGCTCTGGGAACCCGGGCCAGGCGCAATGCGAAACTCATATTCTCCCGCACTGTCATGTGGGGATAGAGCGCATAGGACTGGAACACCATGGCGAGCCCGCGATCGGCGGGACCCACCTCATTCATTCGTTGGCCGTCAATCAACAAAGCGCCGCTGTTGATCTCCTCCAGACCCGCGATCATCCTGATGAGCGTCGACTTGCCGCAGCCAGAGGGCCCTACAAATACAATGAATTCGCCGTCCGCGACCGCGAGGCTGAGATCCTGGATGACATCCACGGCGCCGTAACGCTTGCAGACATTTTGCAGTTGCAGGGTCGCCATGTTATTTGACCGCACCGAACGTCAGACCGCGTACCAACCGGCGCTGTCCGAGCCAGCCGAGCACGAGGATGGGCGCGAAGGCGACTGTGGAGGCCGCGGACAGCTTCGCGAAGAACAGGCCTTCGGGACTGGAGAACGAGGCAATAAATGCACTGAGCGGCGCGGCACTGGACGACGTCAACGTGAGACTCCAGAAAGCTTCGTTCCAACAGAAAATCAGCGACAGCAGGCACGTAGATGCAACCCCCGGCAGTGCCAGTGGCAGCAGCAGATGACGGATTTCGTCGGTCACGCCGGCGCCATCCATGCGGCCGGCCTCGAGGATATCCCGCGGTATTTCCTTGAAGAATGTGAACAGCATCCAAACCGCCAGTGGCAAATTGACGAGAGTGTTGATCAGGCTGAGCCCGACTCGCGTATCCAGCAGGTCCATGGATCGAAACAGGATATACATCGGCATGAGTACACCGACCGGGGGCAACATCTTGGTGGAGAGCATCCACAGCAACAGCCCCCGGGTACTGCGCGTCGGATGGAATGCCATGGAATACGCACACGGGACTGCCAGGATCGCCACCAGCAGCGTCGCTCCGAGCGACACGATGACGCTGTTGATTGCGAAGTCGAGATATTCAGCGCGCTCGAACACTTCCGAATAACTGGCCAGGGTCGGCTGGAAATGCACCATTTCGCTCGCGTCGATGGCGCTGCTCTCGGTCTTGAAGCTCGTCAGGATGGTCCAGGCGATCGGGAAAAACAGTAGGAGCGCGACGGCCCAAGCAAGGAGCGTGATGGAAGTGCGCGCGGCGCCACTGGTGCGCATAATCAGGTTTCCAACTGCGTTGCCATCGTTCGCGCCAGCAGTGCCGCAACGATGTTGGCGAGAATGATGGCGATGACTCCACCCGCAGACGCGCCGCCTATATCGAACTGCAGCAGCGCGCGGCCATAAATGAGGTACGCCAGGTTGGTGGTGGCTGTGCCGGGGCCGCCGGAGGTCGTGACGAAAATCTCAGCAAACACGGCCAGCAGAAAAATCGTCTCCATCATGATGATGACGCTGACCGCTCTGCTCAGATGAGGCAGCGTTATCCACGCAAACCGGGCCATTGCGCCTGCGCCATCCATGCGTGCGGCCTCGAGCTGTTCCTGGTCGAGCGATTGCAGCGCCGTCAGCAGAATCAACAAGGAGAACGGCAGCCACTCCCACGAAAGGATCACGATGATGGACAACATCGGGTGGTCGGCGAACCAGTCGACCGCCGTGCCACCGACGCCTCGCGCCACGATGCCGAAAACGCCGTAGACCGGATGCATCAGCAGATTCTTCCAGATCAGCGCGCTGACGGTCGGCATGATGAAGAACGGCGCAATGGCGAGCAGGCGCGCGAAGTTGCGCCCACGAAAGTCTTGATTGAACAGGACGGCAAGCAGGACGCCGAGCACGATTGTCACCAGCAGAACGGATCCGACCAACACCAGCGTGTTGCGCAGGGATGCCCAGAACGCCGGATCGCCAAGCAAGTGTCGATAGTTCTCGAAACCCGAGAATCCGCTCAGGTCGGGGGTCAGGAGATTGTACCGCTGTGCGGAGAACCACAGAGTCATCAGCAAAGGAATGACGGAACCCGCAGCGAGCACGACGACAGCGGGCGTCCATAGCAAGGAGGCGCTGCGTTGCTGACTGGCGGTCGTCATTGCGGGTTGCCTGGTTGTTGAATCGCTTGTTCGGCTGCGGCCTGCGCTTCTTTGAGCGCGGCATCGACGGTGGTCTGTCCCGTCAGCGTCGCGGCAATGATCTGGCCCACTTGGGTACCGAGCCCCTGGAATGCGGGTATCGCGACGAATTCGGCACTGCTGTAGGGCCGTGTCGGCGTAGCGGAGGCTGTCGGTAAAGCGCTGTTGATTGCGTTACGAACAAATCCGGCGAACGGAGCAGCCTGCTGGTAGTCAACGGAGTCGTAGGTCGACTTACGGGTTCCCGGCGGCACGCCCAGCCAACCCTGACTGTTCGCTACGAGGCCGATGTAGGCCTTGGACGTGGCCCAACTCGCGAACTTCATAGCTGCCTCTGCGTGTTTAGACGAGGCAGGTACCGCCAGATTCCAGCTCCACAGCCATGTGGGCGCAACCGTGTCTCGACCCGTCGGCATCGGCGCATAGCTCATCTTTCCCGAGACACTGGAATGCTGCCCCCCATACAACAGCGTCGCTGCCACCGTTGAATCGATCCACATCGCGCAGTGACCACTGGCGAACAGCGCCAGATTCTCGTTGAACCCGTTCGACGTCGCGCCCGGAGGTCCATCGTTCTTCAGCAGCTCGCTGTAATAGGTGATGGCGCGATGCCATTCCGGCGTGTCCAATGCCGCCTTCCATTGCATGTCAAACCAGCGGCCACCGAAGGCGTGAACGATGGAAGTGATGGTGGCTACGCTCTCACCCCAACCGGGCTTGCCCCGCAGGCAGATGCCATAAACCTGACCGGGCCGGTCGGTCAATCGATGCGCCAACTCGGCTATTTGCGTGTAGGTGGGATGCTCCGGCATCTGCAATCCCGCTTTCGCAAACAGGTCCGTCCGATAGTAGGTCATCGCACTCTCGGCGTAGAACGGCAGCGCGAACATCTGACCCTGAAAGGTGACGGCGGTCCGCACCGGCTCGAGCAGATCGCCCGCATCGTATTCGGCCGACAGGCCGGTGATCGGCAGCAGCCACTTCTGCTTCGCCCAGATAGGCGCCTCGTAATTGCCGATGGTCACGACATCGAACAGCCCCGCCTTCGTCGCGACGTCAGTTGTTACGCGCTGCCGCAGCACATTCTCCTCGAGGACCACCCATTTCAAATGAATGTCCGGATGCTGGCGCTCGAATTCGGGAGCGAGCTTTTTCATGACCATCATGTCGCCGTTGTTCACGGTGGCGATTGTCAGGTTGGTCGATGAGCCCCCGGAACCGCAGCCGCCCAACAACATTAATGTAACGAGCAGGAACCCCCTTACATGCATCACACCGCTCCCGCATTGGTCGGGTGAGCGTCTTTTGAAAACAGAAACAGGTCGCGATCCGGTGCGAATTGCGCGTAAATGGGCAACAGCGCAGCTCCCAGCGCGCGCGCATCCGATCCGATTGTGCCGCGCAGAATTGCCGGCCGTTCAACGCCTTCCCAGCTGTACTGGGTGACTGCGAGCTCAATGCCTTCCAGCAGCGAACCAAGAAGCGCAGGGCTGAATGCCCCATCGATGACGACGCCATCCAAATCGAGGAGACAGGCCGCGCTGTTGATAGCGAGCGCGATCGCCTGCGATGACTCCTTGACCCACTGTCGCGTCAAAGGGGCCCACGGCTTGATCAGTGCACGATCATCAGTCCACGCAGTCACGTCGAGGTCGGCCTTGGAATAGGCAGCCTCGAGGCTGAACAGCGAAGCAACACTCAGCAGCTGAGCAGGCAACGACTTGCGCCCTGTGCCGAGGGCAAGCGCAATAGAACCAATGGCCCCTGCATTACCCGTTCGCCCACCCACCAGGTGACTGTTCAACACCAGTCCACCGCCGATGAAAGTGTCGACGAACATATAGAGAAAGCTGCTCGTATGCCGGCCACGGCCGTTGACGAGCTCAGCCACACAGGCCGCGGCAGTATCCTTGACGAAGTCGACGGACAGATGCCTGCAGGCACTCAACCCCGCTACACGCTCGCGCAGATCGATGCCTTGCCACTGTCTGGCTACCTTCGGCGCCACGCCGAGCAGTTGTTGCCAGCCTCCCAACGACAAGGGGGCGGCAATGCCGATGCCACATAATCGCGAGCGCAAGGCCGGCTGCAACGTCGCGGCCAATCTGCCGACCGCCGTGTTGATGTCATCGAACAACTTCGACGGATCGGGAAATGAGTATGCGAGGGACAGACGCTCACGAACCGCACCGACGAAATCAACCAGCAATACATCCATGTTGCGCCGGCCGATCTGGATGCCGATTGCGAATGCGCCTTCGGAATTCAATGAGATGGGAACCGACGGCTGCCCCACCTGGCCGCGCACGGACGGGTGGCGCACGAGCAGCCTGTCCTTGTCCAGCCGGGCGAGGATGAGAGAAACCGTTTGCGGGGTGATTCGAGTGAGCTTGGCAATCCGCGCCTGTGACAATGCGCCGTTGAGACGCAACGTCTGCAACACCAACCGTTCGTTGGACTGCCTCATGAACCCGAAATCCCCCTCTTTCCAGCCATGCTAGGCGTCGCATCGGCATAAATCAATAAGATTGATTTAATTGCCGAGTCGAGAATGTGTCAACGGAACCGCGTATCTGGAAAAGACCTACACGAGGCCGAGGCGCTTGCGCGCGATCTGGGCTGCGGCACGGGATTGTTCGTAGCCCCTGGCGAGAGACTGATTCGCCTGCGCGGTCAGATCTGGGCCGGCCTTACTCGGCGTCCCTGCTTCGAAGGGCGGCTGCGGATCGTATTCGTTGATCAACTGCTGTAGTTTTGCGGCATCCACACCCCGCAGCCGTGACGCGAGAACGAGTCCGAAGTCGATTCCAGACGTTACACCACCTCCGGTAATGCGATTGCGATCCTCTACGATTCGCTCCTCCACCGGCACCGCTCCGAACAGCGGCAGCAGATCGCGCTTGTGCCAGTGAGAAGTGGCCTTGTAGCCGCGCAACAGACCCGCCGCTCCCAAGATCAACGAGCCGGTACACACACTTGTGACATAGCGAGCGCGCTCACCCCGATCGCCCAGGAAGTCGAGCACTTCATTGTCCTGCATCAACGCAATGGTCCCCGGAGTACCGCCAGGCACAAAAATGACGTCCAGTTGCTTTGGACAGGCTGACAACAGACTGTTGGGCACCAGGCGCATCCCGTTGATCGTGGCGACGGGCTCGAGAGACTTCCATAGCAAGTGTGTTTCCACATTGGGTAGTCCCGCCAGGAATGCATACGGCCCGACGAGATCGAGCGCATACATGCCCGGATACAGGAGCATGCCGATTTGAAGTGGCGCCGCCGCCGAGCCGGCGGCGAACAGTTGCTCGCTGAGCATGGGCGTCAACACCGCTGCCCCCAAACTCTGATTGAACGTTCGCCGATCCATACTCATCTCCTCCTGGCCAACCGCTGAGCTCCGACATCGTTCGCTCTGCGAGGTCAGGGCTTCGTGCAGGTATAGCTGCTCGCCAATTTAGCGGCCGCCGCATCATTAACCGGTCCGGTATACCGGGGGAACTGTGGGTACTGACACAGCGGCAAGGTGCGCGTTGCGACACCGTTCCCGTCCAACTTCTGTGCTGTCAGAGTTGCCGGAGCGACTCCTTTGGTCACCCATTGGTCCAGCGCGGCCAAAAGGTCGGTCTTGTCCGCCCCTGCCCCGCCTTCACAATGATTCACCCCAGGCGCCACGTAGAATCGAGTTGCTGCAGCCGCGTTCGCCGCACCGACGGACTTCTGCATGTTCGACACGTACTCGATGGTCGAGTTGACGCTGAGCCCTGCATCCGCACCGCCATGCCAGACGATCAACTTCGCGCCGCTGTTTATGAACGCGCGGATGTCGGTTAGCGTGGCATCATTCAGCACCGCCATTGCGTACAGCGCATTCTGGTCCTTGTCCCAGGGGGTGTAGTTCAGCGAGTCAATCTTGGGGTCGCGCGCGAAGTAATATTTTACCGTGCTGTCCTGAATGACATACTGCGCGGCCTTCCTGACATCGCCTTCTCCGGAAACCCACATTCCGAATCCCATCGGGTCGTCTTCGTTACCTGTCAGGTTGTAACCCTTATTGCGATATGTATTGCTGCCCTTATAGACGGCGTCGGTGGTCCACGATTTGATCACTGCGAGTTGAGCATCAGAGAGGCAGGTATCGCCGGTATCGGCGCCCCCGGCGCAGCGCAATGCCGCGACATTCGAAACCGACAGCGTGCAAGCCGCTGGATTTGAGACCACTCCATCGACAATGCCATCGAGTCGATCGCAGGCGTCCCTTACATGCTTCGCCAAGAGCGTTAATTTTGCGGTGTTGAAGGCACCACCGGGCGCCGCCAACGCCTTGGCCGTCCGGTTGAACGCGCCCATGAAGCCCACCCAGTTGTACGCAGGCGCGCGAGCTATCACGCCATCAAAGAGGTTTGGGTTGCGCTGCACGACCATCAGTGCTTCCCGGCCACCGTTGGAACAGCCTTCAAAATAGGACTTGGCCGGTGACACTCCGTAAGCTGCGGTCACGACTTTGAGCGCTGCCGACATGACTGTGGGCACCGAAAGGCTGCCGAAGAGTTGGGCAGCGAATGGGTCGTTGAGCACGAAGGCGGCAGACATCCCGTCATCATGGTGCCCGGAATCGCTGGCAACTTGGGCATAACCCTGCTCCAGCGCAGGCAGTACGAGGTCGGGAATTGATCCGTTGTAACCGCCACCGCCCGCATAGTAGAGCTTGCCATTCCACGCGGCAGGCAGGCGAATTTCAAAGTTCAATGAAGGCGGGATGGTGCCGTTGACCTTGCAGTACGTTGGTGTAGACGCCTTCGCGGCAATCACGGCTGTTGTAAGCGTTGCACCCCCGATCGATTTGCCGGTCAGGGTCGAGCAGGCCATTTGTGCGGTGACCACAGCGGTCATTGCGGCAAGCATCATGAGGTCGAGAGCTCCAGTGAGGCGTCAGGCGAACGAATTTTGAGAGCCGCCATGGCGGCAACAACGAAGAAGCCGACGAACCCGTAGAGGGCGGCGTTGAAGTCATTGTGAGTGACATTCAACACATAGCCGACGGCCAGGGGTGACAGGAACGCGGCGAACTGGGCGGCGGTGTTGACGAAGCCGAAGGCAGCGCCCACCGCGTGGCGAGGCACGGTCACGAGCGGCAGGGTAAAGATGCCGCCTGCGGCAATGAAGACACTCAGGAAGGCCAGG
>Ga0181534_10002027_pt1 | contig 12894 bp, 10 predicted proteins | sample PEATcosm2014_Bin_37_FD_119758 | JGI IMG/M metagenome (GOLD analysis project Ga0181534, IMG submission 119758) | Peatland microbial communities from MTU Mesocosm Facility, Houghton, MI, USA - PEATcosm2014_Bin17_10_metaG | ecosystem: Environmental > Terrestrial > Soil > Wetlands > Peat | place...
CAAGCCCAGGGTCCGCGACTTATCCTTGCTCACCTGGATGACCGCGATATCCACGATCACCTCCGGCCGCGCTTTATCCAGATCCTCCACCAGCTTCTCCGCCAGCGCGATCTGATCCGGCGTGCCTCGCACCACCAGCGCATTCTGCGAAAGCAATTGCTGTACCCGCTGCACGTCCAGCACGGCTCGAATGGCGTTCACCACGTCCTGCAACTCGGTGGGCTGCGAAAGATTCTGCAGGTAGAAAGTCTTCAAAACGCTCTGTTCCAGCTCCTTGCGCTTGGCCGGATTGTCGGTGGCCACGAAAATCGTATTGCTGGTCACCGGACGCCAGAATGTCTTCGATTCCAGCGCCGTAATCTGCAGCGCTTCTTCCAACGTTACTCCGTTCAGTTCGACCTTGATACGCCGCGACGTGTAGTCGGGATCGAACAGCACGTTGATCCCGGCCAACTGCCCGATCGTCTGATAAATAACCTTGGAATCTTCGGTGAGTTTTACGGTGATGGGAACATTCGAAATGGCAGCCAGTTCCACTGGCCCGCCCGCCTCCCGGACTTTCTTTTCCAGGCTGTTGGGCGGGCCCGCTGCCTGGGGCGGAGGATTTTCCTTGTCGTTAATCATCTGCAGCGTGCGCTTCAGCTCTTGTTGCGCAATGAATAAAGATGGATCGATCTGCGCCGCCTTCTGAAAAGCCGCCGCCGCCTCTTGCAGTTTGCCCTCGTCGCGCAACCCCTGCCCTTGATGAACCATCGTTGCCGCCGCCTTAAAGCGCAGCCGCTCGAACGACGCCTTGTAACGCAAGTCTTTTGGTTTCATGTCGTAAGCCTGCTTATAAAAGTTATAAGCGGCTTCGAAGTTCTCCCGCGCCTCGGCGTCCTGGCCCTTTTCGTAGGCCCCCTTCGCCTTGTCTGCAATCGCAGGCACAATCACCAGCAGAACCAGCAGCCCCACTGCCGCAGGCATCAGACGCTTCATTCGGTATCCCTCATCGAAATTCTTCATACGAAAACCTGGGCGGAAGTCTTCGCCAGACCAGCGTTTCTCACACTCCGCGCCAGCAACGGCCGGGACCGCTTAAGCCTATTAATGTGAAGACTTTTGCAGCGATTATAGCATCGGCTTTCCGCACTCCCCATCGCTGTGACTACACGACGGTTACACTCTTTGGTCGTAGCCCCACCGGAAACCTCGGCCTCCGGCTCGGATTGTCGCCTCAGCCAGAACCCGTCGCCCGAAGTCCGATAGCCGAAGCCCGAAGCCCACTGCTACTTTGAACTCGGAGCAATCACACAATCTCACAATCCCCATGCCCCGCCAGTCCACCCACCAAACCAAGCCCAGCGCCGAGAAATCCCCGCGCCGCGACCCCACCGCCGCCGGCCAGCGCGATGCCGCCGTTAATAGGATCGCTTCTCATAACTATTTCTTGCTGGAAAAATTTGAATGCGGCATTGCCCTGACCGGCACCGAGGTCAAAAGCGTCCGCGGCGGCCTGGCGAACCTCAAAGACTCCTACGGCCTGGTCAAAGACGGCGAACTCTGGCTGCTCAATGCCCATATTGGTCCCTACGAGCACGGCAACATCTTCAACCACGCGCCCCTCCGCACCCGCAAGCTGCTGATGCATAAGGAGGAAATCCGCAAGCTAATTGGCAAGACGCAGCAAAAAGGCCTCACCCTCATCCCGGTTCGGATGTACTTCAAGAACGGCAGAGTCAAGGTTGAACTTGCGCTGGCCAAGGGCAAACAGCTCTGGGATAAACGGGAGACGGAGAGAAGGCGCACGGCGGATAAAGAGGCGAGAGAAGCCATCCGCAGCCGGAAAAAGTAATGGTTTATCTGGGGACAGCCGCCCTCGGCTGTCCTGCCGGGCAAAGCCCGGCTGCCGTTCGCAAAGCCTGCAGGAACCGCTTCTAAGAGGCCTTCTACAAAAGCTTCAGTTTTAGGGTGCCTGCCTTCTTCACGTCTATTGCGACAGACCTGAGCTTGTCGAAAAGCGCCTCCGACGACGCGAAGGGGCCGACGCTTACCCACGTTCTACAACCAAGGATTCCCCAAACCGCTCAATCCCAGTCCTGAGCCAACCGATGTCCTCATGGAAGGCGCGATTCTGATGCTTTCCAGCGATTGGAGGGTTCGTGGCTAATTCATCGCATCACGCGAGCATCGGTGCAAAGATTTTTCTGGTCTCCGCCTGCTTCTCGCTGCCCATGCTCGTCCTGGCCTACTTTGTCGTCTCCAATATCGGAGACAACACCAAGTTTGCCCACATGGAGTTGGCCGGCAACGCTTATCAAACTCCCCTCGAATCCGTTCTGAAAAACGTGCTTGAGCACCAGCGGTTGGTACATGATTGTCCGGCGGCCACTTCCGGCTGCACTGGCAAAATCGCCGCCGCCAATGAGTCGGTGCAGCAGGCCCTGGCCGCAGTCCGGGCCGCCGACCAGCAATATGGCGCCACGCTCGAGTTTACGGCCGAAGGCCTCGCCAAGCGCGGCCGGCAGACCGCCACCGCCGCCAACCTCGAGCAAAGCTGGAATTCCCTCACCGCCGCCCTCGCCGCTTCCCAGGGAGTTCCCGATGCCAGGTTCGACACCCATTATGACGACGTTCTTGGCATCGCCGGCACCATGATCACTCACCTGGGCGATACCTCCGAGCTCATTCTTGACCCCGAGCTCGATACCTATCACTTCGTAGTGAACACGCTCAATACCCTCCCACAGAATCAGCAGCGCACCGCCCATATGATCTCCACCGCGCGCGATGCCTTTTCCCACGGCGCATTTACCATCGAGGACCGCACCGCCCTCGCCATTCACGCCGCCCTTCTGCAATCCATGGACATCGATCAATCCACCGGCGACACCCAGACTGCGCTCAACGAGAATAAGAACCAATTCCACGATGCGGTCGACAGCTTCCAAAACGAAATCCCGCCTGTCTTCAAAAAGTGGTCCGAGAGCAATTCCAAACTCGTAGCCGCCACCAAAGAACTTTCCACCGCGGCCCGGCCAAGCATGACCTTCGAGCAGTACAGCGCCCTCGCCCAAAAAGCTCAGCAGGATTCCTTTCGCTTCTGGGAAATCGGCGACAAAAACCTGGACACCCTGCTCCAACTGCGGGTGAACTATTACGACCATCGCCGCACCGTCTCTTTGCTGCTATCCACGCTGGCTCTTGCCATCTCCAGCCTCATGGCTTTTCTGGTCACCCGCAGCATGGTCGTTCCCCTCAACAAGCTGGCCCTGACTCTGACTCCGGGCGCAACCCTGCTGGCCGGGAGCATCCGCGAGATCAGCAACGCCGCCGAAAAAGGCATCCAGGACCTCGAGACCACCAAACTCATTTGCAGCGAACTCAGCGCTCATGCCGATGACATGCGTGCCACCGCGCACGAACTCGAACTCTTGGTGTTCGGTTCCGGCACCCCATCCCCGCAGCATTCCGATCCGCCCACCATGTCCAAGTCACACTCGGCGGGCCTTTAGGGCGCAAGCAATCAAATTGAGGGCCAAATGTCCAAAGCAAACTTTGATGCCGTCGTAAAGCTCGTCGCGGTCTATGTGGGCGCGGCCAAAGCCACCGGCCTCGTGGAGCGCCGGCTCGCTGAGGCCAAGCTTACCGCCGACCAGTTCACCTTTAGCGATCTCACGGAGAGCGTTCGCTCCAGGATCGCAGGCGCGGCCAACCTCTATATCGCCGAAAAAACCCAGCAGGACGAACTCGGAAAAAAACTGGCCGCCATGTCGGCCTCCAAGTGACTCTGCTGCCCATTTCGCCACCACCGCCCGAGTGCAGCCGGTCATCCCCAACGCGTGTCCTGAAAGGTCAAATCCTATGAGCAGCCGTCATCCATGTTCGTCTCGAAATTCTTCGCTCGCACTCCTCCTGCTTACTCTTTTCTCTTTTTGCTTAGAGAACCGCGCCCAGGAAGCTCCGCCCGCCTCTTCCAACACCTCCCTGCTGAACCAACTCGCCGAGCCTACCTCCATCGGCGGCTTCATCGACAGCTACTACGACTACAACGCCAACCTCCCCTCTGCCAACGTCAACTCCTACCGCAGCTTTGACACCACCACCAACACCCCGGCGCTCAACCTTGTCGAACTCAACTTCGATAAGGCCCCGGACGCCGCTCAAGCCCGATTCGGCTACCACGTCTCGGTCTATTACGGCCACGCCGCCGACGCCATCAACACCAGCGCCAGCCAGGATGCCGGCGTCGACCGCTGGCTCAAGGAAGGCTACCTCACCTACCTCGCTCCCATCGGGAAAAGCGGCATGGTCTTAGACGTGGGAAAGTTCGTCACCCCAGCCGGCGCCGAAGTCATCGAGACCAAAGACAACTGGAATTATTCCCGCAGCCTGCTCTTCTCCTATGCCATCCCCTACTTCCACTTCGGCATTCGCGCCAAGTACACCTTTAGCGACAAATACACCGTCACCGGATTCCTGATGAACGGCTGGAACAATCTCGTCTACAACGTCGGCGGCAAGCCGCTCACCCCCGGCGTAAGCTTTGCCTGGAGCCCCACTAAGAAAATTTCCCTCACGCAAACTTTTATGATTGGCCAGGAGCAGCCCGGCAACAGCAGTTGGCGTCAGCTTTGGGACACTGTCGCCGCCTACAACCCCAACAGCAAGCTCTCCTTCATGCTTAATTTTGACTACGGCCGCGGCGACCGCGTCCCGCCAACCTCCAGTCCGGTTTACTGGAGCGGTGTCGCCGGCTACGTCAAGTATGCCTTCCACGGTAAATACGCCCTCGCCACTCGCTACGAATATCTTAACGACCACAACGGCTTCACCACCGGCACTCCGCAAGGCCTGAGCGAAGTCACCGGCACATTTGAACGCACCTTCACCAGCCACGTTCTCAGCCGCATCGAGTACCGCCGCGATTTCTCCAGCCAATCCGTCTTCCCGCTCGATAACGGCCCTGCAAGCCAAAATCAAGACACGGCGACGGCAGGATTAGTCTTGATCTTCAACCACTCCATCACCCAGAAATGAATAATGTAATGATGACTCCGCAAAGCCTCTCATTCCGAACCGTGCAGAAAGCACGGTGAGGAATCTGCTGTCAGCCCCGGGCGCCGCACCGCCTCCCTTTCATTCCTCTCGCCCCAAACTAGTGCGCGCATAACGTCGAGCCCTGCCCGCCGCTACGGAACGCGGAAGTCCACATCGCTGGCAGGCACGCCAGCTGGCACCGTGACTTGCACCTCGCTGAGGATGCCCGACTTTTGGGTCCTTTCTGCAATCTGTGCTGCCCTAGCATTTTGTAGCGAGAATGCAACCCGCAAGCCCCAGAAATCAGACCCGAGCAAATCTTGCCCCCAACTCCCTCATGCACTACACTGTAGTGCATGAAGACCGAAGTCTATAGCTGGCGCCTTTCGGCGGATCGCAAAGCCGAACTCGAGGCCGAGGCCCGCCGCCAGGGCACCAGCGTCGCCGCCCTGCTCGACCGCATGACCTCCGACTGGCTGGCCCGCCGCCGCAACGGCGGTTCGGAGGACGACACCGAACAGGCGGCAATTCGACGGCGAGCCATGGCGGCCATTGGCTCGGTTGCGGGCGGCGATCCTACGCGCTCGCAACGCGCCAAACAACTGGTGCGCGAAATCATCTATAGAAAGCACACAAAGGAATCGAATGCGGACGCCCGCTTCAGCCGGCAGACTGCCCGCCGGTCTCATTGATACCGGAGCCATCATCGCCCTGATCGATCGGAGTGACCGCTGGCACTCGCCCTGCGTGCACGCCTATGACAACCACCGGCTTCCCTTGCTCACCACCGAGGCCGTCCTCACCGAGGTCTTCTATCTCGCCGAACGCGACGTCCTGGACGCGCGCAGCTCTTGGCGGCTGCTGCGATCGGGCGCAATCCAAATGTCGGCCATAACGAACCGGGAGTTGCCGCAGATTCAGAGCTTGATGGAGGAATACGCCGATCATCCGATGGATTTCGCGGACGCCACGCTGATGCACCTCGCCATCCGCGAAAACCTCTCTACGATCCTGACCGTGGACCATGACGACTTCGAAACCTATCGCCTCCCGGGACGCAAGAGATTTACCATCCTTCCGCCGAGAAGATAAACGAGAGGCGGAATAGCCGAGGCGCCGGCGATCCTCACCATCGACCTCAAATCCGACAAACCGCCCGTCCACCAAGCCTTACAACGCCTGGAACGTGAACTGGCACTGGCTCGTCAATCCAGAACCAGGCTGCTAAAACTCATCCACGGTTATGGTTCCACCGGGGCTGGAGGGGATATCCGCATCGCCGTGCAAAGGCGTGTCATGGAGTTGCTGGAAAGCGGTCATCTCCGCGCCTGCATCTTCGGCGAGGACTGGTCGAAATCCGACAACGCCACCTGGAAGTTGCTGCAATCGCAGCCCGAACTGAAAGCCGATCCTGACCTAGGCCGCCGCAACCCCGGCATCACCATCGTCGTGCTCTAAACGGACCGGCGCCACCATGGTTTGAGGCCCATGATTTTGAGGCCCATGATATATTGTTCAACAATTTCGCTGGATCAATTCCTGGATACGCCCTTGCGCTTATCGCTCGATACCCGTGAAGTGGGACGCGTCACCATCGTGCGCTGCGCCGGCCGCATCGTGGCTGGCGAAGAAAGCGAGAGCCTCCGCCAGCACGTAACCTGGCTGCTGCGCGACCGCCACTCGCTGGTCCTGCACTTGGGCAAAGTGGAATTTATCGATAGTTCCGGCCTGGGCACCATTGTCCGCACCCTGACCAGCACCCGGCAAGCCCGCGGCGACCTCAAGCTGTGCAACGTGCCCGAACCGGTGCGCAAAGTCTTGGAACTCTCGCACTTGACCAGGATCTTTGACGCCCACGAGTCGGAGGAGAAGGCCGTCGAAGCTTTCTATCGTCCCGCCGCCCGCGCCGGCGTACCAACTCCAAAGGGCCGCAAGATCCTGTGCCTCGACCGCAATGCCGACGTGTTGGCGTATCTCCGCGAATTGCTGCGCAGCCGGGGGTACGACGTGCATACCAGCAGCCACCTGGGAGACTGTCTGCTCCTGATGCGGGTCTCTCGCTTCGATCTTATCCTGGCGGGCCCGGAGATGAGTCCGACTGCGGACGCGCCGCGAGCCTTTCGGGAAGCCTGCGCCAACCTTCCCATCATCGAGTTGGGAAGCGAGTTCTCCACTCGGGATGCGGCAGAAGCTGGCGCAGCGTTGCTGGAGAAGATTGCGCTGCGCCTCAAACCCGACCCGGCCTGAAGCTGGTAAATCCTACGCGCCCTGCGGCTCAGGCGGGGGAATGTTCGGAAGCACGGGCAGAATCGGCAGCTCGTTCACGACCGGCTCAACCGGCGCGGGCACCGGCTCAGGGCTGAAAGACTGCACTGGAATCGGCTCCACCATCGCCCGCAAGTAATAACTCACCGCAACCCCCCTCTGCCAGAAGCGCGGAATGAGCAACAACAGCAGGGTCAACTGACTCACCCCCACCGCGGCCCATACGCGGGACGCGGGAACAAACTTCACCCAAACCCACAGCCCGCCCAGCAGAATGATCGCGGCCAACAGCGTCGCCACAACATAGGCCGTCAAAAGCCTTGGTAAATTGCGCGACATATGCCGAAAGCCCTTGGCAACGGACCGCCGCACCGCCCGCTGGTCGCTGAGCACCACATCCGCCTCCGCCAGGTCGAACCAGATGCGCAGCCCGGTCATCACCAGAAAAATTACCGCCAGCCCGGCAAACTGAAGCTCCGGTGCCAGCAGTTCGTTGGTGCTCTCCGCCGCCTTCTTCCCAATCGCACCCTGGATGGCGAACAGCACTCCGGCGACGATCCCTATCACGATGGCCGCAACAATCAGCAACCGGATCAACCGCCACAAATTCCTTCCGCAGGCGCGAAAGAATTCCTCGCGCGGCAAACGGTAGGTGGACGCGTAGCCTTGCAGCACCCCCGGCAGAAACAGCGCCGTTGCCAGAAAAAAGACCGCCATAAAATGCACCGCCGGGCCCGCCGAGGCCGCGGTCGGCCCAAACTCCGGCTTGGCCACCATCTCGCCCAGCACCGAAAAATCGAAGCCATGCACCAGTTTCTCGGCATACGCGCTGTGATCGAGCATGGCGTGGGCCTGGTTCTGAAACGCCCCCGCGCCCAACCACGCCAGCATTACGTTCAGCACGTAGAACCAAACGATGTAGCGCTTATTCCGCGCCATCCGATCCCATCCGCCGCTCAACAATCCTTGTTCCGCCATGCGTCCCTATCCTCGATCCTGTTCTGGCTGAAGTTCCGACAGCTGAAGCCCGCTTCTAAACTCCCCACCAGGCCAAAGCCTGCGCCATCCACTGAGTCACGAACATCCAGTAAGTCTCCAGTTTGCGCGCCGGCTTTGCATTGCGCTTGACGAGGTAGCTGTTATTGAAGTCATTGCGGTCAATCTGGACGGTGTGATCCGGATCGATCTCCGCCGATTCCACCTTCGCCTTCTTCTCATAGGCAAATTTCGTCCACCGGCTCACTCCGTCCCAGTGTTCGCGGACCTTTTCGCCATTATCGAACTTGATTTCCACCTCCACCGGCATTACGAAATCTCCCTTGCGCTGCAGCCACACATAAGAGCGATATAGCCGATCCTTATCATCTTTCCCGAAGCCGCCCTTCTTGTCCTCATACCAGTTCACGGGAAAAGATTCGATATTCAGCACCTTGTAATCCATCACCGGCGAACCGTAAATCGCCTGGTTAAAGTACCAGTGCAGATCTCTCCCGGAAACCTCTTCGATCGTCTTCAGAAAGTCTTCCTGGGTCGGATGGGTAAAGCGATACTTCATGAAGTAAACATGCATCGCCCTGGCCATGGTGTCTTCGCCGATAATGCCTTCCAGGGTCAGGAGCACGCTCGCCGTCTTGCCGTACGTGATCCCCCCGTAGGAGCCAAAGTCGTAGAAATCGTAAGCTTTCTGGGAGATGGGATCGACATCCGCCTCGGAGGCGTAACCATCCCGCTGGAGCTCCCGCTCGCCCATGGTGCCCCCCGCAATATCGAGGACGGACGTATTCTTCCCCAGCAGCGTATCCAGCACCTTCACCTCGGTGTAGCTGTTGATCCCTTCATCCATCCAAGCGTCTTCAAACTCGTTGGTCGCCACCATGCCGTACCAATACTGGTGGCCAAACTCGTGTTCGATCACGATTTCCGGCTCATGCAATCCCTTGGGCATGAACCAGCTGGTGCCTCCGGTGATGAACGTGGGATATTCCATCCCCCCCGCCGCCGCGCCTTCAGGATCGACCAGCGTGATGGTCTTATACGGGTAAGGGCCATAGCGGCTCTCGAACTGCTCCAGAGACGCTTTTAGGATTGCTTCGTGACGCTCCACCTGGCTCCAATGCGCCGGCTGCATCAGGATGCGCATGTGCACCGGCCCCATCTTCCCCTGAAAAATTCCGTCCTCCTTCACCTTGTAACGAGGGCTGGCCGTCCACGCGAAGTCGTGAATGTCATCGCCGCGATAGGTATAAGTTTTGGTGTTGTCGGGGTTCGTCGCCTCGGCCAGCCGCAGGCCGCTCGCGCCCACAATTTCGTTCGCCGGGACCGTCAGCTTCACGTCGAACACCCCGAAGTCGGCGAAGAACTCGGTCATGGCGTGATATTGATGGCAGTTCCAGGATCCGTGCCAAAACACGCCAACTTTGGGAAACCACTGCCCGCCCAGCACAAAGTCTTTTTTCCATCCGGAGCGTGCCTGGGTTTCGGGAAACTTGGTTTGGAAAACCAGCTTGAACTGCACCAACTCCCCGGGCGCAATGGGCTTAGGCACCGGCAATTCGATCACGGTCCTGTCGTCCTTGTTGCCGTCGTCCGGCGAAATGTATTTCAACTGCGAGGTCAAGTCGCCCTGGCCCACGACTTCGATGCTCTTGATCTCTTCTCCACCGTATTCCTTGGCTTGCCAGTGGTCGTAGCTGGTGTCGCGGTTGCCCGCGACTTTAGCCTCGCGCACAAAAGTGGAGTTGGGCTGAAACGCATTCTGGTAAAGATGAAAGGGAAAATGATCGAGAGCCTGCCCGGTCAGATTGCGATAAGTCAACACTTCACTGGCATCGACCGTGTGGCTTTCCGCATTGTAGCGGGCGTCGATGGAGTAGTGCACCACGCGCTGCGACATAGGGGTCGCGGAATTGATGGCCACGGTGGTATCGGGAATGGACAACGCGTTATCGTTTGGCCGGGCAACCGCCGCGCGGGCATTGCCCGGAGCCGAAACAGCGGGAGCCACCGCTCCCTGGGGCTCCGCGGCATGTGCCGCATGTTCCCGCACGGCGATGGTAATCACGCACGCCGTGGCTACCGGCAGAAAAACAATCACCCACCGCATTGCCTTCATCGCGTACCCTTCATGAAAGACCCTCGATTTGTCATGGGATCGAATCATACCGCAGGCGGGCGGACAACGTCACTTTTGCAACTTCTGCCAGGCGGGCTCAGTTCTTCGCGGTGGCATTCAGCGCGGCATATTCCCGGCGCGCCTCTTGCGCTGGAATGAAGCCGGGGTCGGCGTTTTTCCAGAGGTCGAGAAGCTGCTGGTAGCTCCTTGATGCGGCCGAGGGGTCAAATAACGCCTGGGCGCGCGCCGTGCCCAGCAGGCAAAAGGCATAGTCGGGACTCTGGCCAATGTTGTATTCCTCCAGACCCAGACCTCGGTAGCGGATGCCCGGCTCAAAATCAGCCACCGCCTGCTGGCCATGCTTCATCTCCAAAGAGGCGCGGCCCAGCAAATGGGGCGCTTTCGTAGACAGGATGTAAGGCAAGGCGGAATTCAGTAATCCGGCAACTTGCTCGGGATGATGCGACGCGAGCGCAGCGGCGGCCTTCACCTCGGGAACATAGATCTCGTTCACCAGTGTGTTATTCGGGCCGACGGCGGCCAGGCGCTCCGTTTCCTTGAGGGCCGCAGCTTCCTCGCCGCAAAGCGCAAGGGCCAGAGAGGCATCGGGCACGGTCGCAATCGAGTGGTCCAGCGCAAGACCGCGGTGCGCCGCATCGCGGGCGACTGGGCAACTGGATGCAAGTGCATTGTGCACTGCCATGACTGCGTAAAGCCCGCCCGCGGCGTCCGGGAAATGCTGCCTTTCGGCTTTCTGTGCCGCCTGTTCAAACTGATGGTTGGCCTCTTGCAGCTTTCCCAGGGAGAGATAAAGCACGGCCGCATTTCCCTGGATGGCAAAACCGTCCGGGCGGCTGGCGGACCACTGGATGTGCTTCTCCCAGCCGGGCTGGCCGCTGGCGAACTCGTAATCCATGGCGCTTAGCTGATATTGGGTATCATCCTCGCCGCTACCCTGCTCGCGCGCTTCCTTTATGTACCTCTCCGCCTCTGCCAGTCGGTCGATGGCGATATAGGAGCCCGCCGCGTTGGTGGCCGCGATAATATCCCACCGGGCTACCTCCCAGGCCCTCGCGAAGGTAGCGGCCGCCTGCTCGTAATCACCTGTCGTTTGGTAGGCAATCGCCAGGTTATTCCACGCGGCCGCGTCCCGCTGATAGGTGGCCACAAAGAGCTTGTAGGCGTCGAGAGCCTTGGGCATATCATACTGCTGCAATGCGTACTGGGCCTCGATATACATGCGCTCGCGCTCGGTGACGCGCTCCCGCAAATCGTAGGCTTTTTTCATGTAACTCAAGGCTTGCCCCACGGCCCCTTCATTGGCGTAGGCAACGCCCAGTCGCGCATAAGCCATGGCAAAGTTCGGATCTAGTTGCGTGGCCTGCTGGTAAAAGGAAGATGCCTGGGGAAAATCCCTCCCCATGCGGTGTTCTTCCTCCCCGAGCGAAAATGTATGGAACGCCTGGAGCGACGCCGTGGTCACATTGGTGAACGGAGTCGTGAGCTTCTGGATGGAGGCCAGCGACTCTCCCAGCCGGGCGCGCATCTGTGTGGCGGCCTTGGAAACGGCTTGCAGCACCCCGGTTTTATCGGCCGCGGTCACCTGCTCGCGGGCGAACACTTCACCGGTTCCGCAGTTTACGGCATTGATCTGGATGACGTAGGACGATCCCAGTATGGCGATGCTGCCCGCTAGGTACGCCTTGACTCCGAGCCTCTGCCCCAACTGCTGCGCCAACTCCGGGGTGATGCGCTGCTCCCGGCTCTGTCCCAGATACTGAAGATTGTTGTGGAGTTCCGAGTCTCCCACCAGCTGGAGAAAGGGCGACTGCTCCAACTGGATGGCCAGCGCTTCTTTCAACGTGGAATCGAATACCGGATCGCCCGTCTGGTTGGTGAAGTCGGCCAGGATCAGCCGGTCCCGTTCCGTGATTTGCGGCGCCTGATGCCTCCGCCAGTAGATGCCGCCGGCAATCAGCGCCAAGATCAGAATCGTCGCCGCGGGCGCGATAATTTTCCACGGCAAGCCGCGGGGAGCAATCGGCTCAGTGGAAACTGCAATGCCCGATCCAGAGGCCGCAGCCGCAACTCGCCCGCTGCTTCTTGCCGGGTTGGGAGTCGGCAACTCCACCACAGCATTGTCAGCCGCCACCGGAACGGAGTGAGACGAGCCCGTGACCGGTGATCTCTCTTCGGAAGACGCCGTCCCGCCGGCATGGGCAGATCCCGAGGCGGCAGATCCCGAAGTAGAAGACCGCCCCAGCTCCAGATCGCGCCGCAGCCGCAGCAATTCCGCCTTGATATCGATGGCATGTTGGTAGCGCAGCTCGCGATCTTTTTCGAGGGCGCGATTGATCACATCTTCCAGCTTCGCCGGCAGGTTGGGATTCAACCGCACCGGCGCGACCGGCGGGCGGTTCATGATCTCATCGAAGATCACGCCAGAGGTCTCGCCGCGAAAAGGCAGCGCCCCGGTTGCCATCTCATAGAGCACGATC
>Ga0181534_10002029_pt1 | contig 12885 bp, 13 predicted proteins | sample PEATcosm2014_Bin_37_FD_119758 | JGI IMG/M metagenome (GOLD analysis project Ga0181534, IMG submission 119758) | Peatland microbial communities from MTU Mesocosm Facility, Houghton, MI, USA - PEATcosm2014_Bin17_10_metaG | ecosystem: Environmental > Terrestrial > Soil > Wetlands > Peat | place...
AGGTCGGGGTACTCCCGCACCGCGGTGTCCATGTCGCAGAAGATGATGCCGAGGGCCTCGAGGTCCTCGCGGTTGCGGTGGAAGACGACCTCCGACTCGTACTGGGCGGTCACGCCGGCCAGGTACTTCCGCTCCGCCTCGGGGATGCCCAGCTTCTCGTAGGTGCGCTTGATGGCGTCGGGAAGGTCGTTCCAGTCCTCGACCTGGCCCGACGTCGGCTTGATGTAGTAGTAGATGTCCTCGAAGTCGAGGTCGGGCATGTTGACGGCGAACCACTCGGCCATCGGGCGCTTCTCGAAGCGCTGCAGGGCGCGGAGCCGGAAGTCACGCATCCACTCCGGCTCCTTCTTCATCGCCGACATCTCACGGACGATGGACTCGTTGAGGCCCTTCTTGGGCTTGAAGACGTAGTCCTCTTCGTCGGACCACCCAAGCTTGTATTTTCCGAGGTCGAGATCGGTGGTCGTCATATGGGCTCCTGGGATGCCGTCCGGTCGGACCGCTTGATTTCCCCTATACAGATAGTAACAACCCTAGGGCCGGAGCAGCGCAGCCCGCGGTCCGGCGGCCGGGAAAGTCGTGCCATCCTGGTCGGATGGCTCCCCCTCCGACCCCTGGATCCGACGTGCCGGGACCCGTTCCCCCGGTGCCCGAGCGCCGACCGGAGCGCCTCGAGGCCCACGGGGACGTCAGGATCGACGACTGGTACTGGCTCCGGGACAAGGAGGATCCGGCGGTCATCGCCCACCTCGAGGCCGAGAACGCCTACACCGAGGCGATGACGTCGGGCACCGCCCGGCTACGGGAGGACCTCTTCGCCGAGATGGTGGCCCGGATCGAGCAGACCGACCTGTCCGTGCCGGTCCGGAAGGGACCCTGGCTCTACTACGGCCGGACCGTCGAAGGCAGCAGCTACGGGATCCACTGCCGGCGACCGGCGGGGTCGGAGGGCGGGACGTCATCGGGGGCGGGCGGGGGCGGCGGCGCGCCCGATGCGGTCCCCGGGGACGAAGTGGTCCTGTTGGACGAGAACGTGCTGGCCGAAGGGCACGACTACTTTGCCCTCGGCAACCTCGAGGTCAGCCCGGACCACCGCTGGTTGGCGTACTCCACCGACACCACGGGCGGCGAGCGCTACACCATGCGGTTCATCGACCTGGACACCGGAAAGGCGTCGGGCGAGGACCTCCCCGACACCTCCTACAGCGCGGCCTGGGCCAACGACAACGCCACCGTCTTCTACGTGCGGGTGGACGAGGCCATGCGCCCGTTCCAGGTGTGGAGGCACCGCGTGGGCACCGACCCGGCCGGGGACGCGCTCGTCTACGAGGAGACGGACGACCACTTCTACCTAGGGGTGGGTCGGACCAAGGACGACCGGTACATCCTCATCGGCCTGGACTCCAAGGTCACCTCGGAGTACCGGGCCCTGCCCGCCGACCAGCCCGAGGGTGCCTTCACGGTGATCGAGCCGCGCCGTCAGGGCATCGAGTACAGCGTGGACCATGACCGCGGCGACCCGGCAGGGGGCCGGCCCGGGCGGTTCCTCGTCGTCACCAACGACGGTGCCGAGGACTTCCGGCTGATGGAGGCGCCCGACGAGTCCCCCGGTCGCGCCCACTGGCGTGAGGTCATCCCGGCCCGTGACGGCGTGCGACTGGACTCCGTCGACCCCTTCGCCGGTCACCTGGTGGTCTATGAGCGGGAGGGCGGCGAGACCCGGGCACGGGTCATCGACGCGGCCTCGGGGGCTTCGACCTCTCTCGAGCGACCGGAGTCGCCCTCCACGGTGTGGGGTGGGGCCAACCCTGAGTACGAGTCCACCACCCTCCGCTACGAGTACACCTCACTGGTGACGCCCCGGTCCGTCTACGACCTCGACCTCGGATCCGGGCACTCGGCGCTGCTGAAACGCCAGCCGGTCCTGGGCGACTTCGACCCCGGTCGCTACCGGACCGAGCGGCGCTGGGCCCGGGCCGGGGACGGGACCGAGATCCCCCTGTCGGTGGTGTACCGGCCCGACCTCGTGGGCGACCCGGGACCCACCGGGCCGGCGCCGTGCCTGCTCTACGGCTACGGCTCCTACGAGGTGTCCATCGACCCGACCTTCTCCTCGCTCCGCCTGAGCCTGCTCGACCGGGGATTCGTCTTCGCCATCGCCCATGTGCGAGGCGGTGGGGAGATGGGACGGTCCTGGTACGAGCAGGGGAAGCTGGCGGCCAAGCCCAACACCTTCACCGACTTCGTGACCTGTGCCGCCACGTTGATCGACGAGGGATGGACGTCACCCGACCGGTTGGTGGCCCGAGGGGGCAGTGCCGGAGGCCTGCTGATGGGGGCGGTGGCCAACCTGGCTCCGGAGCTGTTCCGGGCCATCGTGGCCGAGGTGCCCTTCGTGGACTGCCTGACCACCATCCTGGACGAGACGCTGCCGTTGACCGTCCTCGAGTGGGAGGAGTGGGGCAACCCGGTGGAGGACCCGGGCATCTACGCGGTGATGAAGGCGTACTCCCCGTACGACAACGTCCGGGACGTGGACGACGGGGGCCGACCGGTGCGCTATCCGGACATCCTGGCTACGGGCGGGCTGTCCGACCCGCGGGTGGGGTTCTGGGAGCCGGCCAAGTGGGTGGCCAAGCTCAGGGCGGCGAACCCGGAGAACCGGGTCCTGCTCAAGACCGAGCTGGGGGCGGGCCACGGTGGCCCCTCCGGCCGCTACGACGCATGGCGTGACGAGGCCTTCGTCTACGCCTTCATCCTGGACGCCCTGGGCCTCGCCCGGGACCCGGTGACCACCGGGATCACGGCGGTGTCGTCGAGCTCGTAGCCGAGCCCGAGCCCGAGGTCGTCGTGGTGGTGGTGGTGGGCGGGCTGGCGGCCAGGGCGGCCGCCGTGGGCTGGAAGGTGGCCACGAACGGGGCGCTGACCGGCGTGGGCAGCACCACCGGGACCTTGTCGACGGCCAGGGTCACCTCGGGCGTGCCGAGCTGCACGGTGACCGTCCCGCTGGCCGGCACGACCTGCACGGCGCCGGCCGCCACTTCCCCGGCCCACAGGGTGGAGCCCGTCGTGCTGCTGGTCACCGCCACCCAGCAGGATCCGGTCCCGGTCACGGTCAGTTGGTAGTTGCTGTCGGTCACGGGATAGGTGGCCGAGGACGACGTGGAGGTGAGGGCGGTCACCTGACTGGGCTGGGTGGTGGGCGTGGGCTTGGTCGCTTTGCCCTTGGCTTTGGCCGCCTTGGCTTTGGCCTTGGCCTTGGTGGACCCACCGGCTCCGGTCGTAGTCGACGTCGAGGTCTTGTGGGCGCCCGAACCCGACGTGGTGCCGGGCCCGGTGGTCGCCGAGCCCTGACGGGAGGCGTGGCCGGCGGTGGAGGAGGTGGCGGAGGCGGAGGCGGCGTGCGAATGGCCGGAGTCCGAACGCTTGGATCCCGCGTAGGCCAACACGCCGAAGAGCACCAGGGCGGCCACGACGATCATGATGGTGGTGGCCCGCCGGGGACGGTGGTTCATGGAGTCGAGGGCGTGACGCTGGGCCCGGTCGGCGCGCGAGACGGGCAGGCCCTGGCCGGAACCGTCATGCCGGACCCTGTCGTGGGGCCGGGAGTCGTCGAAGATCAGCGGGGTCTCGGGGTCGGGGAACTCGTCGTTGCCCCGGACCGGTACCGGGGGGACGGAGCCTCCCGTGCCGCCGCCCGGGGACGCCGCCGTCACGGTCCGGGCCACGCCGGCCGCCCCCGTGGACCTCTGGTACGAGCGGGGAACCTGCCCTTCCACGCCGGGACGCTCACCACGTTCCACGATCGACACCGACGAGCGCCCGGTGCGATCCGACAGGTGCTCGAGGGTGCCCAGCGCCGTGTGGTAGCTCCGGACCGAGTCGATGTCGTCGCCCTCGGGGCGCCGGAAGATCACCACGATCACCGCGGCGACGATGATCAGTGCCACGAGGGCCAGGGCGATCCACATCCCGACTATTCAACCCGACGCAGCTCAGCGGCGGGAGGCGAGGTCCCCGTCGATCCACCTGGGCCGATCCCGGGACGGTGGACGCCCCGTCCAGCTCCTATAGAGATAGAGACATCACTAACTCAGATGACAGCTGCTCAGATGGCGGTGACGGCGGTGAGCCCGCCGTCGACGGTGAGGTGGGTGCCGGTGATGAACGAGGCCTCGTCGGACAGCAGGAACCGGATGGGCCGGGCGATCTCGTCGGGTGTCGACACCCGCTGGAGCGGGGTGCGCCCCTCCAGCTGCTCGCGGAATCCGGGGAGTTCGAAGGCCGGGGCCAGCATGGGGGTGGCCACTGCACCCGGGCACACTGCGTTCACCCGGAAGCCCTCCGAGGCGAACCGTTGGGCAATGGAGCGCATGACGCCCAGGACGCCACCCTTCGAGGCGCAGTAGGCGGTGAGGAAGGTGCTGCCGAAGAGGCCCTCGATGGACGAGATGAACACCACCGCGGAACCGGGGCCGGCCCGGCGGAACGGCTCGATGAGCCCCCGGGAGATCATCACCCCGGCGCGCAGGTTGATGTTGAGCGTGGTATCCCAGAGCTCGTCCTCGATGAGGTCGACCGGCATGGCCCCGGACACACCGGCTGCATGCACGAAGCCGCCGAGGGACCCGAGGGCCGCCTCCGCCTCGGGCACGGCCGTCCCGATCGCCGCCGTATCGGCCACGTCCACCACCGACCAGTCGGCCACCACGCCATGGCGCTCACGGCACAGCGTGGCGGTCTCCTCCGCTCCGGCGGCGTCGATGTCCCATACGGACACCGGTCGGCCCACTTCGGCCAGGGCCAGTGCGGTCTCCCGGCCGATCCCCGATCCTCCTCCGGTCACGAGGACACCGGTCCGGGGCGACCCCAGTCGCTCACTGCCCGATCCCTGGGGTGCGTTTGGTGCCATGGGCGCAGTCTGTCAGAACGTCGACACCCGCAGGCCGCCGGCCGACGCCCGCCGACCGCTCAGGTGCGGAGCCCGGCCCTCGGCTGCAGGCCGGGATGGATCTCCGACCGCAACGGATTGGCCAGGTCCCGGGCCGACAGCACGGGATCGGTGAGCCCCCAGTCGGCCCCGATGGTGGGGTCGTCCCAGGCCACACCGAGTTCGTCCTGCGGGTTGTAGTAGCTGTCGACCAGGTACCACAGGGTGAGGTCGGTCAAGGAGGCGAACCCGTGCGCCACCCCCGGGGGGATGAACAGCCCGCGGTCGTGATCGCCCTCGAGGTCGAGCGTCAGGGTGGCGCCATCGGTCGGTGACCCCTGGCGGAGGTCGTGCAGCACCACCCGGGCCGTGCCGGCCAGCACGTACCAGTAGTCGGCCTGATGGAGGTGGTAGTGCAGCCCCACGATGGCGCCGGCCTGCTTCACCGACCGGTTGGCCTGGGTCATCTCCCGGCCCAGCGGGAACCAACTGCGGCGGTAGGTCTCCACGAACCGGCCCCGCTCGTCTCCGTGGGCATCGGGATACACCACGATCACGTCGGCGATGACGTCGGACTCCTTGATGTCTGGCACCTGCTACGTCCCGTCCGCTTGGCGTGAGTGCTCCCCGTCTCCGGCGTGCCGGGCAAGAGTAGCGAACCTGCGCCGGAAGAACAGCAACGGCAGACCGTCGTTGGTCCCGAGATCGAGGACCTTCCCGATGATGAGCTCGTGGTCCCCGGCATCGTGGACCAGTTCCATCCGGCAGTCGACCCAGGCCAGGCTGCCCTCGATCACCGGTGCCCCGGTGACCGGCGCGGGATGCCAGTCCACCCCCTCGAACTTGTCGCCACCGGAGACGGCAAAGCCCCGGCACAGGTCCTCTTGGTGATCGCCGAGCACATTGACGCAGAACATCCCGGCCCGGGCGATGCGGGGCCAGCTGGTGGAGGTGCGGGCCGGGGCCACGGCTACGAAGGGAGGGTCGATCGAGAGTGAGATGAAGCTCTGGCAGGTGAAGCCCACCGGCTCTCCCTCATCCAGCCCCGCCACGATGGTCACGCCGGATGTGAAGCGACTCATGGCGTCCTTGAACGCAGCGTCGTCGAAGGCCACGGTCACCGTCGGCCCAGATCCAGGACCGTTCCCTCGGCCGCGGCATCGACCTCGAGCGCCGGTGACGCCGCCGCCTGCTCCCTCGCCCCGGCCAGCATCCGGTCGATCTCGTCGTCGGAGTGGGATGGGTCGTGATGGAACAGCACCAGCCGCTTGGCCCCCGCCTCGCGGGCCACGTGGACGGCGTAGTTGGCCGTGGAGTGCCCCCAGTGGGGCACCTGGGCGAACTCCGCCTCGGTGTACTGGGCGTCATGGAGGACCAGATCGGCGCCGTCGCAGAGCTCGAGGACCCCCGGCTCCACCGAGCAGAGGTCCGCGGGGGCCTGGTGGTCCGACACGTAGGCCAGGACCTGGCCGTCGACCTCGAGACGGAAGCCGAGGGTGCGGCCGATGTGGGCCACGGGACGGACCTTCACCTTCGTGGCGCCGATGGCGAACTCGTCGGACCCCTCGAGGTCGTGGAACCGGAACGTACCCTCGAACTGGGCCATGTGGATGGGGAAGAACGGGGGCCGCACCATGGAGGCCAGGGCCTCGCCCAACAGCACCCCCTCCTGAGCGGGCCCGTAGACCTCGACGACGGCGTCGGCGTGGCGCATGGGGGAGAAGAAGGGGATGCCCAGCACATGGTCGTAGTGCAGATGGGAGAGGAGGGCGTTGGCCTTGAGGGGTGCCCCGGTGGCCGCCAGGGACGAGTCCAGGTGCTTGCCCAGGGCGCGAAGTCCCGTCCCCAGATCGATGATCAGGGGTGGCTCTCCCTCCACCTCCACCAGCACACAGGAGGTGTTGCCCCCATAGCGGCGGTAGTGGTCAGCTGAGCACGGGCACGAGCCCCGGACACCGAAGTAGGTGATCCTCACCGAGGGACGAGGCTAGTCGGACGGCAGGTCGGATCCCGTGCTGATGGCGCCCCACGGTCCGGGCACGGCCACCCGGCCGGCATCCGGTGCCAGCTCCGCGCCCAGCCGTGCGACACCCGGCGGCACCGCGACCGGCGACAGCACTACCCTCCCGGGACATGGATCATCCCACCGTCTCGGCCCACGGCACCGACTTCGCCTATCTCGAGGCCGGACCGGACGACGGGCCTCTCGCCCTCTGCCTGCACGGCTTCCCCGACACCGCCCACACCTGGCGTCATCTGCTCCCCCGGCTGGCCGGCGCCGGCTTCCACGCCGTGGCCCCGTTCATGCGCGGCTACGCCCCGAGCCCGGTGCCCGAGGACGGTCGCTACGACACCGGGACGCTGGCCCTCGACGCCTGCGCCCTCCACGAGGCCCTCGGCGGCCGGGACGATGCCGTCCTCATCGGCCATGACTGGGGTGCCTTCGCCACCTACGGAGCTGCCGCCCTCCAGCCGGGACGGTGGCGCAGGGTGGTAGCCGCCGCCGTGGCCCCCCAGGCCTCGATGGCCGACGGGTTCTTCTCCTACGCCCAGCTCCGGCGCAGCTGGTATGTGTTCCTCTTCCAGACCCCCCTGGCCGAGTACGCCGTGACCCTCGACGACTACGCCTTCATCGACCGCCTGTGGGCGGACTGGTCACCGGGATACGACGGAGCATGGGACGCCGCCCGCGTCAAGGAGTCGCTGGCCACGCCGGAGCACCTGAGCGCGGCCATCGGCTACTACCGCGCCATGTTCTCCGGCCCCCCCGACGACCCCGAGGCGGCCGGCGCCCAGGCCGCCGGCGGGACCGTCGCCCCCCAGCCCACCCTCTACCTCCACGGCGCCGACGACGGCTGCATGGGCCTCGACATCATCGGGCCGGTCACCGACTTCCTCGCTCCGGGCTCGGAGTTGGTGGTCGTGGAGGGGGCCGGGCACTTCCTGCACGTCGAGCGGCCCGACGAGGTCAACGACCACATCGTCCGGTTCGTGACGTCATGAGCGCGGCGCACTGAAGCCGGGGGCGGGCCTAGGCGCCCAGCCTCTTCAGCCAGGGGACGGCGCTCTGGAGGAAGGCGTTCTTCGACGGGGCGGCGAGCAGCGGGTCGAGATGGCTGTAGGTGGTGGTCCGGCTGACCACGGTCACACTGGGGATCCTCGAATGCCTCTGGAAGTAGTGGGCCCCGTCGGCCACGGCGTTGTCGGTGCCGCCGAGCGAGGTCTGGAAGGCGTAGATCGGCACATCCACCTTGCTGGTGTCGAACAGTCGCAGGCCGAGATAGGTGGCCACCGGGGTCTGGCTCAACGTGGCCGCTGCGCCCGCGTCGATGGACAGGCGCTCGGGGTAGTACCAGTCGGCGGCGGCCAGCGGCGCCTGGGCGAACACGTCGGCCACGTTCTGGACCGGGGTGATGCCGGTGCCGACCCAGCCGGCCGGGTTGCCGGTGGCGGCCACGTGTCCCGAGTGCACGTGGATCAGCGCCAGCGATGCCGGTGAGGTCGAGGCGTCGAAGGCGAAGCCCAGCTGGGCCTGGTTGGTGACCGGCTTGGGAGGCTTGAACGACGCCGGAAGCAGCGGGAAGGTCTGGAGCAGCGACGGGGCGTCCGGCGCCTCGACGGCGGCCAGGGCCCCGACCTGGCTGAACACGCCGGTGACCCAGGGGAGCCCTGCACCCAGCAGGTCGAGCCAGGGGCCCTTGGTGCCCATCTGGGCGATGGCGGCCTGGGCCGAGGCCACCGTGACCGGCTGCTGCCCGGCGAACGGGGCGCCGGCGCATCCGTCGATGCACATGATGCCGTCGATGTTCCGGTACCCCCCGCGACCGTTGAAGTCCCAGGCGGCGTAGGTGGCGGCCTCCGTGCCTCCCAGTGAGTGGCCGCCGAGGGTCACGGTCCTCTTCCCACCGTCCCTGGCCTTCTGGATGACCGCGTTGAGGTCGTTCATGGCCACGGCCATGCCCCACTGCTGGACGAAGGTGAATTGCGACGCCTGCAGGGGCTGGTAGTGGTCGGTGATCGACGGGTCGGACAGGAAGCCCAGGTAGTAGTCGAAGGCCTGCTGGTAGGTGGCCCGGCCGGCCAGCACCGACTGGATGAGCGAGTCGTCCTGGAGGGCCCCCTCGCGGCGCATCTCGGCCCAGACCTGCAGATGGGGGACGTGCGCCGCCAGGTACGGGGCCACGAGGTCGAAGTCACCCGCTCCCCCGTTGGTGCCCGGCACCAGCACCAGGACGTGGGGCGCAGCCGGCGAGCCGAAGCGGCGCACCGAGACCTGGTCGTACCGGGCCGGTGAGACCGTCCCCGCGGGTATGGCCGGGGTGGCCACGACCGCCGGCGTGGCCACGGTGAACACCGATTCGGGGACCGAGGCCGGTGCTCCGAGGGCCAGCCCCGCCGGGGACGGCGCCGGGGCCGCCGCGGCCGCCCCCGCCACGGTCAGTAGGCCGGCGGCCACGGCCGCCGACGCGTGCCCGAGCGAGCGCAGCCACCGTGGAACCATGATCCTCCCCCTATCCCGCGCCGGAGCGCGGCGACGACGCAACTGACGCCGCACACCGTAGCCAGCCGGGGCGACCCGATCGGCGCGTCCTGCTCACGGCAGGCGGAGGGCCCCGGCGCTCGTCCGGACCACCATCCCCTCGGCCACGAGTCCGGCCACCACGCGGTCGAGCCGCTCGGGCTGGTCCTCCCAGCCGACCACCGCTGCCAGGTCCCCGGCGGGAACCGCCCCCCGGCGCAGGGCCTCGATCAGCCGGCCCCGACCCTGGCGGTCCGAGCCGGCGAACCGGCTCTGGGGCATCGAGACCCCGGCCGAGCCCACAGCGGGGTCCGGCCCCACCCGGCCGCCGGCGGCCCACCGACAGCGCCGACGGATGGGGCACTGGTGGCAGTGGGGTGTCCGGGCCACGCACGTGGCGGCCCCGAGGTCGAGGAGGGCCTGACCGAACCACCACCCACGCCCGGGCGGCACCATGGCATCCACCAGGCGCTGGGCCTCTCCGGGACGCAGCGGGTGCCCGGCCACGGCACGCGACAGGACCCGGCCGGCGTTGGTGTCCACCACGCCGACGTCCTCCCCGAAGGCGAAGGCCAGCACGGCGCGTGCGGTGTAGGCCCCCACGCCGGGCAGGGACAGCAGCCCGGGCAGATCCGGGGGGAGGCGGCCGGCGTGGTCGGTCACCACGGCCTGGGCCGCCCGGTGGAGGTTGCGGGCCCGCCGGTTGTACCCCAGTCCCTGCCAGGCCCGGAGCACATCGCCCACGGGCGCCGCCGCGCAGGACGACGGTGTCGGGAACCGGTCCATGAACCGGAGGTACGCCGGGACCACCCGGGCCAGCTGGGTCTGCTGGGCCATGACCTCGCTGACCAGCACGGCCCACGGGTCACGGGTCGACCGCCACGGGAGGCCGGGTCGCCTGGAGTCGTCGCCCAGTGCCGTCCCCCACCCCTCGATGGCACGCCCCATGGCCTCGACCTGGCGCCGGTCCCTGATCAGATCGCCGTCGCCCGCCGGCCGACCCGACGCCGCGGCCTCGGGGGCCCGGGGTGGGACAGCGCCCTCCGGTCCGCTCAATCCCAGACGTCGTCCCCATAGGGCCGGCGGCGCGCCGGTGCCGAGGCACGCTTCCAGACCATCACCTTGCGTCGGAAGAAGCACACCTCCTCGCCCCGCTGGTTGAATCCCTTGGACTCCACCGTCACCACGCCCCGGTCGTCCCGTGACTTGGACTCGACCTTCCCGATGACCTTGGTCTCGGCGTAGATGGTGTCGCCGTGGAAGGTCGGGGCCCGGTGGATCAGCGACTCGACCTCGAGGTTGGCGATGGCGGCCCCGCTGACGTCGGGGACGCTCATCCCCAGCACCAGCGAGTACACCAGGTTGCCCACAACGACGTTTCTCCCCTGCACCGACTCGTGCTCGGCGAACCAGGCGTTGGTGTGCAGGGGGTGGTGGTTCATCGTGATCATGCAGAAGAGGTGGTCGTCGGCCTCGGTGATGGTCTTGCCCGGCCAGTGGCGGTAGACGTCGCCCGGCTCGAAGTCCTCGAAGTCGCGGCCGAACGGGCGGTCGAAGGTAGCCACCCGGATCAGTCCCGGACGAGCGTGGGCCGCGTGGTGAAGCCCAGGACCCAGTCGGTCTGGGACTCGCCGTCGATGGCCATCCGCCAGGTGTAGCGGGTCCCCGGCGTGAGCGGCAGGGGACCGAGGTTCACGGCCAGGGCCACGTCGATGGGGGAGCCCTCGGGGATCCCCGGGGGCCGACCCACGGTGAACTCGCCCCGCACCTCGACCGGATGCTCGCCCTCGGGCGTCTCCACCAGTACCGGGCGACCGTCGGCGTCCTCCAAGAAGAGCTCCCAGTGGTGGGCCAGTTCGGCCTCGTGCCAGCCCACGTCGATCTTGAGGGCGATGGCCGACGGGACCGGGTCGGGTCCGGTCATGCTCCAGCCGCCCCCCAGCACGTAGAGCTTGCCGTCGGAGACCTGGGCCGCATCGCACAGCATCATGGTGACTCGCACGGAAGTCGAGGTTACCGGCTGGCGGGGCCGGCACGGTACGGAACCGGGGACTTTCGGCCCACTGGGGCGAGCGGCCGGGCCCGGGTCGGCCCGGCGTCGGCCCCGGAGGGACGTCGGACGGGCACCGGGTCGGTGCCGGACGGGCCGGTAGCCTGAGCCCATGGAATTCCGGGGGCTGCGCGACGACGTCTACCGGCGACCGCTGGCCACCGCCCTCGAGCGACTCGGCATCGGCCCCGGGTGGACCTGTGCGGACATCGGTGCCGGTGGCGGGGACGTCTCGGTGGCGCTGGCCGAGATCGTGGGCCGCGACGGACGTGTCTATGCCGTCGACAGCGACCCGGCCGCCCGTGACGAAGCGGCGTCGGCCGCCGCCGCCTTCAGCCAGGTCATCGCCATCACCCAGGCCGGAGAAGATCTGCTCCTGCCCGAACCGGTCGACCTGGCCTTCTGTCGGTTCCTGCTCCTGCACGTGGCCGATCCGGCCGTGGTGCTGGCCCGCATGGCCTCCGCCGTGCGGCCCGGAGGCTGGGTGGTGGCCCAGGAGCCGATCACCTCGGCCGGCCGCATCGACGGTGCGCCCTTCTCCATGCCGTCGGCCCGCCATCCGGACATCGGCGCCCTGCTCCCCTCCCTGGCCCGCGACGCCGGCCTGGTCACCGTGGACGCCTGGGCCGAAGCCCCGGCCGGGGCCGGACCGGGGCCCGTGGCCGACTACCTCCGGCTGCTGACCGAGGTCGACCCGGGTGACGACCCGGTGGTGCTGCCCCCATTGGTCACCGTGGTGGCCCAGGCCCCCTCGACCTGACCGGTCCGCGGACCGGGGTCACGCCACGGGGTGGTGCCGGCCACGGTGAGATGATCGAGGTGAGACAATCAAATTGGTAAATCTCACCGTGTCCAACCCCGGGCCGGCGGCCCAAGACGGTCGGTGAACCCACCCCCCTGGCGCCCCGGGGTTCGGGCCGGTCCACCGCCGGTGACCTGGGTGATTCGGAGCCGGTTCCTCCCGCCTCCACGCCGAAATCGGCTGGTGCCCCCCGTCCGCCGATCCGGTGGCGTAGAGTCAACCATTCGCTCGGGAGACGGCAGCCCATGGGGGACTTCTGCGACCGGCGAGTTCTGGGCGATCCCGAACGGAATGACGACGGAATGACGACGGAGACACTGGGGGAACTGTGGCATCTGCACCGCTGAAGACGCGCCTGGCCGTACTGGGCATGGCGCTGGCCGTGACGACCTCGGCGGTCGTCGTGGGCACGACCGGGGTGGCCTCGGCCTCGTCCGGCTCGAAGATCCCATCGAGCGCCTTCTCGGACCACACCGGCATCACCAAGAACGAGGTCAAGCTGGCCAACGTGTCCACCCTGTCGATCGGCCTGTTCAAAGGGGCGACCGTCGGTGCCCAGGCCTACGCCGACTATGTGAACTCCA
>Ga0181534_10002030_pt1 | contig 12881 bp, 11 predicted proteins | sample PEATcosm2014_Bin_37_FD_119758 | JGI IMG/M metagenome (GOLD analysis project Ga0181534, IMG submission 119758) | Peatland microbial communities from MTU Mesocosm Facility, Houghton, MI, USA - PEATcosm2014_Bin17_10_metaG | ecosystem: Environmental > Terrestrial > Soil > Wetlands > Peat | place...
TGATGACTTACCCAGGAGGTAAGCACGGCTTACTGCGCCATGCCGACATGGGTCGGCACGGCTACATGACGATCAAGCGGTTTTTTGATCGAACGATCGGCTCGGAAGCGGCTGGAGACGACCGTTAGGGGAACTTGATCTTCCCACCGCCACCGGCTGGGCCGCCGCCCACATCAGGGACCACAATGCGCGACGCCTGCTCGCGGCGCATCTCGCGGGCCTCATCGATCGCTTGCTCAAGAGCACCCTTGACGCCCTCAGGGAATTTATCGATGGCTTCTTGCAAGGTATCGACTTCGAGTTCGAACGCCAACGGCAACACGCCGGCCGGCGTCAGCAGCTGAGTCTGCCCCGAAAAGAGCACGTGGCGGGTATTGTCGTCCGCTCCAGTCGCCGTCACAGGCTGAAGCTTACGAATGGTGCCAGCACGACGGTCCGTGAAGACCTCTTCGCGGTAGAGGCTGGTCGGGTCGATTTTGACGTCCGGTAAATCGTTTTGAGCGGCCATGTCGAGTCTCTAATGTTTTGAGCTTGCGTGCCTAGATTGTACACGCCCACCTGGAAATCAAGAGATCCCCCGCACCAGCGCGGCGACAAAGGGGGCATCGGCCTCGAGAATGTCCTCGGCGGACAGCGCTTCAGGAGCCACCCATTTCAATCCCTGGCCATCCAGGCCGGTGGGCTCTCCAGTGAAGGCGTCCACGATCCACATGGACAGCTCGACAATCCTATCGTCGTACTCGTGAGATAAGCGCATGAAGGGTCGGCACGCCGTAACGCTGACGCCCAGCTCTTCGTTTAGCTCGCGCACCAAGGCGTCTCTCTCGGACTCGCCCGGGGCGACTTTGCCTCCGGGAAATTCCCAGCGCCCTGCCATGTGTTTGCCCGGAGGCCGCTCAGCGATGAGAACTCGCTGAAAGCGGGCTGAGGCGCCCCCGTCGTATAGCGCTCCCGCAACAACGCAGATGACCGGCTTAGCCGATGCCAGACAACGCCCCGTGGCAGTTCTTGAACTTCTTGCCGGACCCACAGGGGCAGGGCTCGTTACGCCCGACCTTCCGCTCGCTGCGAACGAAAGTCCCAGCAGCGTCGGCATCAACTGGCGGTTGCGGCATCTGCAGCGGATTCGCTCCACCGCCCTGTAAAGGGAACTGCGCTGGCGGAGGCGGCGCCTCCTGGGCTGGAGCATCAGCCGACAGCGCCGACTGTGCCTCCGCATGCTGAGCCTGCAACGCCCGCATCAATGCGATGCGACGCTGCTCTTCTTCGCGATCGATCTCATCCTGTGTTCGGACTTCAATCTTGGCGAGAACCGACACCGTCTCGAACTTCACCCGATCGAGCATCGCGGCGAACAGCTCGAAAGCCTCGCGCTTGTACTCAAACCGGTAGTCCTTCTGAGCGTATCCGCGCAGGTGAATACCCTGCCGCAAATAGTCCATCGCACCCAGGTGCTCGCGCCAATGCTGATCCAACATGCGCAGCATCACGTCCTTCTCAACGTGGCGCATGATCGGCTCGCCGCCCTCCGCATTGCCGACTCGGGCGACCTTCTGGTCGTACACCTGCTTCACGGCAGAGGCCAGACTGGCTCGGATCTGCGCCTCTTCGAGGTTCGGATCCAGGTCCACCAACGCCTTCACATCGATGCGGGCATTGAATTCCTTGAACAGCGCTTCGCCCAGACCCGCCAGATCCCAGCTGTCGGCAGAAGCATTCTTCGGCATGTACTGATCGAGCAGCGTACCAACGGCTTCTTCCATGATGCCGTGAATAGCAGCGGACAGATCGTCCGTGCCCATGATCTCAGTACGCTGTTGGTACACAACCTTGCGTTGATCGTTGGCAACGTCGTCAAACAGCAGCAGCTGTTTGCGGATGTCGAAGTTGTGTGACTCGACCTTCCGCTGCGCCTTTTCGATCTGGCGCGTCAGCATGCCGCTCTCGATAACCTCGCCTTCCTTCATGCCGGCCATCTGCAGCAAACGCTTGGTTCGCTGCGGATCTCCGAAGATGCGCATGAGGTTGTCTTCCATCGACAGATAGAAGCGGCTCGAGCCGGGGTCACCCTGGCGACCCGAACGGCCGCGCAACTGGTTATCGATACGACGTGACTCGTGTCGCTCCGTACCGATGATGTGCAAGCCGCCCGCGGCAAGCACCTTGTCATGCCGCTCCTGCCACTCGGCCTTCAGGCTCTCGCGGGTCGCGTCATCGACCTCGCCGAGCGTGTTGAGCTGGGACTGAAAGTTTCCGCCCAGGACGATGTCGGTGCCGCGACCCGCCATGTTGGTGGCAATCGTGACGGCTCCCGGACGACCGGCCTCAGCGACGATGTGCGCTTCACGCTCGTGCTGCTTGGCATTCAGTACCTGGTGAGGAATCTTCTCCTGCTGCAGGAGATTCGCCAGGAATTCCGACGTCTCAATAGACGTCGTACCGACCAGCACGGGCTGCTCACGCTGCACGCAGTCGCGAATATCCTCGATGATGGCTTTGAACTTGTCGTCCTGTGTCAGGTACACGAAGTCGGAATGGTCTTTGCGGATCATCGGCCGATGCGTCGGGATGACGACGACTTCGAGGCCGTAGATCTGCAGGAACTCCGGTGCTTCCGTGTCGGCCGTACCGGTCATGCCCGACAGCTTCTTGTACAAGCGGAAGTAATTCTGGAACGTGATGGAGGCAACCGTCTGGTTCTCCTCACGTACCCGTACACCTTCCTTGGCCTCCACCGCCTGGTGCAGACCATCGGACCAACGACGACCCTGCATCGTACGGCCCGTGAATTCGTCGACGATGATGACCTCACCACCGCGCACGATGTATTCAACATCGCGCTTGTAGATCGCATGCGCGCGAAGCGCCGCGTTCAGGTGATGCATCAAGCGAATATTGGCCGGATCGTAAAGACTCTCGCCCTCACGCAGCAGGCCCAACTCGATCATCAGCTGCTCGACGTGCTCGTGGCCCTCTTCAGTGATGTGAACCTGCTTTTGCTTTTCCTCGACACTGAAGTCGCCGGGGCCGTCTTCCTTCTCCTGGCGCGTCAGTCGCGGCACCAGTTGATTGATTCGCAGGTAGAGCTCGGTGCTCTCTTCCGCGGGTCCAGAAATGATCAACGGGGTACGCGCCTCGTCGATCAGGATCGAGTCGACCTCGTCCACGATGGCGAAAGCCAGGCCACGCTGCACCTTGTCCTCGAGACGGAACGCCAGGTTGTCGCGCAGATAGTCGAAGCCAAATTCGTTGTTGGTCCCAAACGTGATGTCGCAGGCGTAGGCCTCACGCTTCTCCGGCGGAGACTGAGCGTTCTTGATCACGCCAACCGTCAGTCCGAGGAAGTTGTAGAGCGGACTCATCCAGTCCGCGTCACGCTGGGCGAGGTACTCGTTGACCGTGACGACGTGAACGCCTTCGCCGGGAAGCGCGTTCAGGTAAGCGGCCAATGTCGCCATCAGCGTCTTACCTTCGCCGGTGCGCATCTCGGCGATCTTCCCCTCATTGAGGACCATGCCGCCGATGAGCTGCACATCGAAGTGCCGCATCTTGAGAGTACGGAGGCCAGCCTCACGCACTACAGCGAAGGCCTCGGGCACCAGGTCTTCGAGCTTGGTGCCGTCCTGGAGGCGCTTGCGGAATTCGTCGGTCTTGGCGCGCAGCTCCGCGTCGCTCAGACCTTTGATCTTGGGCTCGAAATCAGCGGCCGCGCGCACATTGCGGCCATAGCCACGAACCAGCCGATCATTCCGGCTGCCGAAAACGCGCGTGAGTAAATTCAGCAACTTATCGTCCTGGAAAAGCGGTACGGGGCGTTTGGAAAGCCGCCTATTCTACAAAATAGACGGCGCCTACGCCCAATTGGTTCTTGTTCAGGTGTTTTTCAAGGCGCCCCGCCCCATCTGGCGGGGGGCCGGAGGGCCCCAGTGAGCCGCTCAGCGCTTGGACGCGACCGCGACCTGCTGCCGACCCACAAAGGTCAGGGGATCGACCTGGCGACCGTTGCGAATCACCTCAAAGTGCACGTGGGGCCCCGTAGACCGCCCCGTCGAGCCCATCAGGGCGATAGCGTCACCCCGCTTGACCGTCTGGCCCACGGCCACCAGCGTCCGCTGGTTATGGGCATAGCGGGTCACGTACCCGTCACCGTGGTTGATCTCGACCAAGTTGCCATAACCTGTCCGGTTCCCCGCCCAGGTCACAACGCCCGCCGCGACCGCCACGACATTGGCGCCGGCAGTCCCCGCGAAATCGACACCCTTGTGATACGCCTCCTCACCGGAGAACGGATCTTCGCGCTCACCAAAATAAGAAGAGATGAAACCGGATTTGACCGGCCGGCCTTCCGGATGGATCTGCTTCTTGAGATCCCGGTCGATGATGACATTCTCGAGGGCGTTCAGCTGCGAGTCCCGCAGGGCCACCTTCTGCTCGAGGTCATTCAATTTCATGGAGATGTCGGGGATCTGGGCGGTGACGCCCGAGCCTTCCGATTCGGGGCCGCCGCTGGCCGGCGCGCTGTCGAAATCAAATTCGTGGCTGTCGATGTCGGCCATTTCCGTGAGCCGCTTGCCCAGGGCATCGAGCCGGATCACGTGGGCGTTGACCTCACCCATGCGCATGGCCATCGCATCCACACGTTCATTCATTCGCTCTTTGAGCTCGGCAATCTGCCGCTTCTGTTCGGCAAGAACCTGAACCCACCGGGCTGATTCGCCGCTGGCGAGGCGACCACTGCTGCCTTGGCCGAGCTGCATGCCCAGCGCGAACGCCGTGCCCAGGATACCCAGCACCAGCACGGCCAGTACGCCGAGGGTCACCGGGTGCGCAAGATTGAGCTGGCGGGCCAGCCCCTCACGCTTTGAAAAGAAAATCACATTCATTCCGTGCGCTCCGGATGACTACTCGTGCAGAACCCCGTATCGGTGGGCAAAAGCCGAGTGACAAGCGCACGGCGGAAGCCCGGGCGTTGAGCGCCCTGTTCTCGTTCAAACAAAAAAATAAACAGCTTGCACCTCGCTGGCAACCCCGCTGTCATAGCTCCTCGCTTTAGACCGGTGGCTTTGCGTCCCCGCCTTTCGGCGGGTTTGCCCAAAAACAGCAAAATCAATATGCCCAATAAGCTTCGCCGAGACAAGCGCGGCGGTACTCGCCGTTTGGCGACAAATGTCTCAAAAACGTTCCGCCGCCCAGATTCTGTCAAAGATGTGCTGGGTCGACTGACACCGACCTTGACGCGTGTCTCGGATCAGGCCGCCCGGCAGAGCTTCTGGAACCAGTGGCTCGCGCAACATTTACCCTCTGAGTTGCTCCCGCGCCTGTCCGGCGTGGTGGAGCGCGAGGCAACACTGGTTATATTCGCAGAGTCCGCCGCGTGGTCCGCGCGTCTGCGCTACGTTATGCAGGATCTCGAGCCCCAGATCAGGGAAGCACAGCCCACAATCCAACAAGTGAGCGTGCGCGTCATGCCGCGTTCGTGATGCGCGCGGCACTATCCCCAGCCAGAGGGACTAGCCGCGCAGGCGATCAGCCCGACGGGAGGGCGGGCGCTTCGATATAGGAGATCGGCGCTTCCGCGTAGGTCTCGAACGAAACCTCTTCAAATGTCGACTGGTCGGCCAACAGCGTGCGCAACAACTTGTTGTTGAGAGCGTGGCCCGACTTGTGACCGCTGAACTCGCCGATGAGACTGTGCCCGAGCAGGTACAGATCGCCGATGGCATCGAGAATCTTGTGCTTTACGAACTCGTCCTCGTAGCGCAGGCCGTCTTCGTTCAACACCCGGAAATCATCGAGCACGATGGCGTTGTCGAGGTTGCCGCCGAGCGCCAGGTTGTGCGAGCGCATCGTCTCCAGGTCCCGCATGAAACCGAAGGTGCGGGCGCGACTCACTTCCTTCAGAAAGGACGTGGTGGAGAAATCCATCGACGCCTTCTGGGCGCGACGCTTGAAAATGGGATGGTTGAATTCGATCTCGAAGTTGACTTTGAAACCATCGAACGGGTCGAACTGGGCCCACTTGCCGCCGTCCTCCACCCGCAGGCGTTTCTTCACGCGGATGAAGCGCTTCGGGCGGCGCTGCTCTTCGATGCCCGCCGACTGCAGCAGAAATACGAAGGGACCGGCGCTGCCGTCCATGATCGGCACTTCCGGCGCACTCAGCTCGACCACCGCGTTGTCGATGCCGAGGCCGGCGAAAGCCGACAGCAAATGCTCGACTGTTGAGACCCGAGCGTCTCCCTTGCCGAGTGTGGTTCCCAACATGGTGTCGCCGACATTCTCGGCGTGGGCGCGAATGTCGATCATCTCCGGCAGGTCCGTGCGCCGGAAGATGATTCCTGAGTCGGGCGGACCCGGGCGCAAAGTCATGAGAACCTTCTTGCCCGTGTGCAAACCGACACCCGTGGCACGAATAGAGTTCTTCAGCGTCCGTTGTCCAACCATCTACAGTTGTTACCCATTGTTGTCCCCGAGACACAGTGCTGCAGCCATACAGCACTGTGCCCGAAGAGCGTAAAAAGAGCGCGATACCGTACCACAGGCACCCCCGCCAATCACGCCGGGGGCGCAGATACCACTAACGCTCGACCATCGTCGTGGTTACATCAGTCGGCCTGACGGCGCAGAAATGCCGGGATATCCAGCAGATCCTCAGCCTCGGCCTCCGGGCGCAAACCATCGCCAACCGCCCGTTGACGCTGAACCGTGGGCTTATCCAGGGCCGCGTAGTCGCTGTTCGACAACGGTCCCCGGCGCACCACACTGATCGCGGGCGCAGCCCGTGAGGTCAGCGGATCCCGGTGATGGACCTGTTCGCGGGCGGGAGTCGTCTCGCGGTGCGGGGCAGGCATCGGCCGCGCCGCAGCAGGACGGCCCAGGCCGGTGGCGACCACAGTGACCCGGACAACATTCGACAGCTCGGGGTCGATGACGGTTCCGACCACAACGGTCGCATCTTCCGATGCGAACTGCTTGACGATCTGACCGACCTCCTGGAACTCACCGATGGACAGGTCCATTCCTGCCGTTACGTTGACCAGAATGCCATGTGCCCCGGCGAGGTTGATATCCTCCAAAAGAGGTGAGGAAACTGCCATTTCCGCAGCCTCGCGCGCCCTTCCTTCGCCGCTTGCAGTGCCCGATCCCATCATGGCCATGCCGGTCTCGGCCATCACGGTGCGCACGTCGGCAAAGTCGACGTTGATCAAACCGGGACGGGTGATCAGCTCGGCAATGCCCTGCACTGCGCCCTGCAGCACCTGGTTCGCCGACTTGAACGCATCCAGCAACGTGGTCTGCGGACCGAGCACGGTCAACAGCTTCTGGTTCGGGATGGTGATCAGCGAGTCGCAGTACTTGCCCAACTCCGCGATACCGTGATCGGCCACGAAGCCGCGCTTGTTACCTTCCATTTCGAAAGGTTTGGTTACCACGGCGACCGTCAGAATGCCCAGTTCCTTGGCGACTTGCGCCACCACGGGAGCGGCGCCCGTTCCCGTTCCGCCGCCCATGCCGGCAGTGATGAACAGCATGTCGCAACCCTCGACGAGCTCGACGATGCGATCCCGATCCTCCATCGCGGCCTGGCGGCCCACTTCCGGGTCGGCGCCTGCGCCGAGTCCCTTGGTGATGTTGCATCCGATCTGCAGTGCGGTCTTCACCTTCGCATGCTTCAGAGCCTGCGAGTCGGTGTTGATGCACATGAATTCCACCCCATCGATTCCGCTGGTGACCATGTGTGCGACAGCGTTCCCGCCACCACCGCCCACTCCGATCACCTTGATGACGGCGCTTTGGCTGTATGCGTCCATCAGTTCAAACATATTGCGCGCTCCTCTCGACCTACATTGATTGGTTGGGGTCGTCCCATAGGGTCTTCCCCCTGCTCTTTTTCGCCTCTTTGTCTGCCTGTCAAAATCAACTGTCAGCTTCAAAAGTTACCCTGGAACCAGGAACGCATGCGGTCCAACACCGATTTTGCATTGCCACCCAGGGATCGCCCGCGGCGCGCGGGCATGACGTTATCGCGGGCGTAGAGCAACAGCCCCACGCCCGTTGAGAAGATGGGATTACGGACCACTTCCGACAGGCCGCGCACGGATTGCGGCAGGCCGAGCCGGACGGGCACGTGGAATACTTCTTCGGCGAGCTCGATCGCACCTTCCATCTTGGCGCTGCCGCCGGTGAGGACGATGCCCGCGGCAATCACTTCCTCGAAACCGCTACGCCGCAGCTCCTCACGCACGAGACCAAACAACTCCTCGTAGCGGGGCTCGACGATTTCCGCGAGAGTCTGGCGCGCGAGCCGCCGGGCCGGGCGATCACCCACACTCGGCACTTCGATGCTTTCGTCGGGATTTGCGAGTTGGGACAAAGCGCAGGCGTAGCGGATCTTAATATCCTCCGCATACTGGGTCGGGGTCCGCATCGACACGGCAATGTCGTTGGTGACCTGATCACCGGCGATCGGAATCACCGCCGTGTGGCGGATCGCGCCGTTCGCAAATACCGCCAGGTCGGTCGTGCCGCCCCCGATGTCGACGAGGCAAACACCCAATTCCTTCTCGTCCTCCGTGAGCACCGCGAAGCTCGACGCGAGCTGCTCCAGCACCACATCGTCCACTTCCAACCCGCAGCGCTGAATGCACTTCTCGATGTTCTGAGCAGCACTGTCGGCGCCGGTCACGATATGAACCTTCGCTTCCAGGCGCACGCCCGACATGCCGATCGGATCACGGATGCCTTCCTGGCCATCCACGATGAATTCCTGTGGCAGGACGTGGAGGATCTTCTGGTCCGCGGGAATAGCCACAGCCTTCGCGGCGTCGATGACATGCTCGACGTCGGCGTGGGTGACTTCCTTATCGCGGATCGCAACCACACCGTGCGAGTTGAGACTACGCACGTGGCTGCCGGCGATACCGGCAAACACCGAGTGGATTTCGCAGCCGGCCATCAGCTCGGCCTCTTCGACCGCGCGCTGAATCGACTGCACGGTCGACTCGATGTTGACGACGACGCCTTTCTTGAGGCCGCGCGACGGCTGCGAGCCGATGCCCAGCACCTCAATCGAGCCGTCCAGGCCGATCTCTCCCACCAGGGCCACGACCTTCGAGGTCCCGATGTCGAGTCCGACAATGAGATTTCGTTCGGAGCGCTTAAGCATCCCGCCCACCGTCTTCTTTAGTAGGGTTGGTCGCTCTGCCGCGCCATCCAATTGCAAACCCGTTCGTGTAGCGCATGTCGACATAAGAGATATCGCCGCCTCTTTGAGTGACGAGCTTCAGAGCTGCGTTAATAAACTTGTCAAAACGTTCATCGATCTGGCGCCGTCCCAGGCGGACGGTCACGCCGTTGGATAAATCGAATTCCCACGCCCCGCGGGCGTCGAGCCGCATCGCGGTCAATCGCAACCCGGCCTGGATCAGGCGGCCCTGCGCCGCGAGATACCGTTGCGCCACCAACGACTCCTTGCCGGAGGGGCCCGAGAGCTCAGCGAGCTCCGGTGGCATGTGACGCTCATCCTTTGAAAACAACTCGCCGCGCGTGTTGAGGAGACCGGTCTCACCCCAGCGGGCGGCCGCCACCTGCTCGATGACCAGCACATGCAACCCACGCGGCCATTCGCGCTGCACGCTGACCGCATCAACCCAGGGCAACGTGTGGATCGCCTTTCTCACGGCATCGAGATTCACGCTCAGCAAACCGGCACCCCGTACCTGCTGCTTGACCACGCGCTCCACATCGACAGGCGCCACACGCTGGAAGCGACCGGACACGGACACAGACTGGATCGGTTGATCCAATGTCCAGGTCACAATCGCGGCGAGCACGCATACGGCCACGACACTACCCACCGACATCCCCAGCGCCCGCCAGTTGATGTCAGGCAGCTGCCACCGGCTCTCGGTCTGCTTGCGACTATTTTTCTTGCGTCGGTTGAACATGAGTAGGTCCTCAGGCCCGCACGCGAGAAAAACTGGTTTCGAGCACGCGCCACACGAGCTCGTCGAAATCGATGCCGGCCGCCCGCGCCGCCATCGGCACCAGGCTGTGATCGGTCATTCCGGGGATGGTGTTGACTTCCAGCAGCAGCGGCCGGCCCGTCGTGTCCATCATGAAGTCAGCCCGGCCCCAACCGCTGGCGCCTACGGCGTCGAAGGCCGCGAGCGTGAGGTGGGCGAGGTGCTGCTCGGCCGGTCCGGACAGGCCCGACGGGCAGAAGTACTTCGTGTCATCGCGGAAGTACTTGGCTTCGTAGTCATAAAACTTCTTCGGCGTCTCTATCCGGATCGACGGCAGGGCCTGACCCTGTAACACGGCCACCGTGTATTCCTTACCCGTGATCCATGGCTCGGCAAACACGGCGGTCTCGATCTTCGCCGCGGCCTCGTAGGCAGCCGGCAGGTCCTCGGCCCGTTCCACCTTGGACATGCCCACACTCGAGCCCTGAGTCGCCGGCTTCACGATCATCGGTATACCGAGCCGCTCAACCGCGAGCTCGAAGTCCGGTCTGCCGCGCAATACGACGTAGTCCGCCGTTGCAACGCCGATCGCATGAGCGAGCCGCTTGGTGCGCAGCTTGTCCATGCCGATTGCCGAACCCATCACGCCGCTGCCGGTGTAGGGCACGCCGAGATACTCCAAGGCACCCTGGAGCGTCCCGTCTTCACCACCCGGACCATGCAGCGCGATCCAGACCCGGTCGAACTCGGTCACCTGCGCCAAAGACGACTCACGCGGGTCGAACGCATGAGCATCGACCCCACGGCGCTGTAAAGCGGCCAACACCGCATGACCGCTGAGCAGAGAAATCTCGCGCTCGGTCGAGTCCCCGCCCAGGAGCACAGCGACGCGACCGAACTCTTTCGAGTCAGCGGCTCTGTGCAGGGCGGTGATGTCGGTCTTCAGGCGCATCAGTTCCCCAACACCTTGAACTCGGGCGTCAAACGGATGCCGTGCTCGCGCTCGACGGTCGCCTGGACGTGACTGATCAACCGCTCCAGATCATCGGCCGTGGCATTGCCATGATTGATGATGAAATTCGCGTGCTTCGCCGACACCGACGCATCACCAACCCGATAGCCTTTCAAACCGGACGCCTCCACGAGGCGCGCGGCATGGTCGCCGGGAGGATTCGTGAACACCGAGCCGCAACTCCACTCGCCGATCGGTTGAGTTGCTTTGCGCTTCTCCAGCAGCTCGCGCACCTTGGTCTCGTTCATGCCCGGCCGGTACTCGAACTTCAGGCGGGCGGCGACAAACCACTCGTCCTGCAGCGGGCCCTGCACCGAGCGGTAGCCGATCTGATATTCGCTCACGGTCCGCCGCTGTTCGCGGCCCTGGCGATCCATCGTCATCACGTCGATGACCTGAGCCCAGGTCTCGCCGCCAAACGCGCCTGCATTCATGGCGAGCGCGCCACCCAGCGTGCCGGGAATGCCGGCGAAGAACTCAGCCGGGCCGAGTCCCCATTTCACGCATTGCTTCGCCAGCCGCGCGCAGGCAACCCCGGCCTCGCAATACACGGTGTTCTGGCTCAGCCGATCGAGGCGATCCAGGGTGCCGATGGTGCTGATGACCACACCCGGGACGCCGCCGTCACGGACCAACAGGTTGCTGCCGAGCCCGATCCAGTGAATGGGCACATCCGGGGCCAGCGACTTGAGGAAGGCCGTCAGATCCGAGCGGTCGCGCGGATTGAAGAACACTTCAGCCGGGCCACCCACGTGCCAGGAGGTATGCCGGCTCATGGGCTCGTTCCGTTTCACTCGCGTTGCGAATTCGGGGGCGATGCTCACAGTCACGCGGCTCCCTCTTTCGCGGCCAACCGATGCGGCAACTCGTGGGACATGGCGCTGATGTGGCCGGCTCCCATGGTCACGATGACATCGCCGTCCTGAATGACATCCGCGAGCGACTCGGCGAGGGTCTCCACCTTGTCTACGAAAATGGGCTCGACGTTGCCGCGACCGCGCACGGCGCGGCAGATGGCGCGACCATCCGCGCCCGGAATCGGGGCCTCACCGGCGGCATACACCTCAGTCACCAACAGCGCGTCGGCCTTGGACAACGCCTTGCTGAAGTCATCGATCAGGTCATGGGTGCGCGTATAGCGATGCGGTTGGAAGGCGAGCACGATCCGCCGACCCGGATATCCCTGGCGCAAGGCTTCGAGCGTGGCAGCCACCTCGGTGGGGTGATGGCCGTAGTCGTCGATGATGGTGACCCGACCGGCTGACGTCTCAACATCGGCAATGTGCTGCAGTCGGCGGTCGATTCCCTGGAAGTTGACCAGCGCCCGCTGGATTGCGGCGTCGTCGATCCCCAGCTCGCTCGCCACCACAATCGCTGCAAGCGAATTCAGCACATTGTGGGTGCCGGGCAGGTTGACGGTCACGTTGAGAGGCGTACCCGCGGCGCGCACGACATCAAAATTCGTCTGCAGTCCGTTGCGACTGATGTTCACGGCCCGCACGTCGGCATCTTCCGAGCTCAGGCCGTAGGACACGAAGGGACGGCCGACCGCCTGCACGATGCTGCGAACGTGAGCATCGTCCAGGCACAACACCGCCAGGCCGTAGAAAGGAAGGTTGTGCAGGAAATCAACGAAGCTCTGTTTGAGCAACTCGAAGTTACCGCCGTGCGTAATCAGATGGTCATTGTCAATGTTGGTAACAATAGCAATAAGCGGCTGCAGATGTGTGAAAGATGCGTCGCTCTCGTCAGCTTCAGCGACGAGATAGCGGCCGGCGCCGAGCCGCGCGTTGGTTCCGGCGCTCTTCAGACGTCCACCGATGACAAAAGTTGGATCTTCACCGCCCTCCGCCAGGATGCTCGCAACGAGACTGGTGGTCGTGGTCTTGCCGTGCGTGCCGGCA
>Ga0181534_10002031_pt1 | contig 12872 bp, 8 predicted proteins | sample PEATcosm2014_Bin_37_FD_119758 | JGI IMG/M metagenome (GOLD analysis project Ga0181534, IMG submission 119758) | Peatland microbial communities from MTU Mesocosm Facility, Houghton, MI, USA - PEATcosm2014_Bin17_10_metaG | ecosystem: Environmental > Terrestrial > Soil > Wetlands > Peat | place...
CGGGCGACGCGTCCTCGGGAGCCGAGCGTCGACCCCTCGCAGAAACGCCACGCAGTGTGGCGCCCCGCAGCGGGACGGACGAGCCCCGCGACGTGTAACCGCACGATCCGAGATCATGCCGCGCTGGCCCGGGCCTTGCTGTTCTGGGTCGCCATGAGCCCCTGTCCACGCATCACCCTCGCTGCGGCGGCCGCGTTCGCGTTCGCTCTCACGGTCGCCGCTCCCCCGGCGCTGGCGCAGCAGGTGGTCGTCGTCCGCGAGCGGGTCATCTATCCGATCGAGGTCGAGCCCCACTTCACGTTCGGAGACGCCGACATCTACGGTCCGGCGGGCTTCGGCGGCGGGCTTCGACTGTCCATCCCCGTCGCGTTCGGGCACCTCGGGCGGATCGCCGACAACGTCGCCATCAGCTTCGGCGGCGACGTCGTCCACTTCGGCAATTGCTACGTCACCGGGCAGTGCGACGCTGACTACCTCCTCTTCCCCGTGGCGGCGCAATGGAACCTCCGGCTCGCGCGCCCGTTCAGCCTCCTCCTCGAGGGGGGCGGCTACTTCTACAAGGGGTGGTACGGAGCGTGCGGTCCCGGTTGCTCGGGGCCGTCGGACATCGGGGTCCTCCCCGCGGTTGCCGTCGGCGGTCGGTTTCATCTGAGCGACCACGTCGCGCTCCTGCTCCGCGTCGGCTACCCGATGATCACCTTCGGCGCCTCGTTCTTCTGACCGCGGGGGCCTGTCACTTGGCGATCGTGACGGGCCCCGTCGGCGTGGGGAGCCCGGCGTCCGCGCTCGTCGCGAACGTCCATCGAACGTTGTCGACCAGGACGGTCGTGTCGAGCTCCCCGTCCGTCGAATCCCATACGGCGAAGAGGAGCGTCACGGACTTCCCCGCCAGGCTCGCGACGGAGACCGTCGTCGTGAGCCAGCCCGTCGAGCCATGATTCTCCTGCGGCGTCGGGATGGCGAAGCTCGCAGGAGGCGCCGGGCTGTCGACGCCGAAGCCGGTCGCGTCGAGAGCGGACGGTCCGTCGGCGCACGCGTAGGCATAGTGCCCGGAGTTCGAGCCCGTGCCGTCGGCGCCGGCGGTCGTCGTGGGGTCGCAGACCGCGAGGAAGCCGGCATTCACGCTGAGCACGTTCCCGTTCGGGTCGAACGCGACGTTGCCGTGCGCCGTCGTCGGCTCGTCCGTCGGGGTCGGAGACATGACGACGACGAAGGTGTCGTTGTACGGGCTGCACACCCACTCGGGGAACTCGTACGAGAAGAGGTTCGTGTCGAACGACATCGTGACCGCGTTCGTGGGGACGCGTAGGACGACCTGCAGGGCCGCGCCGTCATGCGCCGGGCCGAACTGGACGGCGCCGCACGCGGGCGTCTGGCCCGGGAACCCGGCGGGCGCGCCGCTGGTGTAGCACTTGTCGAAACCCCAGACGGGCCCGTACCCCGGGTCCGTCGGCTGCCGTGCGGTCCCGGACGAAAGGCCGAGCATGCGAACGCCCTCTTGCGTCGCGTTCGACGTGCCAAACGACGGGCCGAGGATGCCGAAGCCGAGCTGGAAGTTCTCCTCGCTGTAGGTGCAGGGGGTGTCGTCACCGCCGGTGGTCGTGGGGGTCGTCGACCCGTCGGGCAGCACGTAGGCAGCCGAGACGACGCCCCACGTCCTCATCGGAAGCGCGGCGGTCGCCGTCGTCTTGCGGCACAGGTCCATCGCCGTGGCGCCGTCGGACCCGGTCGTCGTCGCTTCGCTCGTGAGAGTGGCGTCGCAGCCGGTGGGCTCGTCGTCCGCAGTCCCGTCGCAGTCCTGGTCGACGCCGTCGCCGGGGATGTCGTACGCGCCGGGGTTGACGTAGCGGTTGCAATCGTCGCAGTCGCCGTCGGCGGGCGACCATCCGTCGCCGTCGTGGTCGACCGTGCCAGTCGCGTACGGGCAACCGCCTCCGGTGCCCGTCGTCTCCGTCGAGCGCGACGATGCGGACGAGGACGAGGAAGGAGCCGTGGACCCCCGCGACGTGAACGTCGACGCCCCGGCGTCGTGCGCGCTCGTCGTCCCGGTCTCCGATCCGTGCGTCGTCGTCACGCCGGACGTCGCGCCCGCGCTCGTGCTCGTCCCGCGGGAGGAGGAGGCGCCCGTGTACGTGCTCACGCCGGTGGAGCCCGTGCTCCCCCGTGACGCCGCGCCGCACTCGCCGTCGAGGGTGAGCGTCGCGAGCGTGCCGCTGCAGCTGATGCCCCCCGCCGCGACCGAGGCGATGCAGCCGTCGAATGCCGGGGACGAGGGCCCGAGGAGCTGGCAGCATGCCTCGAGCGCCGCACACGCCGCAGGCGGCGGCGTGCCGTTCGAGCTGCACGCGGCGGGGGTGAGCACCGCGATCGATGCCACGGAGGCGAGGAGCCGGAGGCGACGTGCGTTCATCGGCGCGGAGGCTACCGCATCCCGCCGCGCGGTGCGCGGCGCTCCGCGGAGATCGTCAGCGAAGTGACCGCCTCCCACGCCGACGGCGCTCAGCGTCGGAGCGCGAGCATCAGTCCAAGCAACACGACGAGGCCGCTCAGGACGACGACGGCGACGATCCAGGGAGCGCGCGAGGGTGCCGCCACCGAGGCCACGACGACTGCCGGCGCGACGGAGTTCGGCGTGTCCAGCGCCGTCGCCGCCAGCGGATCTGGGACGGAGCGGGGCGCCGGCGGCACCACGACCTCGGATGGGAGCCCGCGCAGCGGCCGATCCGAGCGCTGGAAGCTGTCGGTCGAGCCGGACGCAATCATGAACCCCTCCGCGAGCTCCCGCGCGGAAGCGAACCGAGCGCCAGGGTCGCGCGCGAGCGCACGAGCCATCCACGCGTCGACGCTAGGCGGCAGGCCTGCATCCGGCGCGACCGCGGATGGGACGGGCAATGGCCCTGCGATGATCTTCGCGATGAGCGGCCCGAGGGCCTCGGCCGAGAAGGGGAGGGTGCCCGTCAGGCACTCGAACACGACGACGCCCATCGCCCAGACGTCGGCCCGCGCATCGACGGTCTTCAGCCCCTGAGCCTGCTCGGGGCTCATGTAGAAGGGCGTTCCGAGCATGGCGCCCGTCCGCGTCGGGTCGATGCTCGAATCCGAGAGGGCGTCCGCCGCCTTCGCGACCCCGAAATCGAGCACCTTGATGACCTCGTCGTCGACTTCGCGCACGATGAAGATGTTCTCGGGCTTCAGGTCACGGTGGACGAGGCCGGCCTCGTGAGCTCGCGTGAGCGCCCTCGCCACATGGGACACGATGCGTGCCGTCTCCACGCTCGGCAGCCGGCCGCGCGCGTTCAGGCGGTCTCGCAAGGTCTCGCCGATGAGGTACTCCATGGCGATGTATGGCTCCCCGTCGTCGCCCACGCCGTAGTCGTAGGTCTGCGTCACGTGGGCGCTCTTGATGCGTGCCGCGAGCTGCGCCTCGCGAAGGAAGCGGGCGCGTGGTTGCTCCGCCTTCCCGAGCTCGGAGTCGATGAGCTTCACGGCGACTTCGCTCTTGAGCGTCGTGTGCTCCGCCAGCCAGACGGAGCCCATTCCCCCTTTTCCGAGCTGCCGGATGAGGCGGTTGTACCCGTTGCCGTATCCCGAGAGGCACGAGGAGCTCGTTGCACTCAGGCACCAGCCGCCCGGCTCCACCGGCGGCTGTCCCGCCGGCGGAACGGAACTGGGATTCATCGTGCAGCACGAGCCGGCGGGGCAATCTGCCGTCGAGTTGCAGCGCGCCGCACACGTATCGCCCGAGATGCAGCCTGCGCCGACGGGCGTACCGGCCCCCGTCTGGCAACAGTCGGCGCTGTCGAGGCACCCCGTCGCCCCGAGGGCCACGCACGCTGGACGCTCGCATTCCGCGGCGCAGAAATTGGCTTCACACCCGAAGAGACTGAAGAACTCCGACTCGGCCGACGAACTCGCGGCGTTCAGGCAGGCGCTGCTGCAGCTGTCGTCTTCTCCGCAGGACACGAGGCAGTGGTCGACCGTGACGCACGCCGGGTCGTTCCCGCACGCGGTCGCGGCCGTGCAGCAGCTCGCCTCGACGCACGTGGCGCAAGGCTGTTGCGGGAAGGTCAAGCCGCACGCGCTCGGCGGTCCGCTGTCGCCCACGAAGCAAAGCGAGCACGAGAGCTCCTCGCATTGCACGAGCCCGATGTACTCTTCGCCAGCCGTGGAAGGCGCGGCCTTCTCGCAGCTGCTGACGCAGGTCTGGTCGCTGCCGCAGGCGTAAATACACGTGTAGAGGCTCACACACGCCGGATCGCCGCCGCAGGACTGCGACGCATCGCAGCAGCCATTCTCCACGCAGGTCGCGCACGCCTGCGTTCCGAAGCTCATCCCGCATGCGGTCGGCGGCGGGCTCGAGGTGCACGCGGGGCATGCGATCTCCAGGCACCTCGCGAGCATTTCATACTCCGCCCATGCCGTCGGGGACGCAGCCGCCATGACCATGGCGGCGCACGTGGAGTCCGAGCAGTTGTCGATTGCCTCGCTGACCGCCACGCAGTTCGGATCGGTCGTACACTGCATGGTCTGTGCGCAGCAGCTGGCCTCGATGCAGGTGGCACATGCGGGGGAGGCGTAGTCACCGCAGGCCGCAACCTTGCTCGCCGACGCGCTGCTGCTCCCGGATCCGGTTCCGGTCGTGGTACCGGCGCTGCCGTTCGAGGCACCGCTGCTCGAGACGACGCCGCTCTTCAGGCAAGTGCCGCACGCAGCGTTCGTCATGCACGCGAGCTCCCCCGCCAGGTCGGTCTGGACCGTAGGGGACGCTGCGGCGAGAACGCCGGTCGCGCATGTCGCGTCGCCCGCGCAGGCCTGCAGGTTCGCGTAAGCGAGATCGCAGCCGATACTGTTCCCGCAAGCCTCGGCCACGGCGCAGCAGTAGGCTCCCATGCAGCTGGCGCAGGCGTCGTTCGCGAAGGTCTGCCCGCACGCCGTCGTGCCGAGGTTGAACGTGGCATCCACACCCATTGCCGCGTCCTTGGACGCTGTCGTGTGCGAGGGTGCACTGCTCGAGCCGCACGCGACGGCGGCGGCGATGAGCGCGACGGCGCCGAGCCAACGCTGCAACGACGCCAACTGCTGCCACCCGCCATCAGCCATCGGCGGCGATGGTAGTAGCTGCTCACGAGAATGCGCGCGCGTCTTGATGGCGCAACGCGTCGTTACGCACGTCCTTCGGCGCTGGACATGCGCGTCTCCGCCATGTTGGATCGCCGCCATGCGAAGGGGCCGAGCTGCTCTCTGCGCCGCGGCTATGATCACGGCGTGCTCCAGCAGCGCAGCGCACCCTGGCGCCGACGCGTCCTCGCCGGTCGTCCACGATGCGGCCCACAAGCTGCCTACGACGCCTGATGGCGCGACCGCGTGCGGCGACGTCTCGTCGTCCTCCGCGTGCGGAGCGTGTGCGTACGCTCAGTGCTGCCAGGAGTACACGGCCTGCCAGGCCGATGGCCGGTGCTCCGCGCTCCTCGCGTGCGCTGACCTCTGCGGCGAGGATGGCGCTTGCGTCACCGGGTGCCAGAATCAGTATGCGGGGGGGGTAGGCAGCTACGACTCGTACTCGAGCTGCAGGACGCGCTCGTGCGGGTCTCAGTGCGCCGCGCCGTCCGACGCGGGACACGGCGATGGGGCTACGGGGTCCGCTTGCGGCCTTATGTTCCCGAGCAGCTGCCCGACTGCCTGCCTGGCGGCGCAGTGCTGCCCCGAGACCGACACGTGCTTGCAGGACCCCGACTGCGCCCGCCTGATGCAGTGCGTCCTCAACACCTGCGGGGGGATTCCGGACGCGTCGACATGCACGAACACTTGCGCTGCCGGCGCGTCGGAAGCGCTCTTGAAGGAGATCTACAACGCCCTGAACTGCTGGGTGGGGTGCGGCTGCGGGTGAGGCGGAGGGCGTTGCGCGGGTTCGCGTGCGTCGTCGCGCCGAGCGCGGTCGCCGCGTGCAGCGACATCGGGTCCCCGCGGGCGCAGCTCCTCGTGGTGGTGGATACGGACGCTCATGTAGTCGGCGAGCTCGCGACGCGGGATGACGTTTCGCCGGATGCCACGATGGACACGCTTCGGGTCGACTTTCTGGATGCCGCGGACGGGATCTACGCCTCGCAGACGTTCATCGATGTCGCCAACACCTCGGCCTGGCCCGTGTCGCTCGGCGTCGTTCCGGCCGAGGCAGGCGCGCCGTCCGTGCGCATCCGTCTGCGGCTGTTCCGCGGTAGCCTCGCGTCGACCGACTCCGTGAACGGGACGCCGACGCTGACGCCGCTCCCGCAGATCGCGGTCGACCGCCTCATCGAGGTCGCTGTCCCCACGAGCGCCGAGGAGTCTGCGACCGTGACGCTCGCGGAAGACTGCATGGGGGTCGCGGTGACCCTCGGCGCGCATCCGTCGACTTGCGTCTCGGCTACCGCGCCTGCAGCCGAACCGACCGCCGGCGTGGCGGTGACTCCGGGGGTGTCCACGCCGCGGAGCGCGGTCGGGACGTGGTCCGCCGGTATCTACTCCCCCTGTTCGGCGGACGCCGGCCCCGAGCAGGTCTGTATCCCGGGCGGCTTCGCGATCCTCGGCGACGTGCGCGCGACGGATCGCGACTCGCCCCCGGACGTGAACCCCGTCCCCCTGCGCCCCGTCGTAGTGTCTCCATTCTTTCTCGACCGCTGCGAGTTCACCGTCAGCCGGCTGCAGCAGCTCGTCGGGCACGGGTTCGCGGCCACGCTCCCGTCGATGGCGTCGGACCCGAGCGTCGAGGATGCGTCGTATTGCACGTGGGGCGTGAGCGGAGATGAAGCACTCCCGGTGAACTGCATCGGCCTCGCATCGGCCGCCGCCGCGTGCCACGCGTCGGGCGGCGAGCTGCCGACGGAAGCTCAGTGGGAATACGCGGCGCGCGGGCGCGGAGAGCGCCTCGACTACCCATGGGGCAACGTGCCCCCGCAGTGCTGCTCGGCGAACCTCGGCGTCCCCGAGCCCAACTACTTGCCCGATTGTTCCGGCGAGGGGCCGCTGCCCGTGGGGTCGTTCCCGGTCACGGCGGCTTGCGGGGAAACGGGCGACATGACGCGAGATGGTGTCTCCGATATGGCAGGAAACGTCATGGAGGCGCTCGCGGACACGTTCGCCGGGTACTCGAGTCCCTGCTGGAGCTCCCTCAACATCCTGCACGACCCCGTCTGCGCGTCGGGCGATCAACGGAGCGTGCGCGGCGCGTACTGGAACCTCAGTCTCACGGCGGCGTTCCTCGCGCTCCGCCAGGTCTGGGACGGGACGCCCAACATCGCAGTCGGGTTCCGGTGCGCGTACCCCGCGAGCTCGCCGTGATCAGGCGAAGGGTCGCCGGCATCGCAGGGCTCGTGGCCGCCTGCTCCTCGACGCCTGGGCCGAGGCCTCAGTGGGTCGTCACCCTCGCGACGGACGTGCCCGTGCCCGAGCTGGGCCAGCAACTCTTCGTCGAGCTGCTCGATGCACCCGGGGCGGATGCCGCACTGTCGGACTCACGCCTCATCGACGGCTCGTCTCCGTCGGATTGGCCCATCTCCTTTGGTGTGATTCCCGGGCCGACTTCGACTCCGCGGCTTCGCGTCCGGCTCTACCGGCTCGACGAGACGGCCGCCGACGGCAGTCCCCAGGGGACCGCGCTGATCGACGAGACCGCCACGCTGCCTGGCCTCGCGACCGGCGTCACGACCGTCGAAATGACCCTCGCCGGAGCTTGCTTCGGCGTGGCCCCGGACGTCGTCGCGCACCTCGCGTGCGACCCCACCACGGGGCAGCTTGCGGCGGAGCCGACGCTCGCCCCGCTGGCGGACGTCGCTGCGCTCCCGAAGCCCGGCTCATGGGGCCCGGCCACCATGGTCCCATGCCCGTCGCCACCGCCGTCCGGAATGTCGTGCGTCCCCGGCGGCGTCGCCCTCCTGGGGTCGCCCCAGTTTTTCCCGGCGGGCACCGCGCTCGACTCGGTCCCGGAGCAGCTCGTGGAGCTCAGCCCGTTCGCCATCGACGTCGACGAGGTGACCGTGGGTCAGGTGCGAAGCCTGGTGCTGAGCTCAGGTCTTAGTGCGCCGCTTATCGGGGATCCCGACGCGAACGCCACCCCACCGGCGTGCACGTACCTCGGCGACAACGATGCATCGCACGACGACTATCCGGTCAACTGCGTCTCATGGGGCCAGGCTGAGAAGGCTTGTGCGCTGCTTGGCAAGCGCCTGCCCACCGAAGCCGAGTGGGAGTACGTCGCGTCGAACCTCGAGCAAAAGACCCCATTTCCCTGGGGGGCCGACACGAAGGCGTGCGCGTACGCGTGGGTAGGTCGCGGTCGTCCGTCGGTCCTCTCGGAGAACACCGAGTGCTCGGCCAGCGGACCGTTCGGGCCCACACCGCAAGGCTCCAGTATGGACGTCACGGAGCTCGGGGTCCGCAACCTCGGAGGCAATGTCGACGAATGGGTCGCCGACACCTTCGAGCCGTACACGGGCCCGTGCTGGCAGCCAGAGAGCACGCTCCTAGTGGCACCTCCCCCGTGCATGGTGCCATCGCCCAAACCCACGCACTCGATTCGCGGCGGGAACTGGAGCGATGCGCCCGCCGCGGCCCATGCTTACACCCGAAACGCCAGCCTGAATGGGGACGAAGGAGGGGTCACGACAGGGTTTCGCTGCGCGTCGTCGATGTGACGCGCAGGGACTCTTTCTCTTTCTCTCTCTTTCTCTCTCACGCGCGTCGCAGGAACCCGACGCGCTGGACGGCTGGAACGCCCGCCTGGTGTGGTATCAACGTCGCTCATGCGATTCGCGATCGCCGCTAGCATCGTCGTGGGACTCGTCGTTCTAGCTCCGAGCTGCTCGAGCTCGGGCTCGCCCAGCGCCTGCACGCCTGGTGCGTCGCTGGCGTGCGCGGGGCCGGGGGGGTGCAGCGGCAACCAGATCTGCAACAGCGACGGCTCGGGCCTGGGAGTCTGCAGCTGCGGGCCCGAGGGCGACGCCGGGTTTTTCCTTCCCTCACGCGGTGACAGCGGCACACCTGCCGGGTGCCCGCCCTGCTCGATCCACGCGACGTGCGTCGGCAGCGCTTGCGTGTGCAGCTCGGGCTACACGGGCGACGGCGTGAGCTGCGACCCGCTCCCATGCTCCGACTGCGGGCCGAGCTCGACCGAGTCGAGCAGCAGCCCGAGTTCGAGCTCCGCGACCGCTTCGAGCTCCACGACCCGAGCTAGCACGTCCGACCACACGGCGAGCAGCACCTCCAGCCACCCTGCCAGCAGCTCGAGGAGCACGGCCACCCAGAGCTCGAGCAGCAGCAGCCCCCTTCTTCAGCTCGGGGCGCCGTGCGCGACGGGTCCGAGTTGCGCGTCGGGCAACTGCTTGCGCGGGTGGTGCACACAGAACTGCACCTCCGACGTGGATTGCGCGTCCGCCGAGGGAATGGCGTGCATCGTTCTCCTCGTCCAGGGGGCCGACGACTACTGCGCCGACCAGAACGTGTGCGCGCCGAACTGTACGGGCCAGCCTGCGAGCTACTGCTCCCCCTACCGCGACGCCACTTGCGCGGCGTCGAAGGACGCCGATGGCAGTACCGTCGAGACGTGCGAGCCCCAGGCTGTCGGAATGACCTGCGCCGCCGGCTAGCTCGCTAGAGCGTCCGCCGTTCCTGCCATTGCGCCGGACCGCGTCGCCGCTCGGGCATGCGGGGCCGCGGCTCGTGTTGCGAGGCGCCCACACGGCAGCGGAGTGATTCGCCGGGGTCCATCGGCTATCCTTCGCCGATGTCGCGCAGAGTCGTCACCGCGAGCGTCCCCGGCCCGAAGAGCCTCGAGCTGTCGCGTCGCGGCGACTTCGACATGCAGGGCATCTATCGGACGCTCGTCCTCGACGACGTGGCGAGCCATGGTCCCTACGCGGTCGACGTCGACGGCAACGTGCTCCTCGACCTGTTCGCGAACTTCGCGCTCGGCGCGCTCGGCTACAACCACCCCGCCGTCATGGCCGTCGCGTCGAGCCCTCTGTTCGCGCACGCTGCGGCGAACCCGACGTCCACGCCGTTTGTCACGACATCGGCATGGTTCGATTTCGTCGCGTCGCTCGAATCGCGCTTCGCGCCCCGCGGCATGGCCAAAGTGTTCTGCGTCGACGCGGGCGGCGAAGGGGTCGAGGCGGCCCTCAAGGCGGCCTTCATCGTCCACGGTGAGCGGCGCCGCGCACGAGCCGGGCTCCCGTCGAACCCTCTCGAGCTCCCCGAGGCCGAGCAGCGCGCGATCCTCGACAATCGAGGCTCCGACGCGGTCGTCGTCTCGTTCGAAGGCGCGTTTCACGGGCGCGGTCTCGGGCCGCTCTCGGCGACCCACAGCAAGGTGATCCACAAGGCCGACCTCCCCGCCTTCGCGTGGCCCATGGCGCCCTTTCCCGCGAGCCGCTTCCCGCTCGCGCGCCACGCGGAGGAGAACGCGCGGACGGAGGAGGCCGCGCTCCAGGCGCTCGAGCGCATCCTCGACGCCGCGAAGGAGAAGGTCGCGGCCGTCCTCGTCGAACCCATCCAGTCCGAGGGGGGCGACCGCCACGCGAGCCCCGCGTTCTTCCGGAAGGTCCAGTCGCTCGCGGCGGCGTCCGGCGCCGCGTTCGTGCTCGACGAGGTGCAGACCGGCGTCGGGATGTCGGGGACACTCTGGGCGCACGAGCAGCTCGATCTGCCGCGTGCTCCGGACATGGTGTGCTTCGGCAAGAAGATGCAGATAGGGGGCTTCTTCGCGGCCCCGCCGTTCGTCATCACGCAGTTCGGGCGCATGTACCAGACGCGGAACGGCGACCGGGCTCGCGCGATGATCGCGAGCTCCATCCTCGAGACGATCGCGAGGGACGACCTCCTCTGCCGCGTGCGCGACGTGGGCGCGCACTTCCTCGCGGGCCTCGAGGAGCTCGCCACGCGCTTCCCCTCGCTCGTGGCCGAGCCGCGCGGCCGGGGCTTCTTGCTCGCGTTCGATCTCCCGTCCCCCGCCGTGCGTGACGACTTCCTGCGACGCGCCCTGGCGCGAGGGGTCTTCGCTTCCTACACCGGGACGCGCTCCGTCCGCCTCCGCCCGCACCTCGTCACGGAGCGCGACCACGTCGACGACGCGCTCGGCGTTTTCGCGACGGTCCTCGCCGAGCTTTCGTGAGGTTCCGCCTCGGTGAGGTCACGTCTTCGCGAGGTCCGGTGTTCGAAGAGGCCTACCGCGCGCTCGAAGCGGAGTTCGGCCCGCGCAGTGAGCTCGAGCGCCGCGCCGTGCTGGCCCGATGGCTCGACGAGCCGAGCCCGACGACGCACTCGGACGGCGCGCTCGAACGGAGCTACCACCTCCTCGTCGCGCACGACGAGGAGGGCCGATTCGCCGGGGTCCGCGATCTCCACGTGGTGCTCGACCGCCGCGCCGCGGTCGCCGTCGCGTACCTGGCGCACGTGCTCGTCCTGCCTCCGTTTCGCCGGACCGGCCTGGGAGCCCTCTTCCGGAGCACTCCCGTCGACATGGCGCAAGCAGCCGTCCGGAACGCAGGCATGGATGTCGCGGCGGTGCCGCTGCTGCTCGCCGCCGAGATGGAGCCCCCGACCCCTGGAGACGACGCGAGCCTCGTGCGCCTCGTCGCGTACGGGAAGGAGGGCTTCTCGGCCATCTCCCCGGTGGTGTTCCCGTACTTCCAGCCCGACTTTCGCGACCTCGGCGCCGAGGGCGTTCCGAGCCCGATCCCGCTCCTCGCGGTCGTGCGCCTCGTCGGACACGAGAGCGCCGTCACGCTGCCCGCGTCGCTGGCGCGCGCCTTCGTCGCGTACCTCCACGCCGTCTTCTCGACGCACGTCCGCGCGGACCACCTCGCGGCGCTCCGCGCGCAGACGCTGGGCGCGCTCGACGCGTCCGGAGTCGCGGACGTACCTCTGCTCCGCTTGCCGCGTTCGCTGGACGACGCGGCGACGGCGCACGCGCTCACGCTCTCGCGGCTCCCGCTCTCCCGCCCCATGTCGTGAACGGGTCGCTCCGTCCGGGCGAAGCCTTCGGAGCGGTCAAGGGAAGGGCCAGTAGCCGAACAGCTCGCCGGCGCTGTCGTCGCCCCAGCACCAGAGGGTGCCGTTCGTGAGGACCGCGCAGGCGTGCCTGACGCCCGCCGCGACGGAGCGGACCCCGGTGAGCCGGAACAACGGGCCTCCGTTGCTCGCGTTTCCCGCCTCGCCAAACTGGTTGTCCCCGAGGCACGCGCCGGTGCCGTCCCAGAACGACGCGCACACGAGGGGGAGCTCCGCGTCGCCTCCGACGGCGATGCACGTCGCCTCGACGAAGCCGTTCGGCCCGTTGTGGACGTAGCCGGCCGACGGCGCCGCCGACACCGAGACGACTCCTCCAGGAAGGATGGCGCCGACCGCCGCAGCCTCGCTCGGGAGGGAGAGCGCGACGGCCCCAGCGAGCCCGGGCTCCAGACTGGGCGTGATGCCTGAGGGGTAGTAGGGGCTGCTCCCCGCGTATCCGCCGGTCCCCCAGCAGTACACGTCGCCGTCCAGCAGGGCGCCGCACGTCGCGTAGTTGCCTGCGGCGATCGCGCGCATCCCCGTCTCGACGGTCACGGCGGTGGGGGAGAAGGCGGGGCCTCCGGCCTCGCCCGTGCCGAGCTCTCCGGCGCTGTTGTCCCCCCAGCACACTGCGGTGCCGTCCGAGAGGAGCGCGCACGCGTGGGCAAAACCCGCACTAATGGCGACGGCGTCGTTCACACCCGGGATCGCGACCGGCACGGTGGAGTCGGCGCCGGAGGTCGTGGTGCCGAGCTGGCCCGTCTCGTTGTCCCCCCAGCACTCGACCGTCCCACCCACTAGCGCGCACGCGAAGTCCTTGCCGGTGGCAATGGCGCTGGCCCCCGTGAGCC
>Ga0181534_10002032_pt1 | contig 12872 bp, 12 predicted proteins | sample PEATcosm2014_Bin_37_FD_119758 | JGI IMG/M metagenome (GOLD analysis project Ga0181534, IMG submission 119758) | Peatland microbial communities from MTU Mesocosm Facility, Houghton, MI, USA - PEATcosm2014_Bin17_10_metaG | ecosystem: Environmental > Terrestrial > Soil > Wetlands > Peat | place...
ATGCGGGACTCGACCATCGAGCGCCGGCAGCCGCTGTACCGGCAGTTAGGCGGCAAGGGTTTCGGGTTATTCATGCATGCCGTGGTGGGCCTGCGGGGCATCACCGACACGCAATGCGGCTTTAAGTTTTTCAGCCGCGCGGCGGCGCACGAGATCTTCAGCCGGCAACAAATCGATGGCTATATGTTCGACGTGGAAATTCTGGTGCTGGCGCGCCGGCTGGGCTATGGCATTCAGCAGGTTCCCATCCGCTGGCGCGACGATGGCGACAGCCGCCTGGAATTGGTGAGCGGGAATCTGCGGAACGTGGCCGACATTTTCCGCATCCGCGCCGGCGCGCTCCGCACGCCGCCACCGGAGTTGCGATCAAACGATATGCGATAATACATCGCTGAGCTGCTGCGATATGCCATCGCATATCAAAAGTGTCCGGCTCAATCGCTTGCCTGTTGCGATGCGCCGTGAGTAATGGCGGCGCGGCACAAGCTGGGCTAGAGCTAGGCGGAACTGAAGAGACGTGCAGGCCTGCCTCAAATGCAAGGTCGCGCCGTGCTTCGGCACGCTTCAGGACTTGGTTCGGGTGCTCGGCCGGTGCCTCCCGACGGTTCCCCGCTCGCCCGTTCCGCCGCGCTGGCCGGCTGCCTGCGGGCGACGGCAAAGCAGATACCGATGAAGATTGATTCCGGGCACACGGCTCTGGCAGTCCGTTTGAAGGGGCACCGCATCGGGGTACTAAACCGCTTCGGGGGAGACCACCATCGTTTCTCATTCGAGCAAGACTACGTGGACGATCCCAACCGGCCGACGCTGAGCCTCTCGTTCAAGGGGCGGAGTGGGGGCTTGGTCTCGTCCGTGCGCCCCATCAGCTGCCGCCTGCCTCCGTTCTTCTCTAATCTGCTGCCGGAAGGACATCTGCGGACCTATCTGGCGGAGCAGGCCGGGGTGAAAACGACGCAAGAGTTCCTTCTGTTGGCGGCGCTGGGCGCGGATCTTCCCGGTGCGGTTACGGTCACGCCCTTCGCAACCGATCAACCCGTCCCCGGCGCGTTGCGGTTTTCATTAGCCGGCGTGCAACTGAAATTCTCGGCGGTCATGGAAGCCTCCGGCGGCCTCACGATTCCAGCTCATGGGATCGGCGGATTTTGGATCGTGAAGCTGCCGTCCATGCAGTTCCCGGCAGTCGCCGAAAACGAGTATGTCATGCTGGAACTGGCGCGCGCCGTCGGCATCGCCGTCCCGCAAACCCGGCTGGTTCCGGTAAGCGCAGTGCATGGTCTACCCGCGGAGGCCGCGCGCCTGCCGGGACAGGCTTTGGCGGTACGGCGTTTTGACCGCACACCCGACGGAGAGCGCATACACATGGAGGATTTTGCCCAGGTCTTCGGCCTTTTCCCGGAAGATAAGTATGGCCGGCGCAGCTACGCGAACATCGCCGCCGTGCTGCGGGCGGAGACCAGTGACGAAGGCGCGCAGGAGTTTGTGCGCCGGCTGGCCTTCTCGGTCGCGATCGGCAACGGCGACATGCACCTGAAGAATTGGTCGTTGTTGTATCCCGATGGCCGCGCGCCCGTCCTCAGTCCGGCATATGATTTCGTCGCGACCCTCCCGTACATCGCAGGCGATCGGCTCGCCCTCACATTTGGCGGAAGCCGCAGTCTCGGCGGCATCACGACAGATCAAGTGCGGCGTTTCGCCGGCAAGGCCAGCCTGCCGGCCAGTGCCGTATGGCAAACCGTATGCGAAACAACGGAGCGGACGGCTGCCGCATGGGTCCATCTTCCCCAGAAGGAACTCCTGCCACCGGAGATGCGAAAAGCTATTGATATGCAGATTCAAAACGTCGCCGCAAGCACCAGTGGCGGGAGGGGGAAGACATGAGAATCCTGGTAACCGGCGCGGCCGGCTTTATCGGCAGTAACCTGGTGGACCGCCTGCTCGCCGATGGACATGAGGTTGCCGGTTTCGACAATTTCTCCACCGGGCGCCCCGAGTTTCTACAGGCCGCTTTGCGCTCGCCGCGCTTCCGCCTCGAACATGGCGACCTGCTGGATGCCGATGCGCTCGACCGCGCCATGCAGGCCGCCCAATTCGTATTTCATATGGCCGCTAATGCCGACGTGCGCTTCGGTACTCAAAACCCCCGCCGGGACCTGGAACAAAACACCATCGCCACGGCGAACGTGCTGGAGGCCATGCGGGCGCGCAGCGTGCGGCGCATCGCGTTTCCGTCGACCGGCTCGGTCTATGGCGAACCGTCCATCTTCCCCACCCCCGAGGACGCGCCTTTCCCGATCCAGACTTCGCTTTACGCCGCATCCAAACTGGCCGCCGAGGCCATGATCGAAGCTTACTGTGAGGGTTTCGGTATGGAAGCGCACATTTTCCGGTTTGTGTCGATCCTGGGCGAACGCTACACGCACGGCCACATTCTGGACTTCTACAAGCAACTTCGGGAGCACTCCGGGCATCTGGATGTATTGGGAGACGGGCGGCAGCGCAAGTCTTACCTATATGTGCAGGATTGCGTAGACGCCATGCTGCTGGCCATCGGGCGCGGCGCGGGCCGCCTGAATCTGTACAATCTGGGAACTGACGAATACTGCGCGGTGAACGATTCGATCGGTTGGATCGCGGAGCGGCTGGGATGCGATCCCCGGCTGCACTATACGGGCGGCGAGCGGGGATGGGTGGGGGACAACCCGTTCATTTTCCTGGATTGCTCCCGCATTCGGGCCCTGGGATGGCGGCCGAAGTTGAGCATTCGCGAGGCCGTCGTACGAACGGTGGACTACTTGCTAGAGAACCAGAAGGAGATCTAATGTCAACTACCGAAGAGAAACTTGGAACGCGCCGCCGGGCCGCCCTGGCTACACCCAGTCAACTCGGCGCCGAAGCCGTCAAGAACATCAGCGGCGCTCTTAACGCTTTGCTGGCCGATGTCTTCGCCCTCTATGTGAAGACCAAGAACTTTCACTGGCACGCCAGCGGACCGCACTTTCGCGACTACCACCTCCTGCTGGACGAGCACGCCGGCCAGATTTTTGCGATGACCGACGATATCGCGGAGCGCGTGCGCAAGATCGGCGGCGTCACCATCCGATCCATCGGCCACATTGCCCGCCTGAAGCGCATCGACGATAACGACGCGGAGTATGTCGATCCCATGGATATGCTAGCCGAATTGCGCGAAGACAACCGGGCGCTGGTGGCCAGCATGCGGGAAGCTCACGATCTGTCGAGTGAAGAGAACGACGTAGCCACCACCAGCCTGCTGGAGGTTTGGATCGACCAGACGGAACGGCGGATCTGGTTCCTCTTCGAAACCGGACGCGCGGGAAAGTAGCATCTTATAAATCATCATGAGTTACCGAGCGGCGTTAGTACGGTGCCTGCTGTTGGCGGTGTGTGCGTCTGCCGGGTTCGCGCAGGAGCACAAGCTGGAGGCAGTCGAGAATTTCAGTTCGTCGCTGGAAGCGCTGGCGCAGCGCGTGAACCGCTCGGTCGTGAAGATCGTGACCAGCGGATACGGTATCAGCGAAGACTCCGATACGGGCAACGCCAGCATGCTGACCCGGCAGCGCGCCACCGGTTCGGGCGTCATACTGACGGCGGACGGCTTCATCGTGACCAACGCGCACGTGATCCAGGGTGCGCGGCGCATTCGCGTGCAGTTGCCTGTCTCGGAGCGCGCGGCGCGGCTGAGTAACTCAATCACCAAACCGCCCGGAACGGTTCTGGACGCCAGGATCGTCGGGCTGGATCGCGAAACCGATATCGCGGTTCTGAAGGTCGCGGCGACGGACTTGCCGCACCTCACGTTGGGCAATTCGCGCGAGTTGCGGCAGGGCCAGCTGGTAATGGCCTTCGGGAGTCCGTTGGGCTTGGAGAATTCGGCCAGCTTGGGCGTGATCAGCGCGGCCGCGCGCCAGCTTAAGCAGGACAGTCCCATGATTTATATCCAAACCGATGCATCCATCAATCCGGGCAATAGCGGCGGCCCGCTGGTGGATATGTCGGGGCGGGTGGTGGGCCTGAACACCATGATCCTTTCGCAATCGGGCGGCAGCGAAGGGATCGGCTTCGCCATACCCAGCGACACGCTACTCAACGTCTACACCCAGATTCGCAAGGAAGGTCACGTACACCGCGGCCAGATCGGCGCCAGCGTCGAGACCGTCACACCGTTGCTGGCCGCGGGCTTGGCGCTGAGTCAGGATTGGGGCGTACTGGTGGCGGATGTGGCGCCGGACGGATCCGCCGACAAATCCGGGCTGAAACCAGGTGACATTGTGCTCAGCCTGGATGGCAAGCCCATGGAGAACGCCCGCCAGCTTGAGGTGAATCTGTGGCGCTTTCCCGTGGGCGACAAGGTGAACCTGGAGGTGCTCCGCGGCACGGACCGGCTGACCATGGAGGTGTCCGTGACGGCTCAGGACGACGACCCGCAGCGCTTCGCGGACCTGGTGAATCCGGAGAAAAACCTCATTCCGAAGTTGGGCATTCTGGGGGTCGGGATCGATCGCAAGCTGGCTCCTCTGCTGCCGGATTTGCGCAAACAATATGGCGTCGTGGTGGCGGCGCGCGCGGCGGGCTCCGAGGGCCTGGAAGTGGATCTGCGCCCGGGTGATGTGATCTACGCGATCAACAATGAGCCGACATCGACCGTCGCGGCGCTGACCTCCGCGCTTGGGCAGATGAAGAGCGGGGATGCGGTGGTGCTGCAGGTGGAGCGCGAGGGCCAGTTGATGTATGTCGCGTTTGAGATGGAGTAGTAACTTTGACGGAAAGCGCTTCTACAATCCGGATGCTCCGCAGGCGGCCGGGTTTCTTGACGCCCTCCGCTGGAAGCTGACCAGCCGGCCGCAGCGCTCGCCCCGTTTCGTCCCGGACGTCGACCCATCCAAACCACCCCGCCAGGTGGAAGGCAGCGAACTGCGAGCCATGCTTGTGAATCACTCGACGGTGCTTCTGCAGCAGCGGGGTTCCAACATTTTGACGGACCCAATTTGGTCCCAACGAGCGAGTCCTTTGTCCTGGATCGGTCCGCGGCGCCGGAGAAGTCCGGGAGTATCTTGGGAGGACCTGCCGGCAATCGACGCAGTGCTCCTTACGCATAACCATTACGACCACCTCGATCTGCCGACGCTGCGCCGGTTGGCCGCCGGTGGAGATTCCACATACATTGTTCCGGCCGGCGTGGCCCGGTTGCTTCGTTCGGAAAATATAGGGCCCGCTCATGAACTGCGATGGGGCGAGTCATTCTCGTTGCCAGACGTCACGATTCACTGCGTCCCAGCTTTGCATTTCTCAGCCCGGGGAATTCACGACCGCAACAAGACTCTTTGGTGCGGGTATGTACTCGAGTATCGGGAGCGGCTGGTATATTTTGCGGGTGATACAGCCTTCGGCCCTCACTTCGCGCAGATTCGGGAAGAGTTCGGACCGCCGCAGCTCGCATTCCTGCCGATCGGAGCTTATGAGCCCCGCTGGTTCATGTCGCCCGTGCATATGGGTCCCGATGAGGCGCTCCGGGCACATCAGATCCTGGGCGCCCGGACCAGTATTGCCATCCATCATGGAACTTTTCAATTAGCGGACGACGGCCTCGACACGCCGCGGAGACAGCTCATCGCCGGGGCGCCTGACGACTCGTTTCGCATCCTCAACAACGGCCAGGCCGCTACCATTCCATGATTATCGACCGGCACACGCTCGCGCTGGTCAGCATCGTCGGCAATTGCCTGGACGTGCTGGGCGCGTTGTACCTGGCCTACGACCTGCTGGGCGGCGAACACGGGCCGCTGCGGACTCTCACCCGAGGAGTCACCTACGGCGCGCTGTTTGGAGGCGGGTACGGTCTCGCGCTCGGGCCGGTGTTTGGCCTCGCCAGCGGCGTGGCGACCGGCATTACTCTCGCCTGGGAGTTTTCCCGCGCTGCGAGGCATGCGCCGAAGCCCGGATTTTGGCATGATGCGGTGAATTGCGCGATTCGCGGCGGCGGCTTCGCGCTGGGCGGCGCCTATCTGTACGGAGGCGCATTTGGCGCCACGTTTGGCGTATTGAGCGCCGTAGGACAGGCCATTGCGTACCAAGCGGGCATCCGGCCGACCCTCGATTACCGGCCAGCCACCCGCCCGCGCATGACCAAATATCAAGCTCTGGCCGCGGTGAATCGCACGGTTGGCTATGCTGCCGCCGGATATATCAGCGCCTTGGTGGCGCATCAGCGCGCGAACGCGCTGAGCGTCGGATTGAAGGCCGGACTGGCGATTGGAATCGTCACGGCGGTGGCTGGCTCGTGCGCACCGTTCGTCGAATGGTTTGCGGATCATGTGCCCGAGAAGCGCATGGGTGTCTTTGGAGTTGGCTTGATCATTGCGGGATTCGCTTTGCAATCTACGCAGTATTGGCTGGCGCTGCTCGACGTGAGTGTTGGTTAGAATCCCTGCGCGGTCCTCCAGGACCCGCAGGCCGGCGTGGACGCCGGCCGCAGGACTGGAGTCCTGCGACTTTTAGGCAACAGCGGGTACGCGAACCCTTATGAGAAAGAGAGGCTTCGCGGATTCGTTTACGGCGGTATGCGGGATCAGTTGATTCTGTAGCCACTAATTGGCGAGGAACAGGGCGGGCGCTGGGTATGCGGTGGATAAAGGCATCGTTCCGAGCACCGTTAGCGAGGAAGTAGAAACGATCTGTTCAGAGCAAGGCTGGCATGGAACGGGCGTTCCGCCATATAAGTATTCACCATCCGGACTGACTGTCAGGCTGGTGAGACCGATGCCGGGCACCGTATTGGTGATGGCGAGAGTCTGCGCATTGAACGTGTAAAGCGTATTGTTTGTCGAATAATAAATTGTGCTGCCGTCCGTTGAAACTACCGGGTTCGAGTAGGCACTCCCCGGGCTGCCCGGTATCTGGACCTGCAGGGTGATCTGGCCCGTGCTCACGTCGATTTCGTCCAAATCCAATACGGACCCTGCGGGAACCACCGCGTAGGCCACACTACCGCCTGGGGCTAAGCCGAGCAGGGGCAGGGCATCGAAAGGCCACAATGCCACGCGTTTCATCTGGAGCGTATCGATAACCGCAACAGCACTGTCTGGTGCGCCTTTTGTCAACCTCGCCGGGCCACCGTCAAAGCTAACCTCGAGGGGCACATAGAGAGTACTTCCACTCATCACCGGTTGCGAGAAAGTGATGATGTTGTCGGCATCGTTGTTAAGAAAAGTCACAGATCCGGTTGCCTGGAGCGAAACCGGATCGAACCGCAACACTTTCGGATCCGCATTCGGAACGTAGATAATAAATCCGGAACCGCCGCCGGCAGTCACGTAGGGATTCGTAAGGGTCAAATCCGGAATAAAAAGATGTCCGGCGGGTGCGAACGTACGGGCGTCCAGCACCTCGATGTTATTGGCGGTATCCGCCACCAGGAGAAGGTTATTTACCGCGTCGTAGGCGGCACTGTCAAGCTGCCCGGCGGCGGCCACGCCAATGAGGCTTGACTGAGGTGGCGGAGCGGTCGCCGCCAGGGTTGAGCTCTGTTGATTCAGGTAATAGAGCTGGCTCCCTGTGGAGTTCAGCGCAAAGGAGCCATACCCATAAGCCGACAAAGTCCCGGTCACCGACTGCGAAGCCGGGTCGAAGACCAACACCTGCGATCCGGTCGCAAGATTATTCATTGTGTTTCCGGCATACACCGTTCCGTCCGGCGAAACTGAGGCGCCGCCGTTAACAACGGCCGACACCGACGTCAAGGCCTGGGTGGCAAGATCAAGCGTGAAGATGTCCGTGCCCTGAAAATTCGCTTGGCCTGACATATAGATCTCAGATCCGTCGGGCGAAACCGCCAGGCCGAAAACAACGCTCACGATGGCAACTGGCGCGGTTTGCGTCACTTGCAGCGTGGCGGTGTCGATTACGGTTACCGCCATATTAGGATATTCGCCAGCGGCAACATATAACGTTGAACTATCGGGAGAAACGGCGGCGTAAGACTGATCGGAGAGGGGAACCGTGCCTATCAGTTTCAGGTTATTGGCCTGGACTGCCACGATCGACGTATTATCGAACCCGCTAAGGTAGATTGTGTTCCCGTCCGGCCAGACGGTGATGGACGAACCACCGTTGGCGCCCAGGTTCGACTCCAGGATCACATGGAGCGTGGTGGGATCGATCGCCTGGATGTGGAAGTTAGCGCTCGAATCGAGATAGCCGAGATAGACGACGCTCGCTTTAGGGTTCGCAGCTAAAGTTGGAAGCCCTTTCCGCGGCACAAACGAAAGCTCTTGTTGTCCTGTGATGTGCCCCGTGGTCAGGTTCAGGACAGACAGGATATACGCCGTCGCAGAGGCCTGGCTTTGCTGCGCCAAAACAACCGCGCTGCCGCCGGTGTTTGTGATTGCAAAGCTGAGATTCGTAATTACGCCGCTGCCGGCGGTGGCCGTTACAAGCGAGCGCTCCACAGCGCCCGTGGCCGTGTTGATGACGCTCAAGCTTCCGACGCCTAGGCCTCCGTTCGGAATGACGGCGACCGACGCTGCTAGAGCCTGGGACGCCAGGATACAGACGAGGATTCCAGGAATGCCTCGCATAGGTCCTCCCTACGGCAAATGCTAGCACGGCGATGCGGCAAGACCATTTCGATGCCGTCTGATTCCGTATAAACCAGCACCATCGCTCGCCCATAGCAGTACTAGAAGGCCAGCTATAGATGGTCAGATGGTCCTAAAACCCCTCCAGCAAATGCCCCATCTTCTCTTTCTTCGTTCGCAGGTAGGCCTCCGTCGAATCCATGGCCGGCACGATGCACGGCACCCGCTCCGCCACCCGCACGCCCGCGGCTTCCACGGCGGCCACTTTCTCCGGATTGTTCGATAGCAGCCGGACGCTTTTCAATCCGAAATACCGCAGGATCTCGCCCGGCAGCTCATAATGGCGCAGATCGGATTCGAAGCCCAGGCGCTCGTTGGCCTCCACCGTGTCGGCGCCCTCATCCTGCAGTTCGTAAGCGCGCAGCTTATTCAGCAGCCCGATGCCGCGCCCCTCCTGATGCTCGTAAATCACCAGGCCGCGCCGTTCTTCGGCAATCATATGCAGCGCCAATTCAAGCTGCGCGCGGCAATCGCAGCGAAAGCTGTGGAACACGTCACCGGTCAGGCATTCGGAGTGGATGCGCACCAGCGGCGCTACCGGCCCATGCGCCAAATCGCCCATTTCCAGGACCACGGCTTCCTCCACGCGGTCGTCGAGCCGCCCTTCAAATCCGTAGATTCGAAAGTGGCCGAACCGGGTTGGGAAATCGGCCTCGGCAGCCTTGTGCAGCCGGAGCGCGGAAGGAGTGTGCATGAGATTTCTGCCGGCTGTTCCGATGCTTCTATTATAATGATCTGCGAGCTTACATGGCGGATTCCTCCCTGGTTACGCTGCTGGTGAAGCTGGGCGTGGTGGCCTCACTGGCCAGCATCCTGGTTCGCTGGAGCGCGGTCAAGCGCATGCTGATGCGCGAAAACCGAACCATGGGCCAGCGCGTCAAGCTGTCGCTGTGGTTCTCCGGCGTGTTCGGCGCGAGCGTGGCCACGCGGGTGGTCAGCGCCGCGTACCAGTCGGGCAGCTACCAGGCCGTCGATCTCGGCCTGGAAGGCAGCCTGCTGGCCGGCCTGCTGGGCGGTTACGTCACGGGACTTATTTCGGGAATTCTGATCTCGATTCCGGCCATGATCCACCGCGAGTACCTGACTATGCCGCTGCTGGCTGGCCTGGGCGTGTTGGGAGGTCTGTTGCGCGATTGCGCCGCCGATCCGGAGGATATCTGGCGATTCAGCCCGTTTTTCGACCTGAACCTCTGGCGATTCTTTAAGCAGCGCCGCTTCGACCGGCGCAACGCTTTCAACCTGCTCTTCTTCATCGTGATCCTGTTCGCCGAGTTCCTGCGGCAGGCGCTGGGCCAGGCCTTCGGCGCCAGGGGCCGGATCTTCTACCTGCACCCGGCGCAGGCCAACTGGCTGATGTATGCGGCGGTTTACGCCACTACGTTGTTTTCCGTCACGCTTCCGATCAAGATCTGGAACAATACCCGCAACGAAGGGAAACTCGAGGAGCAGCAGCGGCTCCTGATTCAAGCGCGCCTGGAAGCGCTCACCAGCCAGATCAATCCGCACTTCCTGTTCAACACGTTGAATTCGGTGTCTTCGCTGATTCGCACCGATCCCAACCAGGCCCGCGTGATGGTGCTGAAGCTGTCGAACATCCTGCGGCGGCTGCTGCGCAAGCACGATAATTTCAGCGCGCTGCGCGAGGAAATCAGCTTCATCGACGACTACCTGGCCATCGAAGTGGTGCGCTTCGGCGACAAGCTGCGCTTTGAAAAAGACGTGGCCGCCGATACGCTGGATATGCTGGTGCCCAGCATGCTGCTGCAGCCGCTGATCGAAAATTGCGTGAAGCACGGGTTGAGCAGCAAGGTGGAAGGCGGCACCATCCGGCTGCGCAGCCGGCGCGCGGAATCGCGGCTGCTGTTGTGGGTGGAGGACGATGGCGTCGGCATACCCGAATCCAAGTTGGCCACCTTACGCGAACAGGGCATCGGCGTGAACAACGTGAGCGAGCGGCTGAACGTGCTGTTCGGTAACGGTCATCAGATGCGCATCGAAAGCCAGTCCGGCCGCGGCACGCGCATCGAGATCGAGATCCCGGAGCTGCAAACCAGCCTGCTGGCGGCTTCTTAAGAGAGCGGAACCGGTAGAGCGCACGCGCGGGGGACTTGCTCTTGGCGGCGGATTGGGCTTATAAGAGAGCTTGCGCCCGTGCCGCATTTTGTTTGTCGCGCCGCCCCTGGGACCCATCGGTTCCGGCGAAGCCGGCGGTGTCGAATCCCACTTACTCAACCTGCCTCCGATCCTTGCGGGGCGCGGGCACTCGGTCGGAATTGTCGCGCCGGCCGGCAGCGTGGGTCCGGGGGCCGGTGTCGCGCTGTATCAGGTTGCGGGCGAGTTTAGTCCGAGCGCCACGGTCGCGGAGCGGGCCGCGCGCACGGTGGTCCGCACGGGCGGCGTCGTGGAGAACATGTGGGACCAGACATTCCGGTTGCAGCCCGATTACGACGTCGTGATTGGGAATAGTTATGACTGGCTGCCGTTTTACCTGACCCCTTTTTTCAGCATACCGGTCATACACTGGGTCACGATCTGCTCCGCCATGGATGAGGTAGACGCGATCATTGAGAAGCGCTGGCGCGAGGGCGGGCTGCAGCTCGCCATGGGCACGCGCGCCCAGGTCGCGACGTATCCCTTCCTTGAAAGCGAGCGCGTGCATCTGCTGTATGGGGGATTGGACACCACGCTTTTCCGGTACAATGCGCAGCCGCTGGACCGGCTGTGCTGGGCCGGGCGGATTTCGCCGGAGAAGGGTTTGGAAGATGCCATCGCAGTGGCGTGCGCGCTGGGCAAGCCGTTGGACGTTTGCGGCAAGATCCAGGACGAGGCGTATTGGCGGGACTTGATGCGCGATGCCGGCGGGCAGGTTTTTTACCACGGATTTCTACCGCCGGGGGAATTGCAGAAGCATTACGCGAACGCGGTGGCGACGCTGATGACGCCGCGCTGGGTGGAGGCTTTTGGGAATACCGCGGCCGAATCGATGGCGTGCGGCACGCCGGTGGTGGCATACGACAGGGGCGGGCCGGCGGAGATTATCGAGCATGGCAGGAGCGGGATTCTGGCGCCACAGGAGGCGGGCGTGGCGGCTTTGGTGGAGGGGGTGCGGGAGGCGGCGGGACTGGACCGGCGCGCGGTTCATGCGCGCGCGCAGGAGTTTTCATTTGTCAGGCTGGCGGATCGATTGGAGGCTTGGATCGAGTCAGTGTGGGGCGGGCTCGGCTGACGACTGCGTGCATACGGGGCGGCCCCTGTTTACGTGTCGATAATCTTGTGGGCGAAAAGCTGCCGTTCAAAATCACCGAGCAGGAACTTGTTCCGTCCTTGGATGCTTTCCTCGACCATGCGCATCAGCGCCGAGGCTCTAAGCATATTGACGCTCCGAATGGGAGACGGGGACAACGTGTCAGCTTTTTCAAGTCGCCTTCTTTGAAAAATGACCCGACTATGACGAAGTAGACCCTTTCAAATCCCTCGCGCTGCAGTTCCGCGCCGTGGTTTTGCGCATATTCCAAGAACTTCCGATCCTCCGCCCAAAACGTAGCCCGCGGAGCGAACCTTCGCGTCGACGATGACGGCGAACATGCTTCGGCTTCCTAAATCGCGATCTTGGTTTCTATGGCATCGTAATCGGCATGCACGCCGCCATCTCCGGTGTCGAGAAGACCCGCCTCCGCCAAGGCTTGGACATCAGCATGCACGTTGCTGTAGTCGCGTTCCAGCGCCTTTGCGAGGGCGCGGACGCTGGCGACGTTGTGCCGGCGCACGTAGCGGAGCAGTTCCATACGCTTGGCGGTAAGGACACGGGCGAGCGCCTCCCAACTTTCGAAGGCCAAGTAGCGCTCATGGAAGGAATCGCCGCGCTCGGCGCGGTGCCACGCGTCTACAAATCGGCGCGCTGCCTCGTCCTCGATCGCGCCGCCGACTGTGATCTTCACATCGTTCATCTGCCACCTCGTAGGGTCCGGACATCCGACAAGAAATCCGCCACTAACTGTTCGACAGTGCTAAAGGCATAGGCGCTCTCGACACGTAGAAGAGACGATACTTGAAGCCGTGCCTCGACGGCGGGACAGGCAAAGGGACACGCCAGAACACCATTTCCACGATCGCGCCATCGTCATACTCGATGCGCTCATGGAAGAGCAACTCGGCTCGCATCAAGTATTCATGATGGCATTATAGGCCATATGGTGTCAATATCCATACTCGGGCGGG
>Ga0181534_10002034_pt1 | contig 12851 bp, 15 predicted proteins | sample PEATcosm2014_Bin_37_FD_119758 | JGI IMG/M metagenome (GOLD analysis project Ga0181534, IMG submission 119758) | Peatland microbial communities from MTU Mesocosm Facility, Houghton, MI, USA - PEATcosm2014_Bin17_10_metaG | ecosystem: Environmental > Terrestrial > Soil > Wetlands > Peat | place...
CGCATCGCACACCGGACAATCCAGCGGATGATTCCCCAGCAGCATCTCCACCATCGACTTCCGCGCCTGCTTGATCTCGTCGCTGTCGGAGGTCACCACCATGCCCTCGGCGACCACGGTCGTGCATGCGGTCTGGAGCTTGGGCATCTTCTCGATCTTCACCAGGCACATGCGGCAAGCGCCCTGCAAGGCGAGGTTCGGGTAGTAGCAAAACGAAGGCACCTCAATGCCCACGGTCTTGCACGCCTCAATCAGCAGCGTCCCCGCGGGTGCGGTGACCTTCTTGCCGTCAACTGTAAGGGTTACGTCAGCCATAAGAAATTGAGTAATTTTGTAATTGAGTAATCTTGTAAATCTAGAAACAAAACCTGCGTACCGCGAACGGCCCGACGCAAAAGCCTTAAATTAGAAATTACCGATTACCAAATTACAAATCCCTCCTACTTCGCCAACACTGCCAACTCCTCCACCGCCCCCTCTTTCTCAAACGGACACGGCCTGCCTTCCAGATGATCTTCAAACTCTTTCCGCCACTTCTTTACGAACGCGATCGTGGGCATCGCCGCCGCATCGCCCAGCGGACAGAATGTCCTCCCCAACATGTTTTCGGATAGATACTGCATATTGTCGATGTCTTTCATCAGTCCGCCGCCGCGATGAAACCGTGTCAGCGTCTTCTCCAGCCAGTCCGTGCCCTCGCGGCAGGGAATGCACCATCCGCAACTTTCATGCTTGTAGAACTTCATCGTGCGCAAGGCGAACTTTACAATGCACTGCTGGTCGTCAACCACCACGACGCCGCCCGATCCCAGCATCGATCCAGCCTTCGCCACGGAATCGAAATCCATCGCGACATCGATCTCATCCGCCCTCAGCGCCGGACAAGACGATCCTCCCGGCACCACCGCCTTCAATGCGCGCCCGTTCGGAATCCCGCCGCCCACGTCATAAATCATCTTCTTCAGGTTGTAGCCCATGGGCAGCTCATACACGCCCGGCTTGGCGATGTTCCCGCTCAGGCAGAACAACCGCGTCCCGCCATTTTTCGGCGTTCCCAGCTTGGCGAACCACTCCCCGCCGCCGAGAATAAAGTGCGGCACATTGGCCAAAGTCTCGGCATTATTTATGACCGTCGGCCCACCCCACAGTCCGACCACGGCAGGGAAGGGCGGTCGAATCCGCGGAATTCCGCGCTTGCCCTCGAGCGACTCCATCAGCGCCGACTCTTCCCCAACCTCGTACGCCCCCGCGCCGCCGTGCCAGTAAATATCCAGAGTGCGCCCGCTGCCAAAAATATTCTTCCCGCAAAATCCCCTGGCATAGGCGTCGCGAATCGCCTTCTGCATGATGATCGACAGGTAGCGATATTCGCCCCGAATGTAGATATACCCGCTGGCCGCCCCCACCGCCAGCGCCGCGATCATCACGCCCTCGATCACCGAGTGCGGGTCGTGCTCGAAGATCAGCCGGTCTTTACACGTTCCCGGCTCGCTCTCGTCGCCGTTGCACAAAACATACTTCGGCTTGTCCGACTTCTTGGGCACGAACGACCACTTCATCCCCGTCGAAAAGCCCGCTCCACCGCGCCCCCTCAGGCCAGAGGTCTTGACTTCGTTGACAATGGCCTCCGGTTCCATCCCCAGCGCTTTCTGCACGGCCTTGTAGCCGTCGAGTTCGAGATAGCGGTCAAGATTCGTCGCGCCTTTGCCAAAACGCTTCGAGACCACTTTCACCTCATCGGGATGGGAAACCAAGTCTGCCATAATAATTGAGTGATTGTGCGATCGGGCGACTAAAAATCCAAAGACATTCTTCAATCGCGCAATCACCCACTCGGAAAATCACTAAATCTGCTTCCTGTACTCCTCCAGCACCTCGTCCATCTTCTCCGCCGTCAGGTTCTCATGAAAATCGTAATTGACCTGCGCGGCCGGAGCCCAGCTGCACGCCCCAATGCATTCCACTTCTTCCAGCGTAAACAAGCCATCGGGCGTAGTCCCGTGATTCCCAACGCCTAACTTCTTCGCGCAGTGCCGCAGAATATCTTCCCCGCCGCGCACCAGGCAGCTGATGTTAGTGCAAATCTGCACATTGAACTTCCCGCGCGGCTTGGTGGTGAGCATCGAGTAATAGCTGATCACGTTCCGCACTTCGAGCTCAGTCAGCTCCAGCCGCGCCGCCAGTTCCACGATCACCTCGTCGGAGAGATATCCCACCTCATCCTGCGCATAAAGAAGAGTAGGCACCAAAGCCGACCGCCTGGTCGGATAATGCGGCACCATCTCCGCAAACCGCGCCTCGAATTCATCTGAGAACTTCATTTGTAATTTGGCAATCGGTAATTTGTAATTTATCCAGCCCGCCGCGCCGTATGACCAGATGCCGTGAAGATGGCGCTTAGTTCACACGCCTCTTGCAAAATATCCTTGCACCGTTCGCCACTAACAATGTCGCAATCCGCAAGCATTTCCAGCCAAAACACCGTTTCGTCGGCCTCTTCCACTACCAGTCCAATCTTGGCAATCCATTCCGCTCGCGACCGACCCCCGGCATGCGGCTCCATAATTTGCCGCCACCGCAGTGCCGCAACGCAACAGCTGCCTGCCAACCAACTGTGAATCAGCGGTATGTGGCATTGATCGAGAAACCTGACGATCCGAACCGCAAAGGCCTTCGTTCGATCACGCAATTCTTGAGTCCCGGTGGACATCCGATCACCGTCCCGCTTTTCAATTTACAAATTTCCCGATTACAAAATTACAAATCTCATCGGTCAATTTCCCCCAGCACGATGTCGATGCTCCCGATGGCCGCGACCACGTCCGCGATCAGCCCGCCCTCGCACATCGTCGGCAGCGTCTGCAAATTGGCCAGGCACGCCGCCCGCATATGCACCCGGTAGGGTTTCGCCGTGCCATCGCTCACAATGTAATACCCCATCTCCCCGCGCGGAGACTCCACTGCCTGGTAGACTTCACCCGCCGGCACCGCAAAGCCTTCCGTAATAATCTTAAAGTGATAGATGAGCGCCTCCATCTGCGTCTTCATCTTCTCCCGCTCGGGGAGCACCACACCCGGAGCATCCGCCTTCACCGGTCCCTCCGGCATTCCCGCCAGCGCCTGCTGCACAATCTTGTTCGATTCCCGCAACTCCGCCACCCGGCACATATAGCGCGAGAACACGTCGCCGTCTTTTCCCAGCGGAACCTTGAACTGAAACTTCTCGTAACTCGAGTACGGCATATCCCGCCGCAGATCCCAATCCACGCCGCTCCCCCGCAGCGTCGGACCGCTCGCCCCCAGCGCCATCGCGTCCTCCGCGGTAATCCGCGCCACGCCCTTGGTCCGCATCCCCCAGATCGGATTCCCGGTCAGCAGATTCTCGTACTCATCCACCTTGCTGGAGAAATATCCCGCAAACTTCTTCACCCGATCGAAAAATCCCAGCGGCGGCTCCAGAGCCAGCCCGCCGATGCGAAAATACGAGGTCATCATGCGCTGCCCGGCGATCGCCTCAAACAGCTTCAACACTTCTTCGCGCTCCCGGAAGCAATACAGGAACACCGTCATCGCGCCAATATCCAGGGCATGCGTCCCCAGCCACACCAGATGCGAATTGATCCGCGTCAGTTCGTTCATCAGAACCCGCATCCATTGCGCTTTCGCAGGAATCTCGAGCCCCAGCAGTTTCTCCACCGCCAACACATAACAGAGATTGTTGGTCATGGGGCACAGGTAATCGATGCGGTCGGTCAGCGGCACCACCTGTTGGTAAAACTTGGCCTCACACGTCTTCTCAATCCCGGTATGCAGAAACCCAATGTCCGGCATGATCCGCACGATGGTCTCGCCGTCGATCTCCAGCAGCACCCGCAACACCCCGTGCGTCGAGGGATGCTGCGGCCCCATGTTCAGGATCATGGTTCGATCCTGCCCAGGCTCCAGCACCGGTGTTGGGCTCAGATGCGCCATAAAACAAAGACCGTCGGAAAACTCTGCTGCTTCTGGAATGAAAACCTCTTTACACTTTCAAACCCGCAGCCGACTTCCCTCTGTGCTCCTCCGTGTCTCCCGCGGTAAAGGCCTTTGATTTCCTTTGCCGCGAGTCAAAGCTTCTTCAACGATACCCCTCTCCTTCAGCGGTACCCCTCCACCGGATAATCCTTGCGCAAAGGATGACCCTGCCAATCCTCCGGCATCAGCAGCCGCACCAGATAAGGATGTCCCGTGAATCGCACTCCGAACAAGTCGAAAACCTCGCGCTCAAAATAATTCGCTCCCGGCCACACCGCCGTCAACGACTCCACCGCCGGACTCGCACTATCCAGCCGCACCTTCAGCCGCAAACGTTCCTTTTTGGGAATCGAGAGCAGATGATAAACGACTTCAAACCTCGGCTCCGCCGGATACCAATCCACGCAGGTGATATCGGAAAGATAATTAAAAGGATATTCGCTATAATCCCGCAGCAGCGCGCACGCCTCGCGAATACTCTCTCGCGCCACCACAATCGTGGTCTCGCCGCGATCAAACTTTACTTCCGTCACCGCCCCAGGGTCCCACTCCAGCAACCGTGCCACCGCGGGATGCCCCTTCATTTGTTCCAGATCCGTCACCGCCGGCGTCAATGCCATTTACTCGGCCCTCCGCCGCGCCATTTCCGGACCCCAATCCAGCACGCCTTTTTTCCACACGTAGAAGAATCCCACCAGCACAATGGCGATATAGACGAACATCTCGCCCAGCCCAAAGTGCCCCAATTTCCGCAGAATCACCGCCCAGGGGTAAAGAAACACCGCTTCCACATCGAACAAAATAAACAGCATCCCCACCAGATAGAACTTCACCGAAAACCGGCCTCGCGCGTCCCCCTGGGGATGCATGCCGCACTCATAGGCTTCCATCTTGGCGCGCGTCGGCTTGCGCTGCCCAATCAACCAGGAAAGGGTCACAATCGCGCCCGCGATCCCGCCCGCCAACAAGATGTGGATTAGAAAAGGCAGGTATCGTACGAAATAATTGTCGGACATAGAAGGGCGTCTATATAATTCGCGCGGTGCGTCAACTAAACATTCTAGATTAGGTTTGTTACGGGCGAGTGTCAAGCAAACGGCAAAGAATTTGGTAATTTTGTAATTGTCAATCGGGAATTCGGAAACCAATCGCACTCCCGATTCAAAAACCTGTAAGCTCGCATTGGTTTTAGTTTTAGAATCACCCAATCACCCATCGCCAAATCGCAAATTCCCCATGATTTTCGGCTTCAATACCGACGTGAAACACGCTGACACCATCTATCACGTTCAAAGCGAAGCCCGCGAAGCCGAAAGACTGCTCCAGACCCAGGTCTTCGTGCGGGGCCGCTGTATCGGGAAAAAGGCCGTGTCTTACTCCGCCTCCTCCGGCTACCCGGCTTACACGGACTCGCAAAAAGAACAGCAACTCCGCGACCTGCACCGCGCCGTGCTCGAGGCCATTCGCGAGGGCAGGTTGTCTAATACTCTCGACCACTCCGAACCCGATTCTCTCTCCACCGTCAAGCAACTCGATCTCCAGTGGGAGAACGCCGACTCGGTTCACGCCAACCACCACCTCACCATGCGCCTGCGCGTCACCGAGGATGGCGATCCCGTCTCCAATGCCCGTCTGACCTTTCGCTTCTCCCGTCCCGACGTGGCGCCTTTCTATACCCAGGCCGTAAGCGACCCTGCCGGCCACGCCGAACTCTCCCTGGCGGTCAATGAATCCGCCCTCTCCGATTCCACGGTCATGATCCAAGCCACCCACCAGGGACGCAGCGTCACCCGCAAATTCCTCCTCCGCCCAAGCCACGGTTGATGCGCCCGCCTTCCCCGCATGAGAAAATTCAGGTTATGACACTCCAGATCAACGGCGAATCCCGCACTTTCCCCGACTCCACCACATCCTTCACCCTCGTCGCCCTCATCGATTCTCTCCATATGAAGTCCGACCGCCTCGCCGTCGAACTCAACCGCGAAATCGTGCCCCGTAACTCCTGGCCCGCAACCCTCCTGCAAGATGGCGACCGCCTCGAAATTGTTCATTTCGTCGGCGGCGGCCTCGAGTCTTCGCTTTGACCTGTGCTCCCCTGTGCCCCCTGTGTTATAGATTTTGATCACATCTCCGATCGCCCAAGTCCGATCGCCCAAATAAAATCTCGCCCCGTTTTTTTATCACCAGATCTTCCCGGCACTCATTTAGTTACCCCTCCTGCGCCTTTCCCATTGACTCCAGCCAACTCATGTCTAGAATGTTTGAAACATCAGGCTGGGTAATTGTTTCAAAGAAATTATGCAAGAGCGCTTTTCATCACAAGAGGTCATCGCCATCACTGGCATCACAGCCCGCCAGTTGCAGTGGTGGGACGAGCGTGGCGTGGTCAAGCCTATACGCCAAGGCCATCGCCGCATCTATTCCATGCAGAACCTGACCGAGCTTGCCGTCATCTCGGAGCTGCGACATAAAGGTTTTCCCCTGCAACAGGTACGAAAGGTCATGCGCTTCCTGGAGAACGAAATCGGAAAAGCCCTCGCCGACATCGTGGACCGCAACGCCGATGTTCATCTGCTCACCGACGGCACTCACTTGTATTTGCGGACCTCGGCGCGCCAGATTGTCGATATCTTGAAAAATTCCCGGCAGCCCATTCTAGGAGTCTGCCTCAGCGACGCGGTTCGCCAGGTGCGCGCCGATATCATTGCCCGCAAATCGAGTACTTCCGTAATACCGGCGTCCGAACGCCGCCGTGCTAGAAAGGTTTCTTAGCGGTCAGATTATTTTCATCGTTCTTCCGGGTCTTGGCTTTGATTTAGAAAAAGTTGAACGCACAACCGGCCTGACAAAGTTGCTTCACAAAGTTAGTTCTCAAGGGGGAAACATGGTAGGCGAACTGGACATCCTGAACGAATGGATCCCGGAACAGATGCAACCCGGAACTGTCTTTGTGCTGGAAAACGCCGGCGAGATTGGCGAAAAGGAAGACCCCTACTGGGCCGTGCTCGCCTGCCCGTCCTGCGGCATGCTGGGCCTCATTACCCGCCGCCAGATCAACGGACTCATCCCCGTCATCTGCGGCTCCGAGCACTGCTCCGCCCAGTTCTTCATCCGCGAAGCCGAGGTAGTCGTCCGCAAACCCTTCTAATCATTTAGCAATTGCGAAATCGTGCGATTGCGCGATTGAAAATGGAGGTTTCGTCAATTGCACTTGTTGTCAATCACCCAATCGCCAATCACTCGATTTTGACTCCCAGCTCCACCCCCACCTGGTCCACAATCTCAATCCCAAAGCCCTCCAGCGCCGCCACCTTCTTTGGACGATTGGTCAGCAACCTTACTCTCCGCAACTTCAAGTCCGATAAAATTTGCGCCCCAATTCCAATCTCCCGCTGCGTCTGCCGCCCTTCGTCGAGCAGCGCCGGCAACTTCCTCCCGCGATGAAAGGTCAGCGCCGTCCGCTCTCCCACCTTCTCCGTCGAAAATCCCTGCGATGTCTGATGCAGATAGATCAGCGCTCCCCGCCCTTCGTGCGCAATCCGCCGCAATGAACCCTCCAGCGTGGCGTGGCACTCGCAACCCGTCGACCCAAACACATCGCCCATCAGGCAATGGGCATGCATCCGCACCAGAACCGGCTCGTCGCTGCCCTCCACATCGCCGCGAATTAACGCCACGTGGGACTCTCCCCCGTCCACTTCGCTCTCATAGGCAATCATGCGGAACTCGCCATACCGCGTCCCCACCAAAGCCTCGCCCACCCGATGTACATAGCGCTCGTGCGCCATCCGGTAACGGATCAGTTCCGCCACCGTCAGCATCTTCATTTGGTGTTCCTGGCAAAACTCAATCAAATCCGGGACCCGCGCCATGGTCCCGTCATCCTTCATGATTTCGCATATAATCCCCGCCGGCACCATGCCCGCCAGCCGCGCCAAATCCACGGACGCCTCCGTCTGCCCCGCCCGCACCAGCACCCCGCCCTTCCGTGCCCGCAGCGGAAACACATGCCCTGGCCTTGCCAGATCCGTCGGCTTGGTCGCCGGGTCGATCGCCACCTGAATCGTCCGCGCCCGGTCATAGGCCGAAATTCCTGTCGTCACCCCCTCGCGCGCGTCGATCGCCTCGCAAAATGCCGTCCCGTACTGTGACGTATTTTCTACGCTCATCGGTCCCAGCCGCAAATGATCCAGGCGTTCCTCCGTCATCGCCAGGCATACCAGCCCGCGCCCGTACTTGGCCATGAAGTTGATCGCTTCGGGTGTGACCTTCTCCGCGGCTAAGGTCAGATCGCCCTCGTTTTCCCGATCTTCATCGTCCACCACCACAATCATCCGCCCCGCGCGGATCTCCTCAATCGCCTCCGGCACCGCACTAAAAGTTTTCATGGAATTCATGCAGGGATTCTAGCAAACGCGCCTTGTGGAGGCCCCGTTCTCATCCCGAGGGCCGCGCGGTTTTTGCGGGCCGAAGGACCTCCGCACTCCTCGCAGCCCGCGCGCTGCCGGCAGAGTGCATCGATCCTTCGTCGGGAGTCTCCCCTTCCACGTAAGAGTCCGCATGCTCAGGACTACACTCACCACCAGCCCTTACTGGTTCCCCTCACCCGAATCCCCACCCGTCAAGTTTCCAATCACATCGCCCGACACAATCATCTCCACCCTTCGATTCAACTGCCGCCCTTGCGCCGTCGCGTTATCCGCCACCGGATCGGCCTTCCCCATGCCCTGCGCCGTCACGTTATTCATCGACACTCCATTCCCCACCAGAAAATCCCGCACCGTTTCCGCCCGCTTGTCGGAAAGCGTTTGATTATATGCATCGCTTCCCACCGAATCCGTGAACCCTTCAATCTGCAGCTTCAAGTCCGGATACGCCAGCACAATCCCGGAGATCTTGGCCAGTCGTTCCCGCGCATCTGCTTTCAGCGTGTACTTGCCGGTATCGAACAGCACGTCCGGCATGGAAACGATCAAACCCTTCGCCGTATCCCGCGTCTGCAAAACCTGATTCAGCTGCGCCAGTAGCCGCGCCCGCATTTGCTCCTTCTGTTGGATCGCCTGCTGTCGCTGCTGCTCTGCCAGCGCGGCCTGCTGCTGCGCTGCTTCCGCCGCCTGCTGCGCCTGTTGCTGTGCCGCCAACGCCGCCGCCTGCTGTTGCTGGGCCTGGGCCTGGGCTTGTTCCGCTGCCGCGCGCGCCGCCGCATCCGCTTGTGCCTGCTGCTGCGCCCGATCCGCCGCCGCTTGTGCCTGCTGCGCCTGCTGTTCCGCCGCCGCCGCATTCGCTTCGGCCGTGGCTCTGGCCTCCTCTTGGGCCCTTTGCTCTGCGTCGATCTTGGCCTGCTCTTTGCGCCGCAAGGTCAGCACCCGGGCATCTTCCGCCATCTGCGTGGCCCCGCGCGCCACCGTCCCAATCGGAGTCCGTCCCTGCTTTCGCTGGTAATAATCCTCGGCCCGTTGCAGCATGTCCTCCGCCTTGGTCAAACTATCCGCGGCATATTGTTCGGCTCCCGCCGCTTTCGCGATCACCACCGCGTTGCGCGCCTCCAGCAGATCCAGCGGAACCTTCAAACTCGCCCGGCTCGAAGGTAGTTGCTCCGCCGGCACGTCGATTGTGTACTGCCCGCCCTCCAGCACATCGAACTTTGCGTCAATCGGCTCCGCGAATCCCTTCGTCCCCTTCTTGATCTCGTTCTCCGCCACCACTTTATTGCTGGGGAAGGTCACCGCGTAGTAAGGCTCCGCAGTGATAATCATCCCAAAGGCCTGCAAATCCGTGGTCACGCTGATTTTGTCCTTGCCGTCCTTCTCCGGCAAAATCTCCCCTAGGTTCACCGCCCTGTCCTCCGGGGTGATAGCCCACAGCACATACGTGAGATACTGCCCGCCAAACCGGTTGGCGGGAGCCATATGCTTCAGTTCAACGTTGATGGCAATCGTTCCGCCCTTGCCCTCCACCTTGGCCTCGCCCCGCAGATCCGGATCAAGATACGTCCCCCGGAACCCCACCGTAGTCGATCCCCCGCGATTGCGGTAATTCACCGCCTCGGTTGTCCGCGCATTCACCTGCACGCGAAAGATGGGCATCTCCTGATCCTGCGGTACGTTGCCCTGCCCCTGGGGGTCATTCTGCCCCGTGCCCCGGTTCATCCCCGCCGGAGTATTATCTGGAGGCGTATTGGGCGCCTGGCTGGGATGATTCGTCGCGGGATAGATGGGTTGCGCATTGTTATCCTGCGCGACAATTATCAATGCCAGAGCGGATTCCACAACCAGCAAACCGATTACAGTGCGAAACGTCCTCATACGGAAACCCCTGGCGCAGGATGCGCTCGTCCTTTCAACCTAAGGTGGCTCTCCACGCCCCACAATACTGGTCACCCCCTACAGACCTCGCCCCTCTTCCCTCACGTTTCCCTTAGGGTGCTCATCCCATCGCCGCTGGTCTTCCCGACGAAGAATCTGTGCCAATCGGCCGGGTGCGCAAGCTCGAAAAGAATACTGAGGTTCCTCGGCCCCGCAACATCCGATGGGAAGAGGATTTTCCACGCCCACCCAAAACAAAACGGCGCATGGCCCGAAAGGCCCTGCACCGCTGTTTTTGCCCTATATATTCAGGATATCAAGTTCGGGAGGGTGAACCCGACATTTTTGAAACTTTATATTCTTCCCGGAATGAACAACTTAATCCATCAAGTCTGCTTTCAAGGCCTTGACAGGGTTTCTGGAGCTTGCACAAAAAATGATGCAATCGGAACCTAGCCCGCCAGCAATGCCACCCCTGCCGCCACCAGCCCGGCTGCGATCCAGCGCCGCCGGTCCACCCGCTCATGCAGAAAAATCTTAGCAGCCACGGCATTGCCGATAAAGGTGAGGGAAGCGGCGGCCGGCGCCACCAAACTCACATCTCCCCAAGAAAGCGCGAACAGCAGACAGAAGAACGATACCGCCATGGCACTGACGCCCAGGAAAAAATTAAAATTCCCCAGGGTCCGCCGGACTACCGCGAACACACCCCGGCTGCGCCACAGCGTCCCCACATCTCCCACCTGCTTCATGGCGTGGGACAACAGCACGTCGCCAACCACCGAGGCGATCACAATGGCCACAATGGCGCTCCATGTATAAAGCGACTTCACGAAGGAATCTCCTCCGACCGCGAAACCGAAGGGGCGGAAATCACCTCCGCATGGGGTGCCCCATGCCCGCCCTGAGCGGAGTCGAAGGCTCTCGCGGGGTTTGCGAGACGAGGAGGAGGCGCCGATGAATCCTGGACTCGCTCCGTCAACTCCGGCCCTCCGGCGATAAATCCCACACCCCCGGTAATAAACGCGATCCCCAGCCAACGCAGCGGGCTGACATGCTCGTGCAGAACGAATCGCGCCACCAGCGCCAGAATCACATAGCCCAGGGAAGTTGCCGGCAACACATAAGTCAGATCCGCCCAGGACAATGCCGCCGTGTAAGTGGCAAAGAAGGCGAGCAGCAGCAGTATCCCGATCGCCACCCAGGGATTGAGCACCGCAGAAATGACGCCGGAAAGATGATGGAGGGAGATGCCGCCGACCTGCTTCATCCCATGCGAGAGCATGGAGTCTCCGGATGCGGCGAAGACCGTCACCCCGGCCAAAACCAGATACTTGCGAAAGTTCATTGCCCCTTCAGGAGTTCCGTCCTTCACATCTTCAATTGTTTTGGAAAGGAAGCCTGCAAGCAGTATAGCGAACGCGTGAGTTGCAATCGGGCAGAAGGCCTTTTGATGGCTGACGACAGCGGGAGTAATCGCAGGCCCGGAACTCGGCTGTAATGCGCAAAGTCTCCATCCGCGCTCAGGATCTGCCACCGGCGACGGCCGCTCACCGCGCAAATCAGCATGTCGGCAGCGGAGGAAGCAACCCCTGACCGCCGGCAGCGCTTACTCATCCGCGCCGCTTCCTCGTAGTCGTCTGTCGTCAGCATTACGTCTTGGAAGGCGCGCAGATGCCCGCGAATCCTTTGGAATTGTTTCTCCTCGCGAATGCCGGAAAGGACTTCCTGCCGGGTCGTGCCCAGCAACTGCACCCTGCCCTCACGCACCAACTCTTGCAATCTCCGGGTCAGGCGAAGTTCGGGGCTCGATAGATCGCCAGCGCGGCGGCGCAGAGCCAGAGACCAAACCGGCGTGTCGACCAGGACCATCACCGCCGTTCGCCGCCTTCGCGGGAAACAATATTGGCGGGGCAGACGAATCCCGCCCCCGGATACTCGCGAAACAGTCCTCTAGTTGATGGTGAAAGTCAGCGCGGCAGCTTTGCCTCCCTCCGGCGCGGAGTTCCTGACCACGACGCTGGCCGTGCCGGCCGATGCGAGGTAGGTATACGGCACGTAGAGGCTGAGTTGGGTGGAGCTGACGAACGCAGCGTCAATAGTAGCTCATCGAGCAAACTAGTTGATTGTAGATGAGCTCAACAAAAGCTTAGCGCTTCCTTGCGCAGTTTCCACAAGGGTCGGACAGATGAACCCAACCCTCAGAGCCTTTTACTTTGACCTCAGTCACCAACCTGAAGTCACAAATCCCTAGACCTTCACAAGTTCCGCCGCCGCCGCTTCTTCCCGGTTCTTCTTCACCGTCTTATTCCGTGCGGCGCGCAGCTTCAGAAAACTTTTTGCTTCCTTGTAAAGGCGCTTGCGGTCATTGCTGTCGAAGGCCGCTTTGCGCAGGATGCGGAAGACCGCCTTGGGACGGAAATAATATTCGTCGTAGAAGCGATGCACCGCCGACATGATTTCATCCGCCGGCAGCCCTGGGTATTGGATTTGTGCCAGTTGATGGCCGCCTTCGTCCACCATCTTGTTGTC
>Ga0181534_10002035_pt1 | contig 12848 bp, 13 predicted proteins | sample PEATcosm2014_Bin_37_FD_119758 | JGI IMG/M metagenome (GOLD analysis project Ga0181534, IMG submission 119758) | Peatland microbial communities from MTU Mesocosm Facility, Houghton, MI, USA - PEATcosm2014_Bin17_10_metaG | ecosystem: Environmental > Terrestrial > Soil > Wetlands > Peat | place...
CTACGAGTAAGCCTTCAACAGTGGAAGGAAATGGCTGAGCGCGAGGAACTGGGGCCGGTCATCGAACCCGAATCGATCGACGGGGAAATCATTCAAATCGGAGGACGGGACGACACCATCTCGCTCTACATTCGCGGAAACATGAGACGCCGGTGGTCTGCACCACCACCAGGGAAAAAGGCCGCAGCCTGGCCCGGCTTATTTTCCAGCAGGTCAGAATTAACGGGCGGGCAACCTGGATAAGGGCCAACAATCGGTGGCAGCGCACGCACTTCTCCATAGACTCCTGGTCTGAACTGGCGGAACGTTCGCTGGAGAGCACCGTCCAGCAGCTTCAAGATGTGCCCACGCCGAATATCGATAAGATCGATCCGTTCGCGATTCTCGCCGGCCTAATGGGCGACGGCGGCAGGCCGGCGTGAGAAATGGAATTCCGCATCGCAGACGCGTTTACCGGCAGACTGGCCAAGCTCACCGGCGACGAGCAGAAAGCCGTCAAGACCGCCGCGTTCGACCTGCAATTGAACCCGGCCCAGCCCAGTCTGCAATTCCATAAGCTCGATAAGGCGAAAGACCGCCGATTCTGGTCGGTTCGCGTGAATAGCGACGTCCGGCTGATCGTGCATCGAACCGACATCAGCCTGCTGCTTTGCTACGTGGCCCACCATGACGATGCGTATCACTGGGCTGCGCGGCGGAAACTCGAAACCCATCCCAAGACGGGCGCCGCGCAGCTTGTCGAAATCCGTGAGACGGTGCAGGAAATCAGGGTTCCCCGGTACGTCGAGGTAGCGCAGGCCAGCCGGCCCAAGCCGCTGTTGTTCGCGGACGTTTCCGAAGACCGGCTGCTGGGCTACGGCGTTCCCGCTGAATGGCTGGCGGACGTGCGCAACGCCAATGAGGACACCTTACTGGAGCTGGCCGATCATCTTCCCAGCGAGGCTGCCGAGGCGCTGCTGGATCTCGCAACCGGCGTCAATCCGCAAGCCGCCAAGCCGGTTGTGGCGGGAGCCGATCCGTTTGCGCATCCGCACGCCCAACGCCGCTTCCGCGCCATGGCCAACGTGGAGGAACTGGAGCGCGCGCTCGATTACCCTTGGGACAGATGGACGGTCTTTCTGCATCCGGCCCAACGCGCCTTGGTTGAGCGCGATTACAGCGGCCCGGCTCGGGTGGCGGGTTCGGCGGGCACGGGCAAGACCATCGTGGCGCTACATCGCGCCGTGTTCCTCGCTCGGGCAAATCCGGACGCCAGGGTGCTGCTCACCACTTTTTCCGATCCCTGGCGAACGCGCTGAGGTCAAAACTGCGGGCGCTCATCGGCAACCAACCTCGGCTCGGGCAACGGCTTGAGGTGCATTCGATGAACGCTATCGGCCGCCGGCTATTCGAACTGAACTTCGGCCGCGCGCAGATCGCGTCCCGCGAGACGGTTCAGGAGCTTTTGGGCGAAGCCGCCGGAGCCGTCGACGCACACAAGTTTTCGCCGCGGTTCCTGCTCAGGGAATGGGTGCAGGTGGTGGACGCATGGCAGTTGGAATCCTGGGAATCCTACCGTGACGTGGTCAGGTTGGGGCGCAAGACGCGACTGAAAGAAGATCGGAGAGTTGTGCTCTGGTCGATCTTCGCGCGCGTTCGGTCCGCGCTCAAATCGCGCGGCCTGGTCACATGGCCCGGCATCTTCAGCCAGGTGGCGTCGAAGCTCGCCGAAAGCACCCATCCGCCATTTGAGTTCGCGGTGGTCGATGAGGCGGAGGACGCCAGCGTCCCGCAGTTGCGATTTCTGGCATCCCTCGGGGCGGGCCGCCCCAACAGCCTTTTCTTCACAGGCGACTTGGGGCAACGGATCTTTCAGCAGCCGTTTTCCTGGAAGGCGCTCGGCGTGGACCTGCGGGGGCGATCCTCTACGTTGCGGATCAACTACCGGACCTCGCACCAGATCAGGACCCATGCCGATAAGCTGCTGGGGCCCGAAGTATCCGACGTGGATGGCAACACGGAGGACCGCCGGGGGACAGTCTCCACGTTCAACGGCCCGCCGCCGGTCGTCCTGGTGCTGGGTACTCCGGAGGAAGAAATCAAGGCCGTCAGTGGATGGCTGACGGAGCGAGTGAAGGAGGGCGTCGTGCCGCACGAAATCGGCGTCTTCGTGCGTTCAGCGGCTGAGCTCGGCCGTGCGCGTGCGGCCGTGGAGGATGCGAAGGTTCCCTACAAGATGCTCGACGAGAATCTTGAGACGGTTACTGGACGGGCTTCGATCGGCGCCATGCATCTGGCCAAGGGGCTGGAATTCCGTACGGTTGTGGTGATGGCCTGCGACGATGAAGTGATTCCGCTGCAGGAACGGATCGAAGCGGTCGTGGACGACGCGGATCTCGAAGAGGTGTACAACACGGAACGGCACCTGCCTTACGTCGCCTGTACCCGCGCACGCGATCACTTAATGGTGACGAGTGTCGCTCCGGCGTCGGAATTCCTGGACGATCTGCGCAAGTGATGTTACCGAGCCGCGACCGTAAGGGATCGGTCCATGCTAGAATGCCCCTCTCGTGCACAAATACTCTCTCCGCGCGGAGCTGACCGCCGAATTCCTGGGCACCCTGATCCTGATCCTGCTGGGCAACGGCGTGGTCGCCATGGTGGTATTGTTCGGCAATGGCATGGCGGGCGAAATCGTGCACGGCGGGTTCACCAACATCACCATCGCTTGGGGACTGGCGGTAACCATGGGCTGCTACACTGCCGGCCGCATTTCCGGCGCGCACCTGAATCCTGCGGTGACCATCGCCTTCGCCATCTTCCGCGATTTCCCCTGGCGCAAGGTCGCGCCGTATATCCTGGCGCAGGTGGCCGCCGCGTTCCTGGCCTCCGCGCTGGTGTTTTGGAACTACCTGCCGGCCTTCCGCGCAACCGATCCCCACCTGGATCACACCGCCGGCGTCTTCACCACATTCCCGGCGTTCCCTGAGGTTCCTACCGCGGGCCTGCTCGATCAAACCATCGGGACCGCCATTCTGCTGTTCATGGTGATGGCGCTCAGCGACGCGCGCAATCAGCCGCCCGGCGCGAATCTGACGCCGGTGCTGGTGGGCGCCGTGGTGGTCGCCATCGGCATGTCGTTCGGCGGGATGCACGGCTATGCCATCAACCCGGCGCGCGATTTCGGCCCGCGCCTGTTCACCGTGGTCGCGGGATTCAAGAACAACGGCCTCACCGACGGCAGCCTGGTCTTCTGGGTGCCGATCGTCGGGCCTATCCTGGGCGGCATCCTCGGCGCCGCCGCGTATGATTGGGGCGTGCGCCGTTACCTGCCGCTTACTGAAAATTGACTTCTACCTGGTAGTAGAAGATGTCGGTGATAATCCCCTGATCCAGACCGGTCGCGCTGAAAACCGTTGGATTGTCGTATTGTCCGATCGAAATGAAGCCTATCGGATACGCGCCCCCTCCAGCGTACAGGCCGCTAGGCGGTAGCGTGGAGAGCACCCAGACTGGCCAACGGCTATGCGGTTGTCGCCAGCGACACCGGCCACACCGGCGGCGATGCCAGTTGGGCTCTGGGGCACCCCGAGAAGGTCGTCGATTTCGGGTACCGCGCCGTTCACGAAACCACCGTGCTGGCCAGGACCATCCTGCGCGCCTTCTACAATAGTTCGCGGGCGCTCCGGCCACGATGCCGTCATAATCCTCCGGGTAACGCGGCGCTTCCATCAGCCCTTGACGGCCGCCGTTGGAGCAACTGCAGAAATAGGAATAGCGCAGCGGGCGCTGTGGTCGCACCTGATGTCCGGTTTCGCCTGGGATGTGCAGTCACTCAACGCTCCCGGCAGTTATTCCTTCCGCCAAGTTGAAAGCCATCGAAGCCGCGGCCTTCGCGGCATGCGATGCGCGCGACGGGCCGGCCGACGGCCTTATCGACGATCCGCGGAAATGCCATTTCGATCCTGCCGTGCTGCTGTGCAAAGGGCCGGAATCCGACGCCTGCCTCAGCGAACCGCAGGTGGCCGCCCTCCGCAGGATTTATTCCGGACCTAAGAACGCCGCCGGCAGCGTCTCTCCCGGATACCTGCCCGGCGGCGAAACCGGCCTGCTGGGTTGGTCTAGTTGGATTACGGGAGCCGGTCCCGGCAAGGCGAACAGGCGCGTTTCGCCACGCAGTACTTCGCCAACATGGTCGCCGGCGGTCCTTCCTTGGACGTAAACCGTTTCGATCCGGACCGCGACGCCAAGGCGGCTGACGAAAAGACCGCGGCCGCGCTCAACGCCACCGAGGCAAATCTGAAAGCATTTCAATCCCGCGGCGGTAAGTTGATCCTGTATCATGGCTGGAGCGACGCGGCGATCGCGCCGGAGAATACCATCAACTACTATCAGAGCGTCGTCGGTGCGATGGGCCAAAAGCAGGCCGACGGCTTCGTGCGGTTGTTCATGGCCCCCGGTATGCAGCACTGCTTCCTGGACCCCGGTCCGAATAGCTTCGGCCAATTGGCGCCGGCCACGCCAGCCGACACGCAGCACGATATTTCGCTGGCGCTGGAGCAATGGGTCGAAAAAGGCATCGCGCCGGATTCCATCATCGCGACCAAATACAAGTCCGACTTTAATCCCGCCGGCGGTGTGGCCCGAACGCGTCCCCTGTGCGCGTATCCAAAGGTAGCTCGCTGGAACGGCAAGGGCAGCGTCGACGAAGCTGCCAACTTCACTTGCGCGGCGGAAGCGGCGGCACCCAATTTACGCTGACTTCGGCAGGAACCAGGAGCGACGGGCGATCCCTTCGGGACTATCTCTGGCGCCAGCATCGAAGGTCTCCTCGAATCGAACGAAATGGAGAAGGGAGGCCGCCGCAGGCCGGGGGCCTGCCCCACAAACTTGGGCACGAGTGCCTGCGCTACGTTCAGTCGCAAACGATTTCATTCAACAGCACGGAAGGTGTATGGACAATTCGACTCCTTCCCGAGCCGCCATGCGCAAGATGTTGCGATGGGATTGCTGAAATCGTTCGCGCAGCGACGCGAGCTGTTTCACGTCGCGAACTTCTTTCAGAGCGCACCTCAACTCGGCTATGGTTAGACTCGCACCCAAAGGCCTGCCGGCGGGATCAGGCGCGAAAGGTTCGCGATAAAGAGACTCATAGAGGCAGCCGAGCAGGACATTATCATAAGCAGCAATCAGGCACGCCGGGCGTAATATGCTCACGACTGGATCGAAGGCCAGTGGTACCCCGAAAGTTTACCGTGTGGCGCGACGACTCATCTCCGTCGACATTGATGCCGATCTTTCCGCCCTTGACCAACTCCCTTACCGCAAAGTCTCCCGGTTGCAGATTGACTCCCCCCGGCCAATTCTCTGGAAATTCATACCGGCAGGCGAGGGCCGGCGCAGGCAGAGCGCGGTAGCTCTCGGCGCGGCATAACAGCGCAAATATAGCGGGCGCGCCTTTTCGCGGCACGAAGGAAACGGCCGCCACGCTTGGATCGGTAAATGCTTCGAAATAAGAGGCGACCCAGTCACCATCCAGGATGAAGGTATCGGCGTCGAGAAAAAGGACGAAATCACACAGCGCGTGCAAGGTCGCATCATAGAATTCCATGAAGTCGCGCATCCCTGGTCCGCTGCGGGTGAAGCGGACTCCCGGAAACAGATGTGGAAGGAATCGATCTGCGTTTGCGTCGCAAAAGATATTTGTCTCCACTGTTAGGCGGAGGCGCCCGAATTCCGGCGCGAGCTCGCGCATCACGAATCGATGCCACAAACGCGCCAAATCAGGATACCGATGGGGGCTGGCGATCAGCAGGCGTGTCGCCTCTGGAATGGTAAATGCCGTTGCGATCAAAACCGCCCTCCCAGGTCCCGCTCAGCCATGCGCCGCCCCAGAAGATTCCGCCCAGGAAGATGCCGCCCACGAACTGCCCCGATCGAAACATACCGCCGGTGAACAGTCCAGCCTCAAAAAGCCCTCCGTCCCACGCGCATTCGAATAATGCGGCGCCCCGGTTGACCGTGCCGGAGCCGAACTTTTTCCGAATGTGCAACTCGCCGGGTCCTAAGATCGACATGTCGCTCATGGCATGCAGAGCTTTATTTTGACACTATTTGCGCAGCGAGATTGGGTTCTATTGAAGCAATGGTTCGCGAGGGCCGCGCGCCAATCCCCCGCGGACGCGCGGACTGCCGATCAGCCTCCGAAAGAGCGGCGCATAACTGGCTCTCTGCCGATTGAGCGCTGCAGTGCCTCTGCGGCTCTGTGATGTGCCGCCCCCCAAGAACCCGAGCGCAGAGTCGGGCCATTTCGGTTTGTCTTTCAAACCTCCCACGGTGCCGACGACCGCGCGCCGCAGGTTGTGGTAGGCTTGAACTGGCCATAAAAACCAGACGAACCGAGCGGCCTGCATGGTTTTTCAGCCGCAGCTTAGTCCGCGGTGGCTTTTCGCCAAGGACGGGTGCGATGGTTCCTCTTACGGTAGGGTCTGCAAGCATTTACTCCGCGGCGCGCAAGGTGGCTGGCACGTTCGTTCTACTTTGGGCAGCGGCCACATTTGCCGCGCAGGCTCAAACTTTCACTACGCTCGTTAGCTTCAACTACACGAACGGCGCCTACCCACAATCGATGTGCCTCGTCCAGGGGAACGCTCAATGACGGCATTATCTTCAAAATGACTCCCGCAGGCACGCTGACAACACTGTACAGCTTCGACTATGCGGATGGCTATGCGCCGCAAGCCTCGCTGGTTCAGGGCACGAAAGGGAGCTTTTATGGAATGGCCGTATCCGGCGGCGCTTACGGCTATGGCACAATCTTCAACATCACTCCGGCAGGCGACCTGACGACTCTGCACAGCTTCAATGCGACTGACGGCGCTTATCCGTTTGGCGGATTAATTCAAACCACTAATGGGACACTCTATGGGACGACATCGGAGGGCGGCGCCAGCGGTATCACAGGCAATGGCACAATCTTCAAAATCACGCAGGGAGGGGCACTCACGACGATGTACAGCTTCGACCCCACCGACGGCTCGTCTCCTAACGGGCTGATTCAAGCCACTAATGGCAGGTTCTACGGGACAACCAGCGCAGGCGGGGCCAGTAGCTGGGGCACAGTTTTCACCATCGACTCTACCGGCGCGTTGACGACTCTGCACAACTTTGACCAGGCTGACGGGGCGGGTCCCGACGGTGGAGTGATTCAAGCCACAGACGGGAATTTCTACGGGACAACCGCAACGGGCGGCGGCCCCTATGGCGACGGGACAGTATTCAAAATTACCCCTGCGGGCGTGTTGAGTACCCTGCACAGCTTTACCGGGGCTGACGGCGTTGGCCCGGACGCAGGGCTCCTTCAAGCGACCGACGGGAATCTTTACGGGACGACCCTGCAAGGCGGGACCCAGAACCTGGGTACGGTCTTCCAGATTACCTTGGGTGGGACGCTGACTACGCTGCATAGCTTCGAGAATAGCGACGGCGCGGAGCCCTCGGCGGGGCTGTTTCAAGCAACCAACGGGAACTTCTACGGCACAACTTTTGCGGGCGGGGCCGTGGGGGTTGGAGTGGTCTACAGCACTTCGATGGGGCTGGGCCCCTTCGTGAAGCATAGGCGTTAAAGTATGGGCAGCCGACCACAAGCTGTTGGAAACGCAATCTGCGCCGCCTACACTACGTGGGGGCGCAGCCAATCGCGCGGCCGCTATTTTAACGCCTATGCCTTCGTGAAGACACTACCTACCGCGGGAACGGCGGGGGCGGCGGTCAAGATTCTGGGGACAAATCTGACCGGCGCGAGCAGCGTCAGTTTCAATGGAACGGCGGCAGCTTTCGCCGTCGTGTCGCCTTCCGAAATCACCACGACCGTGCCTACAGGAGCGAGCGCAGGGACGGTCCGGGTGACCACGCCGCGCGGCACCCTGTCGAGTAACGTGGCGTTTCGCGTGACGCAGTAATCTCAAGGCACGCCAGCCGACGCCTATGTGCCGCGGTTGGCTACAGTAGGCAGTATGCACATCGAAACGCTGGCTGTTCACGCAGGACGCCGCGCAGATCCCGCCACGGGCGCCGTCGCGCCACCCATATCGTTGTCGACGACCTTCGAAAGAGCGCCGGACGGCGAGTACCCGCTTGGATTCAGCTATTCGCGGGAGGGCAATCCCAATCGGCGAAGCCTGGAAGAGTGCCTGGCCGCGCTCGAAGGCGGGACTGAGGCGCTGGCGTTTCCTTCCGGCATGGCGGCGGTCAACGCCATTATTCAAGGTCTGGAGCCGGGCGACCACATTATTGCTCCAGACGATGTGTACTACGGAGTGAGGAAGGTCATCGGTGAAGTGTTCGGGAAGTGGCGGCTGGACGTGTCTTACACAGACATGACCGACTTAGAAGCGGTGAACGCCGGCATTCGTCCGAATACGCGCCTGGTTTGGGTGGAGACCCCGTCGAACCCACTGCTCAAGATCACGGACCTGCCCGCGATTGCCGCCATCGCCCGCCGGGCCAATGCTATCAGCGTGTGCGACGGCACCTTCGCGCCGCCCGTCCTGCAGCGGCCGCTCGAGTGGGGGATCGACATGGTTGTGCACTCGACGACGAAATATATCGGTGGACACAGCGACGCCATGGGCGGAGTGTTGATCACGAAATTCCAGAACTATCTGTTTGAGCGGGCACGCAAGTCCCAGCAGTCCGGCGGTGCGGTCCCTTCGCCCTTCGATTGCTGGTTGATCCTGCGCGGAGTGGACACGCTGCCGTGCCGTGTGCGGGTACAGTCGGAGAGCGCGGGCCGGATTGCCGCATTCCTGAAAAGACACGAGGCGGTGGAGGCCGTCCATTACCCAGGAATGGCGGACCATCCGGGTCATCCAGTTGCCGTACGCCAAATGGCCGGATTCGGCGGTATGGTTTCCATGCAGGTGCGGGGCACACGCGAGATGGCGATACGGGTGGGCGCGAAAGTCCGGATCTTCACCCGGGCAACCAGCCTGGGCGGCACGCATAGTTTGATTGAACATCGCGCGTCGATAGAAGGGCCTGACACGCGCACTCCGCAGAACCTGCTGCGCGTTTCCGTGGGGCTGGAGAATACGGAAGACCTGATCGGCGATTTGGAACAGGCGTTGAAGTGAGTGCTTAACGGCACGCCACGGACGATGCGGGTCTGGTGGAGACCCGCCGCAGGCGTGGACGCCTCAATGCCACTTAGTTCCAGGCAGACTCGATTCTGCACAAATCGTGGGGCGGACTTCCAGGTCCGCGCGTCGGCCACGGACGCTCTTCACTTACAGAATCAGCCTTATCCGGACTGGAGTCCTGCCCCACAATTAATGCAGGTGTCCGAGATTGAGAAATCTATGTGGCATTGGGCGGGGACGCCTGCCCCACGTGCGAAGGCGCCGGCAAGCGGTGGTAGAGTCGGAAGATGTCCGGCTGGAATCCGAATCAGTATTTGAAATTCGCGGAAGAGCGCACGCAGCCCTGCCGCGACTTGGCCGCGCGCATCGCCGTGACCAGCGTGCGGCGGGTGATCGATCTCGGGTGCGGACCGGGGAATAGCACCGCGGTGCTGCGCGACCGCTGGCCGGATGCCGAGTTTACCGGTCTGGACAGCTCCACGGAGATGATCGAGCGCGCGCGGCGAGAGTATCCGGAACAGCGCTGGATGACCGGTGACATCTCCGCGTGGGCCGCGGGCAACGATGGGCAGTTCGATGTGGTGTTCTCGAATGCCGCGATGCAGTGGGTCGACGACCACGCGGCCGTCTATCCCCGTCTTCTCGCTCGTGTCGCCGCGGGGGGCGCGCTGGCGATTCAAATTCCCGGAAACATCGATGCGCTGCCCCATGGGCTGATGCGCGAAGTAGCCGCGGGGCCAGAGTGGCGCCGCTCGCTCCCTCCGGAAAAGGTCCGCGAATGGCACCATCACGAAATGGAGTTTTACTACGACACGCTGGCCCCCCGGGCTGCCCGCCTGGACCTTTGGGCGACCGAGTATCTCCACATCCTGCCTGACGCCGAGGCCATCGTCGAGTGGTACCGGGGCACCGGACTGCGGCCGTTTCTGGAGGTTCTCGAAACCGACGCCGACCGCCGGCGCTTCACCGCCGACTACCTCGCAACGCTCGGGCCGCACTACCCGCCGCGCGCCGCCGGAGGCGTGCTGTTCCCCTTCCGGCGGATTTTTCTGGTCGCGTATAAGGGGTAGAAGATATGACGATCCCCAGTCTCCTCCTCAAGAAGCTGTATACGCTGGGCAGCCTGAAGAACACCGCCGCGGGAGTGCAGTTCTCCATCAAGAATCGGTTAAGCGATGCGGAGATCGTGGGCGTGAACGGCATCGCCATAAACGGCGAACCCATAGCTCTCGAAAAAGTCGCCGGCATCCTGGAGGATGGCCGCAGCATGCCGGTCTCGCAGGTGGATGCCGGGCATCCGCTACCGTTTCCGCTGCGTTCCGTGGTCACTATTCGAACCGGCGCTCCGCAGCTCGCCAAGGGCAAATATGAAATCGAAATCTCGGTCGAGACGCGCCCATTCGGCAAGCTGCAATTCAAGGTGGAAGACGCCATCTCGGACGCCGTCCGGCCGGCGGTCCACCTGCCGCGGGACGAAGGCGACGACTATTCCGCCGAAATCATCCGGGAACGGCAGGCGGTCATCCAGCAGTTGACGGGCATGCAGCCGCACCACATCGCGCGCTACTCTTTCGACCCGCATATCGCCAAGGGAAATTGCGAGAACTTCTTGGGCGTGGCCCAAGTGCCTATCGGTTGCGCCGGTCCGCTGCGCGTTTCGGGCGAGCATGCCGATGGCGAATTCCTGATCCCGCTGGCGACTTCCGAGGGCACGCTGGTGGCCTCTCACAACCGCGGCATCAAGGTGTTGAACGCTTCGGGGGGCGTCAAATCCACGGTGGTGGCGGACGCCATGCAGCGCGCACCCGTGTTCGTATTCGCCGATGCGCGCGCCGGACGCGAGTTCGTGGCTTGGGTGGAAGGCAATATCGGCCGCATCCGCGAGGAAGCCGAGGCTACCTCATCGGTGGCCAAACTGCTGTACGTCGATCCATATCTCGCCAACAAGTTTGTGTATCTGCGTTTTAACTTCACGACCGGCGACGCGGCGGGCCAAAACATGGTGGGGCGGGCGACATTCGCGGCCTGCAGTTGGATTCTGGACAATTACGCGGGCGTCGCCAACTTCTACCTGGAGTCCAACTTCGCTACCGACAAGAAGGCCTCGCAGATCAACATCATGCGCACGCGCGGCGAGCGGGTGACGGCGGAAGCCACCATCCCGCGCGACGTGCTGATCGAACAGCTTCGGGTCGAGCCGGAGAAACTGGTGTATCATTACGGCGTGGCCAACGTGGGCGCGTTCCTTTCGGGCGCGAACAACAATGGCGCGCAGTCCGCCAATGGCATCACCGCGATGTTCATCGCCACCGGGCAGGACGTGGCCAACGTCGCCGAATCGTCGGCCGGGATTCTTTACGCCGAACTGACGCCCGCGCGCGACCTATATCTTTCGCTCACGATTCCGTCGCTGATCGTCGCCACCTACGGGGGCGGAACGGGCCTGGCGACCCAGCGCGAGTGTCTCGAAATGCTGGGCTGCTACGGCAAGGGCAAGGTGAACAAGCTGGCCGAGATCATTGCGGGCGTGACGCTGGCCGGGGAGATTTCGCTGGGCGCGGCCATCTCGTCGTCTGACTGGGTGTCGAGCCATGAGAAGTATGGCAGGAACCGGTAAAGCGGCCGATTTCGAGGCAGTATTCGGGCGCCTGCGCTCCATGCTCGCTGCTCACGCGGGAACGCTGGCGGCCAAGGAGGCGGTCTATAAGTGAGGGGCATGGAAGGATTTCCGGAGAGGGCGCCACGAACAGGCCGGCGTGGACGCCGGCCGCAGGACTGGAGTCCCGCCCCACCAAATTAGAATTATGGCCATTGCAGCCGGGCGATGCGGCCGCCAGGACCGACCGCCCACACTGCTTCATTCCCGGACACGCTGATGGCGTTGTACGCGCCACTATCGAAACGCGTCCAGCCCCGGCCCCCGTCGCGCGAGACATCGGAGCCGGAAGTTCCTACGGCGATCCACAGCTTGTGCCGTGGAACAAACGCCACCGCGGAGCGATAGCCGTTGGGGTGGGCGTCGGCGGGCTCGGCCCAAGTGCGACCGCCATCCGAGGTTACGGCCAGGTTGCCGGAGCCGTCGCCGGGCTTGCCGTAATCTCCGCCCACCGCGACGCCGTGAAGCGGGTCTGCGAAAGCGAGCGAGAAGATTCCCGCCCCGGCCGAGTCGTGGCGCAGCGGAGTTTCGGCAACGTCCCAATCCTGACCGCCATTGCTTGAATGAAACACGCGGGCGCCGGATGGTCCGCCGGTGCCGAACCACACTTCGCGTTTACCGCGCACCAGCAGACACGAGTTACTGGCGGCAAATGCGCCCTCGTTCGGAAGCGCCGCGGGTAACTTACGCCGCTGCCAGGTTTGTCCGCCATCCCCAGTCGTCAGGACGACGAACTGCCCATCCATCGGGTCACCGAGTAGGATGCCACGGCGCGCATCCCAAAATGCCAACGCGTCGAAGAAGCCGCCGGCATCCGGATTGGTGTAGAGCGGCGACCAATGTGCGCCGCCGTCGGCGGTCCTGTATAGACGCGACTTCGCTCCCGGCCCGCTGCTCATTAACCATGCGGTGCGGCTGTCCAACGCGCGGACGCTGCGGAAGTCCAGATCGCCGGCGCCCAGCACCACGACGGCGTGCCAGGTGGCGCCGCCATCCAGAGTGCGCAGACACGTGCCGCCCGCACCACTGGCCCAAACCACCGTTTGGCTGACGGCATCCACGCCGCGCAAGGA
>Ga0181534_10002036_pt1 | contig 12829 bp, 9 predicted proteins | sample PEATcosm2014_Bin_37_FD_119758 | JGI IMG/M metagenome (GOLD analysis project Ga0181534, IMG submission 119758) | Peatland microbial communities from MTU Mesocosm Facility, Houghton, MI, USA - PEATcosm2014_Bin17_10_metaG | ecosystem: Environmental > Terrestrial > Soil > Wetlands > Peat | place...
CCCAGGCGGTCGCGAAAGCCGCCGCGCAGAGGGAAGCCAACGCAGAGGCGTTCTGGCAGTACTGCAAGCAAGTAGGCGAAGCGGCCGCATACGGCAGGCCGCCGCCGCCGATGCCTGCATTTCTGAAGATAGCTGACGCGTAACGACGACCGAGCCATTCAGCGCGAACACTGGCGCGGAGCCCTCGGGCCCAGCGTTCCGCGAGGCTTTGGTCTTCGAGTACCGGTAACCATCAGGCCCGTCGGGATCGGCAGGGTCGATCGTGCCGCAGGATACCCTGCTGTTCGTTCGGCAAGCGGCGAGCGAACTCCGATTTTGAGATAGGTTCTGGTTACGTGCCGAGTTGCGCGGCCAGTGCCAGGCAGTTGGCGGCGTTGAAATCTGCTGGGCGAACTGTTGCCGGCCAGGCCTGATCCGTTCGATTCATCCAGGCCGTAGGCAAGCCGGCGGCGCGGCCGGCTTCAACATCCAACAATGGATCATCACCAACATACAGAACCTCCTGCGGCTCGAGCCCGAGATCCTGCACCAACCGCTGGAAACACCGTGGATCGGGCTTCGCGGCGCCGATCCCCCGCGCATTGAGGGAAACACTGAACAGCTCCGCGACACCGATTCGCGCGAGATCCGCATTGCCATTGCTGAGCGTCGCAAGCGCGTAGCGGGTACCGAGCCGCGCCAATCCCGGGCGCACGTCTGGAAACAGATCCAGCTGGTTGCGCTCCGCAATGAAAATTTCAAAGGCCTGCTCGGATACGCTCTCGTCATAACCAAATTCGCGCGCGTGCTGCGCAAGCGAAGCAATTCGCAGGTAGGTGAAGTCGTGGGCGTTGTGCGGCTCACGCTGCGCCAGGGCCAGCCGCGAAGCCCGCAGGTCATCGAGGGACAAACGTTCGGGGATACGGGGACAGTTCACCCGCAACCATTCCAACCAGCGGGCCTCCGCCCGCGCGATCACCGGATCGACTTCCCACAGGGTATTATCCAGATCAAAGGCGACTGCGCGAATCATGCGCCCATCATAATCGAAGGGGATTCATGTGATTGGATTTCTTCCTCTGCTTGCAGCGACGGCCGTGTCGGCGGCGCAAGTATCACCACTCTCGGTAGATGATCTCGTCAGGATCAAGCGCGTATCGGATCCACAGGTTTCTCCAGATGGACGGTATGTTGCATTTGTTCAGCGCGAAACAGACATGGAAGCAAACCGTGGCCGCACGGATGTCTGGCTCCTCGATCTCACACACAAGAATGCGATGCCTCTGCGACTCACGCAGAATGACGCCAATGATTCCAGCCCGCGCTGGGCTCCCGACAGTCGAACGATCTATTTTCTGTCGACGCGATCCGGAAGCTCGCAGGTGTGGCGCATCTCACTCTCAGGCGGTGAAGCCGCCCGGGTTACCGAATATCCCCTCGACATCGGCTCACTGAAAGTGTCACCCGATGGCAATCGCATTGCCATCAGCATGGAAGTGATTCCCGAGTGCGCGGATCTGCGCTGCACACATGACGAACTCGCGGCGCAGGAGAAGAACAAAGCAACCGGTCGCGTTTACGACCGGCTGTTCGTTCGACAGTGGGATACCTGGTACAACAAAGCGCATTCGCATCTGTTCGTGGCGCGAATCAACGCTGACGGCAAGGCGGACTTGCCGCTGGATCTCACCAAGTCGCTCGACGCCGATGTTCCTTCGCGGCCATTTGGCGGCGACGAGGAGTTTGCCTTCAGCCCCGACGGCAGCCGGCTGGTATTTTCTGCGCGCATTGCCGGCCGGACCGAAGCCTGGTCTACCAACTACGACCTGTACGAAGTGCCGGTGGATCATGCGGCGAGTCCTAAAAATCTGACCGAGGCGAACCCGGCCTGGGACACGCAACCGGTGTTCCTGAAGAACGGCGATCTCGCCTATCTGGCGATGGACCGGCCCACGTTCGAAGCCGACCGCTTTCACGTCGTGTTACGAGATGCGAAGACCGGCACAACCAAACCGCTGACGGCGGGTTGGGACAGGTCGGTCACTCAACTGCGCGCCAGCGGCGATGGCCGGCAGCTGTTGGTCACAGCGGACGACATTGGCCAAGCGTCACTGTTCTCGATAGATGTGACCAACGGCACGCCTCGCAAGCTCGTGGGTCCCGGGCACGTCAGCAACTTCAGCGCCGCGCAGGGCTCTGTAGTCATTGCCTGGGAAAATCTAGGTGCACCGGCCGATCTGTTTGCGGTGCCCGCCGGCAGCGGCCCACCGCAGCGACTCACGCAGGTCAACGAACCGTTGCTCGGGCGACGCAAGCTGAGCGAATTCGAACAGTTCAACTTCAAGGGTTGGAATGATGAAACGGTGTACGGTTACGTCGTCAAACCTTACGGTTATCAGCCCGGCAAGAAGTTTCCGATTGCCTTTGTCGTCCACGGCGGACCGCAGAGCAGCTTCCAGAACTTCTGGACGTACCGTTGGAACGCCCAGGTGCTGGCGGGCGGCGGCTACGGCGTGGTGATGATCGATTTCCACGGGTCGCCGGGCTACGGCCAGAAATTCACCGACTCAATCAGCATGGATTGGGGCGGCAAGCCGTTGGTGGACCTACAGAAGGGATTGGAGGCGGCCGTGACAAAGTATCCATGGCTCGATGCAGAGCGTGCCTGCGCATTGGGCGGATCCTACGGCGGCTACATGATGAACTGGATCGAAGGCGCGTGGCCCGACCGGTTCCGCTGCATCGTCAACCACGACGGCGTGTTCGACAACCGGATGATGTACTACTCCACGGAGCAGTTGTGGTTCAACGAGTGGGAGAACGGCGGCCCCTACTTCGAGAACCCGCAGGGTCACGAGCAATTCAATCCCGTGAACCTCGTGGCAAAATGGCACACGCCGATGTTGGTCATCCACGGGGAGCAGGATTTCCGGATTCCCTACGACCAGGGGCTCGCGGCCTTCACAGCGCTGCAGCGCCGCGGGATCGAGAGCCGGCTGATCATCTTCCCCCACGAGAATCATTGGGTGTTGCAGCCGGCAGACGCGGTGCAGTGGTATCAGAATGTGCTGGGTTGGCTGGACCAACACCTGAAGAAGTAGTTAGTCCGCGTCGCGCGACAGCCGGCGGAACCGATAAAACGGGTCGGCTGTCGGCGCACCGATCAGGTGACCGGACTTGTCTACAGCCTGCTCGGAGGTCGCATACTCTGTCGGGCCCAGTTGAGCTTTCAGCTCGATGGCCGCGACCCCGATGCCGACCACCCGGTTGTGACACGTCTTGGCCTCGTTGGCACCTTCGAAGAGCCCCGATTCGGCGAGTTTCCAACGCAGGCTGCACCCCTTAATCGAGTGCACGTCCTGGGTCATGATCCCTTTGAACAGGTCGGGGGAGTTCTGGCCGTTGCGCCAGCGGTGCGGCTCGTTCAAGGCGAAGTCGGTCTGGACGATTTTCCCTTTTACCACGCCGAACATCACCACCTTCTGGCCCAGTACCCGGTTTGGATCACCGGCAACGCTTTCCTGCACGTAGAAGACATTGTCACCGAGCATGATGGCTTCGATGGGGACGATGTCGAGCACCAGGGCTTCATGAGACTTCAGGCCCTTCGCCGCTTCCTCCTGGACCTGGGCGGAGTTATCCCAGTGCCCGGGAAACATCTGGACGAGCTCCATGATCTGAACTTCCGGCTTGGGCTCCTTGGCGCCCGCACAGGCGGCGAACAGCAGACTCGCCACGGTCCAGCCGATCAGTGCTCTCAACATGACTCGCTCACCCCGTTTATCCATACTGGTCTATCCGTACTCGTCTATCCGTAAAAGGCCCGCCACTCCGCCCGGTACGATGTTCCCAGGCCCATGATCTTCTCCAACAGCTCCTCGTACCCTACCCCAGCAGCCCGCGCCGATTCTGCGAAATCCTCGGCAGCCTCGAGGTTCGGATTGGCATTGGCCTCGAGAACGTACACGGACCCATCCGGGCGGACGCGGAAATCCATGCGGGCATAGCCCGACAGCCCCAACGCGCGATAGATGCGCCGCGACAGCTTGTCGAGATTCGTGAGCACGGCCGGCGGGAGATCCTCAGCGGCGCGCGTCGTGATGCCGTACTTCGCCTGGTAGCGCTTGTCCCATTTGACCTTACGGGTGGCAATGGCGGGTAGCGAGTCGGGCATCGAGCCGAACACCATCTCCCACACCGGCAGGCGCGTGAGCCGGTCATTCCCCATGACACCGACATACAGCTCGCGCCCCTCGATGAACTCTTCGATCAACGCATCCGAGCCAACCTGCGTGTGAATGAATTCGACGCGCTCTATGAGCTTGGCGGCGTCATCGACCACCGACGCCTGGGCGATGCCGAGGGAGGCATCCTCCGTGGTCGACTTCACAAACAGGGGAAACTTCACCTTGCGCGGCACGTGGAAGCGGGCGCCGCGCGGGGCGATGAAAAACAGGGGAGTTGGAATCCGGTGGAAGGTCAGCAGTTGTTTGCACAAGGATTTATCGCGCGACAGGAGCAACCCCCGGGGATTGCAACCCGTGTAAGGCTGTCGCATCAACTCGAGAAACGCTACAACGTGCTGATCGTAGGTGACGATGCCGTTGAATTCCTCCAGGAGGTTGAATACGACATCCGGCTTCCAGTCGGCGATGGCGCTGCGCAGCTCCGTGAGACTGTCCAACACGCCCATGCAACGGACGTCGTGGCCGGCCTTGCGCAAGGTCGTGGTGACGTCGTACTCGGTTCGCCACTCTTCGATTTCCTTTTCCGTATGACCTTCGAGACTTTCTGGCGGCACCAAACTCTCGTGCATGACCACGAGCGTGCGCATTTTTTTCATAAGCGAAGTTGGGGGGTCTCGCCTTGGGAATAGAGCCGCGCGAGTCGTTCGAGCATCCAGCGCGCATGCCTCAGGGCATCACGCCGGCTGCCACGTACATACAACTTTAGTGACTCGCTGCGTTCGATGAGCATGCGCAGGATCTGGTGGAGGCCGTAATGCTCCATGACCAGCTCGCGCGCGACAGCGTTGACTAGTGGGATTTTGTTGGCACGCATGAGAGTGGATGCGCGCGTGGCCCCCTGACGCGGACGGTGCGTATCGAAAATTCTTTTTAAGATTTCGTCCGCGAGCCCGCGGCGGAATACATCGTTGCGGGCGAGACGCCGTCGATAGTGCTCGGCCAGCGTGCGCGTGTTGTGCTCGAGGGGCTCGATTTCGATCTTGTTGCGAACCGGGGCCCGTTTGCCACGCACGCTGGAGATCAACTCTTCGACGACATTCAACTTGTTGAACGCCGGCCAGTTGGCGTAACTGCGGCGCCAATCGGAGTTGGGTTTCAGCCAGACGGCGAAAGTTTCGGCGAAATCCTCGGTGGGATGTGCTTGCGCATACCATTCACCGAGGTGATGGACATAGCGGCGGCTGCCGGGCCGCGCAGTGTAATGATGGGGGTACTGCAGTGATGCAGGCCCAAAGACTTCGCGCCAGCGCTTGCGTCGACGGAGGCGGTAAGCGTTGTCGACGGCGTGGCCGGCCTCATGGCGGAGTATGCGCATGAACCACCGCGCATTGCCGCCTTCCACCTGGCGCATGATGTGGCGCTCGAGTTGTTCGAGGCGCGGATGGGCGAGGTAGAACGGCACGGCGATGCCGGGCACTCCGTCCGGAGAGAACCACTCTTCGGAGAGCCAGACGTGCGGACGAACCCCGATACCCCGGCCTTCGAGCTCGGAGTACAGGCGGTTCACTCGACGCATTAGAGGGGAGCGGTCGATGGACAGCTTCAGGTCGCAGAAACGCAGCGAGAGGATCTCTTCGTCAGACAGGCGCGTCCACGGAAGGGGGGTGGCCCGCTTCCTGGAATGGGGAGAGCGCCTAGCGGCGACGGCGCGACTGTGAGCGGCCTGTGCCAACGAACGGATTCCTTCTCGTGGTTGGCGCGAGAAGTTATCAAATGTGGACGGGGCTGTCTGCGGACATTTGGCCCCGAAGATTTTTCCAGCCGGGATGGGGAGTTGGGACCACAGCGGTCCGCGGACGGCGCGCGAATGCGCGGGGGGCTGCTTGCGCCCAGTGATCGGCACTGGACGCGGCCGACGGTCTAACTGCTGAGGCTAACGAGGGCGTGCGCGAGGAGGCGGTCGGCGATGCCTTCGATTAAATCCTTTTCGATCAGGCCACTGCGCCAGGACTGTGGGATGGCGCTTGCGCCGTAGTGCGCGCCGGCAAGTTGTCCACAGACGGCGGCAACGACGTCGGAGTTTCCACCTACGTTTGCGGCACGGAGGACAGCGTCGCGGTAGTTGTCCGTGGAGCTAAAAGCCCAGAACGCGGCGTTCAGCGCGGCAGCAGCGGTGTTGTTCACCTGGGCTGCGGCTTCGGTGATGGTGCCAGCCTCGGCGAGGATCTTGGCTTTGGATTGGCCCGCCAACGCACAGTTGAGCGCTCGGCCGAGCTTTCGGCACGCCTCCAGGACCGCCGGGGCCTGGCAGGTGATTCGCGAGGAATCTACTGACTGCTGTAGCGTCGCTTCCAGGGACGCGAAATAGAAAAGCGCGACCGCGGCGATTCGTGACAGCGGCTCGGGGTCGAGTTGCTCCGGATCGTGGGAGCCCGGGAAGACCATGCCACGGCGCCACTGCGCTAGCGCCAGGGAGCGGGCCGTGCTGGCGGTGATGCCAACGCATTGACCGGTCGAGGTCATGTAGCCGTTTTGCTGCCAGCGGCTGTACCGCTGGACCTGATCGCGGGCGTCGAAGCCGTCGCGTTCGAGGAGGCTCTCGGCTAGGCACAGAGCCATGGCCGTATCGTCTGACCAGGCACCGCGTGGCAGATCAAATGGGCCCCCGCCAAGCATGTCACCGACGGGGCTAAACGTCCCTGGACGGCGGAACTGCGTGGCAGCCGCCAGGGCGTCGCCTACTGCAAGGCCGAACAGCGTGCCCACGTAGCGTTCGCGAAACACACGCGCTGCGGCGAGGGTGTCGGAGTCCAGGAGCGGATCAGATTCAGCGGGTTGCTCAACTGCCACCGGAGACTGACGGATGGCTACGTCACGGGAGCTGGCACCGGATTCAGGTACGCGGCCAGACGCTGGCGGGACGCCGGCATGAGCCGCCAGCCCAGATCTGCCGCTCACGCGATCATCGCTCAATAAAGCCGCAGATTGATGCTCATTCGCCGGGGTTGGCTCCGGGCGCGAGACCAAGCCGCTGGGGCGAGCCGGTGGCTCGGCGGGGAATAGATCGGACTCAGCAGGGGGGGCGCCCAAGCCGTTCGCTTGCGAGGCGGAGCTCTCCAGGGAGGCTAGCCGTGCATCGACCCAGGCTGCTTCTTCCCCACCATTCGGAGCCGCGGTCCCGTGGCTGGACTGCGGCGGCAGCCGGCCCGCCATTGCGTCCGCAATTTCGGCTCGAATCGATGGTGCAATCTCGCCTTTCTGCAGACCGTCGCGGCGCGCACCGGGCGACGCCGTGGGTGCGGGGAGCGACGTGGGCACCGGGGGAGCCTTTACCTGGACATCGCCGCGCGCCACAGCAGCGCGAGCCTGTTCCGCGGCCGCACGCAAACCAGCACCGATTCCACCGGCGCGGCCTGCCGCACTAACAACCTCAGCCGACTGACCAGCCGCGGCACGAGCGTTCGCCGCAGCCGCAGTCTTCCCAGCCCCCAATCCCGCCGCAGCCTTACCGACGACCGCACCGCGAGGGCCACCCTCAGCGCCAAGCCCGCCAACGCCCGCACCGCGAGCGCCACCCTCAGCGCCAAGCCCGCCAACGCCCGCACCCCGAAGGCCACCCTCAGCGCCAAGCCCACCACCGCCCGCACCACGTAGACCGCCCCCAGCGACAAGCCCACCAACGCCCGCACCACCTAGGCCGCGCTCAGCGCCAAGCCCACCACCCCCCGCACCACGAGGGCCACCCTCAGCGCCGGGCCCACCAACTCCCGCACCACGGCGAAGGCCACTTTCAGTGCCAAGCCCACCAGCGCCCGCGCCAGCCCTGCCCCCATCCGCGCCGGCCAGCCCGCCGCCCGAAGCGAGCCTTCCAACACCTGGGTTTTGACCGCGAATGCCAGCCGACATCGACCCAACGGTAGCCACTGCCGTAGCCAGCGAGCTCAAGTCGAACCCACTATCCAGCGACGGCTGCCAATCGCGCACGAAGTGTGCCTGCGCATCCGTCTCCGGCACGAACGGCCAACTGCGCGAGCGGCGGCACTGTTGCCACAAGCGGTTCAACTCATCGATCGCGGCATTCCCCACCATGCCGCGCTCAGCAAGCAAACAACCAACAACCGTCCCCGTGCGCCCGATACCGGCCCGACAGTGCACATACACCGGCCGCCCCGCGCGCATCGAGTTGGCGATGTACTCCAGGATCTCGATCATCTGCGACCGCCCACTCGGCAGCCCGTGGTCCTTGATCGACTTGCGCGCGTACTCCACGTAAAACGGCAGAAACGTATCGTAGCGCAGCAGCTCGGTCGGCTTGGTCAGGTCAACAAAACACTCGATGCCCGCCGCCAACAGCTTCTTGAGCCGGTCCTTGGTCTTGTCACGCGTCGGGCCGTTGGGATGCTCGCCCGCGAGCAACAGCCCTGGCACCACCCAGTAGCAATTTCTCAACGGCAGTGTATGCGATGCGGCGTCAGGCTCGCTCATGGAATCCAACAAGGTCCGTGGCTCAGGCAGGTACGGCCAGTGAATCGAGCCGGTCGTCGAGCTCCGCCTCATCCTGCGCCGTCATATAGGCGCCCGACGCCGGCCGAGGCAACTCGGCGTCCCACGGCTCCGACGTCATATGCGACTCCGTCAGGGATGAAACACGGCGGGCGTCGAGCCCAGCGAAATCAAACCTGCGCGTGTCGGCCAGGTGGTCGAGCTCGACATTGCGCAGAGCCGAGAAAATCGTCTCCGTGCGCCCCGGAAAGGCGCGTTCCCAGTCGGCCAGCATCTGCTTGATGGCCACCCGCTGCATGTTGTCCTGGGACCCGCACAGCTTGCAGGGAATAATGGGAAACTCGCGACCGCGCGCGTAGCGCTCGATGTCGCGCTCAGCAACATACGCCAGCGGCCGGATGACGATGTGACGGCCATCTTCGGACAGCAGCTTCGGAGCCATCGCCTTCAGGCGGCCGCCGAAGAACAGATTCAGGAACAGCGTCTCCACAATATCGTCGCGATGATGGCCAAGGGCTATCTTGGTCACACCGTTCTCGCCGGCGAAGCGATACAAAGCACCCCGCCGCAGCCTGGAACACAGGCCACACATGGTGCGGCCCTCGGGAATTACACGTTTGACGACGCTGTAGGTGTCCTGTTCGATCACGTGGTATTCAACACCGAGATCGGCCAGGTAGGCCGGCAGCACGTGCGCCGGAAAGTCAGGTTGCTTCTGATCGAGATTCACCGCAATCAGATCGAAGTGAACCGGCGCGCTGCGCTTCAATGACAACAGGATGTCGAGCAGCGTGTAGGAATCCTTACCGCCCGACACACACACCATCACCCGATCGCCCTCGGCAATCATGCCGAAGTCTTCGATGGCTTTGCCCACACGCCCACGCAGGTGGGCCTGCAGCTTGTGAAAGGTACGGGAAGGCTTGGATTCAGCGCCGACAGTCATATCGACAATAATATCAGTCGCTGACCCAAACCATCAGGCGGCTGCGACGCTTTGTGCGCTCTCCAGGTACTTCGACTCTACATAACGTATGAACGACACCGCCGACAGTGGCTTGCCGGTAGCGTCCTTCAGGAGGTCCTGAACCGGCACTTTCGCACCGAGCCCATGCACATGGGTGCGCAGCCAGCCGAGCAGCCCTGAGAACTCACCCCTCGACAACTGCTCATCCAGCTCGGGAACATCCGTGCGGAGCGTTTCGTAGAGTTGTGCCGCAATCACGGCGCCCAACGCATAGGACGGGAAATAACCGAAAGATCCAACCGCCCAATGGATGTCCTGCAGGCAACCGTCGGCATCATTCGTCGGGCGAATTCCCAACCTCTGCTCCATCCCGTTATTCCAGGCCTCGGGCAGATCGCGGACCCGCAGCTCGCCGCTCAGCAACTGCTTCTCCAACTCGTAGCGAAGCATGATGTGCAGCGGATAAGTGAGCTCATCGGCATCCACACGGATCAACCCACGCTGTACCTTGGTCAGGTGCGCGTAGACGTTTTCAATTTCCCACTCGGGACCACTGACCCCGAAGTGCTTCAGAAACAGCGGCTGGACATAGCGGACGAACGGTCGGCTGCGACAGAGAATCATCTCCACCAGCAGTGACTGACTCTCCTCCAGGGCCATGCCCCGGTCGCGTCCCACAGGCTGATCGCGCCAGTCCTGCGGCAGCCCGAGGTCATACAACGCATGGCCGGTTTCGTGAAGCGCACCCAACAGACCCGAGAACGGCTCATTCGGGTCGAGACGTGTGGTGACCCTGATGTCGCCGGGCACGCCTTCGGTAAACGGATGCTCGCTTTCATCGAGTCGGCCCCGATCGAACGGGAAACCCATCGCTTTCATGACTTCGACGATGATCGCCTTCTGCTTGCCAGGCGGGAACTTGCCCGTCAGCGGCGGCAAAGGCCGGGTTTCTTGCAAGGCGATCGCTTCACGGATCAGAGACGGCAAACGCCGCCCCAACGCCTTGAACATCGCATCGATGTCGGCGGTGGTGATTCCAGGACTGAACTCGTCGACCAACGCATCGTAAGGCGCGAGATTCAGCGCCTGTCCGAGCAACGCCGCCTTGTCGCGGACGAGATTGACGACTTCTTCGAGATGAGGCGCAAAGACTTCGAACTTGCCCTGCTGACGAGCTTCGAGCCATCGAGCCTCGGCACGTGACGCAGCCTTCGTGAGGCGCGAGATCAAAGCGACAGGAGTAGCAATCGCGTGATCACGCTGACGACGCATCTCGCGGAGATTGGCGACCTGCCAATCGACCAGACCCTGGCTGTTCGCCTGGGCACGATCCAAAAGACGGATGATTCGCGGAGCAGTCAGCAACGCGTGATGCTCAGTTTCGAGCGCCGCGAGCTGTTCGCCTCTGACGTCTGCACTGCCACGCGGCATCATCACCGCCGCATCCCATCGCAAGAGCGAAAGCGCTCCGCGGAAGGCATGAAGGCGTTTGAACTCCTGTTCGAGCTGCTTATAAGGTGACGCTGACATTGGTTTGATACCCGGTCGCGACTCGCCGGATTGCGGGGCGCGAACTGAATGACCGGACGGTAGTTTACCAGCGGGCTGCGGCCAAGCTTGCGCCCGTCAGAACATAATCAAACTAAATCAAATACTTGGATCTGCGCGACGGTGATTGACACGTCGCTGGCGGGCCGCCGGATTTTACATATTCTGTGACAATCCGGGCAGCGCTTTCCAGGCCAGCATGGCGCGTTTCCGATCGGTTCCCCAGTGATAGCCACCGAGACTTCCGTCCTTGCGCAACACCGTGTGACAGGGAATCAACCAGCCGACGGGATTGGCACCAACAGCGTTGCCGACGGCGCGTGTTCCCGTTCGGGTTCCGATAGCATCCGCGATGGCTGTGTAAGTGGTCCGCGCCTGACCACCCAGATCGACAAGTGCCTGCCACACTTTGAGCTGGAAGTTTGTACCGCTGACGCTGACCTTCACACCGGGCTCGCCCTCTCCTGCCCAGATTTGGCGTGCGATCTTCGCGGCGCGCAGATCGTCCTGCTCCAATGTCGCGTCCGGCCACTGCTCTCGAAGCTCGCGAACCGCTGACTTCTCCTTACCTGCTTCAACAAACGAGAGATGGCATATGCCTCGCGCCGTCGCAGCCAACAACGCTCTTCCGAACGGCGTATCGCTGAAGCCGTAGTGGATGACGGTGCCGCGGCCTTGCAGTTTCAGCTCGCCAGGGGTCATTGCATCGAGGGTGACGATGAGATCGTGCAGGCGGCCCGGACCCGACAGGCCGACTGAGTAGGCAGCGTCGAGCACCGAAGGGTGAGTGAGCAAAGCATCCTTCGCCGCATTGCCCGTCACGAAAGCCAGGTACTGTTTCGGGGTAACACCGGCCCACCGGCGAAACAAACGGTTGAAATGAAACTCGGACAATCCCGCATGCGAGGCAATATCGGCAAGCTTGGGCTGCTCATGGAAGCGCGCCTCGATGTAGCCGATCGCGCGGGCAATCCGCGCGAAGTCGCGACTATCGACGAAGGTAGTTTCCTGGGAAATCATTCGGCACATGATAGGGAGCGAACGGGCCCCGTAGCGACCCGATTCTTGCTCGCTACGGCGCAGCGCGGATGCGAAGCGCCATCCGCTACACTTGGCGGCCCATGCAGAAGCAAGCCTGGACTTGGACCACGACCCGGTTTCCCCAGCCCGCACGGCTGGTGCGGTGGGGGCACTTCGGAGTTCCGGTGCTGATTTTTCCGACAGCCGGCGGGGACTTCGAGGAGATCGAGCGCTTCCAGCTCGTAGCCGCGCTGGGGCCACTGATCGACAACGGTCGCATCAAGGCGTACTCGGTGGACGGGCTCGCCGCGCGAGCATGCCTCGCTGGCTCAGCCCGTATCGACGACGGCTTCGACTCTTTCTTATACGAGGAAGCGCTGTCACGGATTCGGTCGGATTGTCAGGACGCGCGAATCGAGCCGATTCTGGCCGGCGCAGCGCTCGGCGCGGCTACGGCCGTGGGCACCCTCTGCCGACATCCGGATTCCTTTCGAGGCGCAATCGGTATGAGCGGTGTGTACAACGATACGATCAATTGCGTGGCCCCGATGAAAGGGCGCTTCGTTATCCTGGGCAGCGGTGCCGGCGACTATGAGAAGCCGCATGACTCCGAAGTCCTGGCGGA
>Ga0181534_10002039_pt1 | contig 12822 bp, 9 predicted proteins | sample PEATcosm2014_Bin_37_FD_119758 | JGI IMG/M metagenome (GOLD analysis project Ga0181534, IMG submission 119758) | Peatland microbial communities from MTU Mesocosm Facility, Houghton, MI, USA - PEATcosm2014_Bin17_10_metaG | ecosystem: Environmental > Terrestrial > Soil > Wetlands > Peat | place...
CACCGAGATGGGCGCGCCCATCAGCCTCGCCAGGGGCTCACAGACCAAGATCGGCGTCGGCCACATCAGCGCCATGATCGAGGTGCTGAAGACCTTCAAGTTCGAGGAAATGCACGGCACCACGCGTCTGGTGCAGGAACCGGTCGGCGTGTGTGCGCTGATCACGCCCTGGAACTGGCCGATGAACCAGGTCGCCGCCAAGGTGGTTCCGGCGCTCGCCGCGGGCTGCACCATGGTGCTCAAACCGTCCGAGTATTCACCTTTCAGCGCGATCTTGTGGGCCAAGGTGATGCACGAGGCGCGGGTGCCCCCCGGCGTGTTCAACCTGCTCAACGGCGACGGTCCGCATGTGGGCGCACCGCTCTCCTCCCATCCGCAGATCGACATGGTGTCCTTCACCGGATCGACCCGCGCCGGCACCGAGGTGGCGCGCAATGCCGCCGCTTCGGTGAAGCGCGTGCACCAGGAACTCGGCGGCAAATCGCCGAACGTGCTGCTCGATGACGCCGACTTCGAGCGTGCGGTGACCAAGAGCGTGCTGCACGTGTTCCAGAACTCCGGCCAGTCGTGCAATGCACCGACCCGCATGCTGGTGCCCGCCGCGCGGCTCGGCGAGGTCGAGGCGATTGCCAAGCGCATCGCGGCCGGCGTGGTCGTGGGCGATCCGGCCTCCGATAAGACCACCGTCGGCCCGGTGGTGTCCAAATTGCAATTCGACCGCGTCGAGGGCTATATCGAGAAGGGCATTGCGGAGGGCGCGAGGCTCGTCACCGGCGGCGCCGGCCGGCCGGAAGGACTGGACAAGGGCTACTTCGTGCGGCCGACCATTTTTTCCGGTGTGCGCAACGACATGACCATCGCGCGCGAGGAAATCTTCGGTCCGGTGCTGTGCATCCTGCCGTACGAAACGGAAGAGGAAGCCGTGCAGATCGCGAACGACACCCCGTACGGTCTCGCCGCCTACGTCTGGTCGAAGGACAATGCGCGCGCGCGGCGTGTCGGCGGTCGCATCCGCGCCGGCCAGGTGGCGCTCAACGGCGCCTCCGGGGACATGAAGACGCCGTTCGGCGGCTTCAAGATGTCCGGCAACGGCCGCGAATACGGCGAGTTCGGCTTGCGCGACTTCCTGGAGGTCAAAGCCGTCATCGGCGTCGACGCCGCGTGACCTCGCGCGGCCCTGCCGCCGACGGCGCCATACTGCGCCTCGAGAGCCTCGGAAAACGCTACCGGCCCGACGGGCCGGCGTTGTTCGAAGGGCTCGAGCTCGAACTGCGCCCGGGCGAGTATCTCGCCATCATGGGTGAATCCGGCGTCGGCAAGTCGACGCTGCTCAACCTCCTCGCGGGGCTCGATGCACCCGATACCGGGCGCATCTGGGTGGGCGGCACCCTGCTGTCCAGTCTCAGCGACGATGACAGAACGCTGCTGCGACGCTCCTCGGTGGGGTTCGTGTTCCAGGCATTTCATGTGCTGCCCTATCTCAGCGTCGAGCAGAACGTCTCACTGCCGCTCGAACTGATGGGCGTCGCCCGGGCGCAGCGTGTGCCGCGCATCGCGCGCATGCTCGATGCGGTCGGGATATCCGCCCTGGCGCACCGGCAGCCGCGCGAGCTGTCGGGGGGCGAATTGCAGCGTGTGGCGATTGCGCGCGCACTGATCCACGAGCCGCGTCTGGTGCTGGCCGACGAGCCGACCGGAAACCTCGACGCACGCACGGCGGCGGCGACCTTGAGCGTGCTGCGCAGCCAGATCAAAGCCCATGCCGGGGCCGGCATCCTGATCACCCATTCGTTGACCGCGGCGCAAAGCGCGGACCGCATCCTGATTCTCGATGGGCACGGATTGAAGCCCTGGGTGCCGGCCGCGTGAGCGGCGTCGCACGCGGCGGCGGTCATGGGCCCGTTTGGCGCGCGCTTCTGCTCTCGCAGTGGCTCGAGCATCCGGCGCGTCTGGCCGGCCTCATCGGCACCATCGCGCTCGGCGTCGCGCTCGGCGCCACCGTGTACCTGATCAATGGTGCGGCCCTGAATGAGTTCGGCCTGGCGACCAAGAAACTCATCGGTGAGGCGGACATCGTGGTGCGCGGTCCGCGCGAGGGCTTCTCCGAGGCGCTGTTCACCACGCTCGCGCACGATCCGGACGTCAGTGCGGCCAGTCCGGTCCTCGAACTCGAGGTGGCGCTGCCCGGGCGGCGCGACCCGCTCAAGGTGATCGGGCTCGACCCGTTCCGGGCGGCGGCCGTGCAGAGTGCGTTGATCGCGGACCTTGGGCGCAACGTCTTCGCGCTGTTCCGAACCGACGGAATCATCCTGAGCGCAAGTGCGGCGCACGCGCTGGCGCTGCGTGCCGGCGATGAGTTCGAGGTCATCGTCGGCAATGCGCCGCACTCTCTGCACGTTCTTGGCACCCTGTCCGAGAGCGCCTACTCCGAGCCGCTCGGGATCATGGACATTGCCTCCGCCCAATGGAGCTTTGCGCAAATCGGCCGTTTGAACCGCATCGACCTGCGGCTGCGTCCGGGCAGCAACGCCGAGACCTTTCGCAGCGCATTGAGCCTTCGCCTGCCCCCCGGGGTGCTCGCGGTCGCACCGGACGTCGAGCGCAATCGGACCGTCACCGTGACGCGCGCCTATCGCATCAATCTCAACATGCTGGCGCTGGTCGCGCTGTGGACCGGCGCCTTTTTGGTGTTTTCCACGCAATCCTTGTCGGTGCTGCGGCGGCGCCGCACGCTCGGGCTCCTGCGGGCACTCGGCGCAACCCGCGGTCAGATCGAGTTCGCCCTCGTCGGCGAGGGTGCGCTGTTCGGCCTCGCCGGCTCACTGCTCGGCGTTTTGCTCGGCGAATTCGCCGCCGCCGCCCTCACCCGGATGTTGATCGGGGATCTCGGCAATGGGCAGCTGCATGCCGAGGGCGCGACCCTCATCGGCGCGCCGTGGGCCATGCTCGGTTTCATTTTCATCGGCAGCGCCGCTGCGAGCGTGGGCGCGTGGCTGCCCGCGCGCAGCGCCGCGCGCGAGCCGCCGGCGCGCGCGCTCAAAGGCGGCGACGCGGATCCCGGGGCGCTCGTCAGAACCGGCTGGCGCGCCGGGGTCGCGATGCTCGCGGCCGGTGCCCTGCTCGCGCGCCTGCCGCCGGTGGCCGGTCTGCCGCTGTTCGGATATGCGGCCGTGGCCGCGCTGCTGTTCGGCGCGGTGCTCCTGGTGCCGATGCTCACGGTCCGGCTGCTGCGCCTGGCGCCGCGTGTCGATCATCCGGTGCCGGACACCGCGCTCGCCCAGTTGCGGGAGAACGTCGCCCTGTCCACCTTGAGTCTGGCATCGATCATCGTGAGCTTCAGTCTGATGGTGGCCATGGCCATCATGGTGTATTCGTTCCGGGTGTCCTTCGAGCACTGGCTTGGGTTATTGCTGCCCGCCGATCTGCAGATGCGCGAACCGCTCGGCAACGATACCGCCTACTGGTCGCCCGCGGATCAGGCGCGGCTCGCCGCCGCTGCCGGGGTGGCCCGCATCGAGTTTCGCCGCACCCGCCCGCTGCTGCTCGACCCGGATCGGCCGCCGGTGATCCTGATCGCGCGCAACGCGAGCACCGCCGCACTCATCGACGCATTGCCGCTGGTGCGCAGCCTGCCACCGGGCGACATCGGGAGCGGGGAACCGGCGTGGATCTCCGAGGCGTTCGCCGACCTGTACGGCTATCGGCTGGCAGATGAACTGTCCCTGCCGCTCGCCGGCCGCATGCAGCGCTTCAAGGTGGCGGGCATCTGGCGCGATTATGCGCGCAGCTTCGGAGCCGTCGCCATTTCGCGCGCGGCCTACGTGAACGCCACCGGCGATCGCAACGCGAACGAGGCGTCGATATGGCTCGACGGAAGCACGGATGCCGCCGCCGCCGAGGCCGCCCTGCGGGCCTGTCTCGAGCGCGGAAATCCCCCGGAGATTTTGACGAGCACGGCGCTGCGCGAGCGCTCGCTGCGCATTTTCGACCGGGCGTTCGCGATCACCTACGCGATCGAAGCCATCGCGGTGATCATCGGATTGACGGGAATCAGCTTCACCGCCAGTTCCACCGCGCTCGCGCGCCGCGCGGAGTTCGGCATGCTGCGCCACATCGGCATGCTGCCGCGGCAGATCCTCGGCATGCTCGGGAGCGAAGGGGTATTGCTCAGCGCCTTCGGCGTGGTGTACGGACTGGTGCTCGGGGCGGCGCTCAGCCTGGTGCTGGTCTACGTGGTCAATCGCCAGTCGTTCAACTGGAGCATCGACCTCGCCGTGCCGCTCTGGCAGCTCGCCCTGCTCAGCGTCGGCCTGGTCGCGGCGGCGGCCGTGACCGCCGTCATTAGCGGCCGCGCCGCCTTGAATGCGGATGCGGTGCGCGCGGTGCGGGAGGACTGGTGAGCGCCATGCTCCGCGCCATGTCGCGCCCGCGGTGTGCCCGGCTCGCCGCACTCGCCGGCCTGGTGGCGCTGGCGGGCGGCGTGGGTGCGGGCGAATCGTCGCGCGGCCCGCCGGTCAGTGCCGGGCACCCGATCGAGCTGCCGGCCGACTATGGCAGCCACCCGGAATTTCGCACCGAATGGTGGTATGTCACCGGATGGCTGCACACCGCCGCGGGCGATACCCTCGGCTTTCAGATCACGTTCTTTCGGGTCAGGCCCAACGTCGATGACGGCAATCCCAGTTCGTTCACACCCCGCCAGCTGCTGATCGCCCACTGCGCCATTGCCGATCCGAAACGCGGCAGGCTTTGGCAGGACCAACGCATCCGCCGCGCCGGTATGGGGCTCGCCGAGGCGCAAACCGACGATACCAACGTGTCGATCGACGGTTGGACGCTGGTGCGCCACGACGACCGCTACGCCGCCCACATCGAGGCGGAGGACTTGACGCTGGATCTACAGTTCCTGGCCACGCAGCCCCCCATGCTCAACGGGCCCGCCGGGGTGAGCCGCAAGGGACCGGCACCCCAGGCGGCGAGCTACTACTACAGCGTGCCGCACCTGACCGTCACCGGCCGGATCTCCCGCAACCGCGCCCCCGACGAGGTACACGGTGAAGCGTGGCTCGATCATGAGTGGTCGAGCGAATATCTCGACGCCCAGGCGGTCGGATGGGATTGGATCGGCATCAATCTCGACGACGGCGGTGCGCTCATGGCATTTCGGATCCGGGGTCCGCAGGGCGGGACGCGCTGGGCCGGCGGCAGCTGGCGCGGCCCGGACGGCCGGCTCGAGGCCCTGCAGCCGGATGACCTCGCCTTCGTCCCGTCACGCACCTGGCGCTCGCCGCGAACCGCCATCGAATACCCGGTGGCGTGGCGGATCCGGGTCGGCACCCGGGAGTTGCAGCTGCAGCCCCTGCTCGACGATCAGGAGAACGACACGCGGCTCTCGACCGGTGCGATTTACTGGGAGGGTGCGGTGAGCGCCTATGAAGGGCAGCGGCTGCTCGGCCATGGTTATTTGGAACTGACCGGCTACGGCGAAAGATTGCGGCTCGCGCCTACGCCGCCCTGACTTGCCTTCTGCAATACTTTGATGATGCGCGTCGTTCAAAGCTTTGCGTTCGTGGCGCTGTGCGTGTGGGCACCCGGGCTCGTGGGGGCGGTTCCCGCACCGGCGGCGGACGCCTGCCTGCCGATCGCCATGCCGGGACCGGACACCCTGTTCGCCTCACCGAAACAGGTGTTCGCGCATTATTTTCCGCAGTTCCCTTTGTCGATCGACGACAAGCCGCCGGCGCAGGATTATTACAACCACAGCTATCTCGACAAGGCCGGTGAATCGGGCAAATGGACCCGCCAGGGCGGCTTTCTTCGCCAGCGACCCCTGCCCGTGGGCTTCAATGCATCGCCCGGCTGGAAGCTCATCAACATGGAAACCGAGGTGCGCATGGCAATTGCGCGCGGCATCACCGGTTTCACCTTCGATGTGCTGGGCTTGAGCGAGGCGACCGACCCCAACAGTCATTTGCAGATGTTGCTGCGCGCGGCGCACGAGGTCGACCCGCGCTTCAAAATTCTGGTGATGCCCGATATTGCCGTACTCAAATCCAACGCCGACACGGTGATCAAGATCATCGCGTCGGTGGCGAACAGCCCGGCCGCGTACCGGCTGCCGGACGGCCGGTTGGTGGTCACGGCCTTCAATGCCGGCGGCAATCCGCCGCAGTGGTGGTCGTCGGTGATCCAGCAGCTCGGCGCCCAGGGCATTCAGATCGCCTTCGTGCCGACGTTTCTCGGCTGGCGGGATCAAGCGAGTGCCTACGCCGCCATCAGCTATGGGCTCGCCGACTGGGGAACGGCGACCGCCGAGGGGGGCCGCCGCATGCGCGCCGATCCGGCCGATGCACACGCGCTCGGTGCCAGGATTTATATGATGCCGGTGGATCCCCAGCAGTATCGTCCCAAGGGACCGCTGCTGTGGGAGGCCGGCAACAGCAGCGCTTTTCGCGAAGCGTGGCACAGCGCCATCGAGGGCGGGGCCGATTGGGTGCAGATCGTCACGTGGAGCGATTTTTCCGAATCGAGCCAGATCGAGCCCTACACCGATGCGACCCTGGCGCGCGACATCGGCACCGGCTATTACGACCTGAACGGTTATTACGCCAGCTGGTTTCTCACCGGCCACGAGCCCGTCATCACGCATGATGTGCTCTATTATTTCTACCGCCGCGAGGCCGCCGATGCGGCGGCCCCGGCACAATCGCTTCCGCTGCGTCTTGCGAACGGCAGGTCCGACGATGAGATCGAACTGTTGGCCTTCCTCACGGCGCCCGGGATGCTTGAGATTTCCGTCGCCGGTCAGCGCTTCACCCAGGCGGCACCGGCGGGCGTCACCTCCTTCAAGATCCCATCGCGGGCGGGTGTGCCGGAGTTTTCACTGTCACGCAACGGGCACCCGGTCTTCTCCTTCCCCGGCGGCGTCGAGATCCAAGGCGGCGGCGGCATCCCGTCCGGTGTTCTCGACATGACCTACTGGAGCGGCAGCGCGGATGCGAACGGCCGCTGCACGCTTTAGACCGCAATGGGCGTGGTCAGTGGAAGGCCGCGCCCGGATCGGTTTGCCGCCAGTTCCTGCATGTCTCTTCTGAGCTTCTCGGGCGGCGGATCGGCGGCGATCAGCGAGAAGGCCCGCCGGCTCCTGGCGCTTTCCCGCTCCCACACGGCGCGTTGCAGACACGCCTTCAGGGCGCGGGCCAGCTCCCGATGATCCGCCACGAAGGCGCCGTCGCCGAATCCATAGCGGCGCAGAAACTTCCCCGTGGCCGATTCGGGATGCACGGTGCCGACGATCGGCGAGGCGGTGGCGAAGAAATCCAGGATGCGCGACGGGATCGAGAACAGACTGCGCAGGCTGCGTTCCGGATCCTGGCGCGGTCCGGGCAAAAACGACACGTGGCCGGTGCTCAAGGCCGCGTCGCGCAGCGCCGGATTTTCGAAAAATCCCAGGACCTTGATTTCCGGCACCAGCGCGGAGCGCACACGCCTGAGGGAGCGGGCCGTGCCGACATACTGAACGGTTACCGAGACTCCATCAGCCCGCAACGAACTCACCGCCGCATCCAACAGTGCGATGCCGTCCAGATAAGATCCCAGATCTCCGATCAGGTTGATGATCAGGCGATTGTCGCCCGGCGCGGCCGCCTGATGCTGGCTGGCCTCGCGTGAGAACAGCAGCCGTTGTGCATCCGGGCGGATTCGCGACACCCGTTCGAGCATGGGCTCGGACAGGCAGTACACCCGCGCCGCACGCTCCGTGAGCCACCGGTGCTCCTCGTGTTCGAGACTGCCGTCGAGATAATCCCAGATGTGCAGCACGAAGGGCGCGTCCATCAACTCGATGATCGAACGGCAGCGCGCCGCATCGCCCCGGTCGATCGGCGCCGCGTAGATGCACGACACGCGGCTCGCGAAGTGTTCCTGGATCATCGCCGCGGCGCCGCCACGCAGTTGGTTTCTGTGCCAGCGGCTGAAGCCGCCGAATTGCAGGGCACTCTTGGCGATCCGCGAGCGCTTGAACACCGAGTAGCGGCTGACGAACCAGTTCTCCAACAGGATCGAACGCGGATCCTGGCGGCCGTACTCCGAGGTCCACCAGTGAAAATGCAGCCAATCGGCATTGGCGTCGATCAGCCGGCGGGTCTGGATGCCGATCGCAGTGCGCGAGGACAGGGAATACCGCGTGATGAACAGAGGAACTTTCGCGGCCGTTGACATGGGTGGCAAGGGTGCCCCCTACGCCACGCCCCTGCTGTCGGTGCGCCGCGTTACCACGCGTAGGATGATCAAGGCCGCAACTGCCGTGCATTCCCTGTCAGTCCCGGCCCACACGCGACTCCGGAATCGCCCCGGCCGTTTTGGTGAGCTTCCAGATCACGAGGGAGAACGGAATGAGTGAACACACCACGGCCGCCGCGGAGGATGCCAGCACGGCCCCGGCGGCCCCGACCGTGCGCACCAGGACAATTTTCAGCGGGATCGCGAGGCAGGCGCTCACCACGGCGGCGATCACCTGGACCTTGACCACGTGCAGACCATTGAGCAGCATCGAGAGCGCATTGGCGGTGCACTGGATCACGCACCACACGGCGAGACCATAGAGGACGATCGGAGCGACCTCGACGTGCTTGCGCGTCCAGAGCGAAACGATGAGCGGACCCGCCAGCGTGATCGCGACGGCGAAAGCGCTGCTCACGCCGAAGGAGAGCAGCAGCGACCGCCTGAAGGTGCGGCGCACCCAGCCGAGATCCTTGCGCACCCACGCTTCGGCATATGCGGGCCAGATCGGCAGCAGCATCACCAGCATGAGGTTCGTGCCGACGCCGAACACCCGCTCGTAGACCGAATAGGAGGCGACCGCCGCGGCACCGAGAATCCGGGCGATGATCAGTTTGTCGGAGGCATAGCTCAGCGCGATCCCGAGCTGCAGCACGACGAACATCAGACCGGTCCGGGTGATGCGCTTCATTGCCGCGGCATTGACCATCGAGACGTGCGGACGATACTGGCGATGTCGTCCGAAAAAAATGATGCCGTTGATGCAGGCGGCGAGCACCGGCACACCCTGCATGGCGAGGATCAACAGCGCGACGCTGCCGTGCAGCGTGGACACCAGCCAGACCGCCGCCAGGGAAAACGCCAGCCCGATCGTGACCGACAGATTGTTGACGAATCCCTGTTGCAGGGCGAGCTGCACCCGGGGGACGATCAGCACCCCGATGCTGCCGGCGGAACACGCCACGAGCGCCGCGATCGCCGGGGCCGCATCGGCCCGCGCCTTGGGCGACGTGACGTTGAACACATGCGTCCAGTCAACCAGCGGATAGACGCCGGCGAAGAACACGAGCAGGATGCCCGCTGCGATGATGTTCAAGATCACGAAGGCGCTCGACACATAGCGGCGGATCGCGAGGTGATCGTCCCGACCGGAGGCCTCCGCGACCACGGTCAGCAGTCCGCTGCCGATGCCAAAATCGGCGAACGTGAGCATCGATATGACCGAAGTGACGGTCATCCACAGACCGAATCGCTCCGGACCGAGATAGTTGAGCGTGAGGGGCACCGAGACGATGGTCATCAGCATGGAACTGCCGCGGGCGATCAGGCCCGTGAAGACCGTCAGTTTGATGTGCTTGCCGCGCTGGCGGGTGCGCGCCTGTTCCGCTCGATCGTCGTTTTCCATGTTCTCGCAGACGGTCACCGCGGGCGGGCTGTGCATGTCGGCGCTACCGCGCCGATTCGTCAGCGATCACCCGCGCACCCTTGACCGCGGCGGGATTGCCGAAGCACACCGTCATGCCCGGCAGGGATTTGAACACGCTGCTGCGCGCTCCCACCACGGCGCCCCGCCCGATCGTCACACCGGGGGCCACGAACACGTCGTTGGCGAGCCAGGTTTCGTCCTCCACCACGATGCGCGTCCGTTGTGGGTCGAGTACGAACGGGAAATCGGTCCGCGTGTAATCATGGCTGCCGGCGCACAAGTAGCAGCGATGTGAAATGGAGACATTGGCGCCGATCTCGATGCGCTCGAGGGAATAGAGCACCGTCTCGTCGCCGACCCAGCTCCAGTCGCCGATGCTCACCTTCCAGGGATATTGGATGCGTACGGATGACCGGATGCGCACCCCTCTGCCGATCTTCGCGCCGAACCGGCGCAGCAGCCAGTTCCTCCATCCGTACATGAAATGCGGCGACAGGCCGAACAGCACCGCCTGCGCGAACCACCAGAGCTGCACGTACACGGCGGGTTTGCCGCGGAAACCGGGGGGCGAACGGAAACGTCTCAGATCTTGAACGAGCGTGGACATGGTGATGCGCGTCAAAGCTCCGCGGCAGTCTCGGGGCGGCAGCGGCCACGCAGCAAATTGCCGACTCCGATCAGATTGCCCTGGAATCGTCCGAGCCGGTCGATGTGTCCTTCCGGCCACAGGGACTTCACGCTGTTCGACAACAGCGCCTTGGTTATGTTGCCCCACGCTTCGCCGGCGGAAAGGACGCCTTTTTGCCGCAGATACCAGGCGTTCACGATCTGTGAATAACCGAACCTGCGGCCCGACACCCGCCCGGATTTCAGTCCCAGATGCACGCCCGTCAGGGCGGTCGAGCGCACGAGCCGCCCGCGCCGGCCCGCCCGGCGTGAAAAATCCTTATCCTCCATCCATCCGTACAGCACCAGCCGCTCATCGAAGCTCAGATCCGCGATGCTGGCGGCCCGAAACGCCATGTTGCAGCCATACAGGCCATTGCGTTCCATCAACTCGGCGGCCGCCGGTGCGGCGGCCGGGGATTGCTCGATCAAGCGTTGCGCCTCCTCCCAGGAGATTTCCGGCGTGGGCGCGCCGTCGCGCAGCACCCATCCCGACATGCCCACCACTTCGGGCTGGGATTCGAACACGCTGGCGCAATGCGCGAGCCAGGTGGGGCCGGGGGCAAAATCGTCATCGAAGAACACGATGATGTCGGCGCCATCGCGACCCCGCTCCAGGGCGCGGTTCCTTTGCCGACTCGAGCCGGGCGGCCCGAACAAATATTCGACCGGCAGAACCGTGTCCGTCGATCCTTCCACGTCCCCGCCTTCGGTCGCGGAAATCAGCACCAACGAAGGGGGGAGTGTCTGCCGCTCGAGCAGCCGCAGCAGCTGGGCGACCGCCTGCGGCCGCCCCTTGGTGGCGACGATCACCACGACTCGCGGGTGGGCTAAAACTTGAATAAGAACCCCAGTCGCGCGATGTTGTCGGTGTAGCTCGCCTCGGCTTGATTCGAGTCCCGTTGCTCGTGCCGGAACGAGCCGTTGATGGCAAAAGAGCGGTCGGCGGCGCGGTAGTACGGGGTGAACACCACGCCCATCTGCTCCGCGGTGATGGTGTCGCGGCGGCCGACGCCCGCGGTCGAGAACAAGCTGGAGCCCACGTAGTCCTGCTGTTCGTGATACAGCGACAATGACAGCGCCAGCTTCTCCGAAGGTGTCCAGGTCGGTGACAGGCTGACCGTATTCGAAATGAAATAATCCGTCTCGGCGGTGAAATCGGCCTGCAGATTGCGGTACGCCGTGAGCAGAATGAGCGTCTTGCCGGTCGGGTTCCACTGCAGCGCCACCCGCCACACATCGCCGCGAAAGTCCCCGATCACGTTGGTCGTGTAGTCGCGCTTAAGATATCCGACGATCGCATCGATTTCGGTCTTCTCCGACGGGGCGTACTTGAGCACCAGGCGCGGCGAGTCCTCCCGGTAGTCGGGACTGAATGCGACGCCGTTCAGGAATGAGTCCTGCGAGTACGTCGTATCGGTGTAGCGGTAGTCGACCCCGATGCTGGTGGTCACGCTGGTCGCATACTCGGCGCCGACGTCGACGATCTTGCGCCGGTTGTCGTTGGCCTTGGCCGCGTCGGCGCTCAGCGTGGTGTCCTGGTACAAGACACCCGCCGAGAGCGTGACGTGCGGACCGAGCTGATACCGGCCCGAGCCGAAATACTCGCTGCGATCGACCAAGTCCTTGGTGTACACGTTGGTGTTGTAAAACCCCGCCAGAGAGCGGTTGAAGTCGCCGCCAAGCTGGCCGGACAGATGGTTTCCGAACTGCCAATTCCACGTAAGTCCGCCGGAGCCCGACACGTTGTTCAGATCCGTATTGCGGGAGTAGTGGTTGTCGTCCGCCCGGGCGTTGAGCGCGATCATCTGCTTGCCCTCGGTCCATTGCCCCTCCGTGCCGACCGATGCGGTGTTGATGTAGTCCGCCCGCGAGGCGTTTGGTCCGATCACCGTCGCCAGATCGTTGACGTTCGACTGCAGCCGAAACAGGTTGCTGTCGTAGCTTTCCGCATCTCCGACGAACACGTCGAAGAAATCCATCGGTGGCGCGAGCAGATCGCTCAACGGAGTCACCGCCCGCTCGAGGGTGTCGCGATAATCGACATCGGCGGCGACGCCGCCGTGTGCGAATCCGAGTGCCGCGGCGGCCAGCATGCCGTGGGTCCAATGGCAGCTCATCCCGGATGAATTTGAAGCGCCCCTACGAATTCTTATTTTTGGTCGTGTCCGCATATGGTTTGAAAATGATGTGCCTGTGAAGATTGTCGTTCCCGGCGGTCGGAAATCTCGGTGAGGACGGCCGCGAGCTGCGCCCGGGCCTCGACATCCTTTCTCTTGGTTTCCTTGACCAGGGAAATGCCGATCTCGACCAGGTCACGCACAATCTGCTCGACGTCGCGGCCGACATAGCCGACTTCGGTGAACTTGGTCGCCTCGACCTTGAGGAATGGCGCGTTGGCCAGCCGCGCGAGACGGCGCGCGATCTCAGTCTTTCCGCAGCCGGTCGGC
>Ga0181534_10002041_pt1 | contig 12819 bp, 10 predicted proteins | sample PEATcosm2014_Bin_37_FD_119758 | JGI IMG/M metagenome (GOLD analysis project Ga0181534, IMG submission 119758) | Peatland microbial communities from MTU Mesocosm Facility, Houghton, MI, USA - PEATcosm2014_Bin17_10_metaG | ecosystem: Environmental > Terrestrial > Soil > Wetlands > Peat | place...
CGGGTTGTGCTTGGACAACACCTTGGTGATGGCCGCCGTCAACGTCGTCTTGCCGTGATCGATGTGTCCGATCGTTCCCACGTTCACGTGCGGCTTGCTGCGATCAAATTTTTCCTTCGCCATAAAAGCCCCAAATCCCTTTCGTAGCTCGTGCTGCCCGTTTCAACCAGGGGCGCCGGCCATCCGGCTCCAGCCCCAGAAATCAGCCTTCAGCCTCTAGCTGTCAGCTCCTAGCCTTTTTCGCGCTAGAGAAACAACCTTCGACCGCGGCAAGTCCAAGCTAGCAGCTAAAAGCTAGCAGCTTGCCTTACTTCCCCTGCGCCCGACCGATAATCTCATCGGCAATCATGCGCGGCGCTTCTTCGTAGCGGGCAAACTGCATCGAGTACGATGCGCGGCCCTGCGTTGAGGAGCGAATGTCGTTCACGTAACCAAACATCTCTTTCAGCGGAACAATCGCCTTGACTACCTGTGAACCGGCTACATGCTCCATGCCTTCGATGCGCCCGCGCCGCGAGTTGATGTCGCCGATGATCGTTCCCATGTGCTCCTCGGGGACGGTGACTTCGACGGCCATCACCGGCTCGAGTAGAACGGGAGACGCCTTGCGCGCGGCTTCCTTGAAGGCGATAGAGCCGGCAAACTTGAATGCCATTTCGTTCGAATCGACATCGTGATAGCTGCCGTCAAAGAGCGTGACCTTGATATCCACCAGCGGATAGCCGGCCAGGATGCCCAGCTCGATTGCGCCCTGCACACCCTGATCGATGGGCTTGATGTATTCCTTGGGAACCGCGCCGCCCTTGACATCGTTGATGAACTCATAGCCCGCGCCCGGCTCATTCGGCTCGATGCGCAGCTTGCAATGCCCGTAGTTGCCTGAGCCGCCGGTCTGCCGAATGTACTTGCCTTCAGCTTCGGCCATCTTGCGAATCGTCTCGCGGAAAGCGACCTTGGGCTCGCCGACATTGGCTTCGACCTTGTGCTCCCTCTTCATGCGGTCCACAAGAATCTCGAGATGCAACTCACCCATACCGCTGATGATTGTCTGGCCTGAGTCTTCGTCGGTGCGAACCTTGAAGGTAGGATCTTCGTCGGCAAGGCGAGAGAGGGCGATACCCATCTTCTCCTGATCGGCCTTAGTCTTGGGCTCGATGGCGACAGAGATAACCGTATCCGGGAAGGTGATCGCGCCAAGAGCGATTGGATGCTGCGGCGAAGAAAGCGTGTCGCCGGTCTTCAGATCCTTCATGCCGACGCAGGCGCAGATGTCACCAGTCAGAACCTCGGTCACATCTTCGCGTTTGTTGGCATGCATCTTGACGAGACGGCCCACGCGCTCGGTCTTGCCGGTGCGGGGATTGAGAACCGTGTCGCCGGTCTTGAGCGATCCCGAGTAGACGCGCACAAAGCAGAGCTTGCCGAAGGGATCGTTGATGATCTTGAAGCCAAGAGCCGAAAGCGGCTCGCTGTCTTCAGCCTTGCGGGTGAAGATCTCAGAGTGATTGTAGGGATTGATTCCCTCGACCGGCGGCTTATCCAAGGGGCTGGGCAGATAATCCACCACCGCGTCGAGAAGGGTTTGAATGCCCTTGTTCTTGAATGCCGTTCCGCAGAGCGCCGGGAAGATCTTCATATCGATCGTCGCCTGACGAATGCCGCGCTTAACCTCTTCCTTGGTCAGCGCTTCGCCTTCGAGATACTTCTCCATCAGCACATCGTCGGTCTCGGAGATGATTTCAACCAACTGCGTACGGAAGGCCTCGGCCTTCTTGAGCAAGTCTGCGGGAATCTCTTCAACGGTGTACTGCGCGCCCATCGTCTCATCGTGCCAGACAATCGCCTTCATCTCGACAAGATCGATGACGCCCTTGAAATTCGCTTCCGCGCCAATGGGAATCTGCAACGCCACGGGGCGCGCGCCCAGCCGCTTGCGGATGGTATCCAGAACGTGCTCGAAATCCGCGCCATTCTTGTCCATCTTGTTCACAAAGCAGATGCGCGGAACTTTATACTTGTCGCCCTGCCGCCAAACCGTCTCCGACTGGGGCTGCACGCCGCTCACCGAATCAAAGAGCGCCACCGCGCCGTCGAGAACACGCAAGCTGCGCTCAACCTCGGCGGTAAAATCCACGTGGCCCGGCGTGTCAATAATGTTGATGCGGATATCTTTCCATGTGCAGGTAGTGGCCGCGGAGGTAATGGTGATGCCGCGCTCCTGCTCCTGCTCCATGTAATCCATGGTCGCCGTACCCTCGTGCACTTCGCCGATACGATGCGTGATGCCCGTATAGAACAGGATGCGCTCGGTCGCCGTGGTCTTGCCCGCGTCGATGTGCGCCATGATGCCGATATTCCTGCAACGGTTCAGAGGTATAGTGCGAGCCACTTTGATTCTTCCTTGCGAACCCCAGGTCCGCGGTTAAAAAGCCAGCTTCCAGCCATCAGCTTTTAGCTTTTAGCCTGAATTCTTACGGGGACACAACCAGTCCCCGGAAACCGACACCCTCAGCCGCCACAAGCTAATAGCTGAAAGCTAAAAGCTGACGGCTGATTTCCTACCAGCGGTAGTGAGCAAAGGCCTTGTTGGCCTCGGCCATGCGGTGCACGTCTTCCTTCTTCTTCATCGCCGCGCCGCGCCCGTTGGCCGCGTCCAGCAGCTCCGCGCCCAACTTCTCGGTCATGCCCTTTTCGCCCCGGCTGCGGCCGTAGTTGATCAGCCAGCGAATCGCGAGAGAGGTGCGCCGGTCGGCATTCACTTCGATCGGCACCTGATAGTTGGCGCCGCCGACACGGCGGGTCTTGACCTCAAGCAGCGGCTTACAGTTTTCGACCGCTTTCTTGAAGAGCTTCAGCGCGTCGTCTCCGCCGCCCTTGGCTTCGAGGTTCTTCATCGCCTCGTAAAAGATGCCCTGCGCGGTCGATTTCTTGCCGCCCCACATCATCGAGTTGACAAACTTGGTGACCAGCGTCGATCCGTAGACCGGGTCCGCCGCCACTTCCCGCTTCGCAATGTGCCCTTTTCTCGGCATAGTTCCTCTAAAAACAGCTCTTAGCTGTTAGCTTTCAGCTTTCAGCTTCTTCAGTCCGAAGCTTCAAGCCTGTGATCCAGCAGAACGAGCTAATAGCTGCGAGCTAATAGCTGAAAGCTTCGACTACTTCTTCTTTGCCGGCGCCGCCGCGCCGCCCTTGGCGCGCTTGGCTCCGTACTTGGAGCGGCTCTGCTTGCGGTTGGCCACGCCCACTGAGTCCAGCGTGCCGCGCACCACGTGATAGCGTACGCCCGGCAGATCCTTCACACGACCGCCGCGGATCAGCACAATCGAGTGCTCCTGCAGGTTATGGCCGATGCCGGGAATATAGGTCGTAACCTCAATCCCGTTGGTCAGGCGGACGCGGGCCACCTTGCGCAGCGCCGAATTCGGCTTCTTCGGTGTCTGTGTATACACACGCGTGCAGACGCCACGCCGCTGCGGCGAGGCCTGCAGGGCCGGCGATGCTGTCTTGTACCGCGGGGCCGTGCGCCCCTTGCGAACCAACTGATTGAATGTAGGCAAACCAATACTCCTCAAAACCTGTCTTACCGAACTACCATTCACCAAAACGCCGCAAGCAGACCCATTCAGCCTCTCGCGACCAGTCGCAGGACTCACAAGCCCGCCGAGCAAGCGCAAAGACGCCTTTGTTGCTGCTTCGCGTCTGTTTCGTTCCAAACTCAGACGAAAACCGGGACGGTGATTGAGCGTTTTCCTGTTTTCACAGGAGAAGCCAACTCCGTTTCGCCGGTTCCGGCCCGCATAGCCCTCCAAGGTGGAGAACGCGCGAACGCCGATGCGATTCTGTTCCCTGCCCTCCGCAAGACGAGAGCCAATTCGGGAACTTGTCTGGGCGTCCAGCCTGTATAGCCTTACTGGACCCGACCCTGAGCAAAACCCACGCTGAATTCACTCAGCCGGGCCGCTCTTACCCCTCCGAACCGTAGCCCGTTCGGACACACGTCAGGAGGTGTTCTTGCGGAACCTTCTAACAATAGCAGAAGTTTTGGGGCGAGGTCAATCTTTTGGACTCACGGATGAATTTTCTTTACGTACCGTCCCGAAACATTGGTTACGGCTCAGTGTAGGTTCCGCCGGCTCCCACACTTTGCACAATTCCGCTCGGCGGAGTTGTGAGGAAAGGGTCGCCTTGAAAAACGTTGGCAGTCCAGGTAATCGTTGTGCCGGAGGTCGCGGGCGCAATAAATCCAGTCAAGCCGGAGAGGTCGGGAATCGTAATTGAGGTCGCTCCACTCTGATAATTCGCTGTCGTGGTCATTTCGATCAGATTTTGCGATACTGTCCCTTGATTCCATTGAATAATGGCCGATTCTGAAATATTCGCCATGCCGGAAAACCCGGAATAGCTAAGGTTGAATGTGGGCAGTGAGGCCGCCGTCGGGCCAGCGTACGTCCAGGGCGCTGGCAAAGTAAAATTCTGCGGCCCTCCGCTCGTTACAATCTTCAAGACTCCTACTCCCTGAAACGTTGATACGCCGGTATATGCACCCGCAGCTATCTGGTAGTAGTCGCCACTCTGGTATGTGCCGGCCGGCAGAGCCGTATATTCCCCTGCTGGGCCCAATAAATTGAGCAAGATCGAAACTCCACCAGCCGTTTCATATGATGCGGAAGGGCTATCCGCGATGTACCCTGATGGCAGATTGGTGAAGGTGATCGGTTGCTGCGTGGTCTCATCGCTGGCCGTGAAGTCAATCAAGTTGCCGCCGTTGAGCACGCCCGGGATCGTCTGGGCGCGCAGAATTTTGGCCGCAGCAATATCACCGAAGGAGGCCCCCCCGGTGGTCACAAGTACGGGAACATCGTAGGTTCCTAGAGGCGCGTCTTCATTCATGGTCAGGGTACTGCCAAAACCAGAGTCCCAGTAGCCACCCACAATGCCCCAAATACCTTCAGCGCCGGGAATCGCGGTCGCATTCACCTCGCCTGTCGCCAGACCCAACTTGGCCGTGTTCGGCCCAGAGCATTCCCCGGTCTTTGCTGTGCCGTCCACGGTGCTCGCCTCGACCACATACTCGTAATTTGCAGGCGGAACGGCCAACGTTTCCGTGGGGCACAGGTAGGCAACCGCATAATTGGTCTCGCCGCTGGGCACGCTGATGGTCAACGTTCCGCCGGTGAGCGTAGCCTGGGTAAAAGCGGCAGAGCCAATCTTCGTAGCCACGGCCACCGGCGCCGCACTGATCGGAGTGCTAGTAAAGTCGTACGTCACCGTCGTCGGGCTTCCGCCGCCGTTATTGTTGCTTCCGCCATTGTTGGACCCGCCCCCGCACCCCGTGAGGCCCGCAATCACCAAACCACACAACGACAACTGGAGAAATGACACAGGCATGAAGCACGCCTTCCGCCTGACGCAAATCCAGGCTCTTTGAGTCCGACAAAAGATTAGCAGGTCTTGCGCGGAACTTTCCGCAACAATCCGTAGGCCGGCACGCATGGAGCAGTCTACGGCACAGTGTAGGTTCCGGAATTTCCGACTGAAACCTCGTTCAGATCGGGCAAAGATGCGGCCGTGGACAAGACCTGGTTCATCCCTGCATCCCATTCGACCTTGGTTCCAGAAGCGGGTTGAGCAAGAAATCCCGTCACTCCGGAAAGGTCGGGGATTGTGAGCGAGGTCGCCCCGCCCTGGTAATTCTCCGTTGCGTCAATTGTGATTCCATTGCTCAAGTTCGTACCCCAAAAGATATCCGCATACTGCGCGACGCGCGTCATGCCGGAAAATCCCAGATAGCCGATGGTGAACGTAGGCAAAGCGGATGGCGTCGGACCGATATACGCCCAAGGAGATGGGAGAGTGAACGTCTCCGGACCTCCGCCGCTCTTTGTATCAAGCAGCGCCTGAGCATACTCATTCAGCGAGGATGCCGGACTCTCCTTGGCTCCGGCAGTGAACGAGTAGTAGTCCCCGCTTTGTACGGACGCGGCAGGGATAGATGGATATTCGGTTGTATTGCTCACATCGAGTGGAATGGTGGTTCCACCGGATGTCGTGTAGTTTGCAGATATTCCCGGCGTAAATCCTGCCGGAAGATTGCTATACGTAATTGGTTGCAGCGCGACTTGATCGCTGGCCGCGAAGACGACCGGGTTGCCGCCATTCAGCGCGCCCGGAATGGTTTGCCTGGGCAGAATTTTGATTGCAAGAATGCTATCTTTTGCGTCATAGACATATACAGGAACATCGGAAGTGCCGGAACGCATCTGAACACTGAACGATAAGCTGCTCGTGGACCATTGTTGATCTTCGCCTCCAACGGCGACCAAGGATGCGCCGGTGATTGCGGCGGCATTCACCTGGACTGTTGCCAGCCCAGTCTGGACAGTAGACGGCTCGAAGCAATACCCGGAGAACGAAGTGCCATCCACAGTGCTCAACTGATGGATGTATTCGTAATTTGGAGGCGGATTTTCTCCGGACCGGGGAGGGCAGAGATAGGCAACCGCGAATTTGGTCTCTCCAGTGGGGAGTGTAAAGGTCACCTTGCCGGATTCGAGCGTCGCCTGCGTATACGCGGCTGTGCCAATCTGTGTAGCCACAGCCGCCGGCGCCGCGCCGTTGCTAAAGTCGTATGTCACCGTTGCCGGGTTGCCCCCGCCCCCACCGACCACCTTGTTTGACCCACCCCCGCACCCAGCGAGGTCCGCCATCACCACTGCGCACAAAGACATCCGAAGAAATGTTGCTGACATAAAACCGCCTTCCGATTGCTTAGACACTGAATAGCTTCGGGGAGTTAGTAAAAGCTGGATTTCACCAGAGTCGGAGATTCTCATCCGAATGATTCCCGGCAGTACAGGCAACCGCATGAACCAGATTTGCAGATTGTTTCCGGCATCCAGTTGTCCTGAAGCTGGGTCCGTCCTCGATGACGGTTCGATCTGTCAGGAATGTGCCCGGTTCGTACCTGAAAAGCACCCCCTCCCCTGGGGTCAATTTTCTTGTTGTTCGCTTTTCCGCGGTAAGATTTGAAGCTGCGGACGAGGCGGAAAACTGTTTGGAGTTTGCGCGATTGCCCTGCCCGGCAGCAGTCAATTCTTGCCGGCGGCAAGCGCCCATTCAATAATGCCGTCCATCCGCATACAGGGATTTCCAGCTCCCGATGTCGGAAGCCGGAAGTCCTGCATTTATTTACTAATTTATAAATAATGACTCACTCAATGGAATGCAGCTTCCATGCTCCATTTTCCAATGAAAAATCCGCCTGCCGCTTGCTGCTCAACTTATTGTTCGGGTTGTGGGCAATCTCCACAAGCGGAGCCGGCACACCATCCAGATTCACGCTCTCGGTAAACGACGCGCTCTTGGCCGTCGCGACGCCCGGAACCACAGCGTCCTGAACTTCCTGCACATCATGCGCCTTTAAAGGATGCGCAACCGCGGTGAAAACCACAACCGCGTACCTCTTGTCGTCCGCACTATCTGGACGCCACTGAAAAACGCTGCCGCCATCGGATAGTTTGATAGCCTTCTTGCCCTCATCGGTCAGCGTAAAATCTGCCCAGTATTTGTTGGGATAATCCTTGGTCTTCGTCCAAAACTTTGCTGTATACCCTTGCCGCAAACCCAGTTCACTTACCGTTACGCTGGCTCCTGCCGGCGCGCGGTGGTCATATTCCGCCTGAATCAAAGCCTGCGCCTGGTCCGCAGTCAACTCCGGCGCTGACTTGCAGCCGAGAACCACTGCCGCGCCCAGTAACGCGCCAAGACCCAGACACCACAAAATCCCCACTCTTCTCATGCTTCCTCCGTTGGCTGCCTCAAACGTTTGATTTGCCACGACCAGTCATTTTTCACCCATTCAGCCCTGCTGTCAATGGTTTCCCGGTGACGGCGGACACAGGTCTCTGGCTGTACCAAAATGCGCACAGTATCTGCTGGGTAAGCGCGCAGATTTAGACGCACGAAACTCTGCAGGCCAACTCTTGCGCAGCAATCATTCCAAGGTTGTGATGGGAGGAAAAACTCGCCCAGATCTGGCGGTTTTTGGTTGCGGGGGCTGGATATGAACCAGCGACCTTCGGGCTATGAGCGACTCGAACTACAGATCGCGTCGAATACGTCGTCGTCGAGAACGCAACCAGCGCTTTGGCGGCTTTCACATACTGGAGGTCTACCGAACAGGCGAGTCGTTTCCGCGAAGCCTTTTCGCCGAAAATCTTGCAGATGAAATTCCGGCTCGCTGAACTTGAAAATCCAGTCCGGCAACACGGAGTCCAACTGGGACAGGTAGCAGACCGCAAGGCCGATATTGACGAGTTGAAACGGGCGTCGCTCGTTATGCGTGCGCAAAATTACCGGCGGCTCTTCTCTGAATTCGACCGCGCAAGGCAGGTGTTCTTGCCATGCGTACGACTCCGGTCACTTCCCAACTCGCAGTTGTCACGGCGGGAGAGCCAACGCTGTTCGACTCTCTCGCCAGACTGGCGCCCGATGAATTGCAGACCGCATATTTCGCGTGCTCGCGCATACTCGGACGCTCAGCCCGGACGATGAAATGGTGCGCATTCTCGAAGAGATGGGCATTCTGGCTCTGCTCACCCGACACACGTCGAAGGATATTGCAGATGAACGCGAGCGTTTTCAGGAGATGCTTGATTTGCATCGGGAGTTTTCGGATGAAGCGCAACAGAAAATGCTCGGATACGTGCACGAATTGGAGGCGCGGATTTCTGCTCTACCCTGCGAAATTGAAGCCGGTCTTGATCCGCAACAAATTGCAAAGCTCTTGGGCGAGAGTCTGCGGCAGCACTTTCTTCAATCGGGCATAACGGCCACGGTCAAATTGTCTGCAAACAACCAATACCGCCCTGACGGCTGCCCAAAAGGAACTCTCCTCTGCTCTGCGCATTTTGTTGGACTCACATGGCGGGATCATCGCTCAAGTTGAGTCTGCCAACAACCGATTGACCTATTCCCTGGAAAGCAGAGCCAAGACGATTGACGCTCTCCTGCACTAATTGCGAGGCGATTTGCTGCGCATCTGGATTCGTCTTGCGTGCGGCGCAACCCTTCTTGTCGGTATGTTCTGCGGAATGGAGATTCAGGGTTGCCGGGATTCGCCTTCTGATGCAGCCACAGCGCCGACGCCGGCCACGGTGCAACCTGCTCCAACGCTGCAACCGAACCAAAGCGGCAGTTCAGGCGGCAACTCACAGAAACCGCATCATTTCCAGCACGACGCTAAGGCCGACGCTGGGCAGGGGCGGTAGAATCGGGTAGTGGCGATGACGGGCGGCTATCTAGAAGTAAATGAATGACTTTGCAGGCATTCAAACGCTTTCCGATCCGGCTGACCGCGAGGACAAAATACTTGACAAATGGCGGGAATGCCGTCACTATAGTGATGACACACCCGCCAAGCCTCTCCCTGGAAACAGGTGAAGCTCAAATCGGCGGGTTTTTCATTTTCCGATGAAATACGGCAAGCCTCATCTTCCTTACGAAGACCAACTCGATTTATTGATCCGTCGCGGTCTCACTTGCGCAGACAGAGCGAGTACGCTGTTTTGGTTGAAACGAATTGGCTATTACCGTCTGAGCGCATATTTCATACCCTTCAAAGATGCGGCCACCGGCAATTTTCGTCCGGGGACGACCTTTGAGCAAATCATTGATCTCTATCGATTTGATGCCGACCTGCGGCGGCTCGTACGCGAAGCTCTGGACAGGATTGAGATCAGCGTCCGCGCCGTCATTACTTACGAAATTGGAAAAGACCTGGGCGTTTTCGGCTATACGGACCGCGCCAATTTTGCGACGGCATTCAATCATGCCGACTTCATGAAGATTCTGCAGCGCGAAGAGGGGCGTTCGACCGAGGTTTTTATCGGCCACTATCGGACCAAGTACACCTCAGAAACGGAATTGCCCGTGTGGATGGCGACGGAGCTAATCAGCTTCGGCGCGCTCTCGAAGATGTACGAACACTTGAGGACCAGTTTGCGGAAGAAAATCGCCCGCGAATTCAACCAGCCGCAGCCGGTCTTTGTAAGCTGGCTTCACTCCCTGACGGCTGTCCGCAATGTCTGCGCGCATCACAGCCGGTTGTGGAATCGAGAACTCGCCGTCAAGCCGGAGTTGCCAGTGGCGTGGAAAGCAAGCGGCATTGGAAATGACCGCTTTTACGTGATCGCTATGATCATCCAAACGCTGCTTGCTGACATTGCTCCTGATTCCGGCTGGGGCGAGCGGCTCAAGGCTCTTTTCAATGCCCATCCGACGGTCAATCTAAGGGCGATGCAATTCCCGGCCAACTGGAAAACTGGCTCACCCTGGATCTAGCCGCTCTGGACAGTCACTGTGAACTCAGATCTAAAATCTTGTTCTTCCGACCCTAGCTCTGGCACAAGGCCATGCGGTTGTTCTTAGTGCATCCGAAAGACCCTATGCCCCTTGGCAACATTTGGGGATCTATACTGAAAAACTCGTAACGAATAGAAAATATAAGGATTATTCAGATGTATATTCCGTTTCATGTTCTGCATTTTCAATGCGGTGAAATGCCGCCACAAACACAATCGAGAAGGAGATGCGGCAGTCGTGAAGGCTGACGACTGCCGTTTTGTCGGGGATGCAACTGATTAGCGGGTCCTGGTGGCGGAGCCTTGCGGACCGGTGCGAGACACCGTCGCCGTTCCTGTGCCACGGCCCGTGACGGTACGGTTGGCGCTCTGCCCGCTTGGGCCTGTCACGGTGGTTGACTTGGCGCCTCCACCACGCGTTGTATTCCGGGTAGCAGTGTTGCCGTTCGGGCCGGTTGTTGTAGCCGTTACGTTGCCAGTGCCGCGGCCTGTGACCGTACGGTTGGCGCTCTGTCCGTTCGGGCCGGTCACCGTGGTTGAATTGCCACCGGCATAGTGCGTAGTGGAACGGCTTGCGGTATTGCCATCGGGGCCTGTTGCCGTCACGTTCGTCTGGCCGTTTCCGCGCGTCGCAGTACGGGTAGCTGTTTGTCCGTTCGGTCCTGTCGTGGTGGTTGTGCTTGTGGTTTGAGCGACAAGCGTAGACGCGCACAGAGCGAATGTGGCGATGGCAAGAATGATCGATTTGGAATTCATTGAACTCTCCTCATGGCTAAGATGTTGGCAGGTTTCTCATCGTGCCGACTAACCATGTAGACCTAAGTATGCAGCATTAGTTGTGATGTGAAGTGTAAGGAAGTGTAGGGCGTTCAAAGCGATTCAAGTTAGAATGCGATAAGTCGGAAATGTCTATATATTATGCGGCGGGAAGAAGAAGACGCACAACCAATCCTGAGGTGTCCTTGCGGTTTTCAGCTAGGACCTTCCCATAGTGCAAGCTGGCAATTCGCTGCGATATGGAGAGCCCTAGCCCTGTCCCACCCTCTTGTCTTTCTCGCGATCCCGAAACCCGATAGAACGGGTCGAAGAGAAAAGGAAGCGCTGACTCGGGTACGCCAGGGCCATTATCCGTAATGGAGATTTCGCATCCTCTTCGGCCAGATCGATCCTCGGCTGTGCCGGCGGAAATTGTAACGGCAGTGCCGGGCTTGGTATAGCGAACTGCATTGCGCACGATGTTCTCAATACAACTTCGCAACAGGTTCGTATCTCCCCATACAAAGCAGTCGCTCGTAACCGATACGCGAACAGATTTATCTTTGTCTTGCACCTCGAACTCCGCGTCTTGCGCAATGCTCTCCAGCAGTACCCCGATATCCACCTTTTCCATGGCAGGTTGCGAGGTTTGAATGTCTAGCCGAGCAAGCAAAAGAACCTGCCCTATCATTGCGTTCATTTTGTCCAGATCGATCTGCATCTGCTCCAAAACATCGCTTTGCCCTCTGCGCATCAGCTCGAGAGAAACGGATATGCGCGTCAATGGGGACCGCAATTCGTGCGAGATATCCGCGAGAAGCTCTTGACGCTTCTGAATCAGAAGCTGGATGCGGTCCGCCATCTGGTCGAAAGCTCTGGCCGTATCCGCCAGTTCATCTTCGCGTGGTGCAATAACAGGCATCACCCGCGTACTGAGATCGCCAGCCGCCAAGCGCGTCGCCGCCATTTGCAGCGCGCGAACCGGCGCCACTATATGGCGTGTGAGAAAGATGCAGAATACTCCAGCGATAAACAGGCCAAGAAGCAGTCGGCCAAAGAGTGGAAAGATGAAAGTTCCATCCACAAAACGGCTGATTGGATGTACCTCGATCACGAAGATAAATCTTCGCTGGCCATAACTAACCGGAGAAGCAGCAGTCCAAATCGTTCCCAAGTGAAGTGTCGATTCTCCTGTGCGAAGGCTCTCTTCCAGTGCTCTACCAACATGTGCGGGAAGCGGGCGGCCAATGACATCTTGCTGCTGCTCGTCGAGAAGATTCCCCTCAATGCCCGACGAGGTGCGAATAGTGTCCAGGTAATGCTCCAGAGCAGGTTTTCCACCGGTCTCATAAAAATCGACCGCGCTATGCGCGTAAAGGTCCTGGGTCAACCGCGCCCAGCGGCGGCCAAGCGGATGGGTTCCGGTAAAGGCAGCGACCAACAAGACAAACAGCGACCCAACTGTTAAGGTAAGCCAGAACCAGCCGAAGATTTTGACATACAGTGTTTTGAAGACTCTCATGATTTTTCGACCTGTCCGGTGTAGACATAGCCGGTACCGCGAAGACTGCGAATGCGCTCCGTCTCGCGAAATGTGGCTCCCAGCTTCTTGCGTAGATTGCTGATATGGTTATCGACACTGCGATCAAATGGCGCGACCGGACGCCCCAGGCACATTTCTGCAATCTCGTCGCGGGAAACA
>Ga0181534_10002043_pt1 | contig 12807 bp, 9 predicted proteins | sample PEATcosm2014_Bin_37_FD_119758 | JGI IMG/M metagenome (GOLD analysis project Ga0181534, IMG submission 119758) | Peatland microbial communities from MTU Mesocosm Facility, Houghton, MI, USA - PEATcosm2014_Bin17_10_metaG | ecosystem: Environmental > Terrestrial > Soil > Wetlands > Peat | place...
CGCCCATGGCGAAATAATTGCCCGGCGGCACGCGGACTTCGCCGTTGGCCACATCATGCTCCAGCATGTCCCTCCCGTGTTCGGATACCTGCATATCCGGCTCGCCGGGGAAATTGTCGCGGTAGCTGTCGATGTAGGAGGTGCTGTGGCGAACGTAAGGCTCGTCCAGCTTCCGGCCGTTGAGATAGACCTGCTTGTCCACTATCTTAATCCGATCGCCAGGCACGCCCATGCAGCGCTTCACCAGCGTCATTTTGAGGTCGGCCGGAGAGCGGAACACAAAAATATCGCCGCGCTGGATCTCCTCGTACGGCAGAAGATGCTTTGATATCGGCCCCGCCGGCGCATAAGCCAGCTTATCGACCAGAAGATGATCGCCGATGAGCAAGGTATCTTGCATCGACCCCGTAGGGATGACGAAAGCCTGCACTAAGTTCGTCGCGCCGAAAAGCAGCAGGATGATGGTAACAGTCCATTCGGCGATGAAACCGCGGTGCGAACGGGCCTGGACCGGGGCCGGGGGAACGGCGACCTTCGGGTGCGCCGCGATGGCGGCTTTACTTGGCTTCACATCCAACTATTGTACAGGAAGGAATCCGGACGGCGGGGATCAGTTGACCTCGACCCCGTGCACCAGCCGGAATGTGCGCCGCCAGCGCGTCTTGCTGAAGAAGTGCTCGATCAGGTCGACGAAGTGGTCGACCGAGATCGTGGGGTTGGACAGATCCTCGGTCGATGCATCGTAGGACCAGTAAATGATCAGCGGCTTGCCGATGATATTTTCACGCGGCACGAATCCCCAATAGCGGCTGTCCAGCGAGGAATCCCGGTTATCCCCCATGGCGAAATAGCTGTTCGGCGGCACCACCACTTCGCCATTCACCACATGGTGCTCGAGCATATCCTCGCCGGAGTCGGAAATGTGAACGTTGGGGTCGCTCGGAAAATTGTCGCGGTAGGAGTCGGGGTAATCCGTCTTGTGGTAAACGTACGGCTCGTCCAGTTTCCTGCCGTTAAGGTACAATTGCTTGTTCACCAGCCGGATGCGATCGCCCGGCACTCCCATGCAGCGCTTCACGAAGGTCTGGCGGATATCCACCGGATAGCGGAACACGATGATGTCGCCACGCTTGACGCTCTCATAAGGAAGCAGGAACTTGGAAACCGGTCCCGGGGGCGCGTAGGCCAGCTTATCCACCAGCAGGTGGTCGCCGATTAGCAGCGTGTCCTCCATGGACCCCGTGGGGATGACGAAAGCCTGCACCAACGTGGTGGTGCCGAAAAGCAGCAGAATAATTGTCACGGTCCATTCGGCGATAAATCCGCGCGGCTGCTGATCGTCAGTGTAAGGCAACCGGGTCGACCACCATCGCCAATGCCAGCGATTCGGGGCCACCACAGGGTTCCCCTCTGCCACTATTGCTGCGTTCTTCTCTTCCACAGATACCTATTGTAGCGAAAGCTTGATATTCTGTGGGAACAGAGCCCATCCGGGAGATACATTGAGCGCCACCGTCACTGAATCCGCGCAGATATCCGGGAAGCCCGCTCGCCGCCAGCCGGTGGGGCTGGTGTTCTGCTGCACGATTCTAGGCGCGGCCGCGCAGATCCTGATGAAGACCGGCGCCAACCGCATGTCCGGACCCGGCTTGCTGGCCATGGCCACCAATTTGCCGCTGATGGCCGGGTATTGCCTGTACGGCCTCTCCACGCTGCTGCTGGTGCTGGCTCTGAAGGACGGCGAATTGTCGCTGCTTTACCCAGTGATTGCCCTGACGTACGTGTGGGTGACGGTGCTCTCGTTCCTGATTTTCCACGACAGCATCAACCCGTGGAAGCTGGCGGGCATCGTGCTCATTGTCTCGGGAGTAGCGGTTTTGGGCAAAGGCGGCCGGCGTTGAAGACTCCACTCAGCCACATGCTGCTGGTGTTACTGGGCGCTTTCATCGGCTCGTTCGGCGGGGTCTTTCTGAAATCCGGCGCGGCGCAGGTGCGCGAAGGACTGGTATACCTGTTTATCTCCCGCGATCCTCCGTTTTTCAACTGGCGGCTGGCCACCGGCGTGGGCTTTTTTCTGCTCTCTTCGTACTTCTTCGTGCTGGGCATCCGCCCGCCGGGAGAGCTTTCGGTCCTCTATCCCATGGTGTCGCTGGGCTACATCTTCACGCTGCTCTGGTCGCGCCTCTTCTTCAAGGAGCCGCTCACGCGCGTGAAGTTCTTAGGGCTGTTCCTGATTGTGGCGGGGGTGGTTTTCGTGGGGCTGGGCAGCAAGTAGAAAACCCAGCACGCGGGGCTCAAGCCCCGCGCGGGCTAAAGCGCCCTCCAAAGCACGTCACTTGCTTTCGTCCACCACTTCGATGGCGTTGACGCAAGCGTAGTTGGCCACCGGCACGAACGCCAGTTCAATCTTTCCCTGGGCGTTGGGAACGATTCCGTGAAAGCTTTTTTCAATGGCACGTTGAGGCCCACCGGCAGCCCGCAGGATGTCGAAATTGCGCAGCAAAGCGGAGCCATTGCAGTAGACATCGAAGACCCGGCTGCCAAATCCGCCGCCGCCGGGCTTGCCGGGGCCGAACCAGGTTTCCGCAAATCGCAAATTGACGGTGTACCGGCCATCCACCACTGGAATCGTGTAAGTGAAGTTTCCGAAGCGCTCGGCGCCAAACATCTCCGGATCCGGCGTGTTGGAAACCGGCTCGCGCCGGGCCACCGTCGAACCGTGACTGAAGAAGCGGTCCGCGCCCCACACCACCCCGCGCCGGTCCGTAAAGTTGCGGTTGCCCGCCACGATGCGCACCGGATGCATCCGCCCCGGGATGCCGGGCACGATCTCGATGGCGTTCAGAAACGGCGTTTCCTTTAACAACGGAACGAAATGCAGGTGCAACATACCGTCCTTGGCGGGCGAGATGTCCTTGAAGATCTTCTCGTCGGCCGTGCTGCTGCCGCCGGCGTCGGCGATCACGTCAAAGACCAGCAGGGCGGGTTTATCGTTGATCAGGACTCGGAAAACGCGGCTGGATTCGGCGCCTCCGGCGGCGTTGTCTTCTCCGAAAAGCGTTTCGGCAAAGTACAGATGCAGCTCATAGAGACCTGGTTTGAGCGGGATATCGTAGGCGAAATCGCCATCGCGTCTGGAGCGGAATAACTCCGGATCGGGCGTCCGGAAAATCGCGTGGTTGGGTGCGCTGAATATGGATCCGCCGCGGAAGAACCGGTCACCGGACCAGATATTACCGGTGCGGTCGACGTATCGGGCGGCTGACGAGCCACACAAGATCCGGATTTCGTCCAGCTCCGCTCCCGCGGGCGCCGATGCGGTTCTGGGCGCGCTGACGCCTTTAGCCGGCGAATGCGCCCGGTAATACCATATTGCGGCCACCAAAGCCGCGGCGAGCAACGGCAGCGCCACGAAGGCGGTCCGTCTGGCCCAGAGACGCGATCCCGGCTGCGCCACGGTGGATGGAGCCACCGATAGCGTGGCTGGAGCCACGGACAATTCCCGATTCGCCGCCGCCGGCGGCAAGGTCTCCACGACGACTTCTTCATCGTCAATGATGTGGTCGGCGCCGAGATCGTGCGCCACGCCATTCTCCAGAAAGTGCGGCACATATTGCCCGGAGGGAATGACGATGCGGAGAGGGCTGTCGGCGCCTTCATTTTCGTAGTACTGCCGCAGGCGTTTTCGGAGCCGAAAGGCTTCCACCCTGACGATCGAATCCTGTCTGGGATCGAAGCTTGCGGGACGGCCCAAAGCCTCTACCGCGATGTTGTATTCCTTGATCTGGTTTGCCTGGCCGTCAAAGAACTTGGTGCACACGTAGTCCAGCAGCAGGGCCAAACTGGGGGCCTTCGAAAAGATTCCCGAGGCGATGACCGCAGCCAGTTCGGCCTTGCACTGGTCCCTGTCCGGAACAGCCGACATGGGCTTTTCCCCTAACATTTTGAACGACTTGCAAACTCCTTCCGCAGCGCGTTAACTCCCCGTAGCCTAATGTAACTGAATCCAATGTAGCAGTAACGCGCCTGAAAAGAAAGCGGCTTTTCGGAGTAACCGCTCCTTTCCGGTGAGTTAACAGCTTTAGCCTTGCGCTGCCACCCTAGTGGATTTATATTACGGGAGTCTCGTCTCAATGCTTTCAGGAGTCTTGAATTGGAGCTTACCAGTTCCATGTGTGTGGGCAATACGAATAAAAAAGGGGAGCAAAAAGAGGTCCTATGAAGAACCGCACCGTAATCCTCGTCGGATTGGCGTTGTTGATTTTGTCGGCCATGAACCTGCCGGCGCAATTCACCTCCGCCACGCTGACCGGAGTGGTATCCGACCCGTCGGGCGCCGTTGTGCCGCAGGCCAAGGTCAAACTAGTTAACGAAAAATCTGGCGATACGCGCGAAACCGTCACAAACAATGATGGTTACTATACTTTCGCAGGTATGCCCGTGGGCGATCTCAGCTACAAGCTGACCGTCGAGGCCAAGGGCTTCGTGACGTACGACGCGCCGGGCATCTCGCTGCTGGGCGGCGAGAAACGCAATGTCAACGTGACCTTAAAGGTCGGCAACACCTCGGAAACCGTCGAGGTGCTGGGTGTGGCCGATTCGATCGTGCCTGTGGATTCGGGTGAGAAGTCCGAAACGCTGACCACAAAAGAGTTGCAGAATTACATCCAGGTGGGCAGCAACGCCGCCGAGTATATCAAGATCATGCCCGGGTTTGGCCTCCAGAACGGTACCAACAACGTGGCCAACTACACCGGCGAAGTAATCGGGATCAACGGTAACGGCGCGGGCGGCAGCCAGAGCCCGTTGAACAACGCGTATACGTACAATGGGTTGCCGAGCAACTCGCTGGACATTACCGCGGACGGCGCGCACGTTTCCGATCCCGGCTGCAACTGCGATACGCCGGTCAATCCGAACTCGGACATGGTTTCCGAATTCAAAGTGCTGGCGGGGAATTTCAGCGCCGAGAACCAGAAGGGTCCCATCGTCATCAGTTCCATCGCCAAGTCGGGCGGCAGCGAGTTCCACGGTTCCGGTTTCTTCTACGCCCGCGACTACGCCCTGAACGCCAACGACTGGATCGACAACAAAGACGGCGTGCCGATACCGCAAACCAAGTATTTCTATCCAGGCGGCACTATCGGCGGCCCGGTGCTGATTCCCGGCACCAGGTTCAACAAGAACCGCAACAAGCTGTTCTTCTTTACCGGTTTCGAGTACTTCTACCAGATCCTGACCACCTCCCTGGTGCGCGCCACGGTGCCCACCGCCAGTGAGCTGACGGGCAATTTTTCCCCGTCGTCGATCGCTGGGGAAGGCGCGCTCACGGCTTCCGGCGGACCTCCTGGACAACTCAACGCCGCAGGCAACGCGTTGTTCCCGGGCGGACAGATTCCGTCGAACCTGATCGACCCGAACATGATCGCGCTGATGAAGCTGTATCCGGCGGCCAATGCCAACGCGGCTCAAACCGGCGGTTTCAATCTCGTTGATCAGCCCGTTTTCAACCAGAACAACGATCAGTGGATGACGCGCCTGGACTACAACATCAGCGACAACACCAAGTTGTTCATCCGCTATAACTACCAGCGTGAAACGCAGCAGTTCCCGGTGGGACTGTGGTGGACACAGACCGATCAGGTCCCGTATCCCACCAACATCCTGGGCAAGAACAAATCCGACTCGGTCACCGCATCGCTGACCCATGTGTTCAGCCCCTCCATGACCAACGAGTTCGTGTTCGGCTACACCTTTGTGGGTTTCCCGAATATCTTCGCCGATCCCAGCAAGGTCAACCGCACCGACGTGGGTTACACCTACACCGGGCTATATAAAAACGGTGTGGCGCAGATCCCGTCTTTCGGCGGTTTGGGATGGGACAATTCGGAAGCCGCGCTGGTGTTCAATCCAGGCGGATTCGAAGCGGGCGGCCCTTCGCAGGGTCTGTATGCGGATAAATGGATGCCCAGCATCAGCGATACCGTCACCAAAGTGGTAGGCACGCACACCATCAAGGGTGGCTTCTTCTGGGAGTGGATCCGCAATGCCCAGCCTGCCAATAACAACACCAACGGCGATCTGCAGTTTTGGGCCGCCGGCAACGGATCGTATACCTTCGGCAACGACTACGCGGACATGGTCACCGGTAACATTACGCAAGGTTACAACGAAACTTCCTACACCAACATTCACGACGAAGCCTACAACACGTACGAAGGCTTTGTGCAGGACGACTGGAAGGTGAGCAAGCGGCTGACCCTGAATTTCGGCATGCGCTTCACTCACTTCCAACCCTGGGCTGACCGGACCGGCCACGGATTCGCCATCTTCGACTACGCGGATTACAGTTCGTCTTGTACGCCGCTGCAATATTGCGGGTTTGAATGGCACAGCAAGGATCCGAGCGTACCTCTGGGCGGATATCCGACGCGCGCCCTCTTCTACCAGCCGCGCATCGGCGGGGCATACGATTTGACGGGTTCCGGCAAGACCGTGCTGCGCGGCGGATGGGGCCGTTACTACTACCACTCGGCGCAGTCGACGGCCGGCCTGGATGTCTCCGCGGGCGTGAATGCAACTTCGATTTCCGCGAGCAGCCTGGGTGTCCCGCACCTGTACGCCAACATGATCGATACCGTCAACTACGCCAACCAAGCGCTGTCTCCGGCGGCGGTCGACAGCAAGGACGACAGGCAACCCTACACGGACAGTTGGAACGTCACCATTTCGCAGCGTACTCCGTGGTCGGGCCTGTGGGAATTATCCTATGTCGGCAACCGCAGCCGGGACCTGTCGAATAGCGCGGGATACGGCAGCGATATCAACCTGGTGCCGGTGGGAGCGATGCTCGCATCGAACAATGGCGGCGCCAATCCGAACAACCTGAATGCGAACGCTTTTCGTCCGCTGCAGGGCTTCGCCGACGTGGACCTTTCGACCAACAATCTGTATTCGAACTTCAACGCCTTCCAGACCACCTGGGTGCGTTCCAAAGGCCGTTACAACCTCAATTTCAACTACACCTTTGGCAAGTCGATGGGCATCCTCAACTCCAGCGCCGATCCGTATAACCTGGCGAACGACTACGGTGTGCTCAGCACGAACCGCAAGCACATCTTCAACGCCGCCTACTCCATCGAGTTGGGCAACCATACCACCGACAAATTGTTGGGCGGATTCGTCAACGGCTGGCAGCTCTCCGGCATCACGCAGGTGGAGAGCGGTCCCAACCTGACCGGATTCAGCAGCGGCAGCGACTTCAACTTCAGTACCAACGGCAATACCATTGGGGGCGTTGCTACCAACCCCGTTATCAGCAACGTGTCGCTGTTTGGCACGCCCGACCTGCAGTTGAACCCGATCCTCACTTGCAATCCAACGGCGAATTTGGGGGCGCACCAGTTCATCAACGGGAGTTGCTTCGCCATCCCAACGAGCATCGGTCAGAACGGGCCGACGGTGCTGCCGGCGATCTATGGACCGTGGTTCTTCAACTCCGATCTGGGATTGTTTAAGAATTTCCAGATCAGCGAATCGAAGAAGCTGCAGTTCCGCATCGATGGCTATAACTTCCTGAACCATCCGCTGTGGTCCTTCTATAACGGCGAGAATTTGGCGCTCAGCTACACCGCCAACGGCGGCGCGGAGAACGCTCAGAACTTCGGCGTCACCACCGACAAGCAGGGCCGCCGTATCGTCCAACTCGCGATTAAGTTCTACTTCTGATCGCGCACTAAACACAAATTGAACGAAGGAAAGAGCGTCCCCTTAGCGGGGGGCGCTCTTTTTCTTTGGAGGGCGGGCTTGAGCCCGCGCGGGGCTTCAGCCCCGCAATCCGTCCTTTACTTTACCTCCGCGAAGATGGTACTCTAAGTGCTTCATAATGCGTACAGTTGACTTGATCCAGAGAAAGCGCGACGGTGGCGAACTGTCTCCCGAAGAAATTTCGTACCTCGTGGACGGATACACGCGCGGAGAAATACCCGACTATCAGATGTCGGCCTTTCTCATGGCCGTTTACTTCGCGAACATGACGGACCGGGAAGTAAGCCGGTTGACCGAATCCATGATGCATTCGGGCGAAATGCTCGATCTTTCCGGGATTCCGGGCGTTAAAGTGGACAAGCATTCCACCGGCGGCGTGGGAGATAAGACCACGCTGATCGTGGCGCCGCTGGCGGCGGCGGCGGGCGTGATCGTGCCCACCATGGGCGGGCGCGGCCTGGGCCATACGGGCGGCACGGTCGATAAGCTCGAATCCATTCCCGGAATGCGCACCAATCTGAGTGTCGAAGAGCTGAAGGAGCAACTCGCGCGCGTAGGGCTTTGCTTCCTGAGCCAGACGTCCGAACTGGCGCCCGCCGATGGCCGGCTCTACTCGCTGCGCGATGTGACTGGCACGGTGGAATCCATTCCGCTGATCGCGTCTTCCATCATGAGCAAGAAACTCGCCGAGGGCGTGGATGCGCTGGTGCTCGACGTCAAGGTAGGCAACGGCGCATTCATGAAGAAGCAGGTGGATGCGCGCCGCCTGGCGCAGATGATGGTGGGTATCGGGCGCCGCATGGATAAACGCGTCCAGGCTCTGATCACGGATATGAACCAGCCCCTGGGTTACGCGGTGGGGAACGCCTTGGAGGTGATGGAGGCATCCCAAACCTTGCAGAACTCCGGCCCCGCGGATCTGACGCGGCTGTGCATCGAGTTGGCGGCGCGCATGATTTTCGTGGCCAAGATAGAGCCCTCGCTCGAAGACGCCCGCCGGCTCGCGGAGAAGAACCTGGTGGATGGCTCCGGCTATCGGAAGTTGAAGGAGGCGGTGGAGGCGCAGGGCGGCAACGCGCAGGCACTCGACCGGTTCGAGTTGCTGCCCAACGCCACCGGCATGCGCGAGGTGGTGTCGCCCCGCGGCGGTTATGTCAGCGTCATTAACGCGCAGGATATTGGTCTGGCGTCCAACATGATCGGCGCGGGCCGCGACCGCAAGGAAGACGCTGTGGATCCCGCAGTGGGCGTGATCCTCGAAGTGAAGGTCGGGGAAAAGGTGGAAGCCGGTTCCGTGCTCTGCCGCCTGTACCACACCAAGGAAGACCGCGTGGAGGAAGCTGCCGAAATGGTCGAGGATGCCTTCCGCATTTCGGCGCAGCGTCCGGACGACCGCGAGTTGATCCTGGAAGTCGTTAGCTGATAGCGGAACCCACCAGACAAGGCCAAGACATTGCCAGCCGCCGAAGAATGCCGATTAACGCCGATAAGATTCTGTTTTATCGGCGTTCATCGGCGTTCATCGGCGGCTGAAATTCTTGTTTTTGGATTTGATGGCTGCAGGGGTCTCTAATGCAGCGGTTCACCGGGCTGCTGGGCCTCGCCGCGATCCTGGCCATCGCCTGGCTGTTCTCCGTCCACAAGCGCGCCATCAAGCTGCGCATCATCCTGTGGGGAGTGGGCCTCCAGGTCACCTTCGCCCTGCTGGTGCTGAAAACCGGCTTCGGCAAAGTCTTCCAGTTCATCGGCGCGGGCGTCAACGCCATGTTGAACTACGCCGAGGCGGGCAGCAACTTCGTCTTCGGGCCCCTGGGCATCAAGTCCGGACCCTTCGGCGTTGTTTTCGCATTTCAGGTCCTGCCCATCGTCATTTTTATCGCATCGTTCTTCGCCATCCTTTACTACCTGGGCGTCATGCAATTCGTGGTCAAAGCCATGGCTATCGTGATGCAGAAGGTCATGGGAGCCTCCGGCGCGGAGTCGCTCAACGTCGCGGCCAGCATTTTCATGGGCCAGACCGAAGCGCCCCTTACCATCAAGCCTTTCATCGCGGGCATGACCCAATCCGAGTTGTTCACCATTATGACCAGCGGCATGGCGCACGTTTCCGGAGCGGTGATGGCCGCCTATGTGAAGATCGCCGGCGTCAGCATCGAGCACCTGCTCACCGCCGTCATCATGACCGCGCCGGCCACCATCATGCTCGCCAAAATCTTCTACCCGGAAGTGGACAAACCGGCCACCGCCGGCCGCGTGGAAGTCCGGATTGAAAAGACCGCGGTCAACGTCATCGATGCCGCCGCGCAAGGAGCCGGCGACGGCCTGCACCTGGCCTTGAACATCGGCGCCATGCTGATTGCGTTCCTGGCGTTGATCGCCATGCTGAACGGCATCCTCGGCTGGGCGCACACGCTGCCTGGCATGGCCTGGCTGCCCGCAACGATGCAGCAGATCTTCGCGGTCGTGTTTGCGCCGCTGGCCTGGCTGATGGGCGTATCGTGGAAGGACGCGCCCACCGTCGGCAACCTGCTGGGCACGCGTCTGGTGCTGAACGAATTCGTGGCGTTCTTACAGCTCGGCCCGCTCAAGCCGCAGCTCGATCCGCGCTCCTTCACCATCGCCACCTATGCGCTGTGCGGCTTTGCCAACTTCAGTTCCATCGCCATCCAGATCGGCGGCATCGGCGCACTGGCGCCCAACCGGAAGTCCGACCTAGCGCGGCTGGGGCTGAAGGCCGTGGCCGCCGGCAGCATGGCCAACTTCATGTCGGCCTGCATCGCGGGGATGTTGTTGTGATCGCTCAGGCCGTCCAGTTTCTGGAATCGCAAACGGCGCTGCGTCCGCGAGTGGCGGTGGTGCTGGGCAGCGGACTGGGCGCTTTCGCCGATGAACTCACGGACGGTACCGTGATCCCGTACGCGGAAATTCCGGGCTGGCCTTGTTCGACTGCTATTGGACATGCGGGCAAGCTGGTGTTCGGCAAATTGGGCGCGCTGGACGTGGCCGTGATGGCCGGCCGCGTGCATCTGTACGAAGGCTACACGCCATCGCAAGTCACCTTCGGCGTGCGCGCACTGGGATCGCTGGGCGTGCGGTCCATCGTATTCACCAATGCGGCGGGCGGCATCAATCTGGAACTGGAGCGCGGCGGCCTGGTGCTGATCTCCGATCACATCAACTTGCAGGGGTCGAACCCCTTGGTGGGTCCCAACGACGCTGCATTGGGGCCGCGCTTTCCCGACATGTCGGAGGCCTATTCGCGCGGCCTGCGTGCGCTGGCGCATGAGGTGGGCAGCGAGATCGGCATCCGCCTGGCGGAAGGCGTTTACGCGGCCGTGCTGGGGCCGAGCTACGAAACACCCGCCGAAATCCGCTACCTGCGCGCCATCGGCGCGGACCTGGTGGGGATGTCTACCGCGCCGGAAGCGATCGTGGCCAATCACATGGGCATGCGCGTTCTGGGCATCTCCTGTGTGACGAACATGGCCGCCGGCATCCTGCCGCAGAAGATCGACCATGCCGAGGTGCTGGAAACCGGCGAGATGGTGCGCGGGACGCTGGTGAAGTTTCTGCGTGCGCTGCTGCCGAGGATGGAGAGCTAAATGGACCCACTTATACAGGCTGCCCTCGCAGCTCGCCAAAACGCCCACGCGCCCTTCTCCCACTTCCAGGTGGGCGCGGCGCTCGAAGACTCCGCGGGCCGCATCTATACAGGCTGCAATGTGGAGAACGCCTCCTACGGCCTCACCCTCTGCGCCGAGCGCGTGGCAGTCTTCAAGGCCATCTCCGAAGGCGCCCGCCAGTTCCGGCGCGTGGCCGTAGTGGCCGACACCGGCACGCTCACCCCGCCCTGCGGCGCTTGCCGCCAGATCCTCTGGGAATTCTGCGGCGATGCCGAGCTGGTGCTCGCAAACCTGCACGGCAAAACCGAAACGCTCCGCCTGAAAGATCTCTTACCAAGGCCCTTCGATGCGTCTTTTTTGTAGCTTCCTGCTTTTCATCTCCGCGCTGTCGGCCGAATCCGCGGATTGGATCTGGACCGGCCGCTATGTGGTCGCGATGGACCCCCAGCGCCGTGTGATTGAGAACGGCGCCGTCGCCATTCGCGGCGAGCGCATCTTGGCCGCCGGTCCGCGAGCCGAAATCGAGGGGCGCTACCAGGCGCGCCATCGCCTCGACCGGCCCGATGCCATCCTCGCGCCAGGCCTGATCGACACCCATACACACGCCGCCATGTCGCTGCTGCGCGGCATTGCCGACGACCTGCGCTTGCAGGAGTGGCTGGAGCGCTACATTTTTCCGGCGGAAGCCCGCAACGTCACGCCCGAATTCGTGCGCTGGGGTACGCGGCTGGGCTGCCTCGAAATGCTGCTCTCCGGCACCACCACGTTCACCGACATGTATTACTTCGAGGACGTGGTGGCCGAAGCCACCAAAGAAGCCGGCATGCGCGGCGTGTTGGGCGAAACTATCATCGGTTTCCCTTCCCCCGACTCCAAGACCGCCACGGACGCCCTGGCTTTCACCGAAAAATTCCTCACCCGCTTTCATGGCGACTCGCTGATCGTGCCCGCGGTGGCCCCGCACGCCATCTACACCAACTCCGACGAAACGCTCCAGGCCTGCCGCAAGCTCGCCAACCGGCATGACGCGCCGCTGGTCATTCATCTTTCGGAAACCAAACACGAGAACGACGAGTGTATGGAGAAGCGCCACGCCACCCCTACCCAAGCGCTGGACGCATTGGGCATCTTCAACGGCCGCACTATTGCTGCGCACGCCGTGTGGGTGGATGAGGCCGATCTCGCGATTCTGAAATCGCGCGGCGTGGGCATCGCGCACTGCCCGTCGAGCAATATGAAGCTGGCGAGCGGCGTGGCGCCGGTCACCCGCATGCTGGCGCTGGATCTGCCGGTCGGTCTGGGCCCCGATGGCCCCGCCGGCAGCAACAACGATTTCAATATGTTTGAAGAGATGGATCTGGCCGCCAAGCTGCAAAAGGTTTCCACCGGCGATCCGCGCAATCTTCCGGCGGAAGCG
>Ga0181534_10002046_pt1 | contig 12794 bp, 10 predicted proteins | sample PEATcosm2014_Bin_37_FD_119758 | JGI IMG/M metagenome (GOLD analysis project Ga0181534, IMG submission 119758) | Peatland microbial communities from MTU Mesocosm Facility, Houghton, MI, USA - PEATcosm2014_Bin17_10_metaG | ecosystem: Environmental > Terrestrial > Soil > Wetlands > Peat | place...
CCGGGGCGGAGCCCGAATCCGGGCCGTGGGAGACGATCAGTCCTCCCGTGGTGGCCACGACGGCGAGACCGGCGCCGACGGCCGTGCTCCGGGACAGGAAGGCGCGGCGGCCTATCGGTTGGGGACGGTCGGTTCGATCGGACATGATTCCCTTTCGGACGTCCCCCTGCAGTTCCCCGACGTTACCGCCAGGTAACAGGGTGGACGCAAATGGGGAGCCGACCGCCCCGGGGATACGCCTCCGCCGGGGACCTGCCCGATACGCTGGACCGGTGCCCTGGGAGATCGATGCCTATCGCCGGTCGGTGGGGGGGCTGTCGCCGGCCTCGGTCCGGGCCTACGCCACCGATGCAGGCCGGTTCGCCGAATGGGCGGCCCGTGGTGGGGCCGACGGGCCCGCCGATGTCGACCGGATCATGCTCCGGCGCTACCTGGCCTTTCTGTCCACCCGGCGCTACGCCAAGGCCACCATCGCCCGCACCGCCGCCTCCCTGCGCTCCTACTTCGGCTGGTGCACCACCCGGGGGCTCATCGGGACCGACCCGTCGACCAGGCTCTCCGCTCCTGCCCCCGACTCCCGCCTTCCCCGCGTGCTGGGCCACGCCGAGTTGGACCTACTGCTGGAACCGGGACCCGAGCCCGGGACGGGCCAGACCGCCGAGGTCGACCGCCGTGACGACGCTGTGCTCGAGTTGCTCTACGGGAGCGGGATCCGGGTGGCCGAGCTGTGCGGCCTCGACGTGGCCGACGTGGACCTGCCTCACCGGGTGGTGACGGTCACCGGCAAGGGCAGCAAACAGCGCCAGGTGCTGATCCACGACCGCTGCGCGGCCAGCGTGGAGGCGTGGCTGGACGGGCCCCGGTCAGCGCTGGCTACGAGTGAAAGCCCAGCCCAGGCCCTGTTCTACAACCGCCGGGGGAACCGGATCGGCCCCCGTGACGTACGCCGCCTGCTCGACCGCCGGTCACCGGTCCCCACCCACCCCCACGCCCTGCGCCACAGCTTCGCCACCCACCTGCTGGACGGGGGCGCTGACCTGCGGGTTGTGCAGGAACTGCTGGGTCACGCCAGTCTTCAGACCACACAGGTCTACACTCATGTAAGCAAGGAGCGGCTGTTGACCGTGTATTCCGGAACCCATCCACGGGCCTAAGGGGACAATTGCCAACGAAATTGGACACGGCGGGACACGGCATCGACGGGCTGTGGGCCGAGTACAAGAAGACCGGCAACCGGGCCCTGCGGGACCAGCCCATCGTGCATTTCGCCCCGGTGGTCAAGTACGTGGCCGGCCGGGTGTCGGTGGGGCTGCCCCGTCACGTGGACGAGGCCGACCTGGCCAGCTACGGCATCATCGGGCTGATCGACGCCATCGAGCGCTTCGAGCCTCAGCGCAACATCAAGTTCGAGACCTATGCCATCCCCCGCATCAAGGGGGCCATCATCGACGAGCTGCGGTCCATCGACTGGGTGCCGAGGTCGGTGCGGGCCAAGGCCCGAGCCGTCGAGCAGTCGTACTCCAAGCTCGAGGCCACCTTGCACAGGACGCCGACCGACGCCGAGGTGGCCGCCGACCTCGAGATGACCGACGCCGAGTTCCAGACGGCGCTGCGCAAGATCTCCTTCGTCGGCGTCGTCGCCCTCGACGAGGTGTTCCGCGGCGGCGACCGGTCGGATCGCTCCACGCTGGGCGAGACCCTGCCGGACAGCACGGCCGGACCGGGGGACACCTTCGAGGTCAAGGAGACCAAGGAGGCCCTGATCAACGCCGTGGGCCAGATGGCCGAGCGCGAGAAGACCGTCCTCACCCTCTACTACTACGAAGGTCTGACCCTGGCCGAGATCGGGGACATCCTCGGGGTGACCGAGTCCCGTGTCTGCCAGATCCATACCAAGGCAGTGCTGCAGCTGCGGGCCAAGCTGGCGGACCGCCCCGAGGCGGCCGGCCGGCGGGCACCGACGCCCAAGGCCAAGTCGACGGGCGGCACGAGCGGCAGGAGCGGCACCGGCGGCGAGGGCAGCTCCGGTCGCAGCACCGGGGGGACCAAAGCGTCAGGCGCCGCCGCCGGGGCGAAGTCGCCCAAACGGGTCCCCACCTCAGCGACCGGCTGAGGTCATCGAGCGGGCCTGGCCGGCGCGAGTGGAGCGCCAGGCGGCCGGCGCACTACGATGGAGGGGCCTCGTCAACCGGCGAGGCGCACGAGCGGTATCGAAGCCGTACCCGGCCGCGTCCACGGTCGCCCCTCACCAGGGGTGTTGTGGTCGGGATTGACCAACCGTCATTGAAGGAGCAGTCACATGGCCGTCGTCACCATGAAGCAGTTGTTGGGCGCGGGCGTCCACTTCGGGCACCAGACCCGCCGATGGAACCCCAAGATGCGCCGGTTCATCCTCGGGGAGCGGAACGGGATCTACCTGATCGACCTCCGCCAGACCATGAAGGGCATCGAGGAGTCCTACGGCTACATCCGTGACCTGGTGGCCGGGGGCGGGACCATCCTCTTCGTGGGCACGAAGAAGCAGACCCAGGGGCCGGTGGCCATCTACGCCGACGCCTGTGGCATGCCGTACGTCAACGAGCGCTGGCTGGGCGGCATGCTGACCAACTTCCAGACCGTCTCGACGCGGGTGAAGCGGATGAAGGAGTTCGAGGCCATGCAGAAGGCCGGGGACTTCGACGCCATGCCCAAGAAGGAGGCCCTCCGGCACACCCGCGAGCTCGAGAAGCTCCAGCGGAACCTGGGCGGCATCCGTGGGCTCGACAAGCTGCCCGACGCCATCTTCGTCATCGACACCAAGAAGGAGCACATCGCGGTGACCGAGGCCAACAAGCTCGGCCTCCCCGTGGTGGCGGTGGTGGACACCAACTGTGACCCCGACGTGATCACCCACGTGATCCCTGGGAACGACGACGCCATCCGCTCGGGCGCCCTGCTGTGCCGCGTGGTGGCCGATGCCGTCGTCGAGGGCCGGTTCATCGCCCAGCAGCGTCCGGCCCCGGTGGCTGCGGCTCCCGCCCCGGCCCCCTCCGCTCCGATCCCACCACCTCCGCCGACTCCGCCGGCCGCGGCCGCCCCCGAGGCAGCTCCCGCCGAGGCTGCGGCTCCACCCGTGGCCACAGCCCCTGAGACAGCGACGCCCGAGGTCCCTGTGGCCGCCGCCCCTGTCCCTGAGGCCGCACCTGGGCCCGAGGCCGGAGCCGCCCCTGTCCCTGAGGCCCCTGTCACCGCAGCCCCCGCCGCTGAGGCACCTGCCGCTGAGGCCCCCGCCGCTGAGGCCCCCGCCGCTGAGGCCGCACCCGCACCTGAGGTTGCCGCGGAGGCGCCGGCCGCCCCGACCGAGGAGGTCTGACCGTGCCCGACTTCACCGCCAAGGACGTACAGAAGCTGCGTCAGCTCACCGGCGTGGGCATGCTCGACGCCAAGAAGGCCCTCGAGGAGAACGGGGGCGACATGGACAAGTCCATCACCTGGCTCCGCGAGCAGGGCCTGGCCAGCCAGGCCAAGCGGGCCGACCGGGAGGCATCGGAGGGAGCCGTGGCCATCGGTCACGCCGACGGCGTGGCCTCCATCGTGCAGTTGCGCTCGGAGACCGACTTCGTGGCCAAGTCCGATCAGTTCGTGGCCTTCGTGGGCGAGCTGGCCGACCTGGTGGCGACCGATGGTGAGTCAGCCCTGGCCGCCAAGGCCGACGAGATCGACACCCTCAAGATCACCCTCAAGGAGAACATCTCGGTGGGACAGGTGTTCCGCATCGAGGCCCCCGCCGGTGGGGTGGTCGACTCCTACCTCCACCTCCAGGCCGGCCGCGGCGTGAACGCGGTGGTGGTGGCGCTGGACGGCGGCTCGGCCGAGCTGGCCCACGACATCGCCGCCCACATCGCCTTCGCCCGTCCCACCTACATCAACCGGGACGAGGTCCCCGAGTCCGAGGTGGACGCCGAGCGGGAGACCGTCGAGAAGATCGCCCGCAACGAGGGCAAGCCCGACGCCGCCTTGCCCAAGATCGTGGAGGGCAGGCTGAACGGCTGGTACAAGGAGCGGGTGCTCCTCGACCAGGCCTATGTGAAGGACGAGAAGCAGACCATCGCCGCGCTCCTCGGATCGGCCTCGGTGACAGCATTCGCCCAGGTCGTCGTCGGCGACTGAGCCAGCGGTGGGTGAGCGTCGTCGCATCGTCCTGAAGATGTCCGGGGAGGCTCTGGCCTCCTCGGCCTCCGACGAGACCATCGACGCCGCCGTGGTGGAGCAGCTGGCCGTCGAGATAGCCCACACGCGGGACGCCTTCGACCTCGAGCTGGCCGTGATGGTCGGGGGCGGGAACATCTGGCGGGGCACCACCGGGGCCGGAGCCGGCATGGACCGGGCCACCTCGGACGCCATGGGCATGCTCGGGACGGTGATCAACGCCCTGGCCCTCCAGGACGCCCTCGAGCACCACGGCCAGGCCACGCGGGTGCTCTCGGCCATCCAGATGGCCGAGGTGGCCGAGCCCTACATCCGGCGACGGGCCATCCGCCACCTCGAGAAGGGGCGGGTGGTGGTGTTCGCCGCCGGCATGGGGAACCCGTACTTCACCACGGACACCTCGGCCGCCCTCCGGGCCGCCGAGATCGAGGCCGACCTGCTGTGCAAGGGCACCCACGGTGGGGTGGACGGCGTCTACAGCGCCGACCCCCGGATCGATCCCGACGCCACCCGGTACGACGAGGTGTCGTTCATGGAGGTGGTGTCGAAGGACCTTCGGGTCATGGACCTCACCGCCATCACCTTCTGCATGGACAACGGTCTGCCCATCCGCGTGTTCGACCTGATGGAGCCGGGCAACATCAAACGCGCCCTCGGTGGCGAGTCCATCGGGACACTCGTCCGATGAACTCCCAGGTGGTGCACTCATCCGGGTGGGAGTCGACCCTGCTGGCTACGCTGGTCGGCTGATGGACGACGACCTGATCGCGCTGGTGGTGGGCGACGCCCGGGACCACATGGGCAAGGCCGTGGACCACACCCAGGCGGAGTTCGGCTCCATCAGGACCGGACGGGCCACACCGGCTCTGGTGGAGCACCTGAGGGTCGACTACTACGGCACCGAGACCGAGCTCCGCCAGCTGGCCGGGTTCAGCGTCCCCGAGGCCCGCCTGCTGGTGGTCTCGCCCTACGACAAGAGTTCCCTGGGCGACATCGAGCGGGCGCTGCAGACCTCTGACCTGGGCATCACCCCCTCCAACGACGGCACGGTGATCCGGCTCAGCTTCCCCATCCCCACCGAGCAGCGCCGCAAGGAGCTGGTGAAGGTGGTCAGGCAGAAGGCCGAGGAGGGCCGGGTGACCGTGCGCAATCTCCGCCGGTCGGCCCGTCACGACCTCGATGCCATGCAGAAGGACGGCGACCTCTCGACCGACGAGCTCGAACGGGTAGAGAAGGACCTCGACAAGATCACCCAGGACCACGTGGCGGCCATCGACCGGCTCCTCGCCCACAAGGAGCAGGAGCTCCTCGAGATCTGACCCGGGTCGGCCCTGGGCCGTCCGGTGGATGGAAGGAAACAACTGACGTGGACGACGTCCCAGAGGGAGAGGATGACGTGACCCGAACGGACACTCCCGTGACGCGTCACGACGCCGGGCCGGCTACCGGACCGGCCTCCGACCGCGTCCGCATCGTGGGGGCCGAGCCCGCCGGCGAGATCACCGGGGAGTTGCCCGCCGTGCAGCGCGACCCCGAACCCGATCCCGACGCCGAGGATCCGGGCGCCGAGGGGGACGGGGGAGCAGCAGGGCCCCACGTCGTGGCCGAGGACTCCCCCTTCGACCAGAAGTCGGTCCAACTGATCGACGAGCCGTCGGCACCGGGCCGCGGCGGCCCCGTCGTCGAACCGGTGCGACCAGGCCAGACCGCCGTGCCCGGGGGTGCGGCCACCCCGACCGAGCTGCCCCACTGGACCGAGCCCCCCACCGGGCAGGTTCCGGCGGTGCTCTCCCGCGACAGCGGTGACGAGGCCACGGGCCCGCAGGTCGCCGCCCCCAGTTGGCGCGAGGAGGATGCCGACTGGGTGGCCCACGACGAGGAGTTCGACCCGGCCATGTACGCCGCCGACGACGACGAGGTGGCCCTCGGTTCGCTCGACGAGACCGACCGGACCGATGCCGATCGGCGCCCGTGGGAGTTCGACCTCGAGTCGTCCCCCCACCCGAGCGGCCCGGTCAAGCGGGTGAGCGCGGCGACAGACGATCCGGCCTTCGCCTCCGATCCCATCACCGAGCCCACTGCGGTGGTGACACCGACCTCGGCCCCCCTGGCCCGGGCCGAGGAAGAGCCCCCGGTCGACGCCGGTCACGGGAAGGCCCCCGAACCCACGACGGCCATCCCCAGCGCGGCAGTGGCCGCGCTGGCCGCCGAGCGGGCCGGCGGTGACCGGCCCGGGCCGGCGACGCCGACGGCCCACGACGGGCCCGGTGACGACGAACCCTTCGCCGACAAGCCCCTCCCCACCGGGTCGGCCCGCCTGGGGAGGGCTCGGCGGGCGGGACTGCTGCCGGCCCGGCTGCGAGCCAAGCGCCCCACTGACGTCGATGCCGTGGTCGACACGCCCCTGGCCGCCGAGCCCCCCGGGGCCTCGGTGACCGAGGTTCCGGGCGCCGGCCGCAAGCGGGTGGGCGTGGCGGGACTGGCCGCCGCCGACCGCACTGCCGAGCGGGCCCACGGTGCCGCCAAGGAGGCCAAGGAGGCCAAGAAGGCCAAGGCAGCCGGCACCGGAGCCACCGCCGGAGTCGGACCCGGCACCGGAGCCACCGTCGGAGCCGAGGCCGCCGCGGTGGCCGTGGCCACCTCGACCGCGTCCCGTCGCCTGTCGCTGCGGCGCCCACGGGCGGACGGGCCGTCGCCCGAGGCTGTCGTCGGTGAGGTGGAGGGGCCGACCGGGGGAGGCCCCCCGGCACGGCGGAAGCCGCGGCGACCGGTGGTCGACCCCAACCGGCCCGGTGCCGGTGGGAGCTCCATCGGGATCCGGGTGGGCACGGGCATCGCCGTGGCCGTGGTGGCCCTGCTGGCCTTCAAGCTCGGCTCCGTGCCCTCGGTGGTCCTGAGCGCCATCGTGGTGACCTTCGCCGCCGGCGAGTGCTTCGGCGTCCTGCGTGGGGCGGGCTACCACCCGGCCAGCCTGCTCGGACTGGTCGGGACGGTCTCGCTGATGGTCGGGGCCTACGCCAAGGGCGTCGCCGCCCTCCCGCTGATCCTGGTGCTCATCTGCGTGTTCACCCTCATCTGGTACCTGTTCGGCATCGAGCGGGGCTCACCGGTGGCGGGCACGGCGGCCACCCTGCTCACCGTGGGCTGGGTGTCGCTGCTCGGGGCCTACGCCGGCCTGCTCCTGTCGCCCTCCAGCTTCCCCGACCGGCACGGCATCGCCTTCCTCCTCGGGGCCATCATCGCCACGGTGGCCAACGACGTCGGGGCCCTGGTCATCGGGGGTTGGCTGGGGAGCCGACCCCTGGCCCCGAAGATCAGCCCCAACAAGACGTGGGAGGGCCTGTTCGGCGGAGCGGTCTTCTCCATCCTGTTCTCCACGGTGGTCGTGGGCTCCATCCACCCCTGGAGCGCCTCCAACGCCGCCCTCCTCGGGGTGGTGGTGGCGGTGGTGGCACCCCTCGGCGACCTGTGCGAATCCCTGCTCAAGCGGGATCTCGGGCTGAAGGACATGGGCACGCTGCTCCCGGGGCACGGGGGGGTCCTCGACCGGGTGGATGCGCTGCTGTTCGTGCTGCCCGCCACCTACTACCTGGTCCGCGCCCTGAACATTGCCTGAACTTCGGGCAGGCTAGAGGGATGACTCCCGCCAGCAGGGGCACCGAGGCGGACGGCTCCACGGTGTCCCCCGTGCCGGGCCGCCCTGCCTCTACCGGCTCGGCGGCCCCGGTCACGGTGAGCCTGGTGGGCTCGACGGGATCCATCGGCAGGCAGGCCATCGAGGTGATGGAGGCGTGCCCGGAGCGCTTCGACGTGGTGGCCCTGGGCGCCTACCGCTCCGTCGACCTGCTGGTGGCCCAGGCGGCGCGCCTCCGTCCCGCCGTGGTGGCCATCGGCGACCCGGCCTGTGCCCCCGAGCTGGCCGAGCGCCTGGACGCCGGCGTGGAGGTGGTGGTGGGCACCGAGGGGCTGGCCCACATCGCCACCCTGGCGGAGATCGCCGTCAACGGGGTGGTGGGGTTCGCCGGCCTGCGAGTGACGCTGGCCACCCTCGACGCCGGCCGCCGCCTGGCCCTGGCCAACAAGGAGTCCATCATCGCCGGCGCCCCGCTCGTCCAGCGGTCCCGCCGGACCCCCGGAGCCGAGCTCATCCCCGTCGACTCCGAGCACTGTGCCGTGCACCAGTGCCTCCGCTCCGGCAGCCCCGGTGCGGTGGCCCGACTCCTGCTCACGGCCTCGGGGGGACCGTTCCGGGGGAGGACACGGGCCGACCTGGCCTCGGTCACCGTCGAGGAGGCCCTGGCCCATCCGACGTGGTCGATGGGGCCGAAGATCACGGTGGACTCCTCCACCCTGATGAACAAGGGCCTCGAGGTCATCGAGGCCCACGAGCTCTTCGGCGTGCCCTACGACGCCATCGACGTCGTGGTCCACCCCCAGTCGATCGTGCACTCGATGGTGGAGTTCGTCGACGGTGCCGCCGTGGCCCAGCTGTCCATGCCCGACATGCGCCTGCCCATCGGCTACGCCCTGTCCTATCCCGAGCGGCTCCCGGTGGCCTACGGCGCCATCGACTGGACCACGATGGCCTCCCTCGAGTTCGAGGAGCCCGACCGCGCCGTCTTCCCGTGCCTGGGCCTGGCCTACCGGGCCGGACGCACCGGGGACCTGGCTCCGGCCTGGCTCAACGCAGCCAACGAAGTTGCGGTGGCCGCCTTCCTGGACGGGCGCATCGGATGGTCGTCGATCGCCGCCGTGGTGGAGAGCACCCTCGACCGCTACGAGGCACCCTCAGCGGCACCGGGGGCCGATGACGCCGGTCGCAGCGTGGAGGACGTCCTCGACGCCGATGCCACGGCCCGAAGGGTGGCCGAGTCGGTGGCCTCGCAACGGGGGGTGGCGGCGTGAGCACGGTCGACCTCCGTCCCGCTCCCGCGCCCACTCCGGGCCCGCCCCCACCCGCCGGCGGCCTCCCCGCCACCGAGAAGTCCCCGCGGCGGCTGGCCGGCGAGTTGATCGCCGTCCTGGTGGTCCTGGTGGCCCTGGCCGTGGTCACCGGCTACGTCGACCTGCTGATCGTCGTGGCCTCCATCATCGTCATCGTCATGCTCCACGAGCTCGGCCACTTTCTGGTGGCCAAGCGCAGCGGCATGAAGGTCACCGAGTACTTCGTCGGCTTCGGGCCGCGTCTGTGGTCCTTCCGCCGTGGCGAGACCGAGTACGGCATCAAGGCCCTCCCCCTGGGGGGCTACGTGAAGATCCCCGGGATGACCAACCTGGAGGAGGTGGACCCGGCCGACGAGGGCCGCCTCTACCGGGACAAGCCCTTCCACTCACGGCTGGCCGTGGCCGTGGCCGGCTCGGCCGTGCACTTCGTGCTGGCCCTGGTGCTCCTGTTCGCCCTGTTCACCTTCGTCGGGGTGCCCAACTCGAGCCGCGTGCAGATCGAAGGGCTGAACCCGGTGGGTGGGCGGGTCGGCCCCGCGGCCGCCGGGGGCATCAGGCCCGGCGACATCGTGGTGTCGGTCGACGGCAAGCCCATCGGGGGGAGTGTGGCCACCCTGACCAAGGCCATCAACGACCATCCCGATGTGCCCGTGACCGTCGTGGTGGACCGCGCCGGCACCGAGAAGACCCTGACGGTGACCCCGGTCGACGGCCGGACCCTGCACGAGAAGGGCTCGACGGCACCGGCCGGGACCGCCCCCTACGGGCTGATCGGCGTCAGCCTGGGATCGCCGGTGGAGACCCGCTCCGCGCTCCACGGGGTGACCTCGGCGGTTGCGCAGCTCGGGAGCCTGGCCTGGTCGTCGGTGACCAGCATCGGCCACCTGTTCTCGCCCAGCGGGGTGGCCGGCCGCTTCGACCAGGTGACCAGCGCCAAGGCCGCCAGCCGGGCCGCGGCGAACGGCACCCGGGCCTCGTCCATCCTCGGCATCGGCGCCACGGCCACCGACGCCCTCCACGCCGGCATCGGGGACTACCTCTACATCCTCATCGTCATCAACATCTTCTTCGGGGTCTTCAACCTCTTCCCCATGCTGCCCCTCGACGGCGGCCACGTGGCCATCGCCGTGTACGAGAAGATCCGCACGGGGAAGAGCAAGGTCCTCTACCACGCCGACGTGGCCAAGCTGATGCCCTTCACCTGGCTGTTCATGCTGTTCCTGGCCATCCTCATCGTGCCCGCCCTCCTCACCGACATCCTGCACCCGGCGGCCAACCCCTTCGGGTAGGGCCGGAGCCGCCCGGAGGAGTCCGACCGGCCGCCGGTAGCATGGGGACATGGGACGCACGGCCTGGACGACGACGGAGCGGAGGCCCACCCGCCAGATCAGTGTGGGCGGTGTGGCCGTCGGGGGTGGCGCCCCGGTCACCGTGCAGTCCATGACCACCACCAAGACGGCCGATGCCGAGGCCACCCTCACCCAGATCTACGCCCTGGCCGCGGCCGGGGCCGACCTGGTCCGGTGCACGTGCAACGAGGAGGCCGCCGCCGAGGGCCTGGCCCGGATCGTGCCCCGCTCCCCGGTGCCGATCATCGCCGACATCCACTTCCACCACGAGATGGCCCTGGCCGCCCTGGAGGCCGGGGTGCAGGGGCTCCGGCTCAATCCGGGCAACCTGCGCAAAGCCCACGAGATCAAGCAGGTGGCCTCCGAGGCCAAGGACCGGGGCGTGCCCATCCGCATCGGGGTCAACGCCGGGTCTCTCCACCCCGACCTGTACAAGCGCTTCGGAGGGGCTACGCCCGAGGCCCTGGTGGAGTCGGCCCGCATGGAGCTGGCCTACTTCGCCGAAGTGGGCTTCGACGACGTGAAGATCTCGGTCAAGGCCTCCTCGGTGCCCCTCATGATCGAGTCCTACCGGTTGGCCTCGGAGACCTTCGACCACCCCCTGCACCTCGGGGTGACCGAGGCCGGACCCCCTCCCGCCGGTCTCCTGAAGGGCACCGCGGGGATCGCCACGCTGCTGGCCGAGGGGATCGGGGACACCATCCGGTACTCGCTCACCGCCGACCCGGTCGAGGAGGCCCGGGCCGGCCGGCAGCTGCTCGAGGCCCTGGGCCTGCGGGAGCGCAAGGGGCTCGACCTCATCGCCTGCCCCAGCTGCGGTCGGGCCGAGATCGACGTGATCGCCGTGGCCAAGGCCGCCCAGGAGGCCCTGGAGGACCGGAACCTGCCCATCCAGGTGGCCGTCATGGGCTGTGTGGTCAACGGGCCCGGCGAGGCCCGTGAGGCCGATCTGGGCATCGCCGCCGGACGCAAGCGCGGCCACCTCTTCATCAAGGGGAAGATCGTCCGGGTCGTCCCCGAGGACGAGATGGTCGAGGCCCTGGTGGCCGAGGCCGAGCAGCTGGTGGCCGAGGGCGTCGAGGCCCGGCTGGCCAAGGCCGACGCCGGCGCCGAGGCCGAGGCCGAGGCCGACCGGAGGGCCCTCATCGACGCCAAGGGCGAGGACGCCAACGCCTCGGAGACCAAGGTGGAGCTCATCCGCAAGAAGTACGGCACCGACGCCGACGCCACCTGACCCGCATCCGGGGCCGGGCGGCACTCCGGGGGCCGGGGCCCGCCGGCGACCGGTCCGGCGGCGCGGCTGCGGCGGCGGGGACTCGGCGGGGACGAAATCTGCGGGCGGTAGGATCGCCGACCATGCGCATGTCCCGGCTCCTCGTCCACACCCTGCGGGAGGCACCGGCCGACGCCGAGGTGGCCGGCCATCAGCTGCTGGTGCGGGCGGGGTACATCCGCCGCCTGGCCTCGGGGGTCTACTCCTTCCTGCCCCTCGGGATGCGGGTGCTGGCCCGGGTGGAGCGGATCATCCGGGAGGAGCTCGACGCCGCCGGCTGCCAGGAGGTGCTCCTGCCCGCCCTCCATCCCATCGAGCTGTGGGAGCAGTCCGGCCGGGCCGCCCTGTTCGGCAGCGACGCCCTGCCGGCCATGACGGTGGAGGCCCGCGGCGGCACCTTCGTGCTGGGGCCCACCCACGAGGAGGTGGTCACCGTCACCGTCGGGGCCGAGGTGGAGTCGTACCGGCAGCTGCCCCTCACCGTGTACCAGATCCAGGTCAAGTTCCGGGACGAGGCCCGGCCCCGCTTCGGCCTGATGCGGACCCGCGAGCTGATCATGGCCGACGCCTACTCCTTCGATGTGGACAAGGAGGCCATGCAGGCCTCGTACCGCACGGTGTTCGAGGCCTACCTCAAGATCTTCGCCCGGCTTGAGCTGGACGTGACCCCGGTGGAGGCCGAGTCCGGGGCCATCGGCGGGGACGTGAACCACGAGTTCATGGTGCCCTCGGAGGTGGGAGAGGACGAGTTCGTCTCCTGTCCGTCCTGCGGCTACGCCGCCAACGTGGAGGCGGCCACCCGCGGGGGGGTGGGACCCGACACCGAGTGGGGCGACCCGGCCTCGGCGCCGCCCATGGTCGAGCACCACACGCCCGACACCCCGGGGGTCTCCGGGGTCGTCGAGTACTTCGACGATCCCGACGTGACCGAGGCCTCGATGCTGAAGAGCCTGGCCGTGGTGGACGCCGAGGGCCGGCCGACGCTGCTCCTCCTGGCCGGTGACCGCGAGGCCCGGCTGCCCAGCGGATGGCGCCTGTTC
>Ga0181534_10002050_pt1 | contig 12787 bp, 12 predicted proteins | sample PEATcosm2014_Bin_37_FD_119758 | JGI IMG/M metagenome (GOLD analysis project Ga0181534, IMG submission 119758) | Peatland microbial communities from MTU Mesocosm Facility, Houghton, MI, USA - PEATcosm2014_Bin17_10_metaG | ecosystem: Environmental > Terrestrial > Soil > Wetlands > Peat | place...
CGTCCATACCCTGTGGATTGTCGAAGAAGGTATCGGCTACAAACTTCTGCAGATGCTGGTAGGCCGCGGCCGCCGCGTCGCCCGCCTTCTGCAAGTCAGCCAACAGCGCGTCCTTGTGTGCGGATGCAATGTCGGTTCCGGCGATCTGGGGCAGTGTCTTCGCAAAATATTCGGCATCCGCCACCGGCGCATGCAAGCCATGGTCGCGCAGCATCCGCCAGTCAGGCGTGTTTTTAGCGGCCACACCCGCGGCGAGTTGCCGCTCCGCGGTGGCCAGATAAGCGGGAATCGCCCGCGTCCGCGCGATGACCGCCTGCCATTCGGACTCCGTGCCGTAGGTTCCCGACCCGGTCGAGGTCATTCCCTGTATCTGCCAGTCAACGCCGCGGAACGGCTCGTCGACAAAACTGTCGAGCGCGCGTTCCTGGTGGCGCAACACCTGGTGTTGGTGCAACAGGAATTCAATTTCCGCCAAGGCCACATTGCGATCGATCCGGCGTCGCGGCGCCAGCGTGTTGGGATCGAGGCCGGTGAACTGCTCGCGGAACTCACCCAGGTGAGCGTCCTCCTCCTTCACTGCGTCCACGGAGTAGTCACGCAGCCGACCGTCGTTATCGACGAGGGTCGAGTCGAATTCCGAGCCACCCAGGTAGGTGGAGACCACCGGGTAACGCTGCAGCACGAAGATGACGTAGCGCCGCTCCAGCGCGGAGAACTGCTGTTCAGGGCTGATTGCCGGGGGCGCGGGCGGAGCCGCCGTCTTGGGAGTACAGGCGGCCAGTAGCAACAGGCACATAAATCGCAGGCGCACAGTCTATATCCTCGCGAGACTCGAGCCTCGATCGGACACGAGGCTGGCAACGCGCCAGTTTATACGATCGGGCGGATCAGGCTCGGATCGTCATACTCGAGGAAATTGACGTGTGGACCTACCGGGTGGGTGACCATCCGATCAGGCGGGTAGGAATTGAGGAGATCGCGGGCCTGCGCCGGCCGACCGCTCAACCACGTCTCGTAACTGTCACGGTGCAGAATGGCCGGCATCTGAGTCATCGACTCGTCGACCTCCGCCAGCAGGCTGTTGGGCGGAACAGTGACCAGCGCACATCCCTCGATGACATCGTCGTCATCGGTCACAAACCGATCCCACAGGGCCGCCACTCCAAACACTGGCCGGTTCACCAGTCGAACGTAGAAAGGCTGTCGATACCCCGCCGCCGTGCGTTTCCAGACATAGAAACCGGCCACCGGCACGATGCAACGCTGTCCGTACAGCCAAACGGTTTTGTATTCGTCAGTAGACTCGATGGCAGCGGACTTCACGCTCGGCATGCCCAGTGGCATTGCCTCCCCGACCTCGGGCGCCTTGGTGGCAGCAGGCACCAGCCCCCACCGCATCATGACGCCCTCAGATTCCTTGTCGTGCATACGAGCTGCAGGGACGCTGTGCGTTGCAGCAACGTTGAATCGAGTCGAGAAGGTCCACCATGGATTGTTGACGTTGAGCTCCTGCTCAACCTCTTCACGGTCCGGGATAACTATTCGTTCGCACATCCTTACAAGGTTACGACCGTTGGCCGGGAAACTGAACTGTCCCCGCAGTGCGACACATTCCTAAGCGCCGCTCACGCTGCAGCGACATGGTGCACAATAGCGACATGCCATTACTGCGAAAAACAGGCCGCGGCGGACGTCGTGGCACGACTATTCATGACGTGGCGCGCAAGGCCGGCGTATCCCCAATGACCGTTTCGAGAGTTGTAAATGGCGAGCGGAACGTCAGGGAAACGACCCGTGAAGCCGTCCTTGCGGCGGTAAAAGAACTGAAATACGCGCCGAACCCGGCTGCACGGAGCTTGGCCGGCGCTGAAAACGTCCGGATCGGGCTGCTCTACAGCAACCCCAGCGCTGCGTATCTCAGCGAATTTCTACTCGGCGCGCTGGATGAAAGCAGTCGCAAGAGCGCGCAGTTGATGTTGGAAAAGTGTGAAGCCGTCTCCCCCGCTGGAGAGCGCGCAGCCGTCAAGCGTTTGATCGATGGCGGGGTGTCGGGGGTCATCCTGCCCCCTCCGGTCTGCGAGTCGCATGTGATCTTAACGGAGCTTAAGAAAGCGACCGTGCCGACTGTAGCGGTAGCGACCGGTCGATTCCGCCCAGACGCGTCTTGCGTCCGCATCGACGACTTCAAAGCTGCCTACGAGATGACACGGTATCTCCTGACGCTGGGTCACCGACGGATCGCATTCATCAAAGGCCATCCTAACCAGACGGCTAGCGGCGAACGGTGGTTGGGGTTTGAGACCGCCCTGCGAGAGGCGGACTGCGGGATCGAGGCTCCTGCAATAGAGCAGGGTTTCTACAGTTACCGATCCGGCCTCGAGGCGGCGGAAAAGCTCCTGGCCGGCGAGCCGCGACCCACGGCCATTTTTGCCAGCAATGATGACATGGCCGCCGCCGTTGTCTCCGTTGCCCATCGCAGAGGACTCGATGTGCCGCGCAACCTGTCGGTCGTTGGCTTTGACGACACGGCGACCGCGACGACCGTTTGGCCGGAATTGACGACCATCCGCCAACCGATTGCAGAAATGGCCGAAGCGGCGCTGGATCTGCTGATCCGTAAAATCCGGAAGCACCGCGATGGAGAGTCGCTCGAGTGTATTGATCGACTGGTTCGTCACGAGCTGGTCATGCGCCAGTCGGCTGCTCCGCCCGCAGCTACTTAGGAGCTTGGAGAAGCTGCGCGAGGTCATCGCGCGTGGTTTCGATGTGGACGAGCGTTAGTCGCATGACTTCTTCAGTGTTATTGCTGATCCAGGCCTCGTATAGACCGGTGTGCTCCAGCGTCGCGCGTTTGACGCGACCCGGTGGCAGCAGGTGCATGCGGACGTAACGCTGTGACAGCGTGTGGAGGCGACTGAGGATCTCGGCAGTGATGGGCTGCAGACGAGGGACAATCAGCGCGATGTGAAACGCGCGATTCAGGTCCCCAGATTCGTACAACTCACCTGCGGCCAGCGCATCGTTCAAATTACCAAACGCCAGCCGAGTGGCATCACGATCCTCTTCCTCAGCCCTGCGGGCACCTTCAGCGACCGCTAGTGGCTCAATCTGAGAGCGCAGCCGGAAGACTTCATCGACTTCGAGCGAGGATAGAGGACGAACCTGGAAGCCCCGATGGGCGAAAACGTCGACTAAGCCTTCAGCCCGAAGCTGGACGAGCGCCTCACGCACCGGAATTTTGCTGACACCGAACTCCGCGGCGATTACGTCCTGCAGCAATGCAGATCCCGGCGGGTAAACACCCGTCAGAATCTTCTCCCTGATACGGGCCGTGATCTGCCCGCTCATGGTCCGAATTAGATTTTCCGACATCCTTTCCTTATGTCACCTGAAACCCGGAAGGGAAGGGCTCATCCGGGTCGATCCATAAAGTGTTGAATCCCGTCGTGAATGCTGCACCTTCGATCATGGGAATAATAGCCGTCGTACCGCCAAGGTCTACTGTCTGCAGTACACGACCGATGAATCGGCTACCAATGATGCTCTCGTGTACGAATTGGTCGCCCACTTTGAGCTTACCCTGATTGGCAAGGTGAGCGAGGCGCGCCGACGTCCCTGTTCCGCAGGGTGACCGGTCAATGGCTCGGTCGCCGTAAAACACGGCGTTTCGGCCGTTGGCCCCCTCACCTTTCGGCTTGTCGGCCCACATCACGTGACTGACTCCCCTGATCGTTGAGTCCAGGGGATGCACGGGCTCTACCGCCTTGCGCATGAGCGTCCGGACGACCGGGCTCAGGGCGAGGATATTCGCGGCCCCAAGCTGATCGATGCCTTTATAAGCCCCTTGGGGCTCGATGATTGCGTAGAAATTGCCGCCGTAGGCCACGTCTACGACGAGCGGACCAAAGTCTGGAACATCGATTTCGACGCCTTTTGCGGCCACGTACGACGCGACGTTACGTATCGTGACACTCGTGACCTTGTTGCCGCTCGTCGTGTACTCGATTCCAATCAACCCCGCTGGTACCTCCAGGCTGAGGCGTCCGGGCGTCCGCGGTCGGATCAGACCGTGTTCGAGCGCAAAAGTGACGATTCCGATCGTGCCATGACCGCACATTGGTAAGCAGCCGCTAGTCTCGATGAAGAGCACCGCTGCGTCATTTGCCGGGTCGATCGGAGGGAAAACAAAGCCGCCCGACATCATGTCGTGGCCACGGGGCTCGAACATGAGCCCCAGGCGGATCCAGTCAAACCGCGACAGAAAGTCCTGGCGGCGCTCGCTCATGTTTTTGCCGTTTAGAAACGGCGCGCCACCGGCCACCAGGCGAACCGGGTTGCCTGCAGTGTGGCCGTCGATGCAAAAGAAAACTGATCTCATAACGGGGAGGCTACCTAAACAGGCCGCGTTGTCGCGGCTTTGTTCACCAACTCTGTCACCTGTGCGCGGCGTTCACCGCTCAGGATCAGTCGGGGTGAGCGTACGCGCTCCGAACCCCGGCCCATGATCTGCTCGGCCAACTTGATGGTCTGTACCAGATCATGTTCCGCGTCCAAATGGAGCAGTGGCATAAACCATCTATAGATGTTTCTAGCCTTTTGCAGATCGCCTGCCTTCAGAGCGTCATAGAGCGCGAGAGATTCCTTGGGGAAGGCATTGGTCAGACCCGACACCCAACCCCGGGCACCCAGGCAAAGCCCTTCAAACGCAACGTCGTCGAGCCCGGCGAAAAGTACGAACCGGTCGCCGAAGGCGTTGTAGATGTCAGTGAAGCGGCGCGGATCGGGAGCAGACTCCTTGATGGCCACGATGTTGGGCTGGTCGGCAAGGCGCCCGAGCGTCGCCAGATCGATGTTTACCCGGTACGCGGGCGGGTTGTTGTACAACATGATCGGCAGTTTGGTTGCCTGCGCGATCGTACGGAAATGATGCTCCAGCTCCGCGGTGCTCGGTACGTAGACCATTGCAGGCAACACCATCAGGCCATCAGCGCCAAGCTGCTCGGCGTCACGTGCGTACGCTACGGCGTTTGGTGTCGTGAATTCGGAGACGCCGGTGATGATCGGCACCCTTCCAGCCGACGTTTCAACCGCCGCTTTGAGCACGGCGCGCTTTTCTTCGGCGTTGAGAGAGTTGTTCTCGCCTACGGTGCCCAGAACTATCATCCCATGCACGCCATCGCGAATGAGCGCTGCCTGGACGGCCTTTGTGGCCGTCAGGTCGACATTGAGTGATTCATCGAATTGGGTGGTCGCGGCAGGGAATACACCGGACCAATTGCAGGGAATGGGGGTAGCCATCGGCGGGGCGCTCGGGTTGAGGGGGTAACGTAGATCGTATACGTTACCGGCCGAGAGCGACAAGACGGGTGTACAGCCTGTGCGCTGCCAGCTTGGTGCGCTGCAAAACGGGAGCGGGAATGGCCGCTGGTTTTCAATTGGTGGTCAAAGGACGGGGGCGCCGTCTGGCATGGGATGGGGGGATGGCGGACATAACGTTGGGTTTTGCCGAGATCGCCAGCGCGGTGCCGCGTGACTGACGGAGCCCATACAGATTCCATCGGAGCCGGCCCCGGTGGTGGCGGGCCGGTGGGGGCGGTGGATGTTGCCGTCGTTGGGGCGGGCGTCATTGGGTGTGCTGTTAGCTGGGCGCTGACGAAGGCTGGCCGGCGGGTGCTTCTCATTGACCGCGCGGACCCGGCAACGGCGGGGGCGTCGTTTGGCAATGTGGGGCACATTGCCACTGAGCAATTGCAGCCACTCCCCTCCCCCCAATTGCTGGCCAATTTCTGGCGGGAGTTGGTGGCGTTTGGTGGTGTCCTGGACATCCCATTGCGCCGCGTGATGGCAATGGCCCCCTGGATGATCCGCTTCGCACGCGCAGCCTTTCGGCTGGAAGCGAACACGCGACATCTGGCGCCCCTCGTCAGCGCCGCAGCCGACGTGTTGGAATCCCAGCTCCTCGAGGTCGGACGCGGCGACCTCGTTCGCCGCAACGGCCACTATGCAATCTGGCTCGGCCCCAACGCCACCACCAGCGCCGCCACGGAACGCGCACGCGCCTCCGCTCTGGGCATCCCTACTGCCAACGCCCCCGTCGAATTACTCCGCGCCGCCGCCGACGCGGCGGCTTCGGCGGCCAGCGGCACCACCGCCGACTCCGCTGGCGAACTATGGGCGGGCGGGATTTGGTTTCCAGCCAGCGCCCATGTGCTCGACCCAGCGCATGTAGCCCAAGCATTCGCTAAAGCAAGTGTCCAAGCAGGCGGGGCGATTTTGCGGGCCGAGGTGCGGCAGGTGCGCCCTCGCGGGGACAGCGTCGAGATCGTCACCGACAACGGGACGTTCACCCCTCGCGCTACAGTCATCTGCACAGGCGCGTGGTCAGCCCCATTGTTGGCGCCCTTCGGTATCAACGCGCCAGTTGAAGCCGAGCGCGGCTACCACATCGAGCTCCCCAACCATTCACCACTGGTTGACGCGCCCATCCTCTACGCCGACCACAGAGTAGTGGTGACGCCCATGGCATCGCGTCTTCGGGCGTCGACCTTCCTGGAGTTCGCTGGCCTGGGTGCACCACCGGACCCCGACAAGCCGCGCCGACTCCGCGCGAAGGTCCGCAGTATGGGTTACGACTGCGAACCCGACGGCCCGAGTTGGATGGGCCCAAGGCCAACATTGCCCGACTACTTGCCTGGCATCGGCCGTACCCATGGGCCGCACGAGTTGTACTACGCCCTCGGGCACCAACACATCGGCCTCACACTGTCAGCCGTCACCGCAGACCTCGTTGCAGCCCTCGTGACGGGCCGCACGCCTCGCTTCGACGTGAAAGCCTTCGACCTCGCCCGCTTCGGCTCGCCCTAACCCGTGTCCAACACCGACTGCATCACGCACTGAACCTCGATCGCCGCCCGCACTCGGTGCCCTCGGCCTAACGTCGGCACCCCCGATGCTCAGCGCAACCACAACGAGTGCCACGTTGTTCAGGCCACCGTTCGGACCACCGCGCCGGCTTGTCCTACCGCCGTCCGACCCGTTGCGCTCAAGCTGTTGCGATGCCTCTGCATTTCTTTGCTAGATGGACAGTGGCGCAGTCGACTATGCTGGTCGCGTGACTCCACTCCCCATCGTTCCCAAATGGCTACCAGCGTGTCTGCTCACATTGACCGTGACGAGCGCGTTTGCAACACCGGCCGATACGCTGCATCACCGCGTGAAGTTGGAAGGCAAGGGAGCACACACTGTCATTCTGGAGTCTGGTCTCGGCGACACGCTCGAAGTGTGGAACACAGTCCAGCCCCTGATCGCCGCCAATTGTGCCAGGACGCTGTCCTACAACCGGGCTGGATATCTGGGCAGTGACAACTCAAACGCTCCGCGGGATTCTGAAACAATCGTCGCCGAACTCCGCGACGAGCTGATGCGGCAAAAGTTGAAGCCGCCCTATGTCCTGGTTGGACATTCGCTCGGTGGCTTGTATATGCAGTATTTCGCACGCAACTATCCACAGGAGGTTGCCGGCTTGGTGCTCGTTGATTCGAGCCACTGGGAGGAACACCTCGACATGGGGAATCAGGCGAATACTCCATATAACTCACGTCAGGCTGTGACGTTGTTTATGCCGTGGATCATGCGGCGCGAGATCTCGGATAGTATTGACGCCGGAAAGCAGGTGCACGCCAGTCCTACGGCGTACAAGGTTCCGACGATTGTGCTTTCGAGCACGCGAGGCCCACCAGGGGAAACACCGTCAGCGCGTGCGCTCGCTGCGCGGCTCCAGGATGAAATAGCCGCGGACTATCCGCAGGCAGATCACATACGGGTGGTCGACAGCGGACACTACATCCAAAAAGACCACCCCGAAGTGGTAGTCGAAGCCGCGCGCAAGCTTGCAGGCTGCAAACCACCCTAACGCAGTGGCGCCGCGCCATCGCCGCACGATGCCCTCCGCCAACACCCGCAGCAACCGTGACGCCGCGCACCCGGCGCAGGAATGCCTTCCGCCACTAACCTTTCTTACCCTCGCTGTACACACGCATGGCTGTCATCAGGTCGCCCCACCACATCCCAATCTTCCGGGTGAAATCAGCCCCCTGTTGCCCGTGTCGGGCTGGGTGATCCGCCCTAAGGGCCCCCCACCCTCGATGCTGAACCGTCACGAGCGTCCCTGATTCGGACGGTGCGAAAACGACTTCGACTTCCGTACTCTCGTCGTCCGCGAAATTAACATTCCGCCAGGTAAACACGAGCCGCTCCGGCGGCTCCCACACAGTCACGCGCCCTACTTCGCGCACGTGCGTACCCGACTCCGACGAAAACGACTCGAACAGCCTTCCACCCAGCGAAGGCTCGAAAGTCAGCGCCCCCGGCTGACGCCCAAAGCGAAATCGAGGGCCTTTCCGCCACCACAGGTCGATCTCCTGCGTAAACACATCAAAAGCCGTGACCTGTGACACCTTGACGAGCACAGATACCGTTGCCCGATCACCGACGATCACTTCTTACCCTTCCGCTCAGCATGTGCCTTGAATGCCGCGAGCTCGGACGCCCAAAACTCTTCCACCTCATCGAGCCAGCCGCGGATCTCGGAAAACGGCGCTTGTCTGAGCCGATAAAGTCGGACCCTCGCGTCATTTTCAACATCGTTGTCCTCGATGAGCCCGCTCTGCCGCAACACGCGCAGGTGCTGGCTCATCCGCGCCGGGCTAATGGACAGCGCGCTCGCGAGCTCGCCCGCCCGCCGCGGTTTCTTGCGAAGCAAATCAACCACACCGCGGCGCGCCGGATCCGCCAGCGCGGCAAACATATTGTCCAGGGAAATATCAGCCATCAGCCGCCCGATATACGTGTCATGAAGTACCAGCGATGACCCTCGGGATCCTGCACCTCGCACGAACGGTCCACCCAATAATCTTCGCCGTAGTCAGTCGTAGTCGGCTCACGTGTAACTTTGCCTCCCGCTGACCGGGCCCTTTCGCAAGACGCGTCAACATCGTCGACATAGATGCACATCTGCTGCGTGTTTGCGCCGCCGACAGATTTAGGCGATGAGCGAACAGCGCCATTCTTTAAAGTGGATTTCGCGGCATCTCCCACATAGATCAAACCATCGCCGAACGTAAGCTCCGAATGTACGATGCTCCCATCGTCACCTTCGACCTTCAGCCGCACCTCAAACCCGAACGCGCTCACGAGCCAATCAATGGCCTGTCGCGGATCATCGTAGTACACACTGTTCGAGATGCGTGGCATGCCCACGGGAGGATTCTTCATGGCCCGACTCCTGTGAATGAAATTGCGGAATGGCTTAATAGTTTACTAATTATTTAAATAATTCAAGCGGAGCCACAAAAACGACGAGGCGTGCGCTTTTATCGACAGATTGGGGCACACAGCCGACCACGCTATGGTATTTCCGGGGGCCTCGAATTCAGTACCGGAGACTTTGATGACCGCAGCGAAAGGAATTGCCCTATCTGTCACTAGTTTGCTTGCAGCGTCGATATTGGCGACCTCGGTCTCTGCCGCTCCGACCACGCCGGAATGGATCAACCAGAGCAATGAGCAGGCTGCAGCCCTGCTGGAAGAAAACGCGAAGTACAACCCGGAATCAGCATCCGCGATCGGCGTCGATGGCCACGACGCAGAAGTGTTCGACGCCAAGCCACAAACGGTGCAACGGCAGGAAGCTGATCTCCTCACCGTCGCCACCGGCTACGAAAGCGCCCTAGCCGCAGCGAGCGACCCACGCGTCAAGCAGGACATAGAGATCCTGCTCAAAAGCGCCAGAAATCAGCGCACGACGCTGGAATTGAACGATCGATTGATGCTGCCGTACTTCGATCTACCCCAAGCGCTGTTTAACGGCTTCCATGGACTGCTCGATCCGCGCGTCCCGAAATCTCGTCAGACTGCGGCGTTGATCCGCCTGAAAAAATACGTCGGCGCCGAACGTGGCTACGAGCCGATTACAACACTGGTCCGCGCTCGTGTTGACGAACGACTTGGTGACAAGACGTTGGTCGGTCCATGGACCGTAGAGGTCGAGCAACATCTCAAGAACCAGGATCAGTACTTGAAGGGGATCAAGGACCTCTTCGAAAAGGCGGGACTCAAGGGTTATCAAAAGGATTTCAAGACACTGTCAGCTCAGCTGGCCGACTACTCGAAATGGGTACGCGCCACCGTCGTGCCGCGAGCACGCCCGACCAACCGGCTGCCGGCAGAAATCTATGCCGACAACCTGAAGAACTTTGGCGTGGATATGGATCCACGCGCGCTCATCGATCGCGCACTGTTTGTCTACGCGGCAACACGCGACGAAATGCAGTCGGTGGCAGCCCAGATCGCTGCCCAGCGAGGAATGAAATCGTCCGACTATCACGATGTCATTCTGGAACTGAAAAAGAAAAAGATCCCGAACGATAAATTGATCGCTCTGTATACCGAGCGCCTGAACAGCCTGGAGACGATCGCCCGCGATCATCACCTAATCACCATCCCGCAGCGAAAGGCTGTTATCCGGTTGGCGACGGACGCCGAATCCGCAGCAACGCCGGCGCCCCACATGGACATACCCCGCTTGATAGGAAATACAGGCGAGCCAGGCGAATTCGTCCTTCCGACGTCGAACCCAAATGCGGACCCGAACGTGGAAATGGACGACTTCAAATATGACGCCATTACATGGACGCTCACGGCTCACGAGGCGCGGCCGGGGCACGAGCTGCAGTTCGCCGCGATGCTAGAGCACGGTGTGTCCAGCACGAGGGCCGTGTTCGCGTTCAATAGCGCCAACGTTGAGGGATGGGCGCTTTACGCGGAAGCGTTCATGAAACCGTACGAGCCACTCGAAGGGCAGCTGTGCACTTTGCAGATGCGGCTGATGCGCGCGGCGCGTGCCTTCCTCGACCCGATGCTGAATCTGGGGATGATCGAGCCGGCTGAGGCCAAACGGCTCCTCATGGACGAAGTCATGCTGTCCGAGCCAATGGCTAAACAGGAGGTCGACCGGTACACGTTCACCGCTCCGGGCCAAGCGACCTCGTACTTCTACGGGTATACCAAGATCGAGGCTCTGCGCGCCAAGACCGAGCTCGCCCTGGGAAAGAAATTCAATGCGATGGCCTATCACGACTTCCTGATCAACCAGGGGCTCCTACCGCCTGATTTGCTGGAGAAGGTAGTCACGGAGACGTTCGTGCCGGAGCAGAAGAAGGCGTCATAACGCCGCAATTGTCCACACCTATCCGCCTGCGTATATTCGCGTACGAATATACGCAGGCGTGCAATGCAAATTCCCCGGAAAATCAGTAATCCCCTGGCCCTGGCGGTCCTGGTTTTGCTATTCGAGAAGGCCATGCATCCGTACGAGATGGCCGTGACGCTCAAGCAGCGAGGCAAACAGCAGAGCATCAAGCTCCGCTACGGCTCGCTCTATACCGTCATTGGTCAACTCGAGCGGGAAGGCTTCATCGCAGTCGCTGGGACCGAGCGCGACGGGCGGCGGCCCGAGAGGACCACCTACCGGATCACTCGCGTAGGCGAGGCCGAGATGAACTCGTGGCTGAGGTCGCTCGTGTCTCAGCCGGTCAAGGAATACCCCCAGTTCGAGGCGGCACTGTCCCTGCTCCCAGCGCTGCCACCGCAGGACGTGCAACTGCTCCTGGCGGAGCGGCTAGGGCGCCTCGAGGAACAGGAGCGGGGAATGCAGGCGGACATCCATGGCGCGGCAGAAATGAAACTGCCGGCACTGTTTCTCGTTGAAAGTGAGTACGCGCTCGCCCTCGTGCGCGCGGAACGCGCCTATGTGAAAGGGCTCGTTCGCGGCATCGAAACCGGGGAACTGGCGGGGGTTGAGCAATGGCGTCAATGGCATATCGATCGCAAGGCTAAATGAGTTTCCTACGCCGTCTAACGGCAAGCGCAGTTGCGTCGCTTATGGTATTCAGCGCAGCGTCGGCTGGTGCCGCGAAAAAGCCTCTGGCGCCAAGCGCTACGTCGAATGGCCCCGGCCCTCCGACTGCGCAAGCAGACCCAACTGGGTCCGCGGGTGCGCCTTCGAAGCTGGCTGTGCTAGGGGCGACGATGCCAATAACGTCGGGTACCTCGCTGCTGGTCGTATCCCCTCACCCCGATGATGAAGTCCTCTGCTGCTCGGGTGTAATACAACGTGTATTACACGCGGGAGGCCGCGTCAGCGTCGTGTGGCTGACGAGCGGCGACGGGTCCGAGCTGGACTTGCTGGTCGTCGAAAAAAGCCTGTTTTTGCGGCCCTCAAAGCTCCGCGAACTGGCGGTCCGTCGAATGCAGGAGTCCCGCGACGCGCTAGCCGTTCTCGGCGTTACATCCGACAGGTTGTATTTTCTGGGCTATCCCGACCGTGGAATTTTGCCGCTGTTCACTGACTACTACATAACAACGTACCGATCGAAGTTTACAACCGCGACGGCCGTTCCCTACCCCGGCACCGTATCGCCGAATCGTCCCTACACCGGCCAAAACCTCGAACATGATTTCGAGGCGGTCCTCGACAAGGTTCATCCGACGATGGTCCTGGCTCCGAGCCCACGCGACTCCCATCCTGACCACCGGGCCACCGGCCTCTTCACGATTCGCGCAATGGCACGCCGCAACGAGCTTGCCCGGGTCCGATACTGGATCGTTCACGGCGGCGAGTTTTGGCCCACTCCGCGCGGATATGAGCCCGACCTGGACATGCCAGCACCCCCGCTGGGGCATGGGTTGTCACAGACGCCCTTTACATTGCAGCCGGAAGAAGAGCAGC
>Ga0181534_10002051_pt1 | contig 12777 bp, 3 predicted proteins | sample PEATcosm2014_Bin_37_FD_119758 | JGI IMG/M metagenome (GOLD analysis project Ga0181534, IMG submission 119758) | Peatland microbial communities from MTU Mesocosm Facility, Houghton, MI, USA - PEATcosm2014_Bin17_10_metaG | ecosystem: Environmental > Terrestrial > Soil > Wetlands > Peat | place...
GTTCCGTTGACGGACGTGACACTGTAACCCACGCCCTGCCCGCCGGTGTCGTAGTTCTCCGCCTTCACCGTGCCCGGGACCGCGACCGCCGTGCCGCCGTAGGGGGCTTCTGTCGATGTATTGATGGTGTACGCGGCTGTTGCAACCGCGCTGTTGGTATCGCCAGATGCTACGGCGATGGCTTCGATGGTTTCGGTTGCGCTGACCGGGATCGCCGCCGAGTAGAGCGTCGAAGCGGTGGTCGGCGTGGTTCCGTTGGTGGTGTAGTAGATCTTCGCGCCGGAGGTCGTATCGCTGATCGTGACGGACTGCGCGCTGGTATACGTACCAGCTGCAGGACTGAAGGTCGGTGTTGCCGCGGTCGGGGTTGTGGTCGAGATGGTGTACGCGGCTGTTGCAACCGCGCTGTTGTTATCGCCGGTAGCTACGGCGATGGCTTCGATGGTGTCGGTTGCACTGACCGGGATCGCCGCGGAGTAGAGCGTCGAAGCAGTGGTCGGCGTGGTTCCGTTGGTGGTGTAGTAGATCTTCGCGCCAGAGGTCGTATCGCTAATCGTGACGGACTGCGCGCTGGTATACGTACCTGGTGCAGGGCTGAACGTGGGTGTCGCGACCGTAGTCGTTGTGCCGCTTGTATCGCACAAGGTCGCGCCGGGGTAGTTGCCCGTCACCTGGTAAGCCTGCGATCCGTCGAAGTTCACGATCGCCGTGCGGGTAGCGTCATTCGGATCCACCGTCGAGGTCCATGTGCTCCAGACTCCGGGGAAAGCGCAGGTCGCGTCGCTGTTGCCACTGATACCCAGCGCCTCCGCGGCAGTGGGGATGCGCATATTGTTCTGAGTGCAATAGGTGACGGCGTCTACGCCGGTGAACTGCCCGCCCTGACCAGCATCGGTGGTTTTGACGGTGCGTGTCCAGGTCAAGCCGGTTGAGTTGTCCGTCACCAACGCCAGCGATGGATTGGAGGTGTTGAGGGTATAGCGCTCGGTTGCACCGCCGCACTGCGGAACATTGTATACCTGGAGTTCCAAGATTGAGTATCCGTAATTTCCGCTGCGCAGTGTGCAGTAGATGCGGATATAGCGTCCCTGAACGGTCGGGAAGTTTCTTTGATCGACCAGGCCGTCCCCGCCAACGTTGCCGGTAACCGCCAGGGCATTGCTCCAGTTCACATTGTCAGTGGAGTATTGGATCGTATAGCTGGCCGCGTATGCATTTTCCCAGTAGATATACACGGTGTTGAAGGACTGAACCGAGCCAAGATCCACTTCAAGCCAGGAAGGATCCACTCCTGTGACCGGAGGTGTGGGCGGCGCGCCTGCGGTTGCCGAACCCCAACGCGTGGTAAGGCTGCCATCGACAGCGAGGTTGGGAGTATTCGGCTGTTGAACGCTGCTGGCCGTGGCCGGCTGGTTCAGCGCGAGATTTACGCCCGGAGGCGCCAGTGTAAGATTCGCCGCGGCACTGGTGACAGCAACGCCGGCAGCGTTAGTGACCGTCACAGTGTAAGCACCAACGGTGGACGCAGTCATGCCCGGAATCGAGTAGGTAATCGTATTGGAGATTTGCGTATTGCTTACAAGAATCGTGGCCGCGCCGCCCGTCGGGGTGAAGTTCCACTGGTAGGTGTAAGGCGACGAACCGGCGACCACCGCTGAGAGCTGCACAGGCAGATTCGCCGCAACAATTTGGCTGGTAGGCGGCGTGGTGATAGTCACAGGCGTTGCCGCGCTGACGGTAACCACTGCCGTCGGTGTAGATTGGAGCGAGCCAAGTGGGTTGCTGACAATAACGTAGAAGTTGTCCGTCGCGGTGGCCGTAAATACGGAAGTCGTATAGCTGGCCATCGGTCCGGATTGAACAAGAGAGCCGTTCTCGTACCAAGCGTAATTGAGCGCCCGCGAACCGGTGGCAACTACATTCAGGGTGGCGGATTGTCCGACGACCACAGCCTGCGAAGCGGGTTCTGCGGTAATGGCCACGGCCGCCGGAGCGTCCACGTTCAGGGTTACTGCATCTGAGTTCACGGAGCCATACGTGCTGCTGACCGTTACCGTGACGGTATTGCCGTTTTCCGCAAGGGTGGTGGCGGGGGTGGTATAGCTGGGGCTGTTTGTGCCAACTGCGCTGCCGTTTTCATACCATTGATAGCTAAGAGTCCCGCTGCCGCTGGCCGCGACGGTAAAAGTCGCCGGATAACCGGCCGTGGTCGCCGTATTCACTGGCGGAACGATGATTGCCGGAGACTGTGTTTGCGGAGGAGCTGGAGGCGCAACGGACGTCAGGGTAACGGTGTTGCTCGTTCCTAGTCCAGGCGAACTAGCCGTGACGGTCACCGTTCCGGGAGTGAAGGTGCTGCGCAGTGCGATCTTTTGCAGGCCTCCCTCGAAGTTCAGCTCAGGGTCTCCAGGCGAGTGAAAGAATCCATTCGGCAGGCCGCCGATCGCATTCGTATTGCTGGGGAGCAGAGAGAACGCGTCCGAATAATAGTTTGTCCACTGAGGGTCGTATACCAGTTGTTGTGTGCCGCCCATATAGGTAGCGGCCGTGCCGGTCACCGTGAACGTGACATTATCCATTGCGGTAGGCACCCAATTGCCCTGCGCATCCTGCACCTCGGCCTGCACCAAGGCCGCGTCGGAGCCGTTGGCGGTCCATTGGAAGCTGGTGCCGTCCGGCTTGACCACCTCGGGAACAACCGACAGCACAATCTTGCTCTCTGGTCCTGCTGTCGTCCGAGTATCGGTCACGCCCGGAACCACATTGCCATTGTTGTCAATGCACTCCGCTTCGACGGTGCCCGCGACCCAGTTCACCATCCAAGAAACCTGCCCCGGCATAACGGTTGTGTCCTGGGTGAGATTCGTGCTTGAGTCTATGTTCCAGGGATTGGGCGCCTGATCGGGATATGGGGTTCCGGTAGCCGGATTAATGGCTACAGCACCGTTGATCAGCAGGCGAACCCACGGGCAGTTACTGAAGGCGTTCTCCTGAATAGGAGTGCCGGCGGTGTACTCGTAACTGCGGTTCCAGTGATGCGCCAAATGAACCACCGCCGTCGTGGGCGAGTAAGGAATCCAGTTGGCCTGATAAATGTAGTACATCAGCCGAGGGAAACGGTTCTGATCCACCATGGAGTAGCCCAGTGAGCGGACGAATGGGTTGCCCACGCCATTTCCGTCGTTGGTCTGATTGATCATGAGGGGCTGATTTGTGTACTCCGCCCACGTACTGATCTCGCCCGGCGTCTCGGCAAAGTACCACTGAGCCATGCCGAAGGTATTGGCTTCCCGGCCCTGGCGCCAGTCGTTCAGGTAAGGGGCAGCATCCTGAAGCTCGTAATCGTAGGAGGAAATAGGAACGCCCCCGAGGGTAATATTGATGCCTCGGCCTGAACCCACATTATCCCAATATTCAGCTCCAAAGGCGGGGTTATTGGGGTTGGTGTTTTTAACCCCTGTTTCACAACCAGCGCCGTCACACTCCGCCATGAAGCCCCACGCGGGATTGTATCCGCGATCCGCCTGCACGCGAGGAGCGATATTATCCCATTGCAAAGAGAGGTTATTCAGATCGGTCGCGAGGGGCAAACTATTGCCGCCGTTATCCGCCTCCCAGTCCAGAACCGACGGATGGCTGCGGTCGCGGATAATCATGTCGCGGTGCAATTCCAATTTCAACTGCTGATCATCGGCCGAGAAGTTGCCGGCATTCCAGTGGCCTTCGCCGTCTCCGCTGGGTTCGTCGACCATCACACCGTAGGCGTCGGCCGCCTGGAGAAACTCTTCGCTTTGCGAACAATGGCCGGGCCGCCACACATTGCCGCCACTGGCCGCGAACAGGGCGAGATCGCGCCACCACTGCTCGTCTGGCACGGATGATCCGAGGGCCGGATAATCGTACCGGCTCGCGGCGCCCCACAGGTGCATCGCATGGCCATTGAAGTAGGGGAAATTCGAATCCCAGGTAAGGGTGCGGATACCCAGCGGGCTTTGCACCGAATCCACAACCACGCCGTTGACACTGACGATATGGTAGACCTTGTACATATAAGGTGTTCCATAGATCGAGTTATTCGGGTACCACAAGGTTGGATTCGGGACGGTGATCTGCTGGTTGAAAGTCGGCGTCGCACTGGCTGGAAAACTGGCCGCAGTCGCCGGCTGTATCCACTGCGTGACCGGCGTCGCGGTTACAACAACATTGCCCTTCTCATCGACGATCTGCGTCGTCAAGGTAACTTGTTCCGCGGTCGCGGTCTCGTTCAGAACATTGGTCTGCACCTCGACCACCGCCGAGGCCGCCGTCGCGGTTCCTTCCGCGGCTGGAACCTCGGAGCCGGGGACTGTGCCAACATAAGTGCCCCAGGTCTGCGTGTTCGAGTACACATTCAGCGGAATATGGATCGGATTGGTGACAACCATGTAGACGTCGCGGAAGAGTCCAGCCATCGATTGGCCGAAACGGAAGGATCCACAGAACCCGGGCTGCTCAAACCACGAGGAGCCGCGCGATACATCGATCGCAATCACGTTGTCCGTTGCGCCGTCGGCGACCACATAGGATGTCATGTCAACAACCACGCCGATGAAACCTACTACGTGGGTAGCATTCGAGTCAACGGCAACCTGGCTGACGCCTTTCATCAGCGTGCCATTGATGAAGACCTGAACTCCGGTATGCGCTCCTCCGATATTCAGCAGGAACTTCTGGCCCTTGTACTTCGGATCGACCTTGAAATGCAGACGGTACCAGTTATTGTTCCCGGTATCGGAGCCGTCACCGCCGCCGGAGACCTGATTGATAAAGGTGCGCGGGATATTCGCGTCATACGGGAGCCCCACCGGCTTCCAGGTCGCGGCGGTGTCCGTGCTCTCCACAAAAGTGGGACTCGAATAGTTCGTCGAGTCATTCGTGTTCTCAAACAGCCACTGGCTTTGCGGTGTATTCGACGTCGAAGCCGCGTTGGCCACATACTCCGGCACGCCCGCCGCCAGGTTGATCGTGAAGCGCTGCGAGATCGGGAGCGTTGGCTCCGACTGCTGCGCGCGCGCCGCGGTCGCGCACATCCCAGCTGCCAGGAACAGGAACATCGCCAATGCAACCAGCGCTTCCCCTATTGCCCGTTGATTGCCACGCAGGTCCACTCCCGCTAGCGCTTGTACTGCAAATTTTGAATGGTGATGCTCATGGTTGCTATGGTCGGACGCGTAGCGAACGCATACGGAAGAGGGACGCATAAGGCTCCTTTGGGGCAATAAAATGGATTCGGAGGGCAGGCAGTACCCAGTGAACGGTAGTGTGGCGCTCATCAACGATGAGCTGGTCTGGCAGGAGTTTTACTGTCTGCTTAAGTCCATTGCCCGCCAGGCGCGAAAAATGAGCGTGATGCTAGTTCTCAGGCAATCGGAGGACCACTTTCGCGCAGTCCTTATCCTTTCTATTTCAACACTTACGAGCATGGCTCCCAATCGCACTGTAAACATGTGTATACGGGTCCAGTGGCTACGGCCACTTCCGTTTACATGCGACGAAAGTGGTGTTGCGCCTCGCCAAAGTAACTCTTTGTTGGGATGGAGTTTGGGCAAGGAGTAACTACACCATAGGAATGCAAAAACAGATGGTTAGCTATAATTATAAATAAATGATTATAAATCTTGCTCAGGCGCACGGGGCTGGCGCAGGCGGAAGATATGCTAAGGAGGGAGAAATATCGCGCAGGGACTCAAGCCCAGTGCTTATTTTGTTGCATTTGCGGCATGACTGAAGTCATGCCCTGATACAGAGCATGACTCATGCACAGGAGCTTACACGGATGCCTAAGTTACGTTGATATTCATCTATAAATATTGTTTTAATTATAGACAAGAAATGCGGGCCGGGCAGAGAAATTATAACTCCAGGCCCGTTGTTCCCAAAGATAGAGCAGACTCAGTTTTTGAACATGTTTCCTTGAAGGGGCGTAAGAGTCGTGCGAACAATCTTCTCTACTGAGGATAGATACGGATTGCGATGAGTTGAGCGCTCGGCGCCGTCGCTCCGATGCTGGCGGTCTCAACCAGTAGCTCAAACGGCCGCAGTTTGCCGTTGGGGAGAGCCGCCTGCTGCAAGACCGGCTGAATGATGTTGACATTGAACAGTGTATCCGCGGCGGCCTGCGTACCAGCCATGTTAAGTCCCTGAATAATAAGAACGTGGCCCGCTCCATCCAGGTCGGGAAGATACGCAATCGTGCCGTAGGTGCGATTCGAGGTTTCATCGGCGCCATTGCGATAGATTTTCTGCTCTGCTCCAGATGGATGTTCGTTCAGGACATAGGAATCGTCCACCTCCGGCATGTACTCAAATGCGAAATTGAGTCTCTTTTCAAACAGCGACACCCACGGGTTGGTATGCTTCGAGCCTAGTAGGATCACGTTGGAGTTCTTGATGTCTTCCGCGGTGACACTGCGCGCATAACGGATCTGGGTGCGGTTGGCGATGAACTCCGGGAGCCGCGTCAGCGCAGAGGCGATGTTGAGATCGACAACACTGGTATACCGCTGTCTGCGTAGATCGTTAAGATTGCGTTCATCCAGTCCCGGTGGGGGTTGCATTTCCGCAAGAAAGGAACCATTGGCATACTCGTTCACGTCGACCAGGTGCTGGGTGAAATTCTGCAGAATGCCCAGTCCGCTGTCCGCGGCAACAATCAGCGTATTCCGGTTTTCCTGGAAAAGCTGAGCCCAGACGGCATGAGCGGGACCCTGTTCTCTATGTAACTGAAGAGCATGCACCCCTAACCAGCCGGCCGACGCGAGCAGGGCGCCTGCTGCGGCCCCGGCGAGGCTGGAGATCCACCGGCCTCGCCAGGATTGCCGGCTGCCTACTTTCTCACTGCGCTCGCCGTACGCCTTTGGCGTCTGATCGCTGGGAGCTGCCGGTCCGTTCGCCGGTGCGTCGCGCTCCTCGGCATCCACCTCACTCTGGATTGCTGAAACGTGCGCTTGCATGCCGGGATTGCTCAGAAAAGCAGGCACATAGCCGCCGCGCGGAATGACAATCCGCATCGTTTCATTCGCTCCTTCGCCCTTGAAGTAGGCGTCCAGGCGCTTTCGCAACATCCGCGCATAACTTCTTACAATGTTGTCCTCACCGGGATCATAGCCGGCAGTGCGGTTGAAGATTGTGGTGCCGATGCGTTGCTCGGTGATCTCGTCGGCGTTTCCCAGAAGATACTGCTCACAAACATAGAGGAGAAACTTCGCCAGCCTCCCCGACCTGCTGAGATCTTTGCTCGCGGCCACCCGGCACACAAGCTGCCACTCTTCCCGCAGTGGTAATTGGTCAAGGGCCGTTGCCGCAGGCTCCTCCTCAAGCACTCCAGCCACGCTCTGCGAGTACAAAATTGGACCGGCAAGACGGGCAGGCTGGTCATCCAACGCACTTCCTTCACCTCTGGCAGTCCATTCTCGGGCATTCCTCATCTTCCCAACATAGACCTGCAAGATGAATTTTCCATAAACCGCGCTTGGTACGGAATGCGAAATCCTCGCCAGATATAGAGGGGTGACGCAGGGGTGAGACCACAGAATCAGCCAAAAATTCACTTCCGCACCCTTTTGCGCTTTGTTTTATCCAGCCATGATCGACACGGGAGCCGGTTTGAATCCCATGTTCTTCAGCCTCGCGTACGCCTGCACCGGCAGAATCATAACCAATTCGAATCGATACCAAATTTTTGGAGCCGACTGTGAAACGTGTCTTCCTATTCGCTTTAATCGCTGGTCTTGCAATCCTGAACTCTGCGCAATTGTTCGCTCAGTTTGAAACAGCCTCCGTCTTAGGTTATGTCCGCGATTCCTCCGGAGCGGTCGTGCCCAGCGCTACCGTGACCCTTGTCAATCGTGGAACAGGGGTGGGAGTCACCCTCAAAACCAACGGCGAGGGATCGTACGAGTTCACCGACGTGAAGATCGGCTCCTACCAGGTGAAGGCACTGGCATCCGGCTTCGACACCACGACAACTCAGCCTTTCCAGGTCCAGGTCAATGCCCATCAGCGTGTCGATGTGGCCCTGAAAGTGGCGGGTGCCGCCCCCGAGGAAATCACTGTCAGCGGCGCCGCTGCTTTGCTTGAGACCGACTCCAGCGAGCGCGGCCAGGTCATCGGCACCAGCGAAGTGGAAAATCTCCCACTCAACGGCCGCGCGTACGCCGACCTTGCTGCTCTGGTTCCCGGCGTTCGCCGCAATATCCTGGAAAACTCTACCGACAGCAGCCGCGATGCTTCCTTTAATGTCAATGGCCAGCGCAGCGAGTTCAACAACTTCCTTCTGGATGGTTTGGACAACAACGCCTACGGCACCTCGAACCAGGGTTTTTCCAACCAGGCCATCCCGCCCTCGCCGGACGCCATTTCCGAGTTTCGCGTGGAAACCGACAACTACAGCGCCGAGTATGGCCGTTCTGCCGGCGCGGTCATCAACGTCAGCATCCGCAGCGGCACCAATCAATATCACGGCAAGGCCTACGAGTACGTGCGCAATACCGTTTTCAATGCGGTTGGGCCATTCACGGCGCCCTCCAACCCACTCACCGGCGCTCCACAAAAGCCCGTACTGCTGCGCAATCAGTTCGGCGCCACCTTCGGTGGACCGGTCTGGAAAGACCGCCTCTTCTTCTTTGCCGATTACGAAGGCACTCGCCAGGTGGTTCATGCAGTTAACACGGCCACCGTACCCACCGCCAATCAACTGGGCATCAGCGCTCTCGCCAAGGCCAACGGAGGGTATACCTTCCAGACAGCGAGCAATGGCACCGAGAGCGGAACTGCCGTGCATCTTGTCAATCCACTTACCGGGCAGACCTACCCAAACGGCGTCATTCCCTTCAACGATGCCTCTGTCTCCGCCTTTGCCAAAGGCGTGATCGCAGCTTTGCCGACACCCAATGTCGCAGGTGACCCATTCGCCAGTAACTATGTCTCGCTTCCGCCCGATCTTATCAATGACGATAAGGGCGATATCCGGATCGATGCGACCATCAGCCCCAAGACAACCGCCTTTGGCCGCTACAGCGAACATCAGGGAAATATCCTTTCGCCGCCCAATATTCAAGGCCCCGCCGGCGGCAACAGCAACGGAAGCGTCAAGATCTTCAACCAGCAGGGCGCGCTCGGCGTGACCCACGTCTTCAACCAGAGCTCGATTCTGGACGCTCGCTTCGCCTTTACGCTCACTGACGGTGGAAAAGGCCCTTATGGCGCGACCCTGTCCAACCTCATGGCTGGTATCCCTGGCCTGCCTACCTCTCCCACTGTCACTCGCAGCCTCAACGTTCAGAGCGTCAACGGCTATTCGCAGTTCGGCAACCAGGGCAGCAATCCCCAGTTCCAGAACCCATACGTCTTCAATCCCAAGATCAATTACACTCAGATCCGCGGGCGCAGCACCTATAAGGTTGGCTACGAGTATCAGGCCATCTTCACCAAAATCGACGACTTCAACCCCGTTTATGGCCAGGACACCTACAACGGCGGTTTCAGCTATGGCATCAACAGTCCGGTCAGCAGCACAGACACCGGAACTAAAGAGGGCGTAGCGCTTGCCGACTTCCTCTTCGGCGCACGCGATAGCTTCCAGCTCAATAACTTCGCCATCGTCCATCTCAATCAGCGCATGAACTATTTTTATGTGCAGGACGATGTTCGGTTGAGTTCCAAACTTACGGTAAATGCCGGCTTGCGTTATGAATTGGCAACACCGCAGTGGGAGAAGAATAACCGGCTCGCCAACTACGATCCCACCACTCAATCGCTCATCACGGCCAGCTCCGGCTCTATTTACAACCGCGCGCTGGTAAACATGGCCATGCTCGACTTCGCTCCACGGCTTGGCGCTGCGTACTCAATTAATCCCAAGACGGTTGTTCGCGCCGGTTATGGCCTTAGTTATGCCCAGTTCAATCGCGAAGGCGGAGAAAACCTGCTGGTCTATAACCTGCCCAATATTGTCAACACCAACGTCGTGCAGTATCCGCAATTTGCCGACACCGCGGATACCGGATCGGCGCAATTGCAACCAGTATGCACAACCGCGCAGGCAGGTCAGGCGTATAGTCCGGCCAATCCAACCCCATGCTTCCGCGTCACGAGCCAGGGATACCCGACGAACCTTGCCAATCCAGCAAATGTAACCGCCGCCAGCAACCTGACTACGGAGGCGCGTTACATCCCAAAAGACCTGCCCACCGGCTATGTGCAGGCCTACCATTTCACCGTGCAGCGCCAGGTTGGCCCTTCCACCACAGTCGAGGCCTCTTATGTTGGTTCACACGGCGTCAAATTGGAGACATTGGCCGATCTGAACCAGGCTCCAGCGAACACGGCTAGCGCAACCTGTGACCCCACGGTCATCCCCCCAATTACCAAAGGATGCCTCAACTTGGCAGCTCGCCGCCCCATTCCCACCTTCACGACGATCGAAGAAACGCTGCCGCTCGGGGCCCTTCGCTACAACGGATTGCAAGCCAAGGTTGAGCACCGCACCGGTCATGGCCTTTACCTCCTGAATTCGTTTACCTGGTCACGCGCCATTGACAACGTTGCCGGACACCTTGATACTCCCGATGGCGATAACTCTCGCGTCAACCTTGCCAACCTGCGCGGCGAGTTTGGCCCATCAGCCTACAATCAGCCTTTGAACGACGTTCTCTCCATCGTCTACGACTTGCCTGTCGGCAAGGGCCGAACCTTTGCCGGCAATGCACCATTCCTCCTGCAAGAGGCTATCGGCGGATGGCAGTTAACGGCCATCAACAGCGCCAGCAGCGGGCTACCGGTCAACATTATGTACTCGCCCAATGGCGCTCAGCAGCTCAGTCCCCTCCTAAACCAGCGTCCGAACCAGGCTCCAGGCAATCCGGTTATTCCCAAGAGCCAGCGGATCAAGACCAGCGCCGGCCAACAAAACATTGTCGCCCTCAACGCCGCGCTCTTCACTTTACCAGTTGCTACCGGCACCACCCCCTACGGCAATGCAGGACGCAATTCCGTTCGCTTCGATGCCTTTCATCAAACCGATATCGGGCTGCATAAGAATTTCGCCCTCTATCGCGACCGGGCAAGCTTCGATTTCCGCTGTGAGGCTTTCAATATCTTCAACCAGACCAACTATGCTTATCCAGCCAGCAATCTCAGTTCGAGCAACTTTGGTCAAGTAACAGCCTCCACCACCTTCCCGGCACGTATTTTGCAATTCGCCGGCAAGATCGTTTTCTAACTCAACTAACTGACAGAGCACGAAGGAGAGGCCGTCACCTATGGACCGCAGACAATTCACCGCTTTCGCCGGCGCTTCGTTCGGAAACCTGCTCGCCCAGAGACTCTGGGCTGAGCAGGTCATGGCGACGGCCTCCTCTGGAAAGTTCTACTTTGCCCTCATCGCAGATACTCATATCATCGACAATTTTTATGTCAAAGGCAGCGAGAACGGTGTCGAGGATAACGAAAGCATCCTCGTCACCGCGCCTCGCCTGACCTCCGCCCGCGACCTTATCAACTCTCTCAATCCAGCCATCGAGCAGGTCTTTCTTATTGGCGATTATTTTCATAACTACCCTTCAACGGATTACGACTTCTACTTTAAAAATACAACGCGACTGGACAACGCGAAGGCAATTACCGACGGCTTCCAAATGCCCGTCCACCTGGGCTTCGGAAACCACGACTACGATGTCCATCGCGTTCCACGAGAAATAAGCCATCGCCTTTTCAAGGCCAAGTTCAAAGCGGAACCTTACTCAGTTCTCGACTACAAAGGTTACAAATTTATTCACCTGAATAACTTCCTCGGCAGCACGCAGGATCGCTCATCGCAGGATTTCAATCCGAACATCGGTTCCCTCGGCGAAGAGCAACTGCACTGGCTCGAGGCTCAGCTCCAGCAGCGTAAACCCACCTTCGTCTTCATCCACTACCCGCTTATTCAGGATGTTGCCACGGAGTTTGGCGATTACGGCCTGCACCCGCTCTTGCGCAGATACCAGGACAACATCCAGCTCGTCGTCTCCGGCCATTTGCATAAGTGGATCGACTTTGCCCACACCTATGGCCCGCAGCACTATGTCATGGCCGCAACGCGCTACGATCCCAATGCGTACATGCTCATGGAGGTCGATACGCAACGCGCCACTTCGCGTTTTATCAACGCAGGCCTCGTTGAATGGTCAACCCACTACAGCAAGCCCTATCGCGCAGGGTGAGATCTCTACACTGCGCAAGACCTGGCGCTCTATCAATTTCAATTGATCCAAGGACTCCGACATGTTTCCGCGTTATTGCTGTATTGCTTCCTCTATCTCTCTTGCCGTCGCTTTGGGCGGCTTTGCTGCAACTGCCCAGAACCCGGCCAAGGTTGATGACAACACTCTGAAGATGAATCAGATTCAGGTCATCGGCACCCACAATAGCTATCATGCCGGCATTGCGCCCAGTGAGAGCGCGCTTTGGCAGGCCAAATATGCCGATGCATACAAGGGTCTTGATTACCAGCATCAGCCGCTCGCGCAGCAGTTCGATAGTGGTGTCCGCCAGATCGAGCTGGATATCTACGCTGACAGCAAAGGCGGCTTGTATGCGCATCCCTCCGGGCCACTCATGGTTGCCGCGGCTCATCTTCCGGCGGACCCGGAGTTCGATCCAAACGGCATAATGGCAAAGCCCGGCTTCAAGGTCATGCACATTCAGGATGTTGATTACCGCAGCGTTTGCCAGCCATTCATTAACTGCCTGGAGCAA
>Ga0181534_10002052_pt1 | contig 12770 bp, 13 predicted proteins | sample PEATcosm2014_Bin_37_FD_119758 | JGI IMG/M metagenome (GOLD analysis project Ga0181534, IMG submission 119758) | Peatland microbial communities from MTU Mesocosm Facility, Houghton, MI, USA - PEATcosm2014_Bin17_10_metaG | ecosystem: Environmental > Terrestrial > Soil > Wetlands > Peat | place...
ATGTTGAGATGGCTCAAAATTTTGACGCGCGAAACGATGGCCGGCTGGAAGCGTTTCAATTGCGCGGGCACGGGCACTTCCTGTAGCTCGCCGTCAATGCGGTAACGGATGCGGAATTCGTCCTCGAACGGTTCGAGATGGATGTCCGACGCGCGCAGCTCGATGGCGTCCTTCAAAACCTGGTTGACGAAACGGATGATCGAGGCCTCGTCCTCGGCGGCCTCGTCCAAATTCGTGTCCTCGGCATTTTCGTCAACGACCTGAAAGCCCTTTTCCTCGTCGAGCGTGCCGATGGTGTCTGCACCGACGCCGAGGCGCTTTTTGATTTCGCGCTGGATGGCTTCGCTGGAGGCGAGCACCGGCGTGAGATTCAAGCCGGTCATGGCTTTCAGCGCATCAAGGCCATGCGTGGCAAAGAGCCGGCTGGTGGCGACTTCCACCGTGCCGTTGAGACGCTTTAACGGAAGGAGTTCCTCCTTCAGCAAAATGCGCGCGGGAAAAAGGGAGAGAAGCTGACGGTCCGGATCAACGTCATCCAAGGTCGTGAACGACAAGCCATATTCCTCGGCCAACCAGCGGAGAACATCTTCCTCGGTTTGCACCGGAGACTTCGCGTCCACCAGCGACTTGGCGTCAATCGAAGACAGTTGCTTGCCCGCAACCATGCGGTCAAGCAACTGCTTCAGCGGAGAATCTTGGACGGCGGATTCAGTCATAACGGAAACGTCAGCTTCACTTTTGCGGATTGGATCAGTCAATCAATCCCATCAAAGTTGCCTGGGCCTCCTGCGGCACCGTGAGCACTGCGCGGAGATTGGTTTGGGCTGCAGCCAGCGCGGCTTGCTTGGCCTTTTGTGAAGCCTGGTATTTTGCGAGCAGCGCCTGGATTTGACCGGCGGGCGCGTTGTCATCAAGAGCCTGCTGCAAGGCGTCCCGATCCGGATTCGGCTGGTTGAACGGGTTATTTCCGCCGCCACCGCCGCCGCCGCCGCCACCGCGGTTGCGGCCACCGAACATTCCGCGCATGCCGCCGCCCATGCCCACGGCCATCCGCGAATCCACCACTTTTTGGACGAGCGGCTGAACTGCGCTCCAGTCGGCATCATTGGTGAAATTCAACTGGGTGCGGATGTTATCCATTATGCGTTGCTGCATTTGCGCCGGATCGAAATTGCGGCCACCGCCAAAACCGCCGCCGCCGCCACCACCGCCGCCGCCTCCACCACCGTTTCCGCCGCCGCCGCCGTTTTGTGCGAAGATGCTACCGGCGCTCAACATCAGCGCAGCGGCGGCACCGCAGACTATTAATAGATTTTTTACTTTCATTGAATTTCCTGTTTGGTTGGTTAATTTTGCTTTGTCTCGGAACAACGCACTCGCGATGTCCATTGGTTGCAACCCAAGCAGGGGCCATGCCAGCACGAAAATCCGCCTTTATCCGTGAAAATGAAAATCCCGCTGCGCAATTGATGCTCGACCCGCCATCCGCGCTGCGCAGGTTTTGCGCGGCATCACACGCAAAGGGAACGCGAACTTTTCCAACACATCGTCGGCATCGAGACAAGACCGTGCCGAATCTCCATTCCCGGAAAACCTTTGGGTTGGGTTGTGGATTATATTTTCTGGAATTCATCATTTTAAGAATTAATTTCCGCCGAAAATGTGAAACGCAGATTGACATTCTCTGATTGTAAAGTTATAAAGGAGGCATGAAAAAGTTCGCACCGACGACTTCATTTTGCTCACGCCTGTTTCCGCTGCTGGCGGTTTTACTTCTGCCGACGCTGGCGCAGGCGCATCCGGGCATTCCCGGCCACACCCACGGTTTTGCAAACGGGCTGGCGCATCCGCTCACCGGCCTCGACCACATTTGCGCGATGGTGGCCGTCGGGCTATGGGCGGCACAACGCGGTGGCCGCGCGCTCTGGCTTGTGCCGTCGGTATTTGTGTCGGTCATGATTCTAGGCGGAGCGCTGGGCATGGCTTCGGTTCCGGTTCCATTCGTCGAGCCGGGCATTGCGGCTTCTGTGCTGGTGCTGGGGGTTTTGATTGCCGCGGCGGTTCGCCTGCCGTTGCCGGTGAGCGCGGTGCTGGTTGGCGTGTTTGCGATATTTCACGGCTATGCGCATGGCGCGGAAATGCCCGCTTCAGCCTCCGGCCTGGCCTACGGTTTGGGCTTTGTCGCTGCCACCGCGAGCCTGCATCTCTTGGGAATCGGACTCGGCTTGCTCGCCAGACGGTTTGCCTCGGCACGGCTGGTTCGTTACGCTGGCGGCGCGATTGCCGTCTGTGGTATCTATCTTTGTCTCCCCCTGTGAGGCCGGACGGTTTGGAAAACTGAATCAAACAGAAGGCTGGCGGGGATTTGATACGCCGGGAGCCGCGCGGCGCGCGAAACGGAGAAGCAATGGCGACTAGGGGTTTTACCTAGATGGGTAACAGATTACCCCATTACACAATCAGGTAACCCACCAATTGTTGCGGTCAGCCACTTAGCTTAAATTGCTCTCATGCAAACAACATTTGTTGGACAGGATGCAGTCACCCAATCGCCCCGGATCCGGTTTCGCCGGAATTTTACCGCGCCGCTGCGGATCCCGTCGCGCAACGGAAGCGCCGCCGCCCCAGGAAACGGAGTTGCCGCCCCCAATGAGCAGGGCAATGGCACCGGCAACCGCGCCTTGATCGCGGCGCTGGTCAATTCAAAGATTTACCGGGAATACGAGCAGGCGTTCTCCAATTTGACGGGCCTGCCGGTGGCATTGCAGCCGGTGGAAACCTGGCAGTTGCCGCATCACGACAAGCGAAACGAAAACCCGTTTTGCGCGTTGTTGTCGCAGAAAAGCCGCGCGTGCGCCGCCTGCTTGCAGGTGCAGGAACGGCTCTGTGAAAAGGCGGCCCATGAACCACGGACGGTCACGTGCCCGGTCGGGCTGTGTGACACCGCCGTGCCGGTGCGGTTGAGCGACAAATTGATCGGTTTTCTACAGACCGGCCAGCTTTTCCGCAGGCAGCCGGGCAAGACCCAGTTTGCCCGGGCAGCCAAAATGGTTGCGGAGTGGGGCATTGATGCGGATCGGAATGTTTTGCAGAAGGCCTATTTTACGGGCAAGGTCGTCACCCCCGCGCAGCACGAATCGGCGGTCAAATTGCTGACGATTTTTGCCCAGCATCTGGCAATCGTGAGCAATCAGGTGATCATCCAGCAGGAAAATGCCGAAATGCCGGTCATCAAGAAGGCCAAGGAATACATTCGCGAGCATCAGGCCGAGAAAGTGTCGCTCGGCACTGTGGCCAAGGCGGTCAATATGAGCGCGTTTTACTTTTGCAAGATGTTCAAAAAGGCTGCCGGCATCAATTTTACGGATTACCTCACGCGGGTGCGCATCGAGCGGGCGCAGAACCTGCTGCTCAATCCCAATCTGCGCATCAGCGAAATCGGGTTTGAAGTCGGCTTCCAGTCGCTCACGCATTTCAACCGCGTGTTCAAGAAGATTGCCGGCCAGTCCCCCACAGACTATCGCGCGCAGTTGCTCATGCCTTGAGCGCCGGCCATGGCAATAATTCGCAAGGAGCGGCATTCCATGCGCGCCGCCAGTTGCCGGATTGAGATTGGCAGCGGCGGAAAATTTCCCGATATTCCCTTCATCTTGGAAATGAAGGATTACCGGAAAATGCCGAAGGTGGAGTTGCTGGCCTGGATTGAGAAGCTCAAATCCAAACACGCCACGCGAACCCGGACGCAAAGTAAGCGCGCCGCGTCCGCCCTGCGCGACAGCGCCGAACGACTGCGCGCGATTCTGGAAACGGCGGTGGAGGGCATCATCACGATTGACGAACGCGGGACCGTCGAGTCCTTCAATCTGGCGGCGGAGCGGATTTTCGGTTTCAAGGCCGCAGGAGTCATCGGGAAAAACATCAGCGTCCTGATGCCTTCGCCACATCACGAGCAGCACGATTCCTATCTCGCCAACTACCGGCACACCGGCCACGCCAAAATCATCGGCATCGGGCGCGAAGTTTCCGGTCGGCGCAAGGACGGCACAATCTTCCCGATGGATTTGTCCGTGAGCGAGGTGCGGTTGGCGGAACGGCGGCTGTTCACCGGCTTCATCCGCGACATCACCGAGCGCAAGCGGCTTGAAAGGGAAATCCTGGAAATCAGCGAACGCGAACAGCGCCGCATCGGGCACGATTTGCACGACGGCCTGTGCCAGCATCTGGCGGGGGTTGAGATGATGAGCCAGGTGCTGGAACAAAAACTGGCATCGCGCTCCCCTGACGCGGCGCGGCGAGCCGGCGAAATCGCCAAAAATGTCCGCGAGGCCATCAGCCAGACGCGTTCGCTGGCGCGCGGCCTTTCGCCGGTCACGCTTGACTCCGAGGGCCTCGCGTCCGCGCTTCAAGAACTGGCCTTGAACACTGGGAAGATTTTCGGCGTCGCGTGCCGGTTTGATTGCGACCCGCCGGTGTCCGTTGCGGATCACGCCGTGGCCACGCATCTTTTTCGCCTGGCGCAGGAGGCGGTGGCCAACGCTATCAAACACGGCCGGGCAAAACGGATTTCCATCCGATTGACCGGCGACCGGGGGCGCGTGATTCTGAAAGTGGACGACGACGGCGCGGGTTTCCCCGCTGAAATTTTCAAATCCAAAGGCATGGGCCTGCGCATCATGCAATCCCGCGTCGGGATGATGGGCGGCACGCTGGCCATCGAGCGCAACCCCGGCGGCGGTGCCAGCGTGATTTGCTCCGTTCCCAACCGGCCCGCATCCAAAAAGCGAAATTAAATTTCACCATGCCCAAAGCACCCCGCAAACAACTGCTCATCGTGGACGACCACCCGATGATGCGCACCGGTCTGACACAACTCATTGACAACGAGCCTGACCTGAAGGTCTGCGCCGAGGCCGACAACGCCAGTCAGGCCCTCCAAGCCGTCACCGGTCGGAGCTTCGATTTGATCCTGCTCGACATCTCGCTGCCAGATAAAAACGGCGTGGAACTCATCAAGGACATCCTGGCGCTGAAACCCGGCCTGCCGGTGCTGGTCGTCTCGATGCACGACGAACTGCTCTATGCCGAGCGCGTGCTGCGGGCGGGCGCGCGCGGCTACATCATGAAACAGGAGGGCGGCAAAAAGTTTTTACAAGCCATCCGCCAAGTGCTGGCCGGGCAGATTTACGTGAGCGAAAAAATATCCGCGCGCATTCTGGAAAGTTTCTCCCGGGCGCGCGCCGCAACGGCGCTGTCCCCTGTCCAACGGCTTTCCGACCGCGAATTTGAAGTGTTCCAATTGATCGGGAGCGGCAGGGGCACGCGGGACATTGCCGGGCTTCTGCATTTGAGTGTGAAAACCGTCGAGGTGCATCGCGCGAACCTCAAGAAAAAGCTGGAATTGAAAACGGCCCACGACCTGGTGCATTACGCCATCCGCTGGGTTGAGGCGGAACCCCAAGGCTGACGGCACCGCCGAGACAGGCAGTTTAACCGCGGATTCTCGAATGGCCTGTAATTTGCGCTTCCCAAGGAAGCCATCCCGCGAACGCGGCGTCATCCCAATTTTGAGGCGAATGACCTGATACTTTCTGAGTGAGTTGATTTGGCGGTTGCGTTTGGACAAACGCCGGAGTAGAAATGTTTTCGTTATGCGTATGGATAGAGAGTTTATCAGCGCGCTTCCGTGCCCGCTTTCTGCCCCCATGTTTTCCAACAAGACGCCGGGGCCTGCCGCTGTCGCGGTTCACGCCGCGAGCCGGCGGTGGCCCGGCTTTCTACGTTAGGACGCGATGCGAATGGATGACTTTGAAACAGCCAAACAGTTCTTCATTGAAGGCTTGCAACTTCTTGAAGCAAAGAATTATCAAGCAGCCGAAATACAGTTTACACGATCCTTGGAGATCATTTCTGACAGGGTATCTACTCTCAATAACCTGTCTGCCATCAAAATTAAACTGAAAAAATTTGCTGAAGCAGAGGAGTTCGCGCTCAAGGCCATTGCATTGGAAGACAAATCTGCGGAAGCATGGTCAAACCTTGGAATCGCCCTGGCCGCAACGGAACGCCATGAGGAAGCTTTGCGGGCTTATGACCGGGCGCTCGATTGCAATTTTTCTTACGCCAGCGCATGGCTTAACAAGGCAACGACTTTGCTTGAGGTCAAAAGATATGACGAAGCGTTGCTGGCTTGTGACCAGGCGCTAAAATGGGATTCCAGCAAATACGAGGTTTTATACGCCAAAAGTCTGATATTGAAAGAGCTTAAGCGGCCAGACGAGGCGCAAAAAATCCATCTGAAGTCGCTCGAGATGAGGGTTGCTTCATCGCCGGTATTCATTGCCGAGCGGCGCGCGACCCAAAAAGGCGATGTCCTCATCATAAGCCAAAATTCGGACATCGGTGCCTCACTAAAGTCATTTGAAACCCTGCACCTTCATTGTTTAAATTTTCCCGCCCAGCTTGCCGGGATTTTTAAAGAGGATTTTCATTTCACTTACGTTTTCGAGGGCAATGCAACCAGACCTTCAGCCCGAAAGCAAATTCCGCAGCCAGACTGTGTGCTAAACAACTGTGCAAATGGAGAGTGTGTCCTTTCCGAGGGTAAGTTATGGGGCTTGATTGCGCTGGTTGACAGCTTCGGCGTTCCGGTCGTCAATCATCCAACCAAGGTCATTCAGACCACGAGGGATGAGTCGGCAAAACTACTGGATGATATTCCCGGTGTCTTGGCGCCGAAGACCATGCGCTTTTTCTCGGTTGGAAAAACAGTTGAAGAATTGGCGCGTGAAATCGAGGATCAATACGATTACCCTCTGATTACGCGGACGCTGATTTCTCAAGAGGGTAAGGGAATGACCAGGGTGGACTCCCGGGATGCTCTTGTCGCGGTGCTTTCTTCCGATTTCCCGGAGAAGTTCTTTGTGACGGAGTTCGTGGATAGCAGGGGGGGGGATGAGTTTTTCCGCAAAATCCGGGCGGTGATCGTCAAGGACGAAATGATTATTACCCGTGTTGATTACGACACCGACTGGAATGTGCGTGGCCGAAAGCCGGATATGCGAGTGGCGTTTTATTTGGAACATGCGTGTTTGCTCGACGAAGAAAAGCGAATATGCAAGGATCCGGAAGCGGGGCTTGGACGGTCTGCCATCCAGTCGCTCCGGGCGATTCGCGACCGGATTCCCCTGGATGTATTTGGTATTGATTTCGACGTTGATAAAGATGGCCGGGTGGTTTTTTACGAAGCCAATGCCACGATGAATTTGTTCTCCACCGCCAGAGAGGAGGTTCCATATCCGAAAGAGTCGGATGATTGTTTGAAGCAGGCATTCCAACGCTACTTAACGTCTCTGGTGGCTCGTCGCTGACAAACCAGAGGGGCACCCCTTAGCCATCAGCAAATCACTAAATGGGCAGCCCCCATTCGCATCCCGAAATTGTTCGCGGAATTTATACACAGGACGGGAGTTTGGAGCTACAGCATCTATCTTCTACACTTTCCACTAATTACTCAGCTGCTTTCAAGTTTCATCCTTATTTGCCCCCAATTGGGGCATAATCCAGTGTTGCGATTTCCAGCGGCTGTGATTTCGTGGGTGGCAATCATGCCGCTCGGCGCGTTCTGGTATCGCTTCTGTGAGCTGCCCAGCATTGCCTGCGGGAAACGCCTTCTACAGCAATCGGTCAGCAAGTTTCGGTGGTGAATGTTACGGATTTAATGGCCGATTTGGCTTCCATTAGATGTGTTGCCCCACTTCACGGAGCCAGCATCACGAGGAGCATCACAAAAATCAGTCGCAACCAGTCAAACCGTGGTCACTACTCGTCGAAAAATCTCAAACTGGTGGAATGGTGCGCGCTGCAGGGTTCGAACCTGCGACCCCTTCCGTGTGAAGGAAGTGCTCTACCACTGAGCTAAGCGCGCGTTCCAACGGATTGACAGGTTAAATCGAATCACCGCTTGCGACAAGATTTTTTGCCGCTGACAGCCAATGCTTCGCTTCTCTCAACTCTCAACCTTCAACCTTCAACTCCACCCTAAAACTGATCTTCCTTCTCCTGAAACAGCACGTTGAAGGTGGTCAGCGAGCCTTGGCTGCGGGTAATGTATTGCTGCATCTCGACTTTTTCGCCGTCGGTCAGCTTTTCATGCGCGTTGATTTTCTGTTCCAGCACGCGGAGATTGTTCCGCACCATCACAATTTTGTGGAAAAAAGTTTCCAGCGGAACCTCCTTCGTTTGCAACGCCGGATCCGCAGGATGCAAAACCAATCTGCCGCCGTGCCAGCGCGCGCCGAGTTTTTCCACCACCGAATCCGGCTTTTCCAAGCCGAGCTTGCGCACCGCCTCATCCACCGTCTCGGCGATGAATTGTTTCAGCGGCATGTTCAGGCCGCTGACTGCCACCTGCGGTTCGGCTGGTTCCAGCCCGCTCGGTTCCGGCGCGACCGCACGCCGGCTGCCGTCGTCAAACTGAATGTCTGCCGTGACCTCGGAAACCGTCTTGACCGTGCCCGTGCCATATTGCGGATGGCGGACACGCATGTTGATGTGCAGGGATTCGATTTTCATGCCGGGATTTTAACCACAGATAATCACAGATGAAACACGGATTTTTCGTGCGACCCAAAAATCTGCCTGACAACTTTGGAAATCGCGCTAGGCTCGGAACAAAGAAATGGCTGCCAGATTTTACGACCGTTTTGAATTTGAGCGCGCGCTCAGGCAGCAAAATGTCGCACGCGTTGCAGGCGTGGACGAGGCCGGGCGCGGGCCGCTTGCCGGGCCGGTCGTTGCCGCCGCCGCCATTCTGCCGGCAAAATGGGCGGAAACGGGTCTTCCGCGCGAACTCGAAGGTTTGAACGATTCCAAACAGCTCACCGAAATGCAGCGTGAAAAGTTTTTCGTCTTCATAACCACCTGCGGCGAAATCGAATTCGCCGTTGCCCAGACTGACGCGGCACAAATTGACGAAATTAATATTTTGCAGGCCACCCACCGTACGATGAACGACGCGCTGGCAAAGTTGAATCCGCAGCCGCAGCACGCGCTCGTTGACGGCCGCCCGGTCAAAACCATGCGTGTGCCGCAAACGGCCATCGTGAAGGGCGACGCGCGGAGTTATTCCATCGCCGCCGCGAGCGTGCTGGCCAAGGTCACGCGCGACCGGCTGATGCTGGAGTTCGACCGTCAATTTCCGGCCTACGGATTCGCCGGGCACAAAGGCTACGGCACGGCGCGGCATCTGGCGGCGATTGCGGCGCACGGGCCATGCCCGATTCATCGCCGCAGCTTCGCGCCGCTCAAGCCGGCGGAACCGAAATTGCTTTAGCCACAGATGAACCTGCTGGAAAAATTGAGGGCGCGGATCGCCGACAAGGCAAAGCCGGAGCATCTGCGGCGCGGTGAACTTGGCGAACGCGCTGCAAAAAAGCATCTGCAAAAGCTCGGCCTGAAATTTCTCACGGCCAATTTCCGTTCAGCTCGCGGCGAGATTGATTTAATTTTCCGCGATGGCGACTGCCTCGCATTCGTCGAGGTCAAGACGCGCTCGTCCGAGGATTGGACGCGCCCGGCGGCGGCGGTGGACGCGCGCAAGCGACGTTTGATTTCCCAGACCGCGCTGGATTATTTGCGGCTGCTGAAAAATCCGCCGGTGAAAATCCGGTTCGACATCGTGGAAGTTTTGCTGGCGGACGGCGAGGTGCGCGAAATCCGGCATTTGCCGAACACGTTTGCACTGTCCAAGCCGTATCGCTACGGCTGAAAGTTTAGTTCAATGGCAGTGGCAGCCGCCACCGCAACAATGTCCGCCGCCGCCGTTGCCGGATGATGCCGTGCGGGTGGACCCGGTGGTGGCCGAGGCGAAGGTGGAAAATTTCTTGGACAATTTCCTGGAGCCGCAATGCGGGCATTCCGCGCCCTTCCAGTCGCTGGAGCGGACGAGGATTTCGCTGTCGCGCTCGCACTTTTCGCAATGAAACTCGTAAATCGGCATGAAGAGAAAATAACCCGTCCCGCCAAAAGCTCAAGTTTGGTGTTGGGATTTCGCCTTTTCTTTCAACGCCCAGCAATTAGGCTGTGGGCATGGCACATTTGCAAAAGGCGATTGACGAGGCCGTCGCGACGTTTCGCGGATTGACGGCTTTGGAAAAACCTCTGGATCGCGCGGCGAAGATGGTCCTGGCCTGCCTGACCTCCGGCCACAAGCTGCTTGTCTGCGGCAACGGCGGCAGCGCGTCGGATGCCACGCACTTCGCCACGGAGTTTCTCTGCCGGTTCATGGGTGACCGCCGGCCTTATCCGGCCATCTCGCTCACGGCCAACGGCGAATTCATGACCGCCGTCTGCAACGATTATCACGCCGACGAAATCTTTGCGCGGCAAATCTGGGGTCTCGGCGAGAAAGGCGACGTGCTCATCGCGTTCACGACCAGCGGAAAATCAAAAAATGTCCTGCGCGCACTGGAAGAGGCAAAACGCAGGGGAATCAAAAGCATTTGTTTCCTGGGACGCGACGGCGGCTTCACGAAGAACGTGGCGGCCATTGATTTGCTGGTAACCGGCAGCAACACAGCGCGAATCCAGGAAGCGCAGAAATTGCTTTACCACGTTCTGTGCGAAATGGTGGACGCCAAGCTGCCGAAGAAATAAACAGAAATAGTCCGGCTCGTTTCCGGTTTTCCATTTGATGTTGCAGCCCATGCTGGCAGCCTGCAACTCGGAGGTCGGCCTGCCTGCGAGCACGGCGTCGAGCGCGGCGCGTAAATCTTTTCCCGTGACTGGAATTCCGTTGCCCGGACGGCTGGCGTCAAACTGGCCACGATAAACCAGGCGGCGACCACGATCAAAAAAGTAAATGTCCGGCGTGCAGGCGGCGCGGTAGGCTTTGGCGACGGCCTGCGTCTCGTCGTGAAGATACGGGAAAATATAACCGGCGGATTTGACTTCGTCCTTCATTTTGGCCGGGCTGTCGGCGGGATAATTCGCTGCGTCATTCGAGTTGATGCCGACGATGGCAACATGTTTCGGCGCGTAGTCGTGCGCAAGTTGCGCCAGCCCGGCGCGGATGTGGACGACGTAAGGACAATGGTTGCACATGAAAATCACGAGCAGCGCGGGCGCATCCTTGAAGTCAGCCAGTGAGACGATTTTACCGCTGGTGTCCGGCAGTTTGAAATCGGGCGCCGTCGTGCCGAGCGGCAGCATGGTGGATGGAGTCAGTGCCATGCGGGAAATGTGGCGCGGCGCGGAGAATTTCGCAAGAGGCGAAATGTTGGAGTTCAGGCTTCAGCCTGCATCTGTAAAAGAACAAGCTAAAGCTTGAACTCCAACGGCAACGCAATTTTAATTGTCGCTACCGTGTCCAAAAACATCGTTTATTTCGATCTGGAAACCCAGAAAGCCGCGGAGGAAGTCGGCGGCTGGAGCCACATTTCAAAAATGGGCATGAGCATCGGCGTGACCTTCAGCTCCGCGCGCGGCAATTATACCATTTACGGCGAGAAGCAGGTCAACGACCTCATCACGGATTTGCAGCGCGCCGACCTCGTCGTCGGCTTCAACAATCTGCGCTTCGATTATGAAGTGCTTCACGGCTACACCTCGTTTGATTTGCGCCAGTTGCCGACGCTCGACATGATGGTGGAATTGCAAAACACCTTGAACCACCGGCTCTCGCTCGACTCGATTGCGACGGCGACGTTTGGCGTCGAGAAAACGGCGGAAGGCTTGCAGGCGATCCGGTGGTTCAAGGACGGCCGGCTCGCGGATATCGCGGAGTATTGCTGCTACGACGTGAAAATCACCAAGCTCGTCCACGAATACGGACAAAAGCACAAACAACTGCATTACAGCAACCGCTTTGGCAAAAAAATGACCGTGCCGGTGAGTTGGTGAATTACTCCCCGATGATTTTAACCAGCACGCGCTTGCGGCGGCGACCGTCGAATTCGCCATAGAAGATTTGTTCCCACGGGCCAAAGTCCAATTTGCCTTTCGTGATGGCCACCACCACTTCGCGGCCCATGATTTGCCGTTTCAGGTGCGCGTCCGCGTTGTCCTCGCCGGTGCGGTTGTGGTGGTAATAGGACGTCGGCTCGTGCGGCGCGAGTTTTTCCAGCCAGACCTCGTAATCGTGGAGCAGGCCGTCCTCGGCGTCGTTGATGAAGACGGAGGCGGTGATGTGCATGGCGTTGACGAGGCAAAGCCCCTCCTGCACGCCGCTCTTGCGGACGAGCGCCTCCACCGTGCCGGTGATGTTCACAAACCCGCGCCGGCCCGGCACCTCAAACCAAAGCTGCTCGGTCAGGCTTTTCATGCGTTTCAAATCGCCGCCGCAATTGCGTCGCCCATTTCGCGCGTGCCGATCCTGCGCGCGTTCGCCTCGTTCGGATTGAAGATGTCGCCGGTGCGGTTGCCTGCCTCGATGGCTTTGGCCACGGCCTTTTCAATCGCCGCAGCGGCATCGTTCAGGCCGAAGCTGTGCCGCAGCATGAGTGCCGCCGACAGGATTTGCGCGATGGGGTTCGCCAGGTTTTTCCCGGCGATGTCCGGCGCGGTGCCGCCGGCAGGTTCGTAAAAGCCAAACGTGCTCCCGCCCGTCGTCGCCCCAAGGCTCGCGCTCGGCAGCATCCCCAGCGAGCCGCCCAGCGCCGCCGCCTCGTCGCTCAAGATGTCGCCAAACATGTTTTCACACAGCATCACGTCGAATTGCGTGGGCTTGAGCATGAGCTGCATCGCGCCGTTGTCCACGAACATGTGGTCGAGCG
>Ga0181534_10002053_pt1 | contig 12767 bp, 3 predicted proteins | sample PEATcosm2014_Bin_37_FD_119758 | JGI IMG/M metagenome (GOLD analysis project Ga0181534, IMG submission 119758) | Peatland microbial communities from MTU Mesocosm Facility, Houghton, MI, USA - PEATcosm2014_Bin17_10_metaG | ecosystem: Environmental > Terrestrial > Soil > Wetlands > Peat | place...
ACCCAAGAAGCGGACCCTTGCCAGCCTCCTGGCAGAAGAGCTGGAGGAGGACGACGTCGACTGGGCCGCGCTGGCCCAGGAGGTCAACAACCTCAACTGCAACGATGACGACGATGAGGACGACGGGACCGAGGTCCCGCCCGATGACGACCAGGCCGAAGAAGGCCGGGGCCAGCCGGCTCCGGGTTTTTAGACCGCCCTCCGGAAGCACCCCGTTCCGGCGGGAAAAACTTGTACAGATACAGTATGAACGAGGTGGCCACCTCACCATCAAGTACTAAACGGCAAAATAGATTTCTGATCATAAACGAGTTGAGCGAGATCTATAACATCTCCGCGCAAGAGGTCCGCTCAGTAGACAACTTCCGCTCGCTCTGCCCGGTCAAGGTCAACGGCCAGGCAGCGTATGCGCTGATTGACTCCGGTAATGTAGTCACAAATGCCATCTCAGAAGAGTTCGCTAGGAAGCTGTTTAGAGACCAGTTTGATCAAGCCGTAGTCGCCTCGGCCAGGTTCCGGTATTTGGGAACTGCTGACAAAAAGGGGAATAAAATGAAAGTTCTAGGAGTAACTAAAAACCCAGTAGTGCTTAGATTCGGGGGGAGCAGCGCGGTCTACAAGACACACCCCCTCGTCCTGCAGGGGCTCAGCATGGCCATCAACATCTCAGGGCCATTCCTGCAAGAACACGGGATTGATCAGTTGCATTCAAAAGGCTCACTGCGCGTCAAGGGGAAGCTGGTGCCACTCATCACCTACCGGCATCTGACTAAGCTACCCGACACCCAAAGCGACGCCGCCGCCACGGCACTCCAAGCTATTCAAGTTGCCGAAGCCGCGCCAGATAAACGAGCCCCAGAGACTGAAGGAATCGATCCGGTTTCTGTCGGCGTCTACATCGCTGAAACCCGAACTATCCGTCCCAAGTCGGCCGCCTATATACAGCTACGGATTCCTGAAATGGAGTCTTTGAAGTTGGCCGACGGAGAAGGAATGGTGAACGTCGGCGAAAAATTCATGAACTCCTTCGCCGAGGGGGATTCTATTCACCCCGCGTTAACCACAGCAGTGACTACTCGAGATCGAGGGGTGTGTCACACCTCCCTCCTGAACCTCTCCATGGAACCCGTGGAGATCAAGGCGGGACAGTTGTTTGGCCACTACAGCCCGGTACAGATTGGCCCCCCTCAAGGACAAGTAAACCACCTGAATGCCAGGCCAAGTCAAAGCCGACGAGAGAAGATCGCTTGGATTGAGGAGCAGTTCGGCCTCAGCCAAGCTCCCTGGCTTAAGGGCGATGCTCGGGCGTACACCCAGGCCCTGGAGCTATTCCTCGAGTATGACGACATCATGTCCCGGGAAGATGAGTACGGAAAGACCACGCTCATTGAACATGAAATTCACACCCATGATGTGCCCCCCATAAAGCAAAAGGGGCGCCCCATCAACCCGGTGATGCAGGAAAAGCTGAGAGAGCAGATGGAGGACTGGAAGCGGCAGGGCGTCATCGAACCCTCCGTGTCCCCCTGGTCCTCCTCTCTGATCCCTGTACTCAAGAAGAACGGGAAGATCCGATGGTGCGTGGATTATCGCGCCCTCAACGCTGTAACGCTCAAGGACAGCTATCCTCTCCCCAACATAGAGGACAACCTTGCGCGACTGTCTCAGAGCAAGGTCTTCTCGGCCCTGGACGGGGCTGGTGCGTACCATGCTGTCACCATCAAGAAAGAAGATCGGCCCAAGACCGCATTCCATACCCCATGGGGACTCTGGCAGTTTTGCCAGATGCCGTTCGGGCTGACCAATTCGCCCGCAACCTACTCCAGGCTCGTGCAGCGGGTCCTGGAGGATGTCCCCACAAGCATTGCCCTGCCGTACCTGGATGATACAGCCGTCTTCTCCAGGAGCGTCAGTGAACATCATGATGCACTGCGGCGAGTCTTTGATGCCTTCAGAAAGGCTGGGTTGATGCTGCAACCAGAAAAGTGCCATGTATACCGCCGGGAGGTAGACTACCTGGGTCACACCGTCTCCGCTGAAGGCATCCGACCCCGGGAGGCTTACCTCGACGCCGTCAAGAAGTGGCCCCTGCCAAAGACCATCCGGGAGTGGCGGACCTTCCTGGGCAAGGCGAGCTACTATCGAAAATTCATCCCGCAGTTCAGCCGCCTTGCTGCTCCATTATACAACCTTCTGGGCAAGGAGGCCGACCAAGATCCAAAGAATGTGAAAATCGGGGAACTAGAGGAGACCTCCTTTGAGACACTCAAAAAGGCACTGTACAGCGCGCCCATTCTGGCTTACCCCGACTTCGACTCCCCTGAACCATTCATTCTGGATACGGACTGGAGCAAAGATCCCGGAGCGATCGGCGGGGTCCTGTCCCAAGTCCAGAATGGGGTCGAGAAGGTCATTGCCTATGGGGCCAGGAAACTCACCAAGACCGAGAAGAACTACTCCTCAAACAAGGGGGAACTCCTGGCCGTCGTGACATTTATGCGTTACTGGAGGTACTTTTTCCAGTTTCGCCCTTTCATCCTCCGCGTTGACCATCAAGCACTTCAGTGGATCCGCACGATGGAAGCCCCTAACGGAATGATCCAACGATGGCTGGACACACTTGCCAACTACAACTTTACGGTGCAGTTCCGTGATGGGGTCAAGCACGGCAATGCCGATGCCCTGTCTCGCAGTGAGCACGTGCGGGAACCCACAGCCCAAGAAGAAAAAGAAGCAGAGGACGAAAGCTGTAACGCCATCGATGGCCTCAACATCACGGCCATCATGAACCCAGACGTCATGAGCAAGACAGCCCTACGAGAATACCAGGAGCGCGACGAAGTCCTGGGCAAAGTGAGAGAGTGGGTGCGCACGGGAAATAAACCTGCCCGTGCTGACATACGACAGGAAAGCCCTGAACTGCGTCAGTACCTAGGCCTCTACGAGCTCTTGCGTTTGGATGAACATCAGATCCTATACCGCCGTGCCGAGCCCGGAGAGTTCTTTCAACATGATCGACTGTGCCTTCCCGATGTGCTCCAAGGCCACGTACTCAAGATTTGCCATGAAGGGACAGGTGGCCACATGGGGATCAAGACCACCCTGAGCCGCCTGCAACCCAAGTTCTACTTTGTCTCCATGGCCAAGGCTGTGGAGCAGTTCGTGGGAGGATGTCTCAGCTGCCAGCGCAAGGTGGGGAGACAGAAAGACCAACGTCACACTCTGGTCTCTGTGCAGGAGGGCAGCCCGTTCCAAAAACTACTCCTGGACTATGTAGGCCCCATGAAGGCTTCCACCCAGGGCAACAGATACCTCCTGACCGCCAAGTGCAGCTTCACCCGGTGGCTGGAAGCCATCCCCACCAACAGCATGACTGCCGAGAACACCGTGCGGCTGCTGGAAGAGCACATCATCAGCAGATACGGGGTCCCTGAACAGATTCACACGGATCAAGGGACCAATTTCACCAGCGAGATGTTCAACGAAGTGTGCCGGCGACTCAACATCAAGAAGACCCAGACGCCGGCCTACAACCCAAAATCGAACCCCGTAGAGAGGTCTCACAAAGACCTGCACAACATCATCAGGGCCATGACCAACAACAATGCCGACCGCTGGGAGGATGTCCTTCCAGTGGCCCTCTTAGCCCTACGCACGGCAAGGAACCGACACACGGGAGTAACACCCTTCTACGCGCTCTATGGGCGTGAGGCCCCCCTACCTCTGGACCTCATGTTCGAAGACTCCCACCCCGTGGAGACCTCTAACCTCTATGGGGAAAAGATGGCCCAGAGGATGAAGAAGGCCTACCACTTCATCCGTACCAACCTGCAGGCAGCTGTAGAGCGAGCTCGCCAGGACTATCGTGGCCAACTGCAGGGGAAGCCGCTGGAGGTTGACAATCTAGTGTGGCTGTACATCCCCGTCATCAAGATCAGAGAAATGAAGAACAAGAAGCACTTGGTCTTCTGGTACGGACCCTTCAAGATCCTTGAAAAAATAAGTGACGTAATGTACCGCATCCAGACCCACGGGGACTGGAATCGGCGGGTCCTAACCGAGGTAGTCAGCATTGATCGGTTACGACGCTACAAGGCTAATCCACACTACCCTCCCCCACCAATGGACTTGACAGCTGAGGATGTCCGAATCGCCGATGAGTTCGCTGAACAAGGGACTGAGGATCCTGACCAACTGCCTCAGTTCCGACGATCTCAGGGCGAAACCATAAGGGTGCGGGTGGAAGTGGAACCTCCTTACATGTACGACCATCCTTATCATGTGGGAGGGACCAAACCGCCGACTCCCCCTCCCCCTCCTGGTCACCGGGGGCAAGAAGAAGACCTACAAGAAGAAGAAGGGGATGAGAGTCCTGAGGGTGGAGGAGAGGGCGCAGTGGGCGGCTACAGCACCTTCCGTCCATTGGACTCAAGCCGGGCCGATGAAGAAGACCTGGCCATGGACCTTGGGGAAGAAGCTGACCCAGACTTTGGTCGACTACCAAACAACAGCTCCCATTGGCTAGATGTGCGAGGGCGACCGTTGGCATCGACCCCCACAGGGAGCCACGACATCACCTTTGACCCAGAAGAGGAACACACGGTCACTCTGTCGTCGCCGCAGCTGGCTTGGAGTGGGGATGATGAACACCCTACGGCTGACTGGAATGCCCGCCAGCTGGACATGGACACCTCGGTGCCTGCGGCGGTGGAACACCAAGCCGCACCGGCTCTTGAACATCAACCAGGGAGTCCCCGGCAGATTGCCATTGACCATCCTATCCGGGCCGCATTAGAACAGCAAGCGGAAGGACGGCTGGAAGTGGCCGCACGATTACCACTAGCCGTGACACCATCAACAGCCCTGGCTGACCCCGCCACAGGGGTGCCGACCCCAACCAGCCTGCCAATCTCCCCTCCTGTCAAATCGGGAAGTGACTCCTCTATCGTCGACTCCCCACCGCCCATGCGGCGCCGACCGGGGCAAGTCTCGGAATCAACCACTCCGACTCTGAGAATCAGCACACCAACAATATCCAGCCAGCCATCATTAACCAACAGTCCTCGAATGGGTCCTCGGCTGAAACCAGCCCTGGGACTAGACCAACCAACTTCGAGATGGCTGGCATTACCAGCCCCAGTCCCAAAATCGGACAAACCATCATCCCCAGGACGAGTGAGCAGATTCATGCGGGGGTTTGAGGCGAGACAAAAATCTAGGGAGCCCACTGATAGTGCCGTGAAACACCCGGCCGTACATCAATCACCCTCATTGCCTACTCCAACTAAGGCAGTAAGTCGGGGAGACCGAAAAACAACATCAAGTCCTCCTCTCTCCCCTGCACCTGACTCAAAAGAAATCCGAGACATGCGACGACGGATTCCGACGCCGCTATCTCCTCCTCCGGTCGACCGAAGTGCAGCTGCTGAGACAGCAGCGGGTGCTGCAACGCCGACGGCGGCACCCTTTGAAGATAAAGGCAGCTCTCGAAAGTCGCTGCCGATCCAAGTCGCAATTCCGTCGCCATCAACAACCTCCATGCCATCCGACACTGCGACGTTCACAGCTCCGGCTCCGATAACCCAAGGTACATCTAGACGGAGGAGCCGGAGACCAGTAAAAACCGGATTGAGCCCATCAGATGCCGATTCGGAAAACAGCGATGGCGGCAGGGGGGTCAAACGACCTAGTTACGTCAAGGTAGTCAAGACTCAGAAACAGACTGATGTGACTGAACATGACCCCCATGGAACTGTCCGGGATGGTACCCGAGCCAGGGCCGAGGCCACCGGCCAGACCGAGGCCATGGAGGTGACCGCGGGAAGAGCCGGAAGGAAGAGACGGCCTGACCCAGGCCCCACTACCACACCACGAAGATCTAGCCGACCCCGGAAAGAGAAGAGAATCTGGTCGCCAAAGGAAGAACCACGACGAACGCGTGGGCCCCCTAGGCCTAACATAAGCGACAGCGACCGAAGCATGGCTTCTGCCAAGGAGGAGCCGCGGCTAGGGCGCGGACGGTCTCGAGCAGCCCTGAGCGATGGTGACAAGAGCATGCCTTCGCCGGCCGCTCGTACCGACTCCTCCACCTCCTAACCACACAAGTGACTCTCCTCCCCTCGACGACAACGGGAGGAGAGCAACATGGCTGAGGGAAGACAGCCTCTCAGTAATGTCAACCTATTCCTGGACTCCGAGATAGCCCAGGAGGTCACACCTTCGGGGGAAGAGAGGTTTCAGTGGCAACAACAGCAACCACTGCAACCACCCCCGCCAGGTGTTACCAACCCTAGCAGGACATCGACACCAGGAAACCCAGGTCCTCCCCCGACACCTACCTGGAGATCCCATGAGTTCCACGATGGATACCAGCCTCCTCGATTCATCTGGAGGGAGCAGGATCCTTCTGAGGTACTCCAAGCCGTCCTTCGACCTCTGAGCATCCACGCTCTTCCTCCGGAGCCCTACCATCAACGGGCCCTAGCCTACACCATCTATGCAGGAGAGAACTACACAGTGCCAGCCTTCCACCTCCGCGACATTCACCCTGGGGTTCACATCTACCTAGGGGAAGGATTCACAGGACACATCATCCAGCACCCTGACTGCGGGACCAAAAGCCCTACCGTCCTGGAATCCTCCTTCTACCGAGTCACCACCGACAGAGGGTTAGTCATTCGGATCCGCAACAAGGACCCCAACCCTTGCGAGGTGAAGAGGAAACATCCGCTAGCCCTTCTCTACGTCCAACGCTGCGCTGCAGTCCGCTTCGTCACTGAGTTCCCCCAAGGGATGGATCCAAATCCCACCTTCCGCCGTCTACCCGGTCTCTACCAAACTGGGACGGGCCACTACCACGGAGGGGCCACTGAGGCTGGTGGAGAAGAATTCAACCCAGTAGGAGGAATGGAGCCCTATGATATCGGACCCCCAATCTCGGTCTTCTACCCTCACCGAGCCACGGAGGAAGTCCCCAACCTTAACCGCATGAGAGCCGTACATCCCCGTCTGTTTGGACCAGCAGCGTCGTGGCCCAGCTGTCAGGTAAACAACAACATCTATGTGCCGCCAGCCCAGATGGCAGCACTGCCGCCACCCTGGCCCCTGCCGGAAGAACCGGGCCAGGTGGATGGGGACAATCGGCATTGGAGACGCTCTCGACGGGACAGCAACAGGAGCGGCCATTGCAGTGCCGCAGGCTGGGACAATGGAAACGCACCAGCGTCACCTGCCAGGCGGCCGCTAAGCATTGACTTTCCACCGCCCTCCTACGATACAGGGCCGTGGGGAGGACAGACGCGCAACCGAGATGCCGACGTCCCGGTGCTCTCACCACCAGCTGTCACTCCGCCGCCGCCAACGCCTGAATCTCCGACCACAGCGCCGCTGATACCGGCCGCTGCCCTGGACGGAAGACGACATCGCCGGCCCTGGCGACAGGCGCCAGCTCCACCAATCAGCAATGACCATGCCGGCAACATCGAGCCCAACAGAGCCAGGCCGTTCTGAAAGCTGGCCGGGAAACGGTCAGGCCTACTAGGTTAAGATAGATTACGAGCCTGCGCAGCATGAAAACGGCGGAGAAGCCGCCGTGCCAGGCCACTAGAGATAAGGCATACCGAGGGGAGACTCGCCAGCGACGCAGAAGAACCGAGTGGACTAAAACGTTTGGACCCCACTCCTTCTGTGGCCGTCGGCTAGGCCAGACTTCCTTCGGGACATTGTACAGTAATCCAATACTTTATACTGGCAGACTCGGGACCTCGTGCCTTCATCCGCGACCCTGAGATGGCCCCCTTCATCATAGCCATCATCATCGCCGAGTGGACGCTTCTCACCGTCGGCCTTGCCTACGCCCCCGACCACAATGGGACCCGGGAGAGTTCCGCCAACCCCTACGTCTTTGAGGGCTTCGACTGCAGCACACCACTCGGGATCCAGGACCTGGGCCACGCCATCCATCCATCATGCCTTGACTCCAACAGCAGGGTAAAAGAAAAGAAGGAGGTCACCTACCAACTCCTCCAACAGGTAAAGTTCCACCGCACGGCGGGGTACTCCTGCGAGATGGAAAGAACCCAGGTGGGACACTACTGCGGCACCTACGACCATATGACCACCTACGGGGACCTGAACTACTACAACCGACCCGTCCCTGTGGCCGTAGACGTGTGCCGTGACTGGATCTGGAAGCTGAAGTACGTGGATGCCCTCGGCCAACCTCACGAACTAGGAGCCAACACCACCACCATCATCAAGTACGAGGAAGTTGGCCGCACCTATGCCGAGAATGGAGAAGTCAGCTGCGTGGGCGGAGATCTGCAACACCAACGGCAAATGCTCCACCGCATGGTTCTGGAGGTACAGATCAAGATCACCCTACGCCCCGAGGTGTACAAGAGCAGCAAGACAGTTACCTACGCGCACATCCAGGACCGTCAATTACCCTGTCGACCAGACACAGGGTCTTGCCAGCTCTCCGACATCACCTACTTCTGGGAAATCCCCGACTTAAGCTGCGATCTGGTGGGGGTCAAGTACACCCGCGGAGAGGACATCCTCACCACCAATGGCGACTCCGCATTCGTCTCCACTGACGGAACCCTGGTCCGTTTGGTCAAGGCCGAACCCATCTCGAAATGCGATCGTGTGGTCACCAAAACCGACTACGAGAACCTCTTCCTGTACGAGGTAAAGACAAACAGCCTACCCTTTGATCGCAGCATGGACCCAGCCGAGATGGACGTCGTGATGTTCATCACCAACCGCGACGAGTTTCTCTACCAACATGTTGCTGACGAACTGGACCAGGAGCTCCAGGGCATGCTCCGGAACACCTGTGAGAGGCAAGCCCGACAGGGAAAGCTGGAATTCTGGCTCCAGAACCGAGATCCTGGTCTCACCTCCTGGTTCCTGGGGAACGGAACCTTCGCCACTGCCGCCGGCGAGGTCCTGTACCAGTACCAGTGCTCACCAGTGTTGGTACGTGGGGCATCCCTCGACCGCTGTTACCAGGCCCTCCCTGTCAACCGCCTGGACAGCACCGGCCAAGCGCTTCCCTCGGATCGCCAACTTTTCATGGAGCCCCTCACCCGAAGACTTACCTGGACCGGCATCGAGCTTCCCTGTCAGCAGGAGTTCCTTCCCAAGTATCGCAACCTCCAGAATGGCTGGGTGGTGGCAACTCCCCGACTCCACGTGACGACCGAACCAGTCTTCGAGGCCCCACTGACAAGCCGTAACCGAACACCCAGGAAACGGCTGGACTTCACCAGGGGTGGCCTCTACGACGAACAGCAGGCAAGGGCCTGGCAGCACTCCTTGGACTTCTCCCGGACCATCATCGCAATAGGAGCCACCTTCGCCCAGCAAGTGGACCCCCAGTGGCGGAACTCCCAGGAGTTTCATCTTCGACCTGAGAACGTCTTCCCCGAGTTCAAAGACCCAACTGCCTGGGCCTCACAACTTTGGTCCCAGACCGTGACCTTTCTCCATCTCTGGGGGGAGACAGCGGCCATCATCTTCTCCTTGGTCACCTTCTATCGCATCGGGGCCACAATCTTGGCCTGGGTCTACAGCCTGGTGGTACTACGCGACGTGCACGGGTGTGGACGGGCCCTGTGGTGGATTCCATGTCCCCAGATGTTCCTCCTGCGCCAGTACCGAGTCGTCAACCGAGGGAGGAAACGACCACGGCCGCCAGTTCCACCTATGCGGCTGGGAAATGAGGAGGACAACGACAGCGGGTATGAGGCGACGGCTCCCCACCTGGAGGGAGGAACCCTCTACCCTCCGACTGCGCCGTGCGATGATCCAAAGGCAACACGGGAGAAGCGACGTCCGGGCCCTCCCTTGTCGGGCGATGCCGACCAGTGAGGGCCTGAACAAGGGAGTGCAGCATCTGTGACGCGTGTAAATCGCATGTTCAGCCCCAGGAGCCAGTGCCATGGCTCCTTGTGAGATCAATCGGGGGCGAGTGACGTGATACCGTGAACCTGTTTGGGCCAGCTAACATCAGTCCGCTCTCCAAGAGTCACGTTGACGGCGGCAGCCTTGATCTACCGGAGCTGCCGCCACAGCTGCTGCTACTCCCCTGTCCAGTCGCCGGCCTGCGAGCCTGCCACCTTAGCACGAGAAATATAGTACACGGGGCTTGTTGCCCGATATCCGTAGCAGAGTGAACACCGTTATTTTCCTGACGCGTAGTTAATTCTCTTAGGAGGCAACCACACCCAGGAGCGTTTGCTCAACCTAAAGTGTATCTCAACTCCGCATCGGAGATAACGCAGCCACGCTACCAGTGCCGCGTGTCCGTACGAGCGAACCTACTGGTGCTCAGCTGTAGGTTGGGTAGCAAAACCCATCCTGCAGATTACACCACCCCTGCTCCTTGCCGGAGCCCGGGTGCACAGCAAAGTGGTCGCAGCAGGGTGAGATCCTTTCAGGTAAGAGCCTACTGCTCCGGAAAAAAAGAGCCCGGTGTCAGAAGTGGTGCAACTGGAATGTTGACCCTTCTGCCGCCGTGAATAGCCCAAAATTCTGCGCTTAAGCTAGGAAGCTACCGTTGCCTGAGAGGAACGGTGCACTTGGGACTGGTCAGTACACGACGAGTGGAAATGACAGTCAAGTGCTAAGGCAGAAAGGGAACAAGGGGATTGATCTCCGTTCCGCCCTTGCAAAGAACTAGTTGCTGCAAACGGGAACTGGCTGAACATGCTCTGAGAAGAGAGTAGCTCAAGGAGCAAAAACTGTGGAAACATAATTTTTTTTTAACTAGTCGTCTGGAGGCCCAAGCAGCGTTTCTAGCACGATTCCTGATATTTCCCATAACCGGAAAAAGGCTCAAGACAAAAAGGTGCCGAAATCAAAATCGAAGAGCAGAATCGCAGCGCTTAAAGTGAGCAAATCCAAAGTCGCTCACTGGAAGACAAAATTGCATTCCACCTGAGGGCACACTCACGGGGGCGTGCACCACGTCAGTGGAAGGCAAGAGCAAGGGGGCGGGGCAGACAGTGTCGGAAGTGAACCCCCCCCCAAAGACTCTGTGATCCGCGGGCCACTTCAGGTTGCGGCAGACTTCATCGGACGCGCGGCCGCCACGCAAGACAGCGCTACCTGCCCGGCCACAGAAGAGGCCACCGCAACGGCATCCCTCGGCAGGCTATCGGGGGCGTGAGAGGAGCTCCAGGAGCCGACACCAGCAGTAAGGTAGGCACCGACAGGCAGAGGGAGCGCGCCCGCTGCCGGCCGGTTGAGAGAGCTAGGTGGGGACGGGAAGACTGACTCCCCTCACCTTGGCAAGCCCGCAGCCACACTAATCTCCCAGTGGCCGGCCCGGCAACAACTCCAAAACGCCGGGCCACAGGAGACGGGGTGCTCAACACAACTTGCAGCTGACCAACCTCACCTGGAGACACCTCGACAAGCAAGCTCAGCAAGAAGCCAGACGACTTCAGGACAACCAACGGCTCCGAGATGAGCACCATCGAAGAACTGAAGCTGCTGCTGCAGCAGCAGGAGAAGAAGCACCAACAGGACCTCGAACGCCTCGACAAGGAGGTGAGGGCGGAGTTCGACGTGCAGATCAAGAGGAAGGTGGAGGGCCTCGAACAGGACTTCTTACACAAGATAGAAGAGGCCAACCACGAACTCAACAAGGCTCATGTGGACATGGCGACCCTGCGCATGGAGAACCGCCATCTGAAGGAACGAACCTACGAGGACGTGGAGATGGACGACCTGGGGAGTCGCCGAGCCGACCACAGCCTGGCCGGTGATCGCCGAGCCGACCACAGCCTGGCCGGTGATCGACCTCCCCGCATGCCCACCATCTGGTACGAGGACAAGGATACAGATGACTGGCACATGTTTGCCGATGGTTTCAAGAACCTCGCTGAAGTCCAGCTCTGGAGCGACACCGTCGCCAAACACTGCCTCAAATACTGCATGAGGGGCCGGGCCGCCAAGGCGGTCCACAACATCGACCACAAGGAAGCTGGCCTAACTCTCGAGATCTTACTGAAGAAATATGAGGATAAATTCATGCCACCAAGCGCCTCGGCCGTCGCCCGCAACCGCTTCGAGCACAGCGTCCAGCTCCCCCAGGAAGGAGTCCTTCAGTTCCACGCAAGGGCCTGGCAGCTGTACTGCAGGGCCTACCCCGACGTCTGCCTCATCTCCGAGGCCCTATGCATCCGCCAATTCATTCGCGGACTGCACCTAGCCGAAGTGCGAAAGCAGGTCCAATTCAAGGAGCCCAAGACTTACGAGGCGGCCCTTCAAGCGGCCCAGATGGTGATCGCCGTCCTCAGCGAGGAAAACTTCGTCCCAGGGCTGCACAACGCCGCCAAAGAAACAAGAAAGATCCTACCCCCGGACGTCAACGCCGTGGGGACCTGGGATGTTGCGGCTCTCAACTCGCAACTCCGCTGCCACGGGTGCAACGGAGTGGGACACTTCGCTCGGGACTGTCCCAAGAACCTGAAGGAGGCCGCCAAGAGCTACGTCCCCAATGCAGACGGCATCCTCATCAAGAAGAAGACGACGCCTTTCTTCCGCCCGCGGAACCCCGCGGGGACGGTCACAAAGGAGGCATTACAGCAGGCCCTGCTCCGCACAAGGGACAAGACAACTGGGAGGTTCCGACCCAAGAAGCGGACCCTTGCCAGCCTCCTGGCAGAAGAGCTGGAGGAGGACGACGTCGACTGGGCCGCGCTGGCCCAGGAGGTCAACAACCTCAACTGCAACGATGACGACGATGAGGACGA
>Ga0181534_10002054_pt1 | contig 12767 bp, 5 predicted proteins | sample PEATcosm2014_Bin_37_FD_119758 | JGI IMG/M metagenome (GOLD analysis project Ga0181534, IMG submission 119758) | Peatland microbial communities from MTU Mesocosm Facility, Houghton, MI, USA - PEATcosm2014_Bin17_10_metaG | ecosystem: Environmental > Terrestrial > Soil > Wetlands > Peat | place...
CCGCCAAAGCACCAGCCGGTGCCGAGCGTCATCGTCACGCCCATGCCGAGCCGTTTCGCCTCGTCCACCGAGTAGCCCATCATCGCCAGCCACGCAGGCGTGAGATACGGGATGTCGCGCGCCTCCGCGCCCTTGACGCCGAAAATCGCGGTGATCTGCACGCCGCCCAAACCGGCATCGTGAAATTGTTGCAGCTCGCGTGTGATGTTCGTCTGATCGACCGCGCTGCCGTGCCACCACCACCACGCCCAAGGTTTGGTTTGCGAAGTGATCGGTGGCCACGCGAGCGGGTCATCGGCTGCCGGTGCGGAAATGTTTCCCGCGAAAAAAAGAATCAATCCAAGCGTGCATGCGCAACCGAAATGGACGGAGTGTTTCATGAGCCAATTAAAATTCAACCGTTCTGCAACCGCAAGCGCGGAGTGCCGGCCGCGCTGGATATTTTTCGTGCAGCCGCCACGCGACAGGTTACGATGGGAACATGTCAGCGGATTACAACCAACTGCTCGACGCGACAATCCAGCATCTTGAAGATTTGAAGTCGCGCGGTGTCCGAAACGTGGCCGTTTCAAAGGAAACACTCCGCGCGCTCGCGCAGCCGGCGGCGAAACCTCAAATCTCAAATCTCAAATCTCAAATTCAACCCGCTGCGCCCGTCGCCAAAACCGAACCCGCCATTTCCATGCCCGCAAAAAAAATCACCGTGCCGGCTCCGGTCGCCGCGCCGAAATCTGAAATCACCAGTTCCTCGCCGGAAAAATCCGCCGCGTTCACCGCCTTGCGCGAACGCGCCTTGTCCTGCGTCAAATGCCCGCACCTCGCGTCGTCGCGAAAAAACGTCGTGTTCGGCGTGGGCAGCATTGAAGCGCAACTGATGTTCGTCGGCGAGGCGCCCGGCGCGGATGAAGATGAACAAGGCGAACCGTTCGTCGGTCGCGCCGGACAATTGCTCTCGAAAATCATTTTGGCCACCGGACTTTCGCGAGCGGACGTTTACATCGCGAACATCTTGAAATGCCGGCCCGACACGCCCGGCCAGTCCGCCGGCAACCGCCCGCCCACGCCGGAAGAACGCGCCACCTGCATCCCGTATTTACAGGAGCAGATTGACCTCATCAAACCCAAAGTCATCGTCGCCCTCGGCGCGACGGCGGTGGACGGCTTGCTCGGCAAGACGCCCGGCATCACGAAACTGCGCGGCAACTGGCAGACGTATCGCGGCACGCCGCTCATGCCGACGTATCATCCGGCGTATCTGCTCCGCAACCAGGCGATGAGCGAGAAGCGCAAAGTCTGGGAAGACATTTTGAAGGTGATGGAAAAACTTGAAATGCCCGTCAGCGAGAAGCAGCGGAATTTCTTTTTGAAGGCGTAAAATTTAGAACCGAATGAAAGCCCGCTGGAAAATTTTGTTCGCCGTCGGGATTTTTCTCGTCCTGCTCGCCGCCAGCATGATGTTCAGCGCGCATTTCCAGCCGGAGAACGAAGTGGAAGCCTACAAAAAACTGCTGCGCGACAAAGGCGAGAAGCTGGAAATCAGCGAAGTGCTGCCGCCGCCGGTCGCGCCGGAAAGCAACAGCTTGGATGCGGTGGAGGATGCGTTTCGGTTGTCTGGCTCAAGCAGCGGGAAAATTCCCAACGCCATGCAGATGGTCGCGCCCGGCAAGGCGATGGCCGCGTGGATGCAGCCCGATGTGCGCGGTTATGACGGGAGCGGCAATAATATGACAAATTCCTGGAACGATTTTGCCGCCGACATTTTGGTTGATCGTCCGGCCATCGAATTGTTGCATCAAGTTTTGGAGCGGCCCAAGCTGGATTTTCAACTGGATTACAAAAAAGGCGCCGAGTTGCTGCTGCCACATCTCGCGCCTTTGAAGCGCTCCGCGCAAAAATTGGAAGCCGCAGCGGTCTTGGATTTACACGACGGCGACACGGGCGCGGCGGCAACGAACATTCTCACCATGCTGGGCTTGGTGCAGAGAAACGCGTCGGAAGGGCTGCTGATTTCACATCTGGTTCGCATTGCCATGACGTCCATCGCGGTCGCACCAACCTGGGAATTTCTGCAAGCCACAAATGTTACGGACGCCCAACTCGCCGGCGTGCAACAAGGCTGGAAACAGATGGATTTTTTGAGTGACGCGACAAACGCCTTCGTGATGGAGCGAGCTTGGGGGCTGGCTGAAATCGAAAAAATACGCGCCACGCATTATGAGTTTGGAAAAGTGTTTGGCGCGGCCAGTTCGATGAGCAGTTCCGGTGGTTCATCAAGCGCTTGGACTTGGCCGCCTGACTGGGAAGCCATCACTGAAAGTCCGCGCGATGCAATTGGAGAAGCAATGTGGCGTTCCTCATGGAGCTATTCGGACGAACTGCGCATGCTCAAAAGCGATTCCATCATCCTTGAGGCTTTGCGGACGATGCAGACCAACCAGAGCCAGTTTTACAAGGCAGATTATGACGCAATGACCGCGCGCTTGTCGTCACTCGGAATCACCAACGCGGGCGAGGCTTTTTTTCGGGCATTGAAAATTCCCGACATGAGTGAAGTGTTCGGCGATTACAGTTTGGGATCCGCCGTGCGAAGAACAATTCAGGTTGAAACGTCGCGCCGCGTCGTCGTCACGGCGATTGCATTGAAACGGTTTCAATTGAAGCACGGAAAATTGCCGGGAACTCTGGACGAGCTGTCACCGGAATTTCTTCGAGCCGTTCCGATTGATCCGTATGACGGCAAACCGTTGCGGTATCATCCCAACGCGGATGGAACCTATCTGCTTTATTCCATCGGCGAGGACGGCAAGGACGACGGCGGCGATCCGACCAATTCTGCCAGCGGAAGTTCGAGTTTTTACTGGCAGCGCGCCCGCGACTGGGTCTGGCCGCAGCCCGCGACGCCCGCCGAGGTTCAATATTTTTACGAGCACCCGCCGAAATAATTTGCGCCTACGAGGAAACAAATTCTTCCAAAAACAATTAATCCGACGCCAGATCAGTTTTCCAGATGGAACTTGTGCAGGAAGCGGTGCAGCACCGGCGCGAACACCACGCCCATGCTCGTGATGAACGCCAGCCCGCTGAACAACGCATAGCACCCGGCAAAAATCTTCCCGGCGTCCGGCTCCGATTGCGTCATCGGCCCCATGCCGGACAAAATCATCGCCGCATTTTCAAACGCATCCAGCCACGACAGCTTGTCAAAATGGTGATAGCCCAGAATGCCGACGCCCAGCGCGAAGGCTACGATGGCTGACGCCAGCGCGAAGTTCCGCGCCAGAATTTTGAAATAGGCGGCACGGGACAACAGCGGGCGTTTATGCGGTTCGCTCATCGGACGTGCGCCATGATGAGCCGGGCGGATAAAATTTCAAGCGCCAACGGCGGTGGGCCGCTTTGAAAATTTTATCCGCGCTGGTGGATGACTTGCCGCATTTGTAGCTTGGTCGCGCGGCGGCTGCATGAAATATTTCCGCTTTTGCGTCTGCACTGGACACTGCCGTCACGATCAGTTCCGCAGGAGATTGGGAGGGTTTATCCGTGACAAAACGCCGGGATTGGGCTATTGTTCGAGAAATCCATGCTGGCAAAATTTGGAAGTTTTTTTGCGTCGCGTTGCTCCTTGACGCACACGACAACAAACCCCGGCGGTCTTTTTCTGACTGGCGGCCTCCTGTTGATGATGGTGGCGCTGAATGGCCACGCGGCCAACGTCCTCAAGCTGAACACCTCCACGATGAACGGCGGCGCCACCGATTGGAGCGCAGCTCCGGCGACGACCGATGTGGGCGAGTTTGCCAACACGCCAAGCTCCGCCACGCTGGCGGCCATGACTTTGGGCGGAAGCCTGACGCTGGGCGGCCTTCAATTCGACGGCAATCTCGCCGGCCCGGTGACCATCGCCACCGGCAACACGCTGACGCTGGGCACAAGCGGGATCAGCCTGTCGGCGGCCAACAACGACGTGACCATCAATTGCGCCCTGACTTTGGGAACCAGTCCGCAAACGTGGACGGTGGCTTCGGGCCGCACGCTGACGATTGGCGTGTCCCCGAGCATTCCCGCAGCCTATGTCCTGACGATCACCGGCGCGGGCAACACGACGGTCAACGGCAATCTCAACCCCGCCAATGCCGACAATTGCGGCATCCTTATCAAAGGCGGAAATTTCACGGCTTCGAACGTGACCATCCAGCGCAGTCATAATTACGGCAGCACGGCTCCGACCGCGGCAGCTCCGCTCGTGGCGGACACCGGCGATGGTTTTGTGGTCTCGGGAAATTCGACGGCGGCTTCAATGACCACGCTGAACATCGGCATCAATAATTCCGCCGCCAGCGCGCTGGTTTCCGGCGGCAGCTTGATTGTCACCGGCAAGGTGCTGGTCGGCAGCATCAGCACAGCGAGCCGCTGGAATGTTTTTCAAGTCTCCGGCGGCAGCTTTACCGCGAACGACACGGTCAACGGCATTGTGTTAAGCCCGAACAATGGTTCCAGCGGCGTGAGCAGCCTGACCGAATTTTATTTGTCCGGTGGCACGACCACGTCCGGAAAAGTTGTTTTTGGTGCCAGCACCGACACCGTTGGCGGAAACGGTTTCCTGCTCGTGAAGGGCGGCAATTTATATTTGGGCAGTGGCGGGATTTTGCGGGCTACCACCGTCAGCGGTTATTCCAGCACAGTTTCCTTATACAACGGGCTGCTGGGCGCGACAGCCGACTGGTCCAGCTCGCTGCCGATGCAATTGAGCGGCACGACCTTCACCATTCAAGCCGCCGATGCCTCGGCGGTGGCGCACAATATTTCCTTGAGCGGGGCAATCTCCGGCACCGGCGCGCTGGTCAAAAGCGGCGGCGGCACGCTCACGCTTTCTGCTGCGGACACCTACGCCGGCAGCACGACCATCAGCGCGGGAAAACTGCTGCTCGCCAACGCCGGCGCGCTGCCCAAAGGAACCGCACTGACTCTTGGCGGCAGCGGCACGGCGGGCGTTCTGGATATTGCCGGTTTCAACGTGCAAATTTCCGGGCTGGCAACTGTCGGGACAGCGGCAAATCAAATGATCACCAACAGCAGCGCCGCGAACACATCCATCATCACCTTCAGCAACAGCGCGGCCAATTCCACTTTCGGCGGCGCAGTCGCGGGCGCGAACAAGCCGATTGCGCTGACCATTCTCGGCGGCAATTTGACATTGAACGGACAGAATTCCTACGGCGGAAATCTGTTCATCAGCAATGGAAAACTGGCGTTAAGCGGCGCTGGTTCGACCTTCAGCGGCGCGCAAATTGTTTTGAGCAATTCCGCCGCTGCGCTGGACATTTCGGGCATGGGTGGGATTTCCCTCGGTGCGGGCCAGAACTTGTCCGGCTACGGCACCGTCACCGGAAGCGTGGCCGCTGCAAATTGCCCCATTTCGCCCGGCGCGTTTGGCACTGCTGGCACTTTGAGTTTCCGCAACAATTTGACGCTGAACGGAAATGTCACGAACCACTTCGACCTCGGGATTGATCCGAATTCCGCAGGTAACGATTTGATCACTGTCGCGGGTGTGCTGAACATCAACGGCACAAATGTAATTGATGTTGCTCCGCTCGGCGCGTCCTTGTCTGCCGGCACTTACAAATTGATCCAGTGCGGCTCGCTCGGCAGCGGCAGCACGAACAATTTTCTGCTAACCGGCACGCTCGGCTCAAGTTTGCAGGCGGTGATTAATGTGACTTCGACCGAAGTAGACCTGATTGTTTCCGCGGCAGGCGGCACGCAGCGCATCTGGATTGGCGACGGTTCCGCCAACAATTGGGATTACTCGACGACGAACTGGCTGAACGGCACGGCACCTGACTTTTTCAACGACGGGAACTTTGTCACGTTCGACGACACCGGCTCGCAAAGCCCGCCGGTGAATCTGGCGACGACGCTTCAACCGGCGGCGGTTTTTGTAAACGCGGCGGGAAATTATATTTTCAGCGGCGTCGGAAAGATTTCCGGCACGGGCACGCTGACCAAGACCAATTCCGGCGTGCTGACGATTTTGACGACGAACAATTATACCGGCGTCACCACCATTAATGCGGGAATTTTGCAACTGGGCAACGGCACGATTTCCGGTGCGCTCGGAACCAACATGATTCAAAATTCCGGTTTGCTGGTTTTGAACCTGCCAGGCAGCAACAATTTCTCCAACGCTATCAGCGGCACGGGCAAGCTTATCCAGTCCGGTTCCGGCACACTGACCTTGACCGCGAGCAATTCTTACAGCGGCGGCACCACCATCAGCAACGGCACGTTGCAACTCAACACCGGCGCATGGTTTGGCGGCGGCAACATCACGGACAACGGCGCGCTTGTATTTAACAGCTCAGGAAATTTGACCGTCGGTGCAATCATCAGCGGAACCGGCGCGGTGACTCTCGCCAACACCGGAACTTTGACGCTCACCGGCAACAACACTTACGGTGGCGGCACGACAATAAGCAAAGGCACGCTGCTCGTGAATAATTCCGCCGGCAGCGGCGGCGGAACCGGCGCGGTAACTGTCGCGAGCGGCGCAACTTTAAGCGGCAGCGGCGTCATCGGCGGCGCGGTCACGATCAACACCGGCGGAATTTTTGCGCCCGGAAATCCGACCGGCACATTGACTGTCAGCAATAATTTCACCGCCGTCAGCGGCGCAGTTTTGAATTATACGCTTGGCACAAGCAGCGACAAAACGGTGGTCAGCGGCAACCTGAACTTGAGCGGCACGCTAAACATCACGACAGGCACCGGATTTACGAGCGGCACGTTCACATTGTTCACCTACGGCGGCGCGTTGTCGCTGGGAAATTTAATTCTAAATCTACCTGCCAATACGTCTGGGACAATTAACACCAACACGTCCGGCCAGGTGAATTTGATTGTCGGCACTTTGCAGTCGAACATCCCCGCATTTCCCGGCGCGCTCGGCTTCGGCCAGAATGCGACTGGTGCGCGCATCGGCGGCTCGGTTTATCACGTCACGACTCTGGCCGACAGCGGCACAGGTTCGTTCCGCGACGCGGTGAGCAAGGGAAACCGGTTCATCGTTTTTGATGTCGGCGGCACCATCACGCTCGCCAGCGCCGTCACTTGTTCCAGCAGCCTGACCATCGCCGGCCAGACCGCGCCCGGCGACGGCATCGCGATCATCGGCCATGAAATTTCCTTGAGCGCGAAGACGAATGAAATTGTCCGCTTCTTGCGCATCCGTCCGGGCAGCATAGCGAGTTCGACGGAGGACGGCATCAATTGCGGCGACGGCGTGAACATGATTTTCGACCACGTCTCGATTGAATTTTCGCCTTACAACAACATTGATTCCACGGGCAACAGCGGAGCCAATATGATCACCCTGCAGAATTCCATTCTCGCCGATCCCATCGGCCAGCAGTTCAACCAGCATGCCGAAGCTTTGAGCAAGACGTTCTCGTGGGTCTACAACATCTTTGCGAACGGACACAATCGCAATCCGATGGCCAAGGTCAACGCGGTCTACATCAACAATGTCGTGTATAATTATCAGGGCGGTTATACGGTGGCCGATACCTCCAGCCATTTTACGCACGACATCGTCAATAATTATTTCATCACCGGGCCGTCCACGACCAGCGCAGGCGACGATTTTTACCAGATGGACGGCAATATTCAGGCCTATTCGTCGGGCAATCTGCTCGACCAAAATAAAGACGGCAATCTGAACGGCTCGTCCACCGCGCCCGGCAGCGTGGTTGTGTTGGCCGCGCCGTGGTCAAGTGTGACCACAAGCACGCCGACTTATCCCACAGCCACGGCTTACAGATACGATGTTTCCATGTCCGGCGCCCTGCCGCAGGATCAGGTTGACCAGAATGTCCTCGGCAATATCACTTCGCTCGGCACGGCCGGCAAGATTTTTGGTTCCCAAACATCCACCGGCCTGGGCAATAACGGCTACGGCATCATCACCGGCGGCACCGTGCCGCTCGACACCGATCAGGACGGAATGCCCGATTATTGGGAACTCGCGCTCGGCTCAAATCCGAACGTCGCCGACAGCCTCACGCCCGGCACCGGCGGCTACACGAAGCTGGAAAATTATTTGAACTGGCTCGCCGGGCCGCATGCCGTCGCATCAAAAAATTCATTTGTGGACGTTGACCTGCGGCAATACACCAGCGGCTTCACAAATGTCAGCCCAAATTATGCCGTGCTGCTTCCGATTAATGGATCGGTCGCCTTGCTGGCGGACGGCCACACGGCGGAATTCACCGCTGCGGGAAATTTCTCCGGCCTCGGCAGCTTCAATTTTTCCGTCCATGCCAGCGATGGCACAACGATGACCAACACCGTCAGCGTGCTTGTAACGGCCACCGGCGCATCGCAAATTCTGACCTGGCGCGGCGATGGCGCGATCAACAACTGGGATACCGCCAGCACAAACTGGCTGAGCGGAACTAACCTCGTCAGTTTCGGCGCGGGTGACACCGTGACGTTTGACGACACCGGCTCGAACACGCCCGCGATAAATCTTGTCGGCGCGCTCACGCCCGCATCCGTCACGGTTGCGGCGAACCAAAATTATTCTTTCGGCGGCAGCGGTTCACTCGGCGGCGCAATGTCGCTCGCCAAATCCAGCGCGGGCACTTTGACCATCGGCACAAGCAACTCATTCACCGGCGGCACCTTCGTCCAGAGCGGTAACATCGTGATGGGAAATGCCAGCGCCAATGCTTCCGGCCTCGGCACCGGCGCGGTGACGTTGAATGACGGCACCGGCCTGAAATTGTTCGACGCCGGCACCGGGCCTGACGCCGGCACACTTCCCAACAACCTGATTGTCAGCGGCAATACAAGTTTGGAACTGCCCGAACGCGGCGGCGCGGGCGGCGCAACGCTCGCCGGCAGCGGGAATTTCAATTTGATCACACACTACGTTCGCGGAAATTTCAATTACGATTGCTCCGCATTCACCGGCACGATCACCGCACTGACTCCAGACAGCAGCGCCGATTTCCGGATGGGCAGCTACGCCGGATTTGCAAACGCGGTCGTCACGCTGTCGAACAACATCAACGCCTACTTCATCAGCACGATCAATCCCGCCGGCAACACGGTTGACTTCGGTGAAATTGACGGGCCCGCTTCCGCCACCTTGCGCGGTGGCCCGACCGGCGGACGTGCCGTCGCGCTGCGCATCGGCGCGCTCGGCACCGATTCCAGTTTCGCCGGTTCGATCATCGAACAAAACACCAACACCTCGACCTCACTGGTCAAAATCGGCGCAGGCACGCTCACGCTCGGCGGAAATGATTTTTATTACGGCCAGACTGTCGTCAGCAACGGCACGCTAGTCGTCAACGGCAGCACCGGCACAAACGCGTTGATAGTCGTGAACGGAACGCTCGGCGGCAACGGCGCAATTGGCGGCGGCGTCACGCTTTATTCCGGCAACGCCATTGCGCCCGGTGCTAATATAAATTCCGGCGCCGTCGGCACACTTACAATTACCAACGGCCTGACGCTGACCAACGCCACGTTGTATTTCGATCTCGCCAGCGTCACCACTTCCGGCGGCGGCGTGAACGATTTGATTTCCCTCGCCGGCGGCGCGCTCACGTTGAGCGGCACAACCACCGTCGTGCCAAACCTGCTCAACGGCTTTTTGACGCCGGGAAATTACACGCTCATCAGCGGTGGCAGTTCGACCGTCGGCAGCGCCGCGAATCTGGCATGGGCGGGCGCGACTGCCTCTCGACAGACATTTTCATTCGACACGACGACTACGCCCGGCAGCGTGTTGCTTGATGTTGCCGGCCTGCCTCCGGCCACTCTTGTCTGGTCTGGAACCAACGGCAGCGCGTGGGACGTGAACAACACCGTCAACTGGCTCAACGCCGGGGCACCGGACAAATTTTTCGGCCTCGACTCCGTGATTTTTGACGACACGTCCACGAACGGCAACGTCGTCATTTCCGGTGTCGTGCAACCGAGTCAGGTCACGGTCACAAATTCAATTTTGAATTACAGCATCGGCGGCGGTGGCATCGGCGGCATCGGGCAGCTGGTCAAGGGTGGTTCCGGCATTTTGACTCTGGGTGGCAGCAACAGTTTCAGCGGCGGAACGTCCATCAACGGCGGAGCGATTTATTTGAGCAACGATGTCGCCAACCAGTTTGGTTTGGGGTCGGGCAGCGTTACATTGAATGGCGGCACGCTCACGATGTATGACAACGTGAGCACTTATAACGCCTCTTATTGGAATATGATCGTGCCGACAAATTGCACGGGCACGCTGAACACCGATTCGCGTTGCGATCTTTATGGCTCGCTGACCGGCGGCGGCACGCTGAATTTCAGTGTGACTTACGTCCGCACGAGTCTTTATGGCGACTGGTCGGCGTTCACCGGAAATATCAATGTAAGTGGCGGCGGTGAATTTCGGGTGTTGAATTTCACCGGCTATCCGAACGCCGCAATCAATTTGTCCGACAACAACTGGATGGATTTTCAAGGCGCGGTTGACCCCGCCGGAACGACGCTGCAAATCGGCGCCTTGTCAGGCGCCAGTTCATCCTCGTTGTTCGGCGGCCCAACAACGGGGAATATTTTCACCTGGCAGGTCGGGGGGCAAAACACGGATGCAATTTTTGCCGGAACCATTGCGGAGCAAAATACGAATACCATCACCGCCATTGAAAAAACAGGCGCCGGAACATGGACGCTTAACGGCAGCAACTCATTTGTCGGCGGCATGACTGTGAGCGCCGGAACCTTGCAGGTCAACAATACGACCGGCAGCGCGACCGGCACGAACCAGGTTTTCGTCGCCAGCGGCGCGACGCTTTCCGGGAATGGAATCATCAGCGGCCTGACGGCTTTTGACGACGAAGCCATTCTTTCACCCGGAAATCCGTCGGGCACGCTGACCATCAGCAACGAACTCGATTTGAGCGATCAGACAGAATTGCAATTCGGCCTCGGCACGAACGGCGACGAAGTCGTTGTGTCCGGCAATTTGACTTTGGGCGGACAGCTCAACATCACCAATCTCGGCGGATTCGGCGTCGGCAGCTACACGTTGCTTGCTTATGGAGGCGTGCTGACCATGGGAAATCTTTCAATCGCGTCCGCGCCCGCTGGTTTCATTTACACGATCAGCACGAACACGCCGGGGCAAATCAATCTCATCGTTCAATTGCCGACACCGCCTGTTATCGGCGGCATCAAGTTATCGGGCGGCAATCTGGTTCTGAGCGGTTCGGGCGGCACGGCGAACGGGACATTTTTTCTTCTGACATCCACAAACATCGCCTCCCCGCTGGATGCGTGGACACTCATCGCCACCAACCAGTTTGACGCCAGTGGCAATTTCAATTTCACGAATGCCATAAGCCCAAATTCCCAGCAGGAATTCTACCGGCTGGAACTGCAGTGATTCATTTGGAAATCGCCGGCGTATGACTTTCAAAGATACCCGGTAAATTTCCGCCGGGCTTCCAATAGTCTTTTGGTTTGTGTTCCTTCGCAAAATTCGCGGATTGCCCCGCAGCCATTTTCCGGTATAACACGGCGCGATGTTAAAACAATTGTTCCAGCCATTGCTCGACTGGTATCAGCACGCGCTCGAATCGGGCGGCTACTGGGTCGTCGGCCTGCTGATGACGTGCGAAAGCTCCGTGCTGCCGTTGCCGAGCGAAAGCATCATCCCGCTCGCGGCAAGCTGGTCACACTCCGGCAAAATCCACATCGGCATTCCCGGCATCGTTGTCGCGGGCGCGCTCGGCTCGTGGCTTGGCGCGACGATTGTCTACTGGCTTGCGCGGCTGGGTGGCCGGCCGCTGCTCATGCGCTACGGAAGCTACGTCTTGATCACGCCGGAAAAAATCCAGAAAAGTGAAAACTGGATGTCGCATTACGGCGCAGCGGGCGTGTTTGTGGCGCGGCTCCTGCCCGGCGCGCGGCAGCTCGTCGGCATTCCCGCCGGCATCGCGCGGATGGACTACAAATTGTTTACGATTTTCACGCTGCTCGGCTCGGCGATCTGGTGCTCGGTGTTGTGCTGGCTTGGAGTGAAAATTGGCGCAGACATCACCAAGGGCGAAATGCACAAGGTCATTTTCTCCGTCGGCGGCACCGCGCTGGTGCTGGGCGGACTGTATTATTTCTTCGTCCACCGGCACATGAAGCAGAAGCCCGAATGAAAAATTCATCCTCGTTCTCGTTCTCGTCCTCGTCCTCGATTTTACATTTTCGAGGACGAGGACGACGGCGAGGACGATTGAGTTGGTTAAAAATTCCTTTGCGCCTTTGCCTCTTTGCGTTGAAATTCAGCGCGTGCCTGTCTCTGAAGCCATCCGCAAAAAGTTGAGCGCCGTGCCGCACAAGCCCGGCGTGTATCTGCACAAGGACCGCTTCGGCACGGTCATCTACGTCGGCAAAGCGCTCAATCTGCGCAAGCGCGTCAGCCAGTATTTTCAATCGTCGCGCCGCAATGGATGGGATTTGAAATTCAACGCGCTTGTCGAGGCGATCTGCGATTTCGATGTCCACGTCGTCCGCAGCGAACCCGAGGCGCTGCTGCTTGAGAGCAAGCTCATCAAGGATTTCAAGCCGCGCTTCAACGTCATGCTCCGTGATGACAAGCGTTACCTCATGCTCAAGGTAAACCTGAACGACCCGATTCCGAATTTCACCTTTACCCGCTTCAAGAAGGATGACGGCGCGCGTTATTTCGGGCCGTTCGTGAATTCCGTCGGCCTGCGCAACGC
>Ga0181534_10002055_pt1 | contig 12766 bp, 8 predicted proteins | sample PEATcosm2014_Bin_37_FD_119758 | JGI IMG/M metagenome (GOLD analysis project Ga0181534, IMG submission 119758) | Peatland microbial communities from MTU Mesocosm Facility, Houghton, MI, USA - PEATcosm2014_Bin17_10_metaG | ecosystem: Environmental > Terrestrial > Soil > Wetlands > Peat | place...
CGGCTCTCATCAGAGAACTGGAAGCGTTGGCGCCGCTTAAGCCCGAAGTTGCCAAGCGGAGAAAGGTGTCGTAGAGTGGGTTACAAGGGAGTCGCTACTTTCCACGGAACTCCGGGCATTTCCTCCCCAAGATCCGCCCGATTCTCAAAATTAGCGATAGCCAACTAGCCAACTATGGGCTTGACACCATATGTTATGTATGTCATATTATAAGGTGAGCTGGACCGTTGAGGTTGGGGATGAATCAAGCCGGAGTTCTTCGCGCTGCACGAAGAGGTGCGGACGGAGATTCTGGCTCTGGCCCGCCTACTGCAGCAGTTCGGGCCGCAATTGGGGCGGCCGCGCGTCGATACCCTGAAGGGCTCGCGCCACGCGAATCTGAAAGAGCTGAGGTTGAGCGCGGCCGGCGGCGAGTGGAGGGTGGCCTTTGCCTTCGATACCAGACGCAAGGGCATCCTCCTGATTGCGGGAGATAAATCCGGGGGCAGTGAAAAGCGCTTCTACCGCGAACTGCTCCGTAAGGCCGACGAGCGTTTCGACGCCCATCTGGCCCGGCTGGAAAGCGAGAGGAAATAATCGTGCCCACCAACGTGGACGACATCATTAAGGGACTGAGCCCCGCGCAGCGCAAGAAGGTGGAGGACCGCGCCGCCCAGCTGATCGCCGAGGAGATGACCCTGCGCGAGCTGCGGCAGGCGCGCAAGCTCACGCAGGTCCGCATAGCCAAGGCTCTCGGAATCACCCAGGACAGTGTTTCACGGCTCGAGAAGCGTAGCGATCTGCTGCTCTCCACGCTGCGGAAGACCGTCCAGGCGATGGGCGGAAGGTTGTCGTTGGTGGCCGAGTTCCCGGATCGCGCGCCGGTGGTTCTGTCGGGGATTGCGGAAGGGGGTCCGGGCCAAGAGGCCAGAGGTCGAAAAACCGCGCATACGCATTCCTGGCACGCAAACCGCGACAAGCCTATCCGTTCGTCTTAGAGCCCTCGGCCATGCGAATCGAATTGGCCACACCGACCATCCATTCTTCGTTATAATCGAGATCCTTGTGATGTTCGTCGAACAGTCCTTGGAGCGACTCGAATCCACTCGGAAAATATCCCGCCTTGCTTCAGTAATGTCCGTTTTATAACTATTCCCGTCATCCAACACATACTGGATCGGCTCGTCATAGTCATTCATCCTCGCATATATGTCATTTATTATTGCGAGCTGAACGAAACACGCCCCATACATGCTCAGATTAGTTATTCCCGTGAATACCCCACGATACTTCTCGGCGTCGAGTGTGGCGGCCGCGCTGGCGACCTTATGCTCATTGATGATGCACACCAAATCGGCCAGCAGACGCTGCCTTTCGTCCGCAGGGAATTTCCCAAAAGCACGGTGCGCGCCGAATTCTCTCATGTGGATGGGCTGGTTAGTTCCATATTTCGACTGGACTTTTTCTCCACTCCACATCAAGCCAGAAAAAGCCTGTGGGGCGCAGCAACAAGCCCCCGACGACGGCGATTCGGAGAGTTGCTATCGGTGCCGCTCTCATCCGCGTAAAACGTAAGCATACACATGGCGCGCCAAGAAAACCGCCCCTACTCTTCCGTCTCCCCCAGATCCGCCGCCCGATTCTCGAACTTGGTGAACTCATGCAGAAACACCAGCTCCACCTTCCCCACCGGGCCGTTGCGTTGTTTGGCGAGCAGCAGCTCCGCCTGCCCGCGCAAGCTCTCGTCTTGCGGCCGGTAAACCTCTTCGCGGAAGATGAACGCCACCAGGTCCGCATCCTGCTCGATTGATCCCGATTCGCGCAGATCGCTGAGCTGCGGCCGGTGGTCGCCCTGGCGCGTTTCGGGCGCGCGGTTGAGCTGCGAGAGCACGATCATGGGCACGTTCAGATCCTTGGCCAGCAGCTTCATGCCCCGCGAGATGGTGCTGATCTCCTGGTTGCGATTCTCGAAGCGCCCGCGACCGGACATCAATTGCAAATAGTCGATGATCACGAGGCCGAGCCCGTGCTCCGCTTTCGTACGCCGCAGCTTGGCGTGAATATCCATCAGGTGGATGCCGGCCGTATCGTCGATGAACAGCGGCGCTTCCACCAGGCTGGAGGCCGCCGCCTGCAGCCGCTTGCGCTCGTCGGCGCTCAGGTAGCCGGCCCGGAATTTCTGGCTGTCCACCCGCGCCGTGGCGCACAGCATACGGGTCAGCAGCGACTCCTTCGACATTTCGAGCGAGAACACCGCCACGGTGCGCTTCACCTTGGTGGCCACGTGCTGCGCGATGTTCAACGCCAGCGCGGTCTTGCCCATCGAAGGCCGCGCCGCCAGGATGAACAGATCGCCCGCATGCAGCCCGCTGGTCTTCTCGTCCAGCTTGGTGAAGCCCGTGCTGATGCCCTTGACGCGTTTGCTAGGATCCAGGAATGCGTTTAGCCCGCCCTGATACTCGTCGATCACCTGGCGCGGGCTGACCAAGCCGCTCTTCACCCGGTCCTCGCCCAGCTTGAGCAGGGTTTCCTCGGCGCCGGACAGGATTTCATCCGGCTCCTCGTCGCCGATCAGGCACCGGTTCATCAGGTGCTGCGCGGCGAAGATGATGCGCCGCAGCACCGATTTATCCTTGACGATGCGGATGTAGCTGTCGATGTTCAGGATCTGCGGCAGCCCGTCGTCGAGCGAAACCAGGTAGCTGAGGCCGTCGCAGGATTCCAGTTCGTTGAAGCGCATCAGCTCGTTGGCCACCGTGACGCGGTCGATGCGCTCGCCGCGCTCGTTCAGTTCGCCCATGCGGGAGAAAATGCGGCGATGCTTTTCCAGGCTGAAATCGTCGGGCCGCAGTTCGCCGGCCGCCTGTATATAAAGGCTGTCGTTGAGCAGGATGGAGCCGAGCACGAAGCGCTCGGCGTCGAGATTGCTGGGCAGGCCCTTATCGAGGGCTATGGAGGTCGCAGACATGGCGGAGTCTTCAGGTTACAGGCGCGTGACGCCCCCCGCACTCGTTTTCTTCACCCCGTGTTTTGATCCGCTTAGCCTCTGTATAAAACATCACGATCCCGCCGCTTCCGGCCGCGCATGCAAACCGTTCAGAATCATGTAGCCGGACCCCGCGGCGCACACCCCCGCAAGTTTTTGCACACTCGTTCCACAGGGCCGCCAGCGGAAATAAGGCCCCGCAAAAAAACAAATTATGTTTCTTCTGTTTTACACTATTCCAGGCGGAATGCCAAGAACTTTCCTTTGAAGCACACGACGGGCCGTGAAGCAGGACTCCAGTCCTGCGGCCGGCGTCCACGCCGGCCTGCCAAAAGCAGCGACACAGGTGCATTCACCCGACAACTGTTATGGTGCAATGCGTGCAGTAGGAACAGGCGGCGGACTCGCCCAAGTTGTCATGGCCGCCAAAATATAAGTCCGGCCGGGCAGTCGCAGATTCGGCACAAGCAGATTCTGCACTTGGGCGCACAATCGAGAGGAACCAATGGACAACGGTGGCACAACCCGGCAGGACGAGACGAAGTTCTATCTGATCGGAGGAGGAATAGCATCGCTCGCCGCGGCCGCGTTCCTCATCCGCGATTCCGAAACTCCAGGCCGGAATATCGTGATTCTGGAGCAACTCGACCGGCTGGGCGGCAGCCTCGATGGCGCCGGATCGGCCGAGGATGGTTATGTCCTCCGCGGCGGAAGAATGATCGAAAGCAAGTACCTTTGCACGTATGACCTCTTCTCCTCGATTCCAACCCTGGATGGCGCCAAGACTGTCACCCAGGAGATTTTCGACTGGAACAACGTCATGCGGACTTCATCGCATTGCCGCCTGGTCCGCGCCGGACGCGCCATCGACACTCCCGCATATGGGCTCAGCGAAGAGCACATCCTGGGACTGGAGCGCGTGGCGATAGAGCCGGAGGCGATGCTCGGCAACCGCAGCATTGCGGATCAGTTCCGCCCCTCGTTCTTTAAGACGAATTTCTGGTTGATGTGGTGCACGACCTTTGCTTTCCAGCCCTGGCACAGCGCGGTGGAATTCAAGCGATATCTCTTGCGATTTACGCACATGGTCGCCGGTTTCAACCAACTGCACGGGATTATGCGCACGGTCTACAATCAGTACGACTCGATGGTGCGTCCGCTGCAGAAATGGCTGGCGGAACACGGGGTGCAATTCGAGTTGAATGTTCGCGTGACCGATCTTATCCTGCGAGAGGAGGCCGGCAAAAACAAAGTGGACCGCATCATATGCACGCGCAAGGGCCACTCGGGCGAGATCAAGGTCGGCAACACCGACAAGGTCGTCGTGACTCTGGGTTCCATGACAGAGGCCTCCAGTCTCGGTTCGATGGACTCCGCCCCTGTCCTTAACGGGAAGGCCGACGGCGGCGCTTGGACACTCTGGGAAAAGATTGCGGCCGGGAGGCCCGAGTTCGGGATCCCTTCCACTTTCACCGATCGAATCGAGCAGTCCAAATGGATTTCCTTTACCGCCACGCTCCGCGACCGGAGTTTCTTTCGCCTGCTGCGCGACTTCACCGGGAACGTACCCGGAGAAGGCGGATTGATCACGCTCGCCGATTCGGCGTGGTTGGCCTCCATCGTGTTGCCGCATCAACCGCACTTTATTGGACAGCCGGAGGATATCGAGGTCTTCTGGGGCTATGGCCTGCGTGTCGACAATCCGGGCGACTTCGTGAAGAAACCGATGTCGGCGTGCACCGGTCGGGAAATCCTGATCGAGATTCTTGGGCACCTGCACATCGAAAGAGAAGCGGCTCAAATCCTCAAAACCTCGATCTGCATTCCCTGCATGATGCCATTCATCACCAGCCAGTTCCTAACGCGGGAGAAAAGCGATCGTCCCCAGGTGATTCCATCCGGAACGGCAAATCTGGCTTTCACCGGCCAGTTTTGCGAACTTCCCGATGACGTGGTGTTCACCGTGGAATACTCCATCCGCAGCGCCGCCACGGCCGTCTACAGCTTGCTTGAGTTGGACCGCGAACCACCAGCCGTCTACAAAGGGCAATACGACCCGCGCGTTCTGTTGAAGGCGTTCAAGACGCTGCACGAGATGGCGGTCTAGAGGCGGCTTGTGCCTGCTGATTGGCAGACCCAGCTTGCGGTCGCTAGCAGGCTTCGCTACCCGACACGCACCGGGTCGGCGTGGACGCCGGCCGCGGGACTGGAGTCCTGCACAACAACCGGCCTGAACCGCGCACTGAAGTGCCGCAGGAATGGCGGCTGCTCCGCGATTTCGAGGCCCCGGATCTCATCCTTCCGCGCGTTCACTTCCAGGATCGCTTCCACCACATAGTCGATGTGGCTCTGCGTATAAACCCGCCGCGGAATCGCCAGGCGCAGTAGTTCGTGCTGCGCTTTGTCGCCGAACATCACCGACCCGATCTCCACCGCGCGGATGCCCGCGTGACGGTACAACTCCACCGCCAGCGCCTGCCCCGGAAATTGGGCGCGCGGAATGTGCGGCAGCATGCGCGCTGCGTCGATATAGATGGCGTGCCCGCCCGGCGGTTCCACGATGGGCACGCCATGGTCCGCGATGTGCCGCCCCAGGTAACCCGTCGAGATGATCCGGTAATTCAGGTAGGCCGGGTCGAGTATCTCCTCCAGTCCCACCGCGATAGCTTCCAGGTCGCGCCCCGCCAGGCCCCCGTAAGTCGGGAATCCTTCCGTCAGGATCAGCAGGTTGGTCTCCTGCACCGCCAGGCGGTCGTCGTTGGTGGAAAGGAATCCACCGATGTTGGCGAAGGCGTCCTTTTTCGCAGAAAAGGTGCAGCCATCCGCCAGCGAAAACATTTTTTGTGCGATCTGTTTCGGCGTCCAATTCGCGTGACCCGGCTCCCGCTCCCGGATAAACCATGCGTTTTCGGCGAAACGGCAGGCGTCCAGATAGAACGGAATCTTATGTTGCGAGGTCACCCGGCGCACTGCTTCGATATTAGCCATCGACACCGGCTGCCCGCCGCCCGAGTTGTTGGTGACGGTCAGCATTACCAGCGGAATATGCTCCGCCCCGGTCTCCTGGATCAGCCGCTCCAGCGCCGCCACGTCCATATTGCCTTTGAAATCCAGCCGTGCCTGCGTGTCGGCCGCTTCCGGAATCGGCAGGTCCACGGCCCGCGCGCCGGTGAATTCGATGTTGGCGCGCGTGGTATCGAAGTGCGTATTGTTGGGCACCACGTGTCCCGGCCGGCACATCACCGTAAACAGAATGCGTTCGGCCGCGCGGCCCTGGTGCGTGGGGATCATGTGCCGGTATCCGGTTAGATCGTCGGCCACCCGCTTCATGCGGAAGAAGCTCTCGCTGCCCGCGTAGGATTCGTCGCCGCGCATCAGCGCCGCCCACTGCCCGGTGGACATGGCGCTGGTGCCCGAATCGGTCAGCAGATCGATCAAAATGTCTTTCGCCTCGATCAGGAACAGGTTGTAGCCCGCCGCCGCCAGCAGGCGCTCGCGCTCCTCGCGCGTGGTGTGCCGCAGCGGCTCCACGCTCTTGATCCGGAATGGCTCTATGATGGTCTTCATCTGGGTCCGCAGCCTCCGCTGGGGGATCGGCGGTCAGCGGTTCGCCTCCTCAAAGACCAGTATCACTGGCCGAACACCGGCATGCAATGGGCGTCATGCCGCCGCTGCATTTCGGGCGCTCCCAGGTCTGCCGCGGCGCACGCCGCGGAAACGTGTACCGCAACCCAGACCCGGCGGCGTTGGTAGCCGGCCCTCGCACAGTTGGAAGTGCGTCCACTGACGCGACGGTGAAAATGGCCTATAAGAGAGCGTTGCATTCGATCGCCAGCTTCATTGGCGTAGATGCCGCACATCGCTATGGCGCGGTGTTGACGGTTCTCGCCTCGGCGCAGATCGGCTGGCCCGGACCAGCGGCCAATATTGGCCTGACCGTCACAGTTCCCAGGTTAGGGAAGGGGTTAGTCATGGTAAAGGCCTGCGGCGGGACCACAGGCGAAATAGGCTTTGAAAAAGGCTCTCCAATAGGTACTCCCGCGGAATTCAAGACAAGAACGTTTAACGTAGCCGGCGTATCGATTCCCAAGTCGAAGTCTAAGGTGAGGGTGCCGCCGGCGAAACTGGCGCTGAACCCTAGGCCGCAGGCCGGGGCACGGCCGAGCTCGCTGGGGTCTTCGACAGTCCAAAGAGCGCCGTCGGGCCCCGCCGCGATCCCGTATGGGGTGGCGTTAGCCGAGTATTGCGTCACCACTCCACTAGTGGTAATGCGCCCGATTTGGTTGGCTTCGTGCTCCGTAAACCAGAGCGCACCGTCCGGTCCGGCCGTAATCCAATACGGGCTTTGGGATTCCGGATACTGGGTAACGACCCCCGCCGTTGAAATGCGCCCGATCTGGAGAGAGGTGAATTCGGCAAACCACAAAGCGCCGTCCGCGCCCGAGGCGATTCCATACGGCCCCTTTCCTGTGGCCAGCGGGAACTGCGTTATGGCGCCCGCGGTCGTGATGCGTCCGATAGTGTTGTTGTTTTGTTGGGTAAACCACAGTGCACCATCGGATCCCACCGTGATCCCTGCCGGATTGCCGCCGCCCGGCACTGGGTACTCCGTGAACTGACCGGCAGTGGTGATGCGCCCGATTTGGTTGGCGTTGAACTCCGTAAACCAGAGTGCGCCGTCCGGCCCGGCCACGATAAAGGTGGGGCCGCTGTCGGCGGTCGGCGTAGCATACTCCGCAATTGTCCCGGTGGTCGAGATCCGTCCGGTTTTGCCGGCGCCGTATTCGGTAAACCACAGCGCGCCATCCGGCCCGGAGGCGATGCCAAAGAGCACGCTGTCGGGGGTCGGAACCGGGTAAGCAGTGGCCGCGCCGGTCGTGGTCATGCGCCCAATGCTGTTGGAGATGTCTTCGGTATACCAGAGTGCGCCGTCCGGCCCGGTAGTGATACTGGAGTAATTACCATTGGCGCCAGCCGTCGGGTATTCGGTGATATTGTCGTATGCACCGGTTTGCGCCATGGCGTTTCCGGCGAGCGCCAGCGGCGATACCGCCAGCCAGAGTGCGGACACTCGTTTCCAAGCGGTCGTACGCATCCGGAACTCCTTTGGGCCGAAGTTGCGTCCGGCCCTCTGTGGAACCTAACTGCCCGTGCCGGTCAAGGCCACGGTTTGCACATTGCCCACCGCGGTATCCGTGATCTGCAGCGTGGCGGTGCGCGTGCCGATGGCCGTCGGCGCAAACTCCACTTGGACATAGCAGTAGCTCATGTCCCCGCCGGCCAGTACGTCGGAAGACCCCAGGCAGCTATTCGCCGTGACCTCAAAATCGCCCGGGTTGGTCCCGGTGAGCGTGACCGTCTTCATGGTCACGCTGCCGTTGCCGTCGTTGTAGATGTAGATGGTCTGCGCGCCGCTCACCGTGCCCACTGCCTGCGATGGAAACGTCAGCGTGGTCTCCGCGAGGCCGACGGTGGTCGTGGCCCCCTGCACCACGCCGTTGAGCGGCACCGACTGCGGGCTCCCCGTGGCATTGTCGGTGAACTGCACGGTGGCCGTTCCCACTCCGGTGCTGCCAGGAACGTAGGAGTAAGACACCTGGATGGAGCAACTGCTGCCGGGATTGATCGTCGAGCACCAGTTCCCCAGCGTGAAGTCGCTGGCATTGGCTCCCACCACCGCCGCTTTGGTAAAGACGACCGGCTGGTTGCCGGTATTGTAGACGGTGAACGAGACGTTGCTGATAGTGCCGAAGGTCGTTACTGGAAAAGCGATGATCTGCGGCAGGCTCAGCGTGCGGGTGGGGGTTTGTCCCACGCCGTCGAGCGTGATGGTCTGCGGGCTGCCCGCGGCATTACTGGTTATTATCAGATTGGCGGTGCGCACGCCCGCGGCGCCGGGACTGAAGTTGACCGACATGGGGCAGGATTGGAAGGCCGAGATCTGGCCGCAAGAGTAGTTCAAGCTGAAGTCGCTCGCGTTAGTCCCGGTGATCGACACGTTGGTGATCGACACGGTGGCCGTGCCTGTGTTGAGTATCGACGCTGTCTGGGTATTCGTGCTGCCGGTCACGGTCGCCGGGAAAGCCAGCGCGGTTGGCACGCTGAGAGTAGAGGTCGCAGTCACTCCCACTCCGGTTAGGGTGATGGACTGGGGGCTGCCCGCGGCGTTGTCGGTCAGCTTCAGCGTGGCCGTGCGCACGCCCGCCGCGGCCGGGTTGAAGGTGACCACGAGGGAGCAATTACTGAACGCGGTGATGGTGTTGCAGTACTGACTTTGAGTCACCGCGAAGTCCGTCGGGTTGGTCCCGCTGAGGGCGAAACTGGTGATCGTCACAGTGGCTGTGCCGCTGTTGAACAGGTTGATGCTGGTCGGGACCGGCGAACCTGGACTGGTGCTGCCCATGTCCACTGCTGCCGGCGCGCTCAGGCCCGCCCCGGCGGGTTGCCCAATTCCGGAAAGCGTAACGGACTGCGGGCTGCCCGTCGCACTATCGTGGATGGTGAGCGCCGCCGTGCGCACATTCGACGCCGCTGGCTCGAACACCAACGCGATTGTGCAGGATTGACCGGCCGGTATCACCGTGCAGGTATCCGAGGCGACGGAGAAATCGCCGGGATCTGTGCCGCTCAGTGAAGTGCCCGAAAAGGTCACCGGCAGCGATCCGGTATTTTGAATTTGAAGCTGCCGCTGGGTGCTCGAAGAGCCCAGGTTCACCTGCCCAAAATCGAGTGAGTTCAGCAGGGTGATGACGGTGGAGGGGGCCGTCCCGATTCCCGCCAGCAAGACGTCCTGCGCCACGCTATTGGCGGTAAACTCCAGCGCTGCCAGGCGCTGGCCGGCGGCGCCGGGTGTGATGTTCATCGTGACGGCGCAGTTCGCTCCGGCAGTCAGCGAGCCGGTACAGGTGTTGTTGGTCGTGCTGAAATCCGACGCGTTCGGTCCCACGGTTCTTTGCGTAAAACTCACCGTGGCGCCCGTCGGGTTGGTCACCGTGACGGTCGTCGGGGTGGGGCCCGCGGAGCCCACGTTCACCGATCCGAAATTCATCAGCAGGGTGTTCAGCGACAACACGCCGCCGGACGCTTCGCCATCGCTGGCCAGCGGAATGCTTTGCGGGCTCCCGCTGGCGGTATCGGTGAACTGCAGCGTCGCCGACAGGATGCCGGTAGCCAGCGGAAAATAGTTGACGTACACATAGCAGGTCGAGCCGGCAGTCAGCGTGGTGCATTGATTAGAAGCCACGCTGAAGTCGGTCGGGTCCGTGCCCGTGATGCTCACATTGTAAAACGTGATACTCTGGTCGCCCGTGTTCGTGACTCCCACGGAAAGCTGCCCGCCGCTCGCGAATTCCGTTACAGGTGTAAAGACTAGCGCCGGCGTGCTGTACGAGAGCGTTTGGGTGGCCGCCAACCCGACGCCCGCCAAATTAATGCTTTGCGGGCTGCCCGTGGCCGAGTCGCTAAACTGCAAGACCGCGGTGCGCACGCCGGTGGCCGCTGGCGTAAACGTGATGTAGAGGTAGCAGGAGCTTCCTGCGTTCAAAGGCGTACCGGGGCTGGGACAATTATTCGACGTGATGAGGAAGTCCCCGGGGTTGGTTCCGGTCAGGGTGTAGCTGTTGAACGACACGCCGCTGTCGCCCGTGTTTTGGACCTCAAAGTACTGTTGGCTGCTGGCAACCCCGACTGTATATGCGCCAAAGTCATAGTCCAGGTAGCCGAAGGCTAGGGTTTGCGTCACCGTATTGCCGGTGCCTTCCAGGTTAACCACCTGCGGGCTTCCCGTCGCGTTATCGGTGAAGGTCAAGGTGGCTTGGCGCAGGCCCGCGACCGCGGGTGTGAAGGTAACGTATACGTAACAATAGCTGCCCGGACCTATCGCTCCGCTCGAGCAGGAGTTGGACGACACCGCGAAGTCGCCCGGGTCGGTGCCGCCCAGCGCGACGCTCGAGAAAGTCACGTTGCTGTTGCCCGTGTTCTGTACCTCCACGTAGCTGGCGCCGGTGGTGATGTGCAGCGTCTCCACTCCCATGTCGACAGTGCCCTTGGAGAACGCGATCTGGCTGATGGCCGTCTGGCCCACCCCGTACAGGGTTGCGGTCTGCGGGCTTCCCGTGGCAGTGTCGGCCACGCTAAGCGCGGCGTTGAGCGTGCCCGCGGCGTTTGGCGTGAACGTGACATACACGTAACAACTGCTGCCGGGCGCCAATGGGGAGCCGATCGGCGGACATGAATTCGACGCAATCGCGAAATCCGAAGCGTCGGCCCCGGTGATGGTGATGCCGTTCATAGCCACCTGCGCCGTTCCGGTATTCTGAATCGTGAAATAATTCTGATTCGAGGTGGAACCAATGTCCTCACTCAGAAAGCTGTAGCTGGGCGGGGAGATCGAGATGGTTTGCGTCAAGGTCTGGCCCGTGCCCAGCAGCAGCACCACGAACGGGCTGCCCGGGGCATTGCTGTTGATCTCCAGGCTGGCGGTGCGCGCGCCCGCCGCCGCCGGCGTGAAACTCAGGGTGATGTAACAGCTATTGAAGCCCGGGCTCAGCGAGGTGCAGCCATTGCTGGCGATGGCAAAATCGCTGGGATCGCTGCCAATCAGACTCGTCCCGCTGAATGTCACGCCGGCCGTCCCAAAATTGGTCACCTGTACGGAAATCTGGCTGCTGGTGGTGCCGATGTTGGTGATCGGGAAGGTGACGATGTCCGGGTTGAAGATCAGCGTTTGCGTTGGCGCCTGGCCAAAACCAGTGAGGCTAACCAGTTGTGGGCTGCCGGCGGCGGTGTCAGTAATCTGCACGAAAGCCTCGCGCAAATCGTTGGCCGTGGGTTTGAACACCACCGTGATCTGGCAGGTCGATCCCGACGTCAGCATCGTGCCGCAGGTATTGGCGGTTATCAGGAAATCGTTCTGGTTGGGTGCGATCACGGTGATACTGGAGATCGTGACCGTAGCCGCCGTGCCGTTGCTGACGGTGGCCACCTGGGAATTGCTGGTCGATCCCACCGTGACCACGGTGAAGTTCAAGGTCGATGTGACGGTGAACGTACCGGCAGCGGATGAGACCCCGGGGATCACGCAAACGGCGATGGCCGCAAGCGCAAGCAGAATGGCGAAACGAGGCAGGGAAGGTGTCATATAGAGCATCTGATCGTACCTCTCACCAGCGCGGAATGTAAAGGCCCAAAAATAATTTTTTTCGGCGGTAGCCACCCCGAAACTCGCGTACTATGAAGCCTAGGTGAAAGACTTCCACCAGTGCTGGTGTTACTATGCGGTGAGGAGAAAAACGATGAGGAAGAGACTGTTACTGGGGGCCTGCGCCGCCGCCCTGATGTTAACCGGCGCTGTGTTTGCGGCGGACACGATGCCGAAAACGGTGATCCACGTGATTTCCGTGAAATGGACCGCCGATGCCACGCCGGCGCAAATCGACAAGGCGCTTCGGGGCGCGGAAGCGCTGCCCTCCAAGTACCCCGGTATCGTCCACGTGTGGACCAGGCCGATCAAGAAACAGCTTCCGGAGGGCTACAGCCACGTCATCGTCATGGAATTCGCCAGTGAGGACGCCCTCAAGAATTACGCCGACAGCGAAGCACAGAAAAAATGGTACGAAGCCTATATGCCCATCCGCGAGGAAAGCCGCACCAGCGATATCACCAACTAGCGTAGTTTGGTTGGAGGGCGGGCTTTAGCAGGGCCGCCGGCTGCGCCGGTTTGAACCTGGGTATGACCCGTCGCTGGGGGGCGGGATTTATCCTGCGCGGGGCTTAAGCCCCGCCACGGCGAGCGAAGCTCGC